>Ga0335084_10000560_pt1 | contig 31850 bp, 33 predicted proteins | sample Lox_Sample_44_FD_206721 | JGI IMG/M metagenome (GOLD analysis project Ga0335084, IMG submission 206721) | Soil microbial communities from Loxahatchee National Wildlife Refuge, Florida, United States - Lox_Sample_4.4 | ecosystem: Environmental > Terrestrial > Soil > Wetlands | place: USA...
TCTTCCAGGAACGCCACCCACAGATTCCGCGTCGTCTTATCCATATTTATAGGGGCTCACGTCGCCGACAATCCAATGTGGGGGCCCGTGCGGGCTTCGCCCTTCCGATGCTCCCAGCCCTGCACTCAAACAGGCCGGGCATTATCCTCTTGCAAAGCAGTGAATTATGCCAGAGAAACAGGGAGCATGTCAAATCTATCCGGGGCCGATCGGCCGATTTTATCCTTGACATTAATGGCTTGATTCTTTAAACTTAATAAAAATTTATGACGGGAAGCGCGGATAAGATTTGGCTCGCTGATCAACGGTGGCGGAGGTTTTTGTCGTGTTGGACCGGCTTTCCTCAAAGCTGGAAAGCATCTTTAAGAAACTAAGAGGCCGGGGTGTCTTAAGTGAAAGCGATATTGATGCCGCACTGAAGGAAGTCCGACTCGCCCTTCTTGAAGCCGATGTCCATTTCAAAGTCGTCAAGGATTTTCTGGCCGCCGTCCGGCAGAAGGCGGTCGGTCAGGAGGTTCGCGAAAGCCTGACGCCCGGTCAGCAGGTCGTCAAGATCGTCTGGGAAGAGCTGCGCCGTTTGATGGGCGAGGATCTTTCCGGAGGCAAGCCGCTGCATCTTTCGCCCAACCCTCCGACCGTCCTGATGCTGGTCGGCCTTCAAGGATCGGGCAAGACGACCACGGCGGCCAAGCTGGCGCATCGGTTTAAGCAGGAGGGGCGGCGGGTTCTTTTTGCGGCGGCCGATCCGCGGCGGCCGGCGGCCGTGGATCAGCTGGTGACCTTGGGCCGTCAGATCGGGGTGGAGACCCAGACCCTTCCGGCCGACGACGCCGTCGGCGTCTGCCGCGAGGCGGTCGCGCGGGCCCGGGAGCGGCACGATGATCTGGTGATCCTGGACACCGCCGGTCGGCTCCATGTGGACGAGCCCCTGATGGCCGAGTTGAAGCGCATCAAGACCGAGGTGAATCCGAACGAGGTTCTCCTCGTGGCCGATGCGATGACCGGCCAGGACGCGGTCCAGATGGCGGAACGGTTTCACCGGGAGATCGGACTGACGGGGATCGTCCTGACCAAGCTGGACGGCGACGCCCGGGGCGGGGCGGTTCTCTCCGTACGGGCCGTGACCGGCGTCCCGGTCAAGTTTATCGGGGTGGGGGAAAAAACCGACGCGTTGGAGCCGTTTCACCCGGACCGGATGGCCTCCCGGATCCTGGGGATGGGGGACGTCCTCTCGCTGATCGAGCGCGCCGAGGAGGTTTTCTCGAAGGAGCAGGCCGAGGCGACCGCCCGGAAATGGCAGACGTCGGGTTTTTCGTTCGAGGATTTTCGGGACCAGCTCCGAAAAGTGAAAAAGATGGGCTCCATGGAGAGCCTGATCGGAATGCTGCCGGGGGCGGGACGGCTCCTGCCAAATGCCTCGGCGGGGGGGCTCCCGGAGAAGGAATTGACGCGGGTGGAAGCGATCATCAATTCCATGACGGCGCAGGAACGCGCCCGTCCCGATCTGATCGACGGCAGTCGACGCAAACGGATCGCGCGGGGAAGCGGGACCACGGTTCAGGAGGTCAACCGCCTCCTCAAACAGTTTCTTCAGATTCGGAAATTGATGAAGACGCTGTCCCGTTCGCCGGGCCGATCGGGGCTGGCGAATCTTCTACGGAATTTTTAACAACCCGGCCACAGCATTGTGGTCCATACAAGGGAGCGTCCGGACTTCGGCGAGCTCAGTCGAGTCGCTTGGCCGGCGCGACCGCGGGGGCACGGGGGCGTGCGAGGACTTTGTGCCCTGGCTGCCGAAGCGGCCCCCCGATAAGAAAGGAGTTGTACGGAGTGGCAACCATCATTCGTTTGACCCGCAAGGGAAAGCATAAGCGTCCGTTCTACCGGATCGTCGTGGCCGATTCCCGCATGCCGCGGGACGGTCGGTGCCTTGAGATCATCGGCAACTACGATCCCCTGGCCAAGACGGCCGCCGTCCAGGTGAAACAGGAGCGGGCCGTGGAATGGCTCAAGAAGGGGGCGCAGGTATCCGATACGGTGAAACGGCTGTTTAAGAAGGCCGGATTGTATCAACAGATCAAGACGGCGAAATAACGGAGGATCGATCGCAACATCTCCAGTCACGGCCGGATCCTCCTGGACCAACCCGCAGAAGTTCGTTCTCCGAGTGAAGGTGACGTTCGTCCACGGCACGGAGTGTGAGGATGGAGGTGGCCCCGATGAAAGAGCTGATCGAGTATATCGCGAAGTCTTTGGTGGACAAGCCGGAGTCGGTGTCGGTGAGAGAGACCGAAGGTGAAAAGACGACCATCATCGAGCTTCGGGTGGCGCAGGACGACCTGGGCAAGGTGATCGGAAAACAGGGGCGGACCGCGCGGTCGATGCGGACGATCTTGAATGCCGCGGGGACCAAATTGGGCAAACGGTGCGTTCTTGAGATCCTCGAGTGAGGAGAGGGCGTCGCTTGACGACTGGGTTGTGATCGGGGAGATCACAAAACCCTTCGGTCTGAAGGGCGGATTGAAGATCCGGCCTCTGACGGAGGATCCGGGTCGCTTCCGACGGCTCGCGGGGGCCGTGCTGGAGGCCGTCGACGGAACCCGGCAGACCTGCACGATTGACGAGGTTCGCACCGACCGGGATTCGGTGGTCCTGTTCTGCCGCGAGATCGAAACGGTGGAACAGGTCGAGCGCTTTGTGGGAGGGACGGTGCGGATTCCGGGTTCCGAAGCGATACGGCTCCCCCAGGGTTCCTACTTCCAGCATGACCTGGTGGGCCTTCAGGTTTACCTGGAGGACGGCCGGTATCTCGGCGTGATCCGGGAGATCTGGCCGACCGGCGGCAACGATGTGTTGGTGGTACGGGACGGGGAACGGGAGCGGCTGATTCCGGCGATCAAGTCGATCGTGATCGCGGTCGACCTGACGGAAAAACGGATGGTCCTTCGCTGGATGGAAGGATTGCTTGATTTATGATGAAATGTGATATCATCACCCTTTTCCCGGATCTGGTTCGCCCGGTCCTGGAGCACGGCATGCTGCGGCGGGCCGTGGAAAAGGGGCTGCTCGACGTTGGGGTTCACAACCTCCGCGACTTCACGCGGGATAAACACCGCACGGCGGATGATCATCCGTATGGCGGAGGGGCGGGGATGGTTTTGAAGCCGGAGCCCATATTCCGTGCGGTGGACGCGATTCGGTCTCAGGGGGAAGCGTTGCGGCTGATCCTCACCTCGCCGCAAGGAAGGCGGTTCGGACAGTCGCTGGCAGTCGAGTTCGGCCGGGAGGAGCGGCGGCTCGTGTTCATCTGCGGCCGTTATGAAGGCGTGGATGAGCGGGTGCGCGAGGGCCTGGAGCTGGAAGAAATTTCGATCGGAGATTACGTCCTGACGGGCGGCGAGTTGCCGGCCCTGGTCATGATGGACGCGGCGGTGCGGTGGGTCCCCGGCGTTCTGGGCGATCCGGAATCGGCGCAGGAAGACTCCTTCGCCGGCGCCTTGCTGGACTATCCGCATTATACGCGCCCCGCGCTGTTTCGCGGCCTGAATATTCCGGAGGTATTAATCTCCGGGAATCACGCGGCCATCCGGGGTTGGCGTCGAAGACAGGCCCTTTTGAATACGTTTCAAAAACGGCCGGAGCTGCTCGATGAGATCGATCTGACGGAGGAGGATCGTAAGACCTTGGAGGAGTTGAAGAGGGAAACAGGCAGGGAGGGCGTTCGCTGAGCGGAAACATGCCGTGTGGAACGGTTGGGACGAGGAGGAGGGGGGTTCGTCATGAATCGGTTGGATCGGATCGAACAGGGTTTAAAAAAGACTCAGATACCGGCGTTTAAAGTGGGAGATACCGTTCGGGTCTCCGCCAAGGTGATGGAAGGGGAGAAGGAGCGGACCCAGGTGTTCGAAGGCGTCGTGATCGCCCGAAAGGGCGGGGGCCATCGTGAGATGGTGACGGTGCGCAAGCTCTCCTTCGGCGTGGGCGTGGAAAAGGTGTTTCCGCTGCATTCACCGACGCTCGAGAAAATCGAGGTGGTCAGGGAAGGGCGCGTCCGGAGGGCCAAGCTGTATTATCTGCGGACGAAGCAAGGCAAGGAGGCCAAGATCGCGGAGCGGGAATACGCCGTGGACTTGATCGAAAAGAGTCTGGCCGCGGAGCCGGAGCCTGAAACGGTCAAAGCGGAAAAAAGCTGACGATGGTTTTCTTAATCCACTACGGGGAGCGGGCCTCCGGTGCGGGATCCGAGGCGGCGGGATAGGGCCGGTCCCCTGGAGCCCGAATCGGCGGAGGGCCCCGAAGCGGATCGAACCCGTTTTGAACGCATCGCCTACGCAGAGGGATTTCGTCGGATCGCCGGGTTGGACGAGGCGGGACGCGGTCCCTTGGCCGGTCCGGTGGTCGCCGCCGCGGTCATTCTTCCCCGCGACGCCCTTTTTCCGGGGCTGCGCGACTCAAAGAAGCTGACCGTCCGCCAGCGGGAACGATTTTTCGATGCGATCCGAGGACGCGCCTTGGCGGTCGGCGTCGGGGTGGTCGGCCCGGACGTGATCGACCGGATCAACATCCTCCAGGCGACGTTTCGAGCCATGGTCCGGGCCCTGGAGGGGCTGGCGCTCGCTCCCGATTATCTGTTGGTCGATGCCCTGACCGTACCCGATCTTCAGATCCCGCAGAAGGCCTTGATCCGGGGGGATGATCGGAGTCAAAGCATCGCGGCGGCTTCGGTGATCGCCAAGGTGACGAGGGATCGTTTGATGCTGGAGCACGATCGCGAGTTTCCGCAGTACCGCTTCCGCTCTCATAAGGGGTACGGGACGGCGGAGCATCTGGAGGCCCTGACGCGCTTCGGGCCCTGTCCGATCCATCGAAAAAGCTTTCGAGGCGTCCGGACCGATGATGGCCGGGGCCCGCTGCCGCCATCATGAAACAAGGTTCCCGCATGCCCCCCGGGCCCCCGGGTTCGCGCCGGCCAAGCGACTCGACCGAGCTCGCCGAAGTCCGGACGCTCACTTAGGGCGGATCATGAGCCTTGAGAGCCGTTCGTTCGGAGAGCAGTCGGAAACGGAGGCGGTCCGCTTTCTTGAACGGCGCGGATATCGGGTCGTGGGCCGGAACATACGGATCGGGCGGGGGGAGATCGATCTGATCGCCTACGACCGGGACGTCCTGGTTTTCATCGAGGTCAAGGCCCGGCGCAATACCCGCTACGGGGGGGCGTCGTTCGCGGTGGACTCGCGAAAACAACGACAGCTGAGTGTTCTGGCGGCGGGCTATATGGCGAGGCGGCGGATTAAGGATTGTCCGTGTCGTTTTGATCTGGTCCTGATTCAGGGGTTCGCGAATCGCGCGTTGGAAATCGAATTGATTCAGAATGCCTTTGAGGCCGGAGGGGATTTCCGCTCAAGATGATTACCGGACTGAATACGGATATTGAACATCAGGGCAAGATCTATCATGTTCAAACCGAGGACACCGGCCAAAAGAACGCGACGATCGTCACGATTCTGTTCCAGTCCGGCGCCATTCTCGCCACCCGCAAGACCGGTTATGCCGACATCGTCAAGGCCGAAAACCTGCCGGCCATCCTGAAGGACCTGATGAACGAACAGCACAAGAAAATGATCGAGGATCTGCAGACGGGCCGAATTTCCTCGGGGGCGACCCGGACCGAGGCGAAGCCGGTGGCGGCCCCCCCTCCCGCGTCAAGCCCCGCGCCCGAGAGTCCTCCATCGTCGGCGTCGGACCGGAAGAAAAGTCTGGACGACATGATTCTGGACTACCTGGCCGCCCGGGAGGAGCGTAAGAAACCGTAGCGAATGATCCAGCTCTTTCACGTTTATAAATCCTACGGCCGTCACCGCATGGCCTTGGAGGATATCACCCTTCAAATCGAGAAGGGCGAATTCGTGTGGCTCACCGGCCCCAGCGGAGCCGGAAAATCGACCCTTCTGAAGCTTCTGTTCGGTTTGGAGCAGCCGGATGCGGGTCAGATTGTGATCCAAAACAGAAACGTGGCCCGGCTGAAGGAATCCGGTCTGCCGCACCTAAGAAGAAGCATCGGGTTTATCTTTCAGGATTTTAAACTTCTCCAGAAAAAAACGGTCTTTGACAACGTCGCCGTGGCCCTGCAAATCGCCGGGGTGTCCCCGCCCGAAATTCGGAGACGGGTCGCCGAGGTGCTCGGATCGGTCGGGCTGGATCATAAAAAAGACCTGCTTCCGTCCATGCTTTCCGCAGGGGAACAGCAGCGGGTGTGCGTGGCGCGATCGATCGTGAGCCGTCCGATGGTCCTGCTGGCGGACGAACCGACCGGAAACCTCGACGCCGATCTGACCACGGAGATCTTCGAACTGTTGAAAACGATCAACACGAGAGGGACGACCATGCTGGTGGCGACCCACAACCGGGACATCGTGTCGCGCGTCCCGCGCCGGGTGATCGTTCTCAAAGAGGGAAGGATTGCGGCGGGGGGCGGTTGATGCGACAGCTCCGGTATTTTCTGAAAGAGACGCTGCTCAATCTTCGGGGCAACAAGTCGACCACGTTGATCTCGATGGCCACCATCGCCTTTACGATGATGCTCTTCGGGGTCTTTCTCCTGGTGTATTTTAACCTCGACGCCCTGGTCGGATCGCTTCAGCAGGAAATCAAGGTGATCCTTTACCTCCGGGACGGGCTCCCGGATAAGGAAAGGGCCGAGCTGGAGGGAAAAGTTCGGGAGGAGCCCGGGGTCTCAAGTGTCGTCTACGTTTCAAAGGCGGCGGCCCTGGAGAACTTCCGCCGGTCGTTGGAGGGCCAGGATATTCTCCTCAAGGGGCTGGGGGACAATCCCTTGCCGGCTTCCCTTGAATTGACCTTGGAAAAAGCGTATCAGACTTCGGAGGCCGTTCAACGGCTGGCGCAACAGTTCAAAGGACTGAACGGCGTCGAGGATATCCAGTACGGTCGCGAATGGGTCGATAACGTCAACGCCGTTCTGGAAGCCGTGAGAGTGGGGAGCGCGGTGATCGGGCTCATCCTCGGACTGGCGGCGGTGGTGATCATTGCCGGCACCATCGGGTTGACGGTCTGGTCGCGCCTGGAGGACATCGAAGTGCTCCAGCTGATCGGCGCCACCCGCGCGTATATCCAAATGCCCTTTCTGATGGAGGGCGCGTTGATGGGACTGATCGGCGGCGTTCTCGCCGTCGGGTTGTTGCGCGGGATCTTTGAACTGGCCAAGAACCGATTGGCCGAGGTCGGGGGTTTTCTCGGCGGCCCGATGAATTTGATGTTTTTGCCGGTGGACTGGTTGCTCCTGTTCTTGGCGGTCGGCGTTGGACTGGGTTGCACGGGGAGTCTTGTCTCGATACGAAGACTCTTATAGGGGCTTGCGTCGCCCCGTCACTTTATGGATTTGAGGTTTCGGGTTGCCCTATTTGGGATTTGCCATTTTCGATTCACCAAAATTTTCCTCGGGGGGACGTAAATCCTAAATTGGAAATAGGGGAAATCCCCCTCTTGCTCGACGTGGTCGCTGGGAGGCGCTTGGGCTCTGATCGAGGGTGTCTGATGTGAAACGGGTCTTGATTCCGACGCTGTGCGTTCTGGCGGTCCTCGCCCCGGTTCTTTTCCTGACGGGCGTCGACGGGTCGGCCGAGTCGCCGTCCGATTCGGTCTCGAAAAAAGTGACCCAGGAAAAGCAGGAGCTGGATCGCCTGAGACAAAAGATCGACCAGCAGCGCCGTAAGAGCCGCGACGCGGCCAAACGGGAGAATTCGATCCTCGCGAATCTGGAAGAGGTGGATTACCAGCGGACCCTCAAGAAGAAAGAGCTCCGGGTGGTGAACCTGCAATTGATCGAGCGGGATCAGGAGATCGAACAGCTGGACGGCGACCTGAGCGCCCTGAGGCGCGAGATCGAGTCCAAACAAGGGCGGGTTCGGGAGAGGCTCCGGGTGTTGTATCAGGAAGGGCGATTTAACACGTTGAAGGTCCTGTTTACGTCGAGCGACCATTATGATTTTCTGAGGCGGTATTATTACCTGACTTGGATCTCAAACAAGGAAAGCGACCTGCTCCGGAGTTATCAGTCGGCGGTGGAGCGCTTGGAGCCCAAGGAGGCCGCCGAGCGCAAAGCCCGGGCCGACCTTCTGGAGTATAAGAACGAAATCACACAGAAACTGTCCGAGATCCACACTGAAAAGAGGAAGAAGGACCTGCTGCTGGCCAGCATTCGCGACGAGAAAACGACCTATGAGCGGACCCTCCGCGAACTGGAGGACTCGGCCGCAAGGCTCAAGGGCCTCATTCAAGAGCTGGAAAAACAGCGCCGGGCCCGTCGGGAGCCGTCCCCCGGCGAAGGGTTTGCGTTTCAACGCGGACACCTGGATTGGCCGACCCTGGGGCGGGTGGTCACCCTCTTTGGCCGCCAGAAGCATCCTCGGTTCGATACCTATGTATTTCGTAAAGGGATTGAAATCCAGTCCAGCCAGGGCAGTCCCATTCGTTCGGTCTACGGCGGCTCGGTGGTCTTCGCCGATTGGTTCCGAGGCTACGGGCTCTTGGTGATCATCGATCACGGGAAAAATTATTTCACGCTCTACGCCCACGCGGCCAAATTGTTGGTCTCGCCGGGCGATACGGTCTCGCAACGCCAGGTCATCGGTGAGATCGGGGATACCGGCCTGACGAGCGACAACAATCTCTATTTTGAAATTCGCCACGGGGCGGATCCGGTCGATCCCCTGACATGGCTGAAACGGCGATGAGCGGGCGTTTTTAAATCGGGCGTCATTCTGGGAGGAGATTATGCACAAGCAACAAAAGACCTTGATGGGCATCGTCATTATCCTGTTAATCACCGTCTTCACGACCGGGATGATGGTCGGGAAGGGACTTCGGAACGCGCTATCGGCGGAAGCGGAGGTCTACGAGGAGCTTAAAATATTCGCCGAGGTTCTGTCCCTGATCCAGAAAAATTACGTGGAGGAAACCCACAGCAAGGATTTGGTGTACGGTGCCATCCGGGGGATGCTCAACACCTTGGATCCGCATTCGGCTTTCATGTCTCCGGATATGTATAAGGAAATGCAGGTGGACACCAAAGGGGAATTCGGGGGGCTGGGGATCCAAATCGGCATCAAGGAAAACCATTTGACGGTCATCGCCCCGATCGAGGGAACCCCGGCCGACCGGGCCGGGATCAAGTCCGGGGATTTCATCGTCAAGGTCGACGAGGAATCCACGAAAGAAATGACCCTGATGGAGGCCGTGGAAAAGATGCGCGGGCCGAAGGGCACCAAGGTCAAGCTGACCATCGAACGGGAGGGGACCGATGAGCCGCTGGTGTTTGATCTGGTCCGGGAGACGATCAAGATCGACAGCGTCAAAAGCAAGATGCTGGACGACCGCATCGGGTATTTTCGGGTGAGCCAATTTCAGGAAATGACCGCCAAGGATCTGGCGGCCGCGTTGAAGAAGTTAAAGGATCAGAAAATGAAGTCCATTATTCTGGACCTCCGGAATAATCCCGGGGGGCTGCTCACCGCGGCGGTCGAAACGACCGAATTGTTCATCCCGCCGGGCAAGGTGGTGGTGTCCATCAAAGGCCGCGATCCCAATAAACAAAAGGACGAGTATCAGTCCAGCGACAAAAATCCCTACGACACCTATCCCATGATCGTGCTGGTGAACGAAGGAAGCGCCAGCGCTTCCGAGATTGTGGCGGGGGCCTTGCAGGATTGGGGTCGTGGAATCATCCTTGGAACGACGACGTTCGGAAAAGGATCCGTCCAAACCATATTACAGCTGTCCGACGGTTCCGGTCTGCGGCTGACCACGGCCAAATATTACACGCCGAAGGGGCGTTCGATACAGAATATCGGGATCACACCGGATATCGTTGTCAAACCTTTGCCGGTCAAGGGCTCTTCACAAGCCCCTCCCGCGTTACGTGAAAAGGACCTGGAAAGGCATCTGAAAAACGAGAATGCGGAACCGCGTCCCGACAAGGAAATAAAACAAGAACCGGCGCCGCCGTCCGGCGAGGCGGCCCCCGAGACGGAGGATATTCAACTTCAAAAGGCCATCGACCTTCTGAAGACCTGGGAGATTTTCAAGGAGATAAAGCCGGTGCAGGCCTCGAGTTGAATCCGAACCCCGGGCGCGATCCCCGGCCGGAAGGCCGGGCGTCTTCATTTTTTAAAAAAAGACTTGACACCCAAATTTCGATGGTGTAAATTAGCACTCGCCGTCTATGAGTGCTAATTTATTTGGCGAATCACGAAACGATTTAGAATAACGAAAGGGGGGAATGAATCATGTCTGTACAAGCGACGCAAAAGAAAGGGGAGGTTTCAATGAAATTCAAGCCGCTCAAGGACCGTGTGTTCGTGAGCTACTCGGAAGAGATGGAAAAAACTCCGGGAGGGATCTATATCCCCGAAGCCGCGAAGGAAAAACCGCAGAAGGGCAAAATCGAAGCGGTGGGCGCCGAGGTCAAGAGTTTGAAGGTCGGGGATGTCGTCTTATTCGACAAGTATTCCGGAAGCAAAATCAACATGGACGGAACGGATTACCTCATCGTCAAGGAAGAAGACATCCTCGGTATCTTTGAAAAATAAGAACGATCCACACGAATGATTTATTAACCCATGCATCGAACGGGGCCGCAATCGTTCCGTTCGACCCATCATGAAAGAGGAGCTGATATGGCAAAGCAGATGTTGTTTAGCGAGTCCGCCCGCGGGGCCGTTCTTCGGGGTGTCAACCAATTGACGGAAGCGGTCAAGGCCACGCTGGGACCGAAGGGAAGAAATGCGATGATCGACAAGAAATTCGGCGCGCCGACCATCACCAAAGACGGCGTCACCGTGGCCAAGGAGATCGAGCTCAAAGATCCGTACGAGAACATGGGGGCTCAGCTCGTCAAGGAAGTGGCCAGCAAGACCAGCGATGCGGCCGGAGACGGAACGACGACCGCGACCGTGCTCGCCTGGTCGATCTTCAAAGAGGGCGTCAAGAGCGTGTCGGCCGGCGCCAATTCCATGGAACTGAAGCGGGGCATCGATCGGGCGGTCGACGTCGTCATCGACGAGTTGAAGAAATTGTCCCGACCCTGCCAGACCAAGAAAGAGATCGCGCAGATCGGCACCATTTCGGCCAACAGCGACAAAACCATCGGCGAGTTGATCGCCGAGGCCATGGAAAAAGTCGGCAAAGACGGGGTGATCACGGTCGAGGAGGCCAAGAGCATGACCACGACGCTGGATGTGGTCGAGGGGATGCAGTTCGACCGAGGATACCTATCGCCCTACTTCGTCACCGATCCGGAACGGATGGAATGCACGTTGGAGGATCCCTTTATCCTGATCCATGAAAAGAAGATCAGTGCCATGAAAGACCTGCTTCCCATTCTGGAACAGATTGCACGGATGGGTAAGCCGTTCGTGATCATTGCCGAGGAGCTGGAGGGAGAGGCCCTGGCCACGCTCGTGGTGAACAAGCTTCGCGGAACGCTTCATTGTGCGGCCGTGAAGGCCCCGGGATTCGGGGATCGGCGCAAGGAGATGCTGGAAGACATCGCCGTCCTGACCGGCGGACAGGTCATCTCGGAAGATCTCGGTTTGAAGCTTGAGAACGTCAAGGTCACGGATCTCGGCCGGGCCAAGCGGATCAACATCGATAAGGACAACACGACGATCATCGAAGGGGCCGGGGATCAGGGAAAGATCCAGGGTCGGGTGAAGCAGATCAAGGCCCGGATCGAAGAAACCACCTCGGATTACGATCGCGAGAAGCTCCAGGAACGGCTGGCCAAGATCGTCGGCGGCGTGGCCGTGATCAATGTGGGCGCGGCGACCGAGACCGAAATGAAGGAGAAGAAGGCCCGCGTCGAGGACGCCCTTCACGCGACGAAGGCCGCGGTGGAAGAGGGGATCGTTCCGGGCGGCGGCGTGGCGCTTCTCCGTTGCATCCCGGTCCTGGAAAAACTCAAGCTCGAGGGGGATCAGCAGGTCGGCGTGTCGATCGTCAAACGCGCCCTCGAGGAACCCATTCGTCAGATCGTGATCAATGCGGGGTTTGAAGGTTCGGTGGTGGTGGAGCGGACCCGCAAGGAGAAGACCAACGTCGGTTTTGATGCCGTCAGCGAGACCTATGTGGACATGGTCGAGGCCGGAATCATCGATCCGACCAAGGTCACCCGAACGGCCCTTCAGAACGCGGCGAGCGTGGCCGCACTGATGTTGACCACCGAGGTGATGGTGGCCGAGCTGCCGGAAGAAAAGAAAACGCCTCCCATGATGCCCGGCGGTGGCGGAATGGAAGGGATGTACTAAGAGCGGTCGGATGGAGGAGAAGGCCCCCGCCGCGGCAAACGGCGGGGGCTTTTTTCTTGGCCGGTTCACTTGAAGGTCAATGATGAATTGACACCACGTGGAAAGTGGTATAAAATTTTCTCATTTCACAAAGCACGATGGAAAGGGGATATTCATGGCAAAACCGCTGAAGGTGGATTCGAAAAGCTGGGATCAGGAGGTGTTAAAGGGCGATGGGCTCACCATGATTGATTTCTGGGCCGTGTGGTGCGGACCGTGCCAGATGATCGCTCCCGTCGTGGACGAACTGGCCCAGGAATACGAAGGTCGCTTGCGTGTCTTCAAGCTCAACACGGATGAAAATCCCGACGTGGCCAGTCGCTACCAGATTATGGGCATCCCGACCCTTCTTTTCTTCAAGGATGGAAAGCCGGTCGATAAGATTGTGGGCGCGGCGGCGAAAAAGCAGTTCAAGGACAAGATCGATTCGCTTCTGGCCGGGAAGTAAACGGGTCCCCGCATCATCATCCGCTTGAGAGTTCCATGCTGCGCGAGCTGCGCATTCAAAACTTCGCCATTATCGACCGTCTCGAAATTCGGTTTCACGAGCAGCTCAACGTCCTGACCGGGGAGACCGGGTCGGGGAAGTCCATCGTGGTGGATGCCGTGGATCTGCTGCTGGGCGGCCGCGCGTCCTCCGAACAGATCCGCACCGATTGCGACGAGGCCGTCCTGGAGGCGGCCTTTGAAGTTTCGAGGGAAGGTCCGTTGGCCGCCCAGCTCCGGGAGATGGATCTTTCGGATGGGTCGGGGGATGAGCTGGTCATCCGCCGCGTCGTCGGCCGCGCCGGGAAAAGCCGCGCCCAGGTCAATGGCCGCCTCGTTTCCATCGGACAACTCCAGCAGTTGGGCAATGGGCTGGTGGATATTCACGGTCAGCATGAACACCAGTCGCTTCTCAAACCGGAGCAGCAGCTGTATCTTCTCGATGCGTTCGGAAAGCTGCTTCCCCGCCGGGAGGAATTTCATCGCCGGTATCTCGCCTTTCGAAAAATACAAACGGAGCTTTCCGAGCTGGGAACCCAGGAGAGCGACCGTTCCCGGCGCGAGGACTATCTAAGATTCCAGATTCAAGAAATCGAAACGGCCCACCTTTCACCGGGCGAGGATGTCCGCCTGGAGCAGGAGCGTAACCTTCTGGCCAATGCCGAACGGCTGGCGGTGCTGTCGGAAGAGGCCTATCAGCACCTCTATGCGGCGGACGGAGCCATCGCCGCCCAGCTCGCGCGCGTCGAGACCGCGGTGAATGAACTGGCCCGGACGGACGAGAGGATGAAGGACGTTTCGACGGCGTGCTCCGAGGCCTCGGCGCAGCTCCGGGAGGTCGCGGGACGATTACGGGATTACAAGGATGGGATTGAATACGATCCGAAGCGTCTGGAGCAGGTCGAAGAACGGTTGTATGGGATGGCCTCTCTCAAAAAGAAATACGCCCCGACCCTCGAGGGAATTTTGACCTTCCTTCAGAAGGCGAGGGAGGAGCTCGGCGCCCTTGACACGCACGATGAACGTCTCAAATCCCTGCGACGCGCGGAGGAAGAGGCGCGCGCGAAATGCGCGGATCTGGCCCAACAACTGACCCGGGAACGAACCCGGGGGGCGCGCTCGCTCGAGAAAAAAGTCGAACAGGAACTGGCCCGATTGAAGATGGGCAGGACGAAATTTAAGATCCGGGTCGAACCCCGGCCGGGGGCCGAAGATCTTGAACCGACCGGGGCGGACCTGATCGAGTTCCTCGTGTCGCCCAATCCGGGGGAGGAACTCAAAGCGCTGGCCCGGATCGCGTCGGGCGGGGAGTTATCCCGTCTGATGCTTTCTATAAAATCCATTCTCGCGGGCGTCGACCGCGTGCCGACCCTGATTTTTGACGAGGTGGACGCCGGGATCGGAGGCGGTGTGGCCGAGGTCGTGGGCCAGCGATTAAAGGAGCTGGCCCGACACCGTCAGGTTTTGTGCATCACGCACCTTCCCCAGATCGCCAGCCAGGCCGCCCTGCACTTTACGGTCGAAAAGTTGCTGTCCAACGGTCGCGCGGTCACGCGGATCAAGCGCTTGGAAAGGGAGGACCGGGTTGAGGAGATCGCCCGGATGCTGGGCGGTCGCGAGCTGACGCCGACGGCTTTTCAACACGCCCGGGAGATGCTGGACCTCGCGGCGCATTGATCGATTTCCGTCGGCGGGTTTCCGAACGCCTAGAAGGCCCGGATCGTCATCATCACAATGATGGCCGAGCCGATGATATAGAACGGCAAAAACTTCGGCGACGTCACGAAGATCCGCTCGATCACCAGATAGCCGACGACCAGACCCACCATCAAGATTGCTGTTGGGCTTCCCATCCGAGTTCCTTTCTTAAATGAACCGACCTCATTCGTGGGCGATGGGTTCGGTTTCGTGAAGTTGAAAGGGTTTGGGGAAAATATCTTCCCCCTTTTCCTCGATAATTTGGAGCAGGAGCTGCACCAGATATGGATCAAACTGGACGCCGGCGAATCGCTTCAGTTCGGCGATAATCTCGTTCAGGGGGAGGGCTTTTCGATACGGTCGGTCCGTTACCATGGCGTCGAAGCTTTCCGAGGTCGATACAATCCTTGTGATGAGGGGGATCGCTTCTCCTTTCAATCCGTCCGGGTAACCGCTTCCGTCATAGAATTCGTGGTGGTGCCGGATAATGGAGGTCACCCGGTGCGAGAGCCCGATGGGACTCACCAGCTCGACCCCGATCTCGGGGTGCTTGCGCATCAGGAGCAGCTCTTCCCTCGTGAAGGGCCCCTGTTTATAAATGATCTTCGTATCCACTCCCAGCTTGCCGATGTCGTGGAGGTAGGCGCCGACCTGAAGGTCGCGCAGCTCCTCCTGGCTCAGGTCCAATTTCTGGGCCAGCAGGTTGGAGTAGTAATTGACCCGGCTCGAATGGCCATGGGTAAAGGGATCCTTGCCCTCGAGGGTTTCCGACAGGACTCTCACAAATTCAAGGTGGTTTACCGACCGGGATGAATCGCGTGGTTCCTTAACCCGGTCGAACACGTCCTTCAGCGATTCCAGGAAGTCAGGTTGATCGGTCATCGCGCGGCGCACCTTATCTATCGTGCTGTCGTAGCCGACCATCTCGCCCAATTCGCCGAGAAAGTTCGCGAGGTAATCCCGCCGCATTTTTTGGGCCAGGATCCGGTTGATGACGGAAATAATCTCGGTGACATTGAACGGTTTCAAAAGATAATCCGCGGCCCCCTGACGGATGGCGTCCACGGCGGTTTTCAAGCTTCCGTAACCCGTCAGGATCACCACTTCGACATGACTTTTTTCCTGCTTGATTTCACGGAGGATGTCCGTGCCTTGCAGTCCCGGCATCTTGAGATCCAGAATCACAAGGTCCACGCTCGTTCTTCGCAACAGCTCCAAGGCTTGATGACCGCTCTCGGCGTTGTAGACACCGTAGAACGGTTTCAGGATCATATTCAACGCTTCGCGCGGACCCGCTTCATCGTCGACGATCAGGATACTCTGTCGTGATTCCATCGGTGCCTCCACAGGTCGTTCGAGCCGCATTGAGCATTCAGGCGGGTTGAATTCAGGGAATCCGATACAGTGAATAAGCAACTCTTATGCCGGGGATATGACTCCGGGGTCATTCGGCGAATTTGAAAAAACACTGGGTTTTCCATGGGAAGCACGGGTCGTTTATTTGAGTTTTGCTTCGGCCATTTTACGGAAAAACTTCCGGTGTACATATTTGATCCATCAATCTTGATCGTGTAAATAAAGAATCAGGAAATCAACAGGATAAATAAGATCCGCTTACTGTTCAAATTTGTCCATTGCGTCATTTCTTTCCTAATTGAAGATCGAACCTTACCCCGTTCGTTCACGACGGGAAGGGATCTTGGCTGAAGAATGCAGGGTATGACCGGGCGGGGTGATTCCCAGCGCGTCCATTTTATATTTTAAGACCCTTCGAGTGATTCCCAGAAGACGGGCGGTCCGGGTCTGGATGTAATTGGTTTTTTGAAGCGCGGACTGGATGATTTCACGCTCAAACGATTTGACGGCGTCGGAGAGTGAAACCTGACCGCCCACGGCTTTGTCCTTTAGCGTGTTGGTCCTCCGACGCGTTTGAACCTGCATGGGCAGGTCGCCCGGGCCGATGATCGGGCCGCTGGAAAGCGTCACGGATTGCTCGATGACGTTTTCAAGTTCCCGTACGTTCCCGGGCCAGTCATAGCGCATCATGTAGGCCAGGGCCTCCTTGCTCAATGTTTTCGCGGTTCGTCCATCGTCGTGCGCTTTCTTGGCCAGGAAATGATTGGCCAGCGGCGGAATGTCTTCCTTCCGTTCGCGCAGCGGGGGCAGATGGATGGGCAGGACATGGATTCGGTAATAAAGGTCTTCGCGAAAGGTCTTGCGGCGGATGGCGTCCTCCAGGTCTTTATTCGTCGCCGCGATCAGGCGCACATCCACCTCGATGGTCTGCGTTCCTCCGACTCGAACGAACTCCTTGGACTGAAGTACACGGAGCAGCTTGGCCTGGGTGACCGGACTGAGCTCGGCGATCTCGTCCAGAAACAAGGTTCCCCCGTTGGCCGCTTCAAACTGGCCGAGCTTTCGGGCGGAGGCATCCGTAAAAGCACCCTTCTCGTAGCCGAAAAGCTCGCTTTCGATCAGGCTGTCGGGGATGGAGGCGCAGTTCAAGGCCACGAAGGGCTTGTCGCGTCGGGGGCTGTTGTAGTGAAGCGCGCGCGCCACCATTTCCTTCCCCGTGCCGCTCTCTCCGGTGACGAGGACCGTGGTCTTGGTATCCGCCACCTGTTCGATTTTCAGGAAAACCTCCCGTATGGCCCGGCTCTTTCCGACAAGGTTGTCGAAATGGTATTTTTTGCCCACTTCCGCCCGAAGATAGTGCACCTCGCGTTCCAGTTCGTGAGCGGCAATGGCCTTATCGATGGTCAATCGGAGCTCTTCGATGTCAAACGGCTTGCCGATGTAGTCCGTCGCCCCCATTTTCATCGCCTCCACGGCCGTTTTCACCAAGCGGGTGGCGGTAAGCATGACGATGGGGAGAGAGGGTTCGACTTCACGAAAGCGTTTCAACAGGGTCAGACCGTCCAGGCCCGGAAGGACGATGTCCAAAAGAATCAAGTGGATCTGGTTGCGGTGGAAAAGCGTGAGGGCCTCTTCCCCGTCGGAGGCCCATACGAAACGATAGGCCGGTTTGAGGGCGATCTTGAGGGAATCGGCAACGGCCGCTTCATCGTCCACGATCAGAATGTTTTTCATTCGACTTCCTTGAGTCAAGACGCAATGAATGAAGATACGAGCAATCTGATTAATTTTACAACCTTTCCGCGTTTCTGACAAGGAAGCGAAACCGACGGGTCCGGGGCTTTTTTTAACCTCGGGCCGCGATTTTAAGGAGGGAGGACCTCAGAGATTGGGTTGAAGGGGGTCCCCGGCTTGGCTGGAAATAAATACGACGGTAACGTTATCCTCGCCGCCCTTCTCGTTGGCCGTATCGATTAAACGTTGGCAGACGGTCCGGGGTTCTTTGAGGCTGTCCCGACTGATGGTGATCAGCTCATCGTCGGTCAAAAGGTTGCTCAGGCCGTCCGAACAGAGGAGGAGGGCGTCGCCTTCCCTGAGCGGAACGGATTTGATATCCACCTCGACCTTCACGGCGCTGCCGAGCGCCCGCGTGATCACGTGCTTGAGGGGATGCTGATTGGCCTCCTCGATTTTGAGCAACCCTTGCTGGATGTAATCGTTGATCAGCGAATGATCCTCCGTCAGTCGATCGATCCGGCCGTTTCGGAAGAGATAAGCCCGGCTGTCGCCGACGTGCGCGACGTGCGCGGTGTCCTGGTCGATCAGAATCGCGACCATGGTCGTGCCCATCCCGTTCAGTTTTGGATTGGATCGACTGGCCTGGAAGATCTTCTCGTTGGCCAATTTCCCGGCCGCGACCAGGCGTCGGATCGGGATGGGAAGATTCCGGTCCGTGTCGGCCGGCCAGGTCACCTCGGAGGATTGGAGGCTCATCTTGATGAAATCGTGCATGGTGTCCACCGCCATATGACTGGCGATCTCGCCCGCGGCATGGCCGCCCATGCCGTCGGCCACGACGAAGAACCGGAGGTCCGTAAAAACGGCCCAGGCATCTTCGTTGGATGACCGTACGCGTCCCACGTCGGATTGGCCGAAAGCTTTGATCTGCATCGCACCCTTATAACATATTTTAACAGGCCGGATCAATTCCGTAAAATCGATATCAGCGGGGTCCGCCGATCCATTCGACCTTGGGGACCGGCGTCGTAAATTCATGGATATTCCCGGACGCCCCTCGGTCTCCAAGCGGGAGAAATCACGGTCCGGCGGGACGGGCCCGTGATCAGCGTGCCCCAACGGGCCGTCCATTGGCCGTAGCGGTCGTTGATCCCGTCCATCGCGGCGAGCAGCCGACGGCGGCGCTGTTCCGTTTCAAACAGCGGAAGCTGGCCCGCGTCCGGGATCAATCCGGCCAGGCCCACGCCGACCAGGCGGACCGCCCGCTCCAGCCGGACGGTTTCCAGGATCCGGCGCGACGCCAGATAAATCTCCGACCCGTCGTTCAGAAACGCCCGAAGCCGGCGCCGGCGGCTGAACGTTTGAAAGTCGGAGTATCGAAGCGTCAGCGTCACAATGTTTCCCCGGTACCGGTTCCGTCGCGCGCGCCGTCCGACTCTCTCGGACAGCTCGATCAGCGTATGTTCGATCTCCTCCCGGCGTCGAAGGTCGCGCGCCAGCGTCATACTATGGCCGATCGATTTGGGTTCCGGGTCCTCCCCGGCCGGAAAGACCGGGCGGTCGTCCCGGCCCATTCCCAGGGCCTTCAGGGTACGGCCGATGGTCCCGAAGCGGCCGATCAGCCGTTCCACAGGCGTCCTCCCCAGCTGGCCGCAGGTCCGGATGTCCATCTCGGCCAGGGCCCGATCCAGAGCGGGACCGATTCCGCACAGCTCCTTCACGGGGAGGTCTTCGAGCAGTACCGGCACGTCCTGCGCTTCAATCCGGACCAACCCGTCCGGTTTTTTCAGGCCGCTTCCCAGCTTGGCCAGGATTTTGTTGGGCGCGATTCCCACCGAGGCCGTGAGCTGCATTTCCCGTCGGATCCGCTGTTTGATGGCCGACGCGATGGCCTCGCCGCCTCCAAAAAGGGTTAAGGAACCGGTGATGTCCAAAAAGGCCTCGTCCACGGAGAAGACCTCCACGAGCGGGGTATAGTCCTGATAGATCGCCAGGAGTCTCCGGCTGACATCGGTATAGCGTTCATGATCCCCCGGCACCACGATCAGACCCGGACAGAGCGCCCTCGCCTCCGGAACCGTCATGCCGGTCTTGACGCCGTATTCTCGCGCCTCATACGAAGCCGTCAGCACGACGGTGCGGGCGCCGGCGCCGCAGACCGCGATCGCTTGGCCCCGGAGGGCGGGATGGACCCGTTGTTCGACCGAGGCGAAAAAAGCGTCCATGTCGATATGAAGAATTGTAGGGGTCACGGCAGCAAGATCCGGCCCGGCGCGGCCTCCTTCCGGAACTGCTCGGCGAGTTCGGGATGAATTTGTTCGATGAGCCCGAGGAGTCCCCGCAGGAACTGGCGCGAACGGAGCAAGGAATCCGAGAACGACCGGGCCAGCTTCAGGTAGGCGTCCATCGCTTCGACCGCGGCCTGCGGGCCGCTTTCCTTCGCCACGGCTTCCATTTCTTTCCATAAGGCATCGCCGAAGGGCGAACGGGCCGACTCGGGAAGGGCCAGGGGGCTCAGCCGCCGCCGGAGGTCTTCCAGGCCGACAATCACCTCGGCATCCGTCGCCGAGCCGCGTTGGGCGAAATACTTGAAGATCACGGCCTCCATCACGGCCAGGAAGGGGATCATTTTTTGATTTTTCAGCCCCTGAAAGACCCGGGCCCGTTCAACCGAGAAGGCCTGGGCCGTCCGGCCGCGCTGATAGCCCTCGTGCGTCGTGAGATAGGCGCAGTCCGGGGGACACGCGATCCGGACCTGACGGTGTTCCCCGCAGCATCGCGGGCAGATCAGTCCGCCAAGGGCGGGGCAGGAACGCTTGCCTTTTGCTTTATGACAGTAAACGCAGGAAACCATCCATCCCCCACGGAATCCGTCGGAACGATAACCCTGCCTATAATCATAGAGGCCGGGTTCCGGGCAGTCTATCCGAATACGGTTTCCGGGTCAAATCGGCTCCGGCGACCAGAGGTCGAGCTGAACGGGCTTGATCCGGGACGACGCCGGCGTCAGCGGCCGGCCGTGAAGAAGCAGGTACGGCGCGGCGCGTTTCATCACGACGCCCAGCCGGGTCAACTGCCGGGGATCGGTGAGGACCGCCGACCGGCGCAGCTCCGCAATCCGCTTGGCCGAGATCGGACCGATGCCCGGCACGCGCAGCAGCTTTTCGTAATCGGACCGGAGGACCTCCAGCGGGAAGAACTCGGGATGGCCGAGGGCCCAGGCCGTTTTCGGATCGACGGCCGTCGGCAGATGGCCCCGATCGTCGAAGATCAGCTCCGGGACCGAAAAACCGTAGAAACGCAGCAGCCAGTCGGCCTGGTACAGCCGGTGTTGTCTCTGAAGAGGGGCCGGCGAAAGGTGATCGAGCGGGGTGTCCGGGACCGGGCTGAAGGCGCTGAAATAAGCCCGACGCAGGCCGATCTCGCCGTAAAGCCGCCCGGTGGCAGCGAGGAGGTCCAGATCGGTCTCGCCCGCCGCGCCCACCACGAACTGGGTGATCTGGCCCGCCGGGATCCGGTCGGGATATTGCTGCTTGAGGCGCTTGACCCAGACCATCCGGGTGAGCATATCGTCCAGGAAATTCTTCCGGGCCGAGAGCCGCGAGAGATGCTGCGGGGTCGGGGCCTCAAGATTGAGGGAGACACGGCTGGCGATGCGAAACGTCTGTTCCACCGCGGCTTGGCTGGCCCCGGGCAGTATTTTTAAATGGATGTATCCTTTGAACTGATGCCGCGTTCTTAAGATTTCGGCCGTCTGGATCATCCGCTCCTGCATCGTGTCGACCTTCCGGGTGATTCCGGAGGAGAGAAACAGCCCGTCCACGAACCGTTTCCGGTGAAGCATCATGAAAGTCCGGGCCAGCTCCTCCGGGGATACGTAGGTGCGCGGCACGTCGCGACCCGCCCGGTGCTCGCAGTAGAAGCAGTCGAATTCGCAGATGTTGGTCTGGAGGACCTTGAGCAGGCGGACGGTCTTTCCGCCCCCGACCGGACTGACATGAATTCCGCCGGGGAGATGGCGGGCGGCGCCCTTGAGGACGGGATTCCGGTGCCGCAGATAGCGGTCGTCCGGCCTTGTGCCGGATTGCGGGGTAAAGCACGCGGGGGCGGATTGTCCGGCCGAAAGCTCATGCTCCCGCGCCGCGCCTTCGCCCAGGATCGCGAGTTTCTGAAGGATGTCCATTGTTTGCCACGTCCTTGTAGGGGCGTACGGCCGTACGCCCCTACGGAAAATGCGCTACATCGGGCTCACGGTCATCAACTTCCAGGAAAGGGCTCCGGCGTCGTAGGTCAGGTCATACACATTGGCGCCGTCCGTCACCGCGAAATGATGATAAATTCTGTTTCCGTCCCGGACCTTCCAGGCAAAGGTCACGCGCTGAACGCTGTATTTGCGGTTGTTCCAGACGAACCATTTGGGTTGGAGCGTCTGCTCCGGGTCAAATACGGCGCCGACCTTGACCGGCTCTCCGATTTCCGTGATCATTTATATATATGGGAGCCCGTGCGGAAGATTAAAACTGCAGGTCCTCCGAGGCCCCCACCCCCCGTGCTCGGACAGGCGAAGCCTGATCCTCGCATAATTTTTATTGTGCGCATTGTTTTTTCATAATTTACGAATAATCGCCACGACCTTGCCGAGGATGCGGACCTCCTCCCGGTTCGGTCTCACCACGATCGGCTTCATCCGGGCGTTGGCCGGCTCCAAGCGGATCGCGTCGGGGTCTTTGTAAAAGCGTTTGACCGTGGCCTCGTCGTTTAGGAGCGCGACCACGACTTCTCCGTTGCGCGGCTGGGGATGGGGTTGCACCACGGCGTAGTCGCCCGAATGGATTCCGGCCTCGATCATGCTGTCGCCCGTGACCCGGACCACAAACGACCCGGGCGGGGCCAGGCTTCGATCCAGCCGGAAGTGACGCTCCACCTCTTCCGTCGCCAGCAGGGGCGCGCCCGCCCGGACGCGTCCCAGCAAGGGGACGGCGACGGTCGGGGAGGCCGTCTCCCCGGACCACCCGACGACCTCCATCGCGCGGGACAATCCCGCCCGGCGGCGGATGTAGCCTTTATCCTCCAGTGCGGCCAGATGTTTCTGCGCGCCCTTGGGTCCCCGCAAGCGCAGATGCCGTGCGATCTCCCGTATCGTGGGGGGGAAACCGTTTTTTTCGTAACTATCCTTTATATAGTCCAGAACCCGTTCCTGACGGGGGGTCAAGGTGTCTTTCATGGCGGCTCGATCCAAAGGTCTACATTTGTAGTCCTACCTTATCTGAATCGGAAGGCGTTGTCAAGCGCCGCTCATCCCGGCTCCAGGATGGCCCCGACGCCCTTCGCCAAGGCCATGCTTCAATCGCCTGGGGTTCCAAGGCGTTGGGAGCGTTCCACCCTTATTTTGATTGACAATGCGGGTTCAATGTGATAAAAAAGCTCAATCATTTTGGCCAAGTCCAGATAATCTGAATACTCCTTCCATCCCTCATTGAGGTTCGGAAACGGTTTGGGGCGGGCCGGTCCATTCCGTCCATTAGAATAACGAGGCTGACTCGGACACAATGCAACACCTCCACCTTCTTTCCCACGGGCATTTCCCAAAGGGGGTCTCGTATGTCTTTATTATCTCTCCCGCGGCGTCGTGCGGGGATTTTGTTCGTTTTTCTTTCGGGTCTCGGGTTCGTGATCGGATGGGCCCCGCCGGCATCGGCGGTCGGGAATCTGAAACTGGGTCCGCTTGAGCTTCATCCCTACTTTCAGGTTTCCGAATCCTACGACAGCAACGTTTGCCGGTCGGAAGATATGGTCTGTCTGAGTCCGGATGATCCTTCCAAAAGCAAGGACGCGAACGACTGGCTGACCCTCTTCACCCCCGGGCTTCAGGCGGCGCTCCCTTTCCAGAATTCCCGTTTCGAGGCGGAGTATCGTGGAGACTGGGGCCGGTACAACGAGCTGAAGGTCTGGAACTACAGCGACAACCTGGCCAAGGGCAATCTGGCCCTCAACTTTGCCGGCGGCGTTTCGTTGCGAATAAAAGAAGAATGGACCAACGGCCATGACGCGCCCGGCTTTGCGCAGAGCCTTCAACTCGACCTCTACCATGAAAACACGGCCGGGGGGGGCATCGACTGGCAGGTCGGACCGAAACTGCGCGTGGCGGTGGATTATACGAACCTCATGCTGAACTACGCGGACGACGCCCGGAACGGGTTCCGGGACCGGACGGACAACACCGTCGGCGGAACGGTTTTTTACAAGATTCTGCCGAAAACCTCCGCGCTGCTGGAGTACGAGTACACCAACGTGAATTTTGTCGAGGGCGACGTCGCTACCAAGAGCGTGGACAACGCGACCCAGCGCGGTTATCTCGGTCTCACCTGGGACGTCACCGCGAAATCGAAGGGGACCGTGAAGGCCGGCTACGCCCGGAAGGATTATCAGGAATCCGGCGTGGACAACTTTCAGGGGGGGATCGTATCGATCGGCCTGAGCCATGAAATGACGCAGCGCACCTCGCTGAAGTTCGACGCGGTGCGGGACGTTCAGGAGAGCTACGTCGCGGGCCAGCCTTACTACCTGACCTCCGGCGGGCGCCTCGAGCTGATCCACGCCGTTCATCCGAAGGTCACCTTTAAAATGAACGCGGGTTTCAGCCGGGACCAGTATCCCGACGATATGACCGTCGGGACGGAGACCCGCAAGCGGATCGACAACAGTTGGGACCTGGGCGGCCGCTTTGAATACCGGATCCAGCCCTGGCTGAACCTGGGGCTCGGATACGATTATTCCCAGCGTCGTTCGACCTTTAGCGATTTTGGATATGTGGACAATCTGTACACCTTCAGCGTCGGGACCTTGTTGTAGGAGCGTCCCCGGTTTTTTCGCGTCCGCGCTGAGACGATTCGCGGCCCTGCTGATCGGCGCAGGGCTTATTCTCTCCGGAACGGCGTGGTCCCAGGATTATGTCCTGGGTCCGCGCGACGTCCTCAACATCACCGTTTACGATCACAAGGACCTCGAAACCAAGGTCCGCGTCAGCGAAGACGGCAAGATCACCTTCCCGCTCCTGGGCGAGATCAAGGTTTCCGGCCTCACGGTCCAGCAGCTCGAGCGAAGGATCACGACCCGGCTGGCGAACGGCTACATCGTCCATCCCCACGTCGGCGTCTTCGTCGAGGAGTTCCGCGTCGTGGTCTACGTCACCGGCGAGGTGAGCAAGCCGGGTTCCTTTCCCTACGAAGAGGGGATGACCGTGATCAAGGCCCTCAGCCTCGCCGGCGGGCTGACCGAGAAGGCGGCCGAAGGGAAGATGACGGTCACCCGGAAGGGCCAGGGCCCGAACGAGACCGCGATTCTTGTCGGGATGCACGATCTCCTCCGGCCGGACGACGTCCTTCAGGTTCCGGAGAAGCGGTGGGTCTACGTGACCGGCGAGGTCAAGAAGCCGGGCTCGTATTTGTTCGACGAACAAATGACGATCCTGAAGGCGATCACGCTGGCCGGAGGGCTGACCGACAAGGCCGCCCCGGCCAAAACGGAAATCATCCGGAAGAAGGAAGGAAAGGAAGACAAGATCCGCGTCAAGATGGAGGACCCGCTCCAGCCGGAGGACGTGGTGGTCGTCCCGGAAAGTTTCTTCTAAAGGAGTAAGGAGCGAGGAGTGAAGGGTAAGGGGAAAAAATGAATATTTGGAAGTGTGGAGCGTCTTCATTCTCCTTACTCCTAACTCCTCACTCCTAACTGGTTACGCATTGGAGTCATTATGCAAACCGAACCCGAAATCCATCTGCGCGATTACCTCCGCGTCCTCCAGAAACGGCGGTGGACCGCGATCACCTTTTTCGTGATCCTGGTCACCGTCGTGGCGGTGGTCACCTTCACGATTCAGCCCGTCTATCGCTCCGCCGTTCAGATCCTGATCGAACGGGAGAATCCCAACGTGGTTTCGATCCAGGAGGTCCTGGCGGTCGACGCCACCGCGACTGACTACTACCAGACCCAGTACGAGATCCTGAAGAGCGAGACCCTCGCCCGGCGGGTGATCGACCGGCTGAAGCTGGGCCAGAACCCCGATTTTCAGAACCCATCCGCCCGCTCGGAGGATTCGACGAGTCCGGATCCCGAGGAGAATTCCCGGCGGTGGTTGAAGACATTCCTGTCCCGGTTGACGGTGAGCCCCATCCGCAACAGCCGTCTCGTGAAGGTCGAGTTTGATTCGCACGATCCCGCGCTCGCCGCGCTCGTGGCCAACACCCTGGCCGATGAATACATCAATTACAACAGGGAGCTGAAGATCAAGGCGGCCCAGGAGGCCAACACCTGGCTCCGGAAGCGCGTGGACGAGATGCAGGGGAAGGTGCAGCAGTCGGAGGAGGCCTTCGAGAAATACAAGGAGAGCATCCCGGCCCAGATCACGGCCCAGGTCGAGTCCAAGGCCGAGTCTCGCGCCGCGATGAAGGAGATGGAGTCCCGCCCGGAGGTGGTCAACAACGCGTTCATTCAAGAGCTGCGGACGGAGGAGATCCGCCTGACGGCGAAGCAGTCGGAGCTGTCGAAAAAATACGGCCCGAAGCATCCCCAGATGATCCAGGTCGCCTCGGAGCTCGCGACGCTCCGCAACAAGCTGGAGCGGGAGATCAAGCGTCTGGTGGGCGCGGTGAAGATCGAGGAGTCCCCGCAGTACCTGCTCTTGAAGCGCGAGGTGGACGCCAACCGCCAGTTGTTCGAGGTCCTGCTCAAGCGGCTGAAGGAGACGGCCCTGACGGAGAACATCCCCAGGGGAAATATTCAGGTGATGGATGCGGCCCAGCCGTCCACGGTCCCGATCAAGCCGAAAAAAACCATGAACATGATCCTGGCCGTCGTCCTCGGCCTGGTCCTGGGCTCCGGCCTCTCGTTTTTCTTCGAGTACCTCGACAACACGATCAAGAGCCCCGAGGACATCGAGCGCGTGATCGCCGCGCCGCTGCTGGGGATCGTGCCCTCGGCCGGACGGAGGAAGAAATCGGCCGGCCCGTCCGGGAGGCCGTCTCATCCGATCGAAACCGTTCTGTCGGCCGAGCCCAAGTCCTCCTACGCCGAGGCCTACCGGACGATCCGGACCGGCGTCCTGCTGTCCTCGGCCGAGCACCCGCCGAGGGTGGTCCTGGTCACCAGTCCCGGACCGGTCGAGGGCAAGACCACGACCGCCGCGAACCTCGCGATCGCGATGGCCCAGGCCGGGAGCGCGACCCTCCTGATCGACGCCGATCTGCGCCGGCCGAGGATCCATCAGCTCTTTGAGCCGTCGAACGGGGGCGGCCGTTCCGAAGGGGATCGGGACGTGAACGTCAAAGGCCTGGGGCCGGTCCTGGTGGGCGAGGCCACGGCCGAGGCCGCGATCCGGCAGACTCCGATCCCGCTGCTCTGCATCCTTCCCTCCGGGCCCGTCCCGCCGAACCCGGCCGAGCTGCTGGGCTCGAACCGGATGCGGGACCTGATCAAGGAGGTGGGCCGGAAGTTCGACCGGATCATCATCGATTCCCCGCCGCTGGTCCCCGTGACGGACGCCACGCTGCTTTCGACCCTGTGCGACGGCGTGGTGCTGGTGGTGAAGGAATCCCGGACCACGAAGCTTCTGGCGACGGAGGCCCGGAAGCGTCTGGCCGACGCCAAGGCGAGGCTTCTGGGCGTCGTGTTCAACGACGTGGACCTGAAAAAGGACACCTACCGCTACTATCCCTATCAATCGTATTACGGGAAAGAAGATAAAAAGAAAGTAAGGAGTAAGAGGTAAGGAGTTATGATCGACCTCCATTGCCACATCCTGCCCGGCCTCGACGACGGGCCCCGGACGAGGGACGAGGCGCTGGCGATGGCCCGCATGGCGGCGGCGGACGGGATCGACACACTCGTGGCCTCGTCCCACATCACGCCGGGCGTTTACGATAACACGCCGGAGGGGATCGTCGCGGCCGCGGAGGCCTTCGGGGCCCGCCTCCGGCGGGAGGGGATTCCGCTCCGGATCATTCCGGGCGCGGATGTCCGGATGACGCCGGAGCTGCTGGACGGGGACGGCCGCCGTCTTTGCATCAACCGGGACACGCCGTATTTCCTGTTCGAGTTCCCGCACGACCTCGTCCCGCCCGGCAGCGAAGGGCTGGTGGAGGCCCTTCTCGGGAAGGGGTTGGTTCCCGTGATCACCCATCCGGAGCGCAACATGGAGTTCCAGCGACGGCCGGAAAAACTGGAGCCCTTTGTCAGGCTGGGTTGTCTGGTCCAGATCACCGCGATGAGCCTCACCGGCGGGTTCGGGCCGCGGGCGCAGTCCGTCGCGGAGCGGTTTATGAGGGAGGGCCGGGCGCATCTGATCGCGACCGACGCCCACGACACCGTGAAGCGGCCCCCGGTCCTTTCGCGCGCGCTCGAACGGGCCGAGGCCTTGGTGGGCGTCGAGGCCGCGCGGGCGATGGTTTTTGAGACCCCGGAGAAAATTGTAAGGGGAGAGGAAGTGAGGAGTTAAGACGCAAGGAGTGAGTAGTAAGGAGTGAGGGGGAAAGACGGCATTGCGCATACGCTCTCCTAACTCCTTACTCTTTACTCCTAACTTCTCCCAAGCGAATATCCCCATGTTACTCGTCATCCAAACAGGCCTGATCGCACTCCTCCTCTTCGCCCCGCTGGCCTTCGGCTCGGTCGAGATCTGGGCGCGGTCGGTTCTGGAGTGGGGCGTCTTCGGAATGGCGGGGCTGTGGCTGATCCGTTTCGGCTTCGCCCGGGAAGCGCCGCCCAAACTCCCGGGGCCGGTCTGGCTCATGCTCTCGGTCTTCGCCGGCTACGTCCTCATCCGGCAGGCCGCCGCGACCTCGCTTTATCCGCGCGGCACGCGCGACGCGCTGGCCCTCGCGACCGCCTACGCGTTGCTCTTCGCGCTCGTCGTCTCGACCGTCCGGACCGAGGCCGAGATCCGCCGGCTCACCCTGTCCCTCATCGTGATCGGCTTCGGCGTCGCCCTGTTCGCCATTCTCCAGCAGTATACCTGGAACGGAAAGATCTACGGACTCCGGCCCGTGACGGCGGGCGGGTCGCCCACCGGCCCCTTCGTCAACCGGAACCATTTCGCGGGCTACATGGAGATGCTGATCCCGGTGGCGATCGGGTACACGGCGGCCTCGTTCGCGGAGGCGCCGGCGCGGGGCGGCACGGCCTGGCGGCGCTTCGTCGACCGGCTCACCTCCGAGCGGGCCCATCAGTTTGCGCTGCTGCTGTTCATGACGCTGGTGATGTCGGTCTCCCTCGTCCTGACCCTGTCCCGCGCCGGGATCGTGAGCTTCGTGACGGCCCTGGCCCTGATCGGGGCGGTCTTCGTGTGGGGCCGGACCACGAAGCGCCGGGTCCTGTTGCCGGGCGCGCTGGCCGCGCTGGTCCTGATCTCCCTCGCCTGGTTCGGGCTGGGGCCGGTGATCGACCGGGTCAACACGCTGCTCCATCTTCCCGGGGATCCGTCGATGCGGGGGCGGATCGCGGTCTGGAAGGACGCGACAAGGATCATGGCCGACTATCCGATCATGGGATCGGGCCCCGGAACCTTCGGGGCGGTCTACCCGGCCTACAAGACGGTTCCCGATCCGGTCTTCTACGAGCACGCGCACAACGACTACGTCCAGTGGATGGCCGAGACGGGGATCGTCGGATTCGGCCTGGGCGCCGGAGCGCTCGGGATCCTGTTCGGCTTCATTCTCGCCGGCGGGCGGGCGCGGCGCAATCCCCGGGCAAAGGTACTGCTCCTGGGTGTCGTGACCGGCCTTGCGGCGATCCTGATCCACGGCCTGAACGATTTTAATTTTCATATTCCGGCCAACGCCTTCCTGTTCACGGTCCTGACGGGGATGGCCTGGAACCTCGCGCGGCCGGATCGATCGGACGCGCCGGACAGGCCGGCGGCCGGCCCCTGGCGTCCGGCGGCCGCCGTCGCGGGCCTGGCCGTCGTCGTGTGGCTGCTGTATCAGACCACGTCCGCGTTTGCGGCCGACCGGTATTACCGCTGCGGGCTGGAGCTTGAAAAGGCGGGAAAGCTCGATCGGGCCGAGGAGGAATACCGCCGTGCAATCGGTTGGGACCCGGCCCATCCGCAATACCATATGGCATTGGGCGGGCTGGACGAACGACGCTACAAACAGGGGGACGCGACGGCGCTGGCCCCGGCACGGTCCGAGATGGAACGGGCCGCCGCCCTGGCCCCGACGCTGGCCGCGCCGCATCTCGATCTGGGCTGGATCCACGCGCAGCTCGGGGAGACCTCCGAGGCGACGGAGGAGTTCGGCCGCGTACTGAAGCTGGACCCGACGAACCCCCTCTATCAGCATTACGTCGGCCTTTGGTTCGCCGCGACCGGACAGACCGACCGCGCCCTTTCGCTCGCGCAACGGCTTCGGGAGAACCGGCAGGATAAGTTGGCGGCGGAGATCGAGGAGCGGTTGAAGAAGACGTAATGAATGAGGCCAAACAAGCGACCTTTTTTGAGATGGCCCCTGTTGATTGGAAAAATGAAGTGTCGATGAACGAAATTAAAAACATTGTTAAAAAAATCTTTGGACGAAATTCATCTCCGAAGGACGCGTTTCTTTCTTACCATTACCAGCGCCACAACCAGAGACGGCTTGAGCATCTTGCCAGTCTGGGATTGGATCTGCACGGCGCCACGGTATTGGAGGTCGGGGCCGGAATTGGGGATCATACGAGCTTTTTTATAGACAGGGGCTGTCAGGTTGTCAGTACAGACGCACGCGAAAGTAATCTCGACATACTCCGTTCCCGATATCCAGATATCGAAGTGAGGCATTTGGATTGCGACAATCCCGACCCCGATTTCAATGATCGTTTTGATATCGTGTACTGCTATGGTTTGCTTTATCATCTCAGAAAACCGGCCGAGGCGATTGATTTTATGTCGCGTCGCTGCAAAAAAATGCTTTTGCTTGAGACCTGTGTCTCGATGGGTGATGGAGATTCGATCAATCTTTGCGCTGAAGATGCAGATAATCCGACGCAGGCGATATCCGGAAAGGGGTGCCGGCCAACCCGGTACTGGGTCTACACGCAACTCAAGAAACACTTTGAGCATGTATACCTGCCGACGACGCAGCCCAACCATGAAGAGTTTCCCGTCGATTGGAGAGTTTCCCCCGGTCCGAATAGGTTAACGCGGGCGGTGTTCGTGGCATCGAGACACAAATTGGACAACAAATTCTTAATACAAGAAATTCCAATGCAACAAGCACGTGAATGATGAGGAGAGTGGATGCTTGACTCATGAATGACCTGAGCCCGGACAGACAAAAGCTGATGAGGCAATTAAATAATGCCTCTCGGTTTACAAAAAGGAAGCGTATCGCGCGCCTGGCCAGGCATCCTTGGAGAATGCTGTATCCGAAGTTGTTAGAGATCGGCCGAAGACCCAAGGAAATTAGATCTCGAACCTTTTGGGGAGGTGAGATGAATGTAATTTACCCCGAGACGGTGTCGATGAATATCTGGCGATACGGCTACTTCGAGGAGGCCGTGTGCCTCTATATAATAAATCATCTTAAAGAGGGAATGACTTTTATCGATATAGGAGCCCATTTTGGTTTTTTTACCCTTCTTGGGAGTCATCTTGTCGGCCCCAAAGGAAGGGTCCTGGCCTTTGAGCCGACCCCAAGCACCTGTCGGCAGTTACAAAAAAATATTGCCAATTATTCCGAGCACCCCAATATTCAAATTTTTAACTGCGCCGCATACAATGAAGAGCGTGAAATAAAATTTTATGACTATGGGATCCAATATTCGGCGTTAAACTCTGGTTTTGGGATCAGAAGAAAAGACGCGGCCGCATTTGCCAAAAATGAAATTAAGGTCGAAGCCAGGAAGCTGGATAATATCCTGAAGGAGGGCGGAATCGATCATGTGGATCTCATAAAAATCGATGCGGAATCATCCGAGATCCATGTGTTGAAGGGAATGGCGGAAACGTTAAATGGCAGCAGGCCCGCCCTCATCCTGGAGGTCGGGGATTTTGAAATCGAGGGCGTTCCGAGGTCGAAGGAAATTGTGGCCTGGCTGCAGGGGATGGGTTATTCCCCTTACCAGGTGCGGGAAGGAAAAATGGTCCCGCACGAGGTTATGGAAAACTACGAATACGACAATCTCTTATTTTTGCCAAACAATCGCTTAAGCCATTAAAATGCAGAGCCGCCGAATACTCATAAA
>Ga0335084_10000561_pt1 | contig 31801 bp, 32 predicted proteins | sample Lox_Sample_44_FD_206721 | JGI IMG/M metagenome (GOLD analysis project Ga0335084, IMG submission 206721) | Soil microbial communities from Loxahatchee National Wildlife Refuge, Florida, United States - Lox_Sample_4.4 | ecosystem: Environmental > Terrestrial > Soil > Wetlands | place: USA...
TGACCGAGACCACCGGCCTGGGCGCGGCGTACTTGGCCGGCGTGGGCGCGGGCCTCTGGAACAGCCGCGACCTGGGCCGCCGCTGGAAGCTCGACCGCCGGTTCACTCCCACGATGCCCGATAGTGCGCGCGAGGCGGCCTACGCAGGCTGGCGCCGCGCGGTGGAGCGCGCGCGCGGATGGATCGAACCCGACAGGAGGAGTTCATGATGCTGCGATCGATCGTCACGATGGCCCTGGGCGCGCTCGGCGTGCTCGGGCTCCTGGGTGGGGCCGCGCGGGCGCAGGCGCCCATCGAGAGCGAGCTGACCCTGATCACGCCGGTATCCAAGTTCATTCACGACGCGGCGCTGAAGGCCTTCGCCGACTACGCGAAGGAGAAGTGGAACGTCACCGTGAAGGTCAACGCGATTCCGGCGGGCACGCCGGTGGCGTACGGCCGCATCACGGAGTGGAAGGGCAAACCAGAAGTGGACATCTTCTGGGGTGGCGAGTCGGCGCTCTTCGAGAAGCTCGCCGAGCAGAAGCTGCTGCAGAAGGTGGAGATCTCCCGCGAGGCGTGGGACAGCATCCCGGCCGCGATCGGAAAGCCGAAGCCGATCCCGCTGAAGGACAAGGACGGCTACTGGGTCGGCACCGCGCTCGAGCCCTACGGCCTCGTCTACAACCCCAAGCGCCTGCAGCGCCTCGGGGTCGCGCCCCTGAAGGACTGGGACGACCTGCTGAACCCGAAGCTGAAGGGCGAGATCGCCCAGTGCGCGCCCACCCGGTCGTCCTCCTCGAACGCGACCTACGAGGTCATCCTCTCGCTGTACGGCGAGGACAAGGGCTGGGAGTGGCTGCGCAAGCTCGCGGCCAACACCGGCCACTTCACCGCGCGCAGCCGAGACGTGCCCACCGTGGTGGCCAAGGGCGAGTTCGCGACCGGCTTCGCGGTGCCGTCGTACATGGCCTTCGAGGAGAAGCTGGCCGGCTTCGACATCAAGTTCGTGGCGCCCAAGAACGCCTTCGTGACGCCCGAGCCGATGGCGATCCTGGCTGGCGCGCGCAACCCCAAGGCGGCGCGGGCCTTCATCGAGTTCCTGCTCACCGAGCGCGGCCAGAAGGTGTTCATGGAGCGCGGCCTCTTCCCGGTGACCCCGAAGTACAAGGTGCAGGGCGCGCGGGGCTCGACGGCGGAGATGGCGGTGGAGTTCACGGGCGGGGTGCGCTCCTACTTCGACGGCGAGGTGGCCAACGTCTACGACGAGACCGTGGCCGCCAAGCGCTCGGACGCGCTCAAGACCCGCTTTCGCTCCGAGATCGAGGCCAGGTGGGACGAGCTGAAGAAGTAGCCCTCGCCGGGCCGGCCGCCCCGAGCATGCCCCCAAGCATGCGATGATCGTCGACATCCAGGGGGTGGTGAAGCGGTTCGGCTCCGTCACCGCGGTGAGCGCAGTCGACCTGACGGTGGCGGACGGCGAGCTGTTCACGCTCCTGGGGCCGTCGGGCTGCGGCAAGACCACGCTCCTCCGCCTGCTCGCCGGCTTCTACCAGCCGGACGCGGGCACGATTCGGTTCGGCGACCGCGTGGTCAATGGCCTGCCGCCCTACGAGCGGCGCATCGGCATGGTGTTCCAGAACTACGCGCTCTGGCCGCACATGACGGTGGCCGACAACATCGGCTACGGTCTGCGGCTGCGCCGCCTGTCCGCCGAGCAGGTCGCGGAGCGATTGCGGGAGGGTCTGCGGAAGGTCAATCTGGTCGGCTTCGAGGCGCGCTACCCGGGCCAGCTCTCGGGCGGTCAGCAGCAGCGGGTGGCGCTGGCGCGCGCGCTGGTGCTGAACCCCGACATCCTGCTGCTCGACGAGCCACTCTCGAACCTCGACGCCAAGATCCGGATCCAGGTGCGCGCGGAGATCCGCCGGCTGCAGCAGCAGCTGCGGATCACCACGATCTACGTGACCCACGATCAGGAGGAGGCCCTGTCGCTCTCCGACCGGGTGGCCGTGATGCGCGATGGTCACGTCCTCCAGGTGGGGCCGCCCCGGGAGCTCTACGAGCGACCCCGCACGCGCTTCGTGGCCGACTTCGTCGGCACCAACAACCTGGTGTCGGGCGAGGTGCAGGGCGCCGGCGCGGGCGGCGGGGGCGAGCTGCTGGTCCGCACCGCGCTCGGGTCCCTGCGCGCGATCGCCGCCGGCGCGGTCACTGGCCGCTGCGTGCTCGCGGTGCGTCCGGAGAACGTGGCGGTGGGCGCGGCCGGGGCGGACGGCGGCAACCAGGTGGCCGGGCGCGTGAGCCTGGTCTCCTATCTCGGCAACACGCTCCGCTACGACGTGGAGACCAAGCCCGGCCTCGTGCTCAAGGCCGACATCCGGGACCCGTGGCACCACGAGCCGCTGCCGGTAGGGCGGCCGGTCACGCTGAGCTTTCCTCCGTCGGTGACCCTGGCCCTCTCCGACGATGCGTAGCCAGGGCGTGGGCCTCGCCGTGGGCGTCGGCCTGATCTGGGCGTTCCTGATCCTGTTCCTCGTCTATCCGCTCGGCCGCATCTTCTACGACGCGGTCACCGACGAGGCGGGGCGCTGGACGCTCGCCAACTTCCACACCTTCTTCACCGATCGCTTCTACCTGCGCTCGCTCTGGCACTCGCTGATCCTGGGGGTGGCCACCGTGATCACATCCTCGGTGCTCGGCATCGCAGTCGCGTTCCTCCTCGTGCGCTACGACTTCGTGGGCCGCAATCTGTTCAGCTTCCTCACCATGATCCCGATCATCTCCCCGCCGCTGGTCGGCGTGCTCGGCTTCACGTTCATCCTCGGCCGGGCCGGCACCGTGAACGTGCTCCTGATGGAGGCCTTCGACATGCTCCGGCCGGTGAACTTCCTCTACGGCATCCACGGGGTGGTGCTGGTAGAGACGCTCCACCTCTTCCCGATGATCACGCTGAACGTGGTGGACGCCCTCGGCAAGGTCGACCCCTCCCTCGAGGAGGCGGCCGAGAGCGTGGGGGCGCGGGGCTGGAGCAAGCTCTGGCGAGTCACGCTGCCGCTCACCACGCCGGGCTACGTGGCGGGCGCGCTCCTCGTGTTCATCTGGACGTTCTCGGACTTCGCGACGCCGCTGGTGCTGGGCGTGCAGGACCTGCTGGCTCCGCAGGCCTACCTCAACATCGTGCAGTTCGTGGACCGGCGCATCTTCCGCATGGGCATCGTGATCTCGGCCCTCATGGTGCTGCTCGCAATCCTCTTCCTGCTGGCCGCGCGACACTACGTGGCGATCAAGGACTACTCGTCACTGTCCTACTCGCGGATCGCCCGGCGGCGGCTCTCGCCCGGCCGGCAGCTCCTGGTGGTGACGTTCCTGAGCGCGCTCCTGCTGCTGTCGTTCATCCCCTACATCGGGGTGACATTGGCCTCGGTGGGCAAGGGGTGGGCGCTGACCCCGCTGCCGGTCGCCTACACGCTGCAGTACTACGAGCGCGTGATCGTGGAGACACCCAAGTACGTCCTGAACAGCTTTCTCTACTCCGGCATCGCGGTCGTGATCTGCATCCTGGTGGGGGTCCCGATCGCGTGGCTGCTCGGGCGCTCCACCGTGCCGGGGCGTGGGGCGCTCGACGCGGTCAACACGCTGATCCTGGCGGTGCCGGGCACCGCGATCGGCATCGCGTACATCCGCGCGTTCCACTTCGACCTGCCCGGCTTCGACCGCGGGCTCACCTCGTTCTGGATCATCATGCCGCTGGTGCTGGCGGTGCGCCGGCTGCCCTACACGGTGCGCGGCTCGTTCGCCTCGCTGCTGCTGGTCCACCGCTCGCTGGAGGAGGCCGCCGCGAGCGTGGGCGCGTCGGTCGCGCGCACGTTCCGAGACGTGACGCTGCCGCTGATCTGGAAGGGCATCCTGGTCGGCAGCCTGTTCTCCTTCATGACCTCGCTGCAGGAGGCCTCGGCCGTGCTGTTCCTGGCCCTGGGGGGCTGGGAGTCCATCACCAATGGCATCTTCGCCTTCTACATCGCGGGCAGCGCCAACGAGGCCGCCGCCCTCGGCGTCATTCTCATCCTGGTTGCTGCCATCAGCGTCGCCATCATCAACCGCATGGCCGGCACCCGCATGGGCGGCGTCTTCGGCTAGGTTGGGGTCAGGTCTTACATTCCGACATTTCCGCCGGCGCCATCGTGTGCCCCGCGACGAAGAAATGTCGGAATGTAAGACCTGACCCCGGCTTCGCTTGTACGTGACCGACAGGGGATTGAGGGTGCGTATCAACGTGATATCAGATACTTGAGGCGCCTTGTCAGCCCTGGGGGCGTGTGATAGTGTTCCTGTTCACATGGCCCAGGACGACGGGCCGTCGCGAAGTGACCTTGTCAATCTCGGGACGATGCTGTTCGCCTGTGTGGCGGTCGGGCTCGCGGCAGGATACTTCGCCGATCGTGGACTCGGCACGAGCCCGTGGCTGCTGCTGACCGGGCTCGGCCTGGGTATCGCAGCGGCAGCAGTGAACTTCTACCGAACCCTCAAGGCGTTGAACAGGCAGGATGATGACTGCTGACCTCGCGGCACGCGTGACCTGGAGCGGAGCCGCCACCGTGGCGGCCATGACGGCGGGCGCCTGGTGGCTCGCCGGGACGTCCGCCGCGGCCGGCGTGGGCGGCGGCGGCGCGATCGGCCTGCTGAACTTCCGGTGGCTCGCGCGCGACCTGGGACGGGCCACGAGCCTGATCGCCGCGGGACAGGGCGGCGTCGGGCGGATCGGCCGCATCGGGCTGCGGCAGCTCGTGACCTTCGGGGCCCTCGGGGTGCTGATCGCGCAGGGCTGGGCGCATCCGGTCGGCGTCGGAGTCGGCCTGGCCGCCCTGCCGCCCGTGCTCCTGGCCCAGGGGCTGCTGGACGCGCGCCGCCAGCCGCCCGCCTAGAGGACGACGACCGACATGGAGATGATCGAGCACCCGCCGTTCCTGCACCACCCGGCCATCCCGGACCACATCCTCTACACGTGGATCGTGATGGCCATCCTGGTGGTGGTGTCGTTCGTGGCCTCGCGCCGTGTCTCGCTCGTGCCCACCGGCAGCCAGAACTTCATGGAGATGATACTCGAGCAGTTCACCAAGGAGCTGGACGAGACGATCGGGCACGAGGGCCGGCGCTACCTGCCGCTGATCGCGACCCTCGGCCTCTTCATCCTGACCTCCAACCTGATGGGCCTGGTACCGGGGCTGGTGGCGCCCACCGCGAACCTCAACACCACCGCGGCGTGCGCCCTGATCGTGTTCGTCACGTACCACGTCATCGGGATCCGCAAGCAGGGATTCATCCCCTACATGAAGCACTTCGCGGGACCGGTGCCGACGGTGCTGAAGCCGCTGATGTTCATCATCGAGATCATCAGCCACTGCGCCCGGCCGCTGTCGCTCTCGCTCCGCCTGTTCGGCAACATGATGGCCGGCCACATCCTTCTCGCCATCTTCTTCTTCATGATGGGGTTCGACGGGATGCTCGGCTGGGCGCTGTCCGGCACCCTCGGAGGGATCCTGGTGGGCGCGCCCGCCGCGGCGATCATGGTCGTGTTCGTGGTGGGCTTCCTGTTCCCGCTGAAGATCCTGGTGGCCTTCATCCAGACGTTCATCTTCTGCAAGCTGGCCATGCTGTACATCGCAGCGGCGGTCGAGGAGTCCGAGCATCACTAGGTCGCAGTCACCCTCAACAAGGAGGAGAGCCGTGCAACGCATTCTCACGATGAGCTTGATGGCGATTCTGGCGGTCCCGGGCCTGGCCTGGGCGGCCGATGCCGCGGGGAGCGGCGACCTGGCCAAGGCCTTCGCGGTCCTGGCGGCGGGCCTGGGCTTCGGCCTGGCCGCGGGTCTCTGCGGTCTCGGTCAGGGCCGTGCGGCCGGCCAGGCGGTGGACGCCATGGCGCGGCAGCCCGGCGCGATCGCGCGGATCCAGACCGCGATGCTGCTCGGTCTGGCGTTCATCGAGTCGCTGGTGCTGTTCGTCTTCGTCATCGCGGTCATCCTGCTGTTCGTGAAGTCGTAGGAAGGTAGAGCGAAGGCCCCGTCCCGGGGCGTTGCCCCGGGACGGCACACGGGTATCGCCGCGACGCGCCCCGAGGGGCGCGGGTGAGCACCCGGGAACGACCATGGCGCGACGGTCACCGTTCAAGATTCCCCGGATTCCGGAGATGACGGTGCGCCGCCTGTCCGTCTACACCCGCAGCCTCCTGCAGCTCGAGGAGGACGGGGTGAAGACCATCTCCTCCCAGGAGCTGGCGGAGCGCTTCAGCCTCAACTCGGCCCAGGTGCGGAAGGATCTCGCCTACTTCGGCGAGTTCGGCGTGCGCGGCATCGGCTACTACGTCTCCGGACTCAAGGCCGAGCTGCAGCGCATCCTGGGGCTCGACCGCGAGTGGCAGGTGGCGCTGGTGGGCTTCGGCAATCTCGGCTCCGCCCTCTTTCACTACAAGGGCTTCGCTCGGCAGGGCTTCCGAATCTCCACGATCTTCGACGAGGACCCCGCCAAGTGGGGCAAGGCGGTGGACAACGTCCGGATCCAGCCGATGGAGGATCTGCCCCGCGAGGCGAAGGCCCGCAATCTCCAGATCGCGATCGTGGCGGTGCCCGGTGAGTCCGCGCAGGCGGTCACCGAGAAGCTCGTGGCGGCCGGGATCAAGGCCATCCTCAACTTCGCTCCGGGCCGGATCAAGGCGGGCAAGGACGTCCGTCTGAAGAACGTGGATCTGGCGATCGAGCTGGAGACGCTCTCCTTCTATCTGGCGCAGGGCTCCCGCTGAGCCGGCGCGGCGTTGACGCCACGCTCCGCCGATGGTACCTGTGAGTCGTCGTCGCGCGTGATGACCGTATCGGCCGAGTCCGTCCTGCTCCGCTGGGCCGCGTTCGAAGAGGTCTTGGCGGCCCTCTCCCGGGGAGTACCCTGCCTGCGCGCCGACGGGCTCTGGGGGTCGTCGCGCGCGCTCGCCATCGCCGGCCTCCTGCAGCGCACCGGCCGCCCCGCGCTGGTGCTCACCCCGGGGCCGTCGCAGCGTCACCAGATGGCGCAGGACACCAGCTTCTTCGTCTCGACGCTCTCGGGCGGCCCGGTTCACGACGTCTCCGATGGATCGGGCGCCGACGGGGGGGCGGTGGGCGAGGGCCGCGTGCTCGAGTTCCCGTCGGGCACCGGCGCCTCCTGGCGCGGCAACCGGCATCGCGAGCCCGACGCGGAGCGCGCACTCTGCTGCCGGCGGCTCCTGGACGGCGACGCGGTGGCCATCGTGGCGACGCCGTCGGGACTGTCGATCCCGGTGCCGCCGCCCGAGAGCTTCAAGCGCCGCACGTTCACCCTGAGCGTCGGGGAGGGCAGCGATCGCGAGATCCTGATCGAGCTGCTGGGGGCCGCGGGCTACGAGCGGGTCGAGACGGTCATGGAGGTCGGGCAGTGGAGCCTCCGCGGGGGCATCGTGGACGTCTTCTCGCCCACCCACGACCGGCCGGTGCGCGCCGAGTTCTTCGGCGACGAGGTGGAGTCGCTCCGCCTCTTCGATCCGACCACGCAGCGCTCGATCGGGCCGCTCCAGGAGCTCACCGTGCTCCCCCTCGGCACGAAGGACGCCGCGCCGGTGACCCTCCTGGACTACCTGCCGCCCGAGACGCTGGTAGTGCTCGAGGATCCCGCGATGCTCGAGGCGCCGCCGGACGACGCGCCCGCCGCCGCACCGCTCGGCGCTCTGCTCGAGCGATATCAGCGGCTAGAGCTGCCGCTGCTGCAGCGCAGCGAGGGAGTGGGGCCGCGCGTCACGATGGGCACGCGCTCGGTCGGCGGCTTCCGCGGTCAGTTCAAGACGCTGGCCGGCGAGATCCGCTCGTGGCGGGGCGAGGGCTTCACGGTGCGCCTCGTCGTCGACGACGCGCGGCAGAGCGACCGGCTGCGCCAGATGCTCGCCGAGCACGATCTCGAGGCGTGGCCGGAGGCCACCCTCTGGAGCCGGGAAGGGCTCGGGGTGCTGGTGGGCGAGTGCTCGGCCGGCTTCCAGATCCCCGCGCTCGGCCTCATCGTGCTCTGTGAGGAGGAGATCTTCGGTGCACAGCGACGTCGTCTGCGCCGGCCCCTCTTCCAGCGCGGGGCCGCCATCGCGTCGTTCAACGACCTGGCTCCGAACGACCTGGTCGTCCACGAGCAGCACGGCATCGGGCGCTACCACGGGCTGCGCACGCTCGCGACCGAGGGCCACAGCGCTGACTTCCTGCTGCTGGAGTACGCCGACGGGGGCCGGCTCTACCTGCCCGTCGAGCGGCTCGACCTGATCTCCAAGTACATGGGCGCGCCGGACGGGGCCGCGCGACTCGACCGCCTCGGCGGCGGGGCGTGGCAGCGGGTGAAGGAGTCGGTGCGGGCTGCCCTGCGCGAGATGGCGGAGGCGCTCTTGAAGCTCTACGCCAGCCGCTCGGTCGCCGAGCGGGCCCGTTTCTCGGACGACACGCCCTGGCAGGGCGAGTTCGAGGCCTCGTTCCGCTTCGAGGAAACGCCGGACCAGCTGCGCGCCATCGAGGAGGTCAAGAGCGACATGGTGGGCCAGCGGCCGATGGATCGCCTGGTGGCCGGCGACGTCGGCTACGGCAAGACCGAGGTTGCGCTGCGGGCGGCCTTCAAGGCGGTGGCCGACGGCCGCCAGGTGGCGGTGCTGGTGCCGACCACCGTGCTCGCCCAGCAGCACTACAACACGTTCGTCGAGCGCTTCGCTCCGTTCCCGGCCAAGGTCGAGCTGCTCTCGCGCTTCCGCAGCCCCAAGGAGCAGAAGGCGGTGGTGGCGGGGCTCGCCACCGGGGCGGTGGACGTGGTGGTCGGTACCCACCGACTCCTCTCCAAGGACGTGCAGTTCCGGAACCTGGGCCTGCTGGTGGTGGACGAGGAGCACCGCTTCGGGGTCACCCACAAGGAGCGGATCAAGCAGATGCGCACCGCGGTGGATGTGCTCACCCTCACCGCGACGCCGATCCCGCGCACCCTGCACATGGCGCTCTCCGGCGTGCGCGACCTCTCGGTGATCGAGACGCCGCCGCTTGACCGGCTGCCGGTGGAGACCGTGGTCACCCCCTTCAACCGGACCGTCATCAAGGAGGCAATCGAGCGCGAGCTGAACCGCGGCGGCCAGGTCTTCTTCGTCCACAACCGCATCCAGTCGCTCGCCTCCATGACCACCTTCATCCAGAGCCTGGTGCCCGAGGCGCGGGTGGTGATGGCGCACGGCCAGATGGCCGAGCGGGAGCTGGAGAGCGTCATGGTGAAGTTCGTGGACGGGCAGGCCGACGTGCTAGTCTCGACGGCCATCGTGGAGTCCGGCCTGGACATCCCGGCCTCCAACACCATCATCATCAACCGGGCCGATCGCTTCGGCCTGGCCCAGCTCTACCAGCTCCGGGGGCGGGTGGGGCGGGAGCGCCAGCAGGCCTACGCCTACCTGCTGGTGCCGGCGGACGGGCGGGTGGACGAGACGGCCCAGAAACGGCTGCGGGTGATCGAGGAGATGACCGAGTTGGGAGCGGGGCTGCGGCTGGCCATGCGCGACCTAGAGATCCGGGGCGCCGGCAACCTGCTGGGGGCCGCCCAGCACGGTCACATCGCCGCGGTCGGATTCGATCTTTACAGCAAGCTGCTCGCGGAGGCCGTGAGAGAATTGAGGGGCGAACCGGCGACCGAGCGCGTCGATCCGGTGATCTCGGTGGACGTGGAAGCCCTCCTGCCCGAGACGTACGTCCCCGAGGTGAACCAGCGGCTCGCCCTCTACAAGCGGCTGGCCGAGATCGAGCGCGCCGAGGAGCTCGCCGACGCGCGCGTTGAGCTGGCGGACCGCTTCGGGCCGCTGCCGGAGCCGGTCGAGGCCCTGCTGGACGTGGTCGGGCTCCGGGTGGCCGCGCGGTCGCTGGGGGTGGAGCGGGTGGAGGCGGGCCGCGGACGCGCGGTGCTGACCTTCGCGGCGTCGACCCGGGTGACGCCGGAGCGGGTGCTCGAGACCATCGCGGCGAGCCGCGGGGTCCTCTCGTTGAGAAAGGAGTACACGGTGGAAGCGCGGATTCCTGCGGAGCCGTGGGCCGCGGTGCGCGACGCGCTCGCGAAGATCCTGGACTCGCTCCGGTGAGCGGGCGGCGGACAGTCACCCCGTTGCTGCTCACGCTGGCGCTCCTGCTCTCCGGCTGCTCGGTACCGACCTGGATGCCCCTGATCGGGAAGAGCACCCCGCCCGCGCCGGTTCCCAAGCCGACGCCGTCGGTCTCTGCTCCGATGGTGTCGTCGCGCGATCGGCTCGAGAACTCGGATGACGTGCTCGATCGCGTGGTCTGCGTGGTGAACAACGATGCGATAACCCAGTACGAGCTTGACGAGTCCGAGCTCTACTACCTGGCCGAGACCCGCGAGCCGATGCCGGAAGGGGAGGCCCGCAAGGAGCTGCGCAAGCGGCTCCTGCAGACGCTGATCGAGAACCGCATCCAGCTCCAGCAGGCGGAGCGGGACAAGGTGGTGGTCGACGACGCCGAGGTCGCCGAGAACATCGCCGACATCATGAAGAAGCTGAAGGTCACCGACGAGAAACAGTTCGACGAGATGATGAAGGCGCAAGGCCTCACGATGGACGTGATGAAGAAGCGGATGCGCGAGCAGCTCATGGTCCAGCGTGTCATCCGCCGCAAGGTTGCCCTGCGCATCTCGGTCACCGAGCAGGAGATCGACAAGTACCTCGCCGACAACCGGGAGAAATTGGAGACCGGCCTCACCTTCTCGGCGCGTCACATCCTCCTGCAGCCCGATCCCAACAAGGGAGACGAGGGATGGATCGAGGCGCGCAAACGGGCCGACGAGGTCTACACGCTGCTCCTCGAGGGCCAGGACTTCATCGACCTGGCCAAGAAGTACTCGGACGATCCCTCCGCCAAGGAGGGCGGCAGCCTCGGTCCCCTCAAGAAGGGGGAGCTGGCCCCCGACATCGAGGAGGCGATCCTGCGCCTGACGCCCGGTGAGACCTCCACGCCGTTCCGGTCGCAGGTGGGCTATCACATCTTTCGCCTGGACTCCCGCGAGACGCTGACCGGTGACGCCCTGACGCAGGTGCGCGCCCAGATCCGCGACATCCTGTACCGGCAGAAATACGACGTCCGGCTGAAGGAGTGGCTGGTGGAGATCCGGGAGCGCGCGATCATCGATATCCGTATGTGAGGGCCACGTGAGCGAGCGAAAATCAGGTTGACAGGCAAGGAAACCGTGTGGGAGAGTGGTCCGCGTAGCGCGGTAGCCAACCCCCTGACAGAGTAGACCCGTACACACGCAACCCGCCGGAGAACGACCATCTCTTCCTCAGAGCGTACCCCGAAGCGACCCTCGCCGAAGCCGCCCGTCGCCCCCGAGCAGCCCAGCGTTCCGGAAGCGAGCGGTGTGGTCGGTGCCGGAGGAGGAAAGCGGATGAATCTGTCCGAGCTCAAGGACAAGACCATCGCGGACCTGAACAACGTCGCCAAGGAGCTGGGTGTCCAGGGCACCAGCGGCCTTCGCAAGCAGGAGCTGATCTTCAAGATCCTGCAGGGGCAGGCCGAGCGGGACGGGCTCATCTTCGCGGAGGGCGTTCTCGAAGTGCTGCCGGACGGCTTCGGATTCCTGCGGGCGCCCGACTACAACTACCTGCCCGGTCCCGACGATATCTACGTCTCCCCCTCGCAGATCCGCCGGTTCGATCTCCGCACCGGCGACACGATCTCCGGTCAGGTGCGGCCGCCGAAGGACAGCGAGCGGTACTTCGCTCTCCTGAAGGTCGAGGCGATCAACTTCGAGACGCCGGAGCAGGCACGGGACAAGACGCTCTTCGACAACCTGACCCCGCTCTATCCGATGGAGCGGATCCGGCTCGAACACGACTCGGACAACCTGACCACCCGGGCCATGGACCTGCTGTGTCCGATCGGCAAGGGCCAGCGCGGTCTCATCGTGGCCGCCCCGCGCACCGGCAAGACGGTGCTGCTCCAGAACCTCGCCAACGCCATCGCCAAGAACCACCCCGAGGTGTACCTCATCGTGCTGCTGATCGACGAGCGCCCGGAAGAGGTCACCGACATGCAGCGCTCGGTGAAGGGCGAGGTCATCTCGTCCACCTTCGACGAGCCTCCGCAGCGGCACGTGCAGGTGGCCGACATGGTCATCGAGAAGGCCAAGCGCCTCGTCGAGCACAAGCGGGACGTCGTGATCCTGCTCGACTCGATCACTCGCTTCGCCCGGGCGCACAACGCGGTCATCCCGTCCTCGGGCAAGGTGCTCTCGGGAGGCCTCGACGCCAACGCGCTCCAGCGGCCCCGGCGCTTCTTCGCGGCGGCTCGCAACGTGGAAGAGGGCGGCTCGCTCACCATCATGGCCACCGCCCTCATCGACACCGGCTCCCGCATGGACGACGTCATCTTCGAGGAGTTCAAGGGCACCGGCAACATGGAGGTGCACCTGGACCGGCGGCTCATGGACAAGCGCATCTTCCCCACGATCAACATCGAGCAGACCGGCACCCGGAAAGAGGAGCTCCTGCTGGAGAAGGACGAGCTCCAGAAGGTCTGGCTGCTCCGGAAGGCCCTGTCCCAGCTCAACCCGGTCGAGGCCATGGAGCTCCTGCTGGACAAGCTCAAGATGACCAAGTCCAACAAGGACTTCCTGAACCAGATGAACCAGCTGGCCTAGCCAGGACCCGCCCCGGGCGGAGTCCCACGTTTTTGCGTTTCTCGCCTCCTCCTGCTATGCTTTGAGATCCATTGAGGAGGTGCGCCGTGAAGGCTGGCATTCATCCGGACTACATCGATACGACCATCACCTGCAACTGCGGGGAGGTCATCCACACCCGCTCCACCGTGCCGGCGATCCGGGTGGAGGTCTGCTCCAAGTGTCATCCCTTCTTCACCGGGAAGCAGAAGTTCCTGGACACCGCCGGGCGCGTCGAGCGCTTCCAGCGGAAATATAAGAGGAAGGCGACCACCGAGGGGTAGCGCCCGGCTCGGCGCCGCGCCGCGCTCCGAGCCGCAGACCCGGCAGCACCTGAAATCCGGTCGTCTCTCGCCGCGGCGGCGACGCCTCCCGAGTGCCCGCCCCTGAGGCACCTGATGTTCGACAAGCTCCGACAGATCGAGGAACGCTACGGCGAGCTGAACCGCTTGCTGTCCGATCCGCAGGTGATCGGGCAGCCCGCGGTCTACGCGCGCACCGCCAAGGCTGCGTCTGAACTGGCCGAGACCGTCCACAAGTTCGAGGACTACAAGAACGTGCTCGCCCGCATCTCGGAGGCACGCCACATCCTGAGCGAGGACGCGGATCGGGAGATGCGCGAGCTGGCCCAGGCCGAGATCGACGAGTTGACCGCGCGGCAGACCAAGCTGGAAGAGGAGCTGCGGAGCCTGCTCGTCCCGCGCGATCCCAACGACGACAAGAACGTCTTCCTCGAGATCCGCGCCGGCGCGGGCGGCGACGAGGCAGGCCTCTTCGCGGCCGAGCTCTTCCGCATGTACACCAAGTACGCGGAGCGCCAGCGCTGGAAGTGGGAGGTCATCGACAGCCATCCCACCGGGGTAGGCGGCCTCAAGGAAGTCGTCGCCCTCGTGCAGGGGCGTGGGGCCTGGAGCCGGCTCAAGTTCGAGCGGGGCGTGCACCGCGTGCAGCGCGTGCCCGCCACCGAGTCCAGCGGGCGCATCCACACCTCCACCGTGACGGTGGCGGTGCTGCCGGAGGCCGAGGACGTCGACGTCAAGGTGGACGAGAAGGACATCCAGGTCGACGTCTACCGGGCCTCGGGCCCGGGCGGCCAGGGCGTCAACACCACCGACTCCGCGGTGCGGCTGACGCATCTGCCCACCGGGCTGGTGGTCACCTGCCAGGACGAGCGCTCGCAGATCAAGAACCGCGCGAAGGCGCTGCGGGTGCTGAAGGCCCGCCTGCTCGAGCGCGCGCAGGAGGAGCAGGCCGCCGCCATCGCGGCCGACCGCCGCAGCCAGGTGGGCACCGGGGAGCGCAGCGAGCGCATCCGCACCTACAACTTCCCGCAGGGGCGTGTCACCGATCACCGCATCAACGTCACGCTGCACCGGCTGCCCGCGGTGCTCGAGGGCGACCTGGACGAGCTGATCGACGCCCTCCGGGAGCGGGACCAGAGCCAGAAGCTGGCGGAGAGCGTGCCGTGATCCGGGTCGAGATCGAGCGGACCGTGCCCGCCGTGCTCCAGTACGGCACCGCCGTCCTGGAGGCAAGTGGGATCGCCACCCCGCGGCCCGAGGCCGAGTGGCTGCTCGCCTCGCTCCTCGGGGTCGACCGCGTCGGCCTCCACCTCGATCCGGCGCGGCGACTCGCGACCCCGACGGTCACCCGCTACCGGAGCCTGGTGGAGCGCCGCGCTGCCCGCGAGCCCCTGCAGTACCTGCTCGGCTGGGAGGATTTCCATGGCGTCCGCCTCGCGGTCACCCCCGACGTGCTGGTGCCCCGCCCGGAGACGGAAGGCCTCGTCGAGTGGGCGCTCGAGGTGCTCGCCGCCCGCCAGGATCCGGTGATCGCGGATCTGGGCACGGGCAGCGGGGCGATTGCGTGCGCCATCGCGCGCGCGCGGCCGACCGTCGAGGTGCTCGCGGTGGAGGTCTCGGCCGGCGCGCTCGCGGTCGCTTCGCGAAACGTGCGCGAGCTATCCCTGGCCTCCCGGGTCCGGCTCCTGGCCGGCGACCTGTTCGCGCCGCTCGGCTCGATCGGGGCGAGCCTGGACCTCGTGGTGGCCAATCCGCCGTACCTGCCCAGCGCGGTGATCCCCTCGCTGCCGCCCGAGGTGTCGCGCCACGAGCCGCGGGCCGCGCTGGACGGTGGACCGGATGGCCTGACCGTCATCCGTCGCATCGTGTCCGGAGCGCCGTCGGTTCTCAAGCGCGGCGGCTGGCTCCTCATGGAGATCGGCGACGAGCAGGCGGGCCCGGTGGCCTCCCTGATGGCCGCCGAGGGCTTCTCGGGGATCCGGGCGCGCCGCGATCTGAACCGGATCGAGCGCTACATCGGGGGGCGCTGGGAGCCCGCCGAGACCACACTGGCCGTCTGCGCCTCCGGGGCGGCGAGACGGGAGGGGTGCTGATGGCGACCAGGCTGGTCATCGAGGGCGGCACGCCGCTTCGCGGCGAGGTGGCGGTGAGCGCGGCCAAGAACGCGGCGCTGCCCGATCTCTGCGCGGCGCTGCTCACCGCCCGGCCGGTGGTCCTCGAGAACGTGCCCGTGCTGGCCGACGTCAACACCACCCGCGCATTGCTCGAGGGACTGGGGGGCGTGGTCTCGACCGACGCGGACGGCAGCACGCGCGTGGAGGTCGCCGCCGTCACGAGCAACGAGGCGCCGTACGAACTCGTCTCCACCATGCGCGCCTCGGTGCTGGTGCTCGGGCCGCTGCTCGCCCGCACCGGGCTCGCCAAGGTGGCCCTGCCGGGCGGCTGCGCCATCGGGGTGCGGCCCATCGACCAGCACCTGAAGGGCTTCCAGAAACTGGGCGCCGAGGTCTTCATCCGCAACGGCTACGTGGAAGCGCGAGCGAGCCGGCTCAAGGGGGCGCGCATCACCACCGACCTGGTCACGGTGACCGGCACCGAGAACCTCATGATGGCGGCGGCGCTCGCAGAGGGCACCACCGTGATCGAGAACGCGGCGCGCGAGCCCGAGGTGACGGACCTGGCGCGGCTGCTCTCCGCGATGGGCGCGCGCATCGACGGGGCGGGCACCGAGCGGATCGAGATCGAGGGAGTCTCCGAGCTGGGCGGCGCGCGGCATCGGGTGATCCCGGATCGCATCGAGGCGGGCACCCTGCTGGTCGGCGCCGCCATCACCGGCGGCGACGTGGCCGTCACCGGGGCGGAGCCCCGCCACATGTCGGCCATGCTCTCGAAGCTCGAGGAGTGCGGCGCGGCGGTCACGGTGAGCGGTGATCGCATCCGCTGCCAGGGCCCGGTCCGGCCCCGGGCCGCCGATGTCATCACGAGCCCGTTCCCGGGCTTTCCCACCGACATGCAGGCACAGTTCATGGCGTTGCTCGGGCTGGCCGACGGCATCAGCAAGATCTCGGAGACGATCTTCGAGAATCGGTTCATGCACGCGGCCGAGCTCGCCCGCATGGGCGCCCGCATCGAGACCGACGGCTCCACCGCGGTGATCCGGGGCCAGCGCTACTATCACGGCGCCCCGGTGATGGCCACGGACCTTCGCGCGTCGGCCTCGCTGGTGCTGGCCGGGCTGGCCGCGCGCGGGCGGACCGAGGTCTCGCGCGTCTATCACCTGGATCGCGGCTACGAGCGGCTCGAGGTCAAGCTGCGCTCGCTCGGGGCCTCGATCGAGCGCGTGCGGTGATGCTCACCCTCGCTCTGCCCAAGGGCCGGCTGCTGGATCCGGCGCTCGCGCTGCTGGCGGGCATGGGCATCCGCGGCATCGAGCCCGACTCGCGGCGGCTCCTGGTCGCCGACGAGGCGGCCGGGCTCCGCTTCATCCTGCTCAAGCCGGCCGACATCCCGACCTACGTCGAGTATGGCGCCGCCGATCTCGGCATCGTGGGCAAGGACATCCTGCTCGAGCAGCAGCCGGACGTCTACGAGCCGGTGGACCTTGGCTTCGGCTTCTGCCGCCTCGTGGTGGCCGAAGCGCGCGAGCTGTGGGAGCGGGACGATCCGGCCAAGTGGTCGTGGGTCCGGGTCGCGACCAAGTACCCACGGCTCACGGAAGGCTACTTCTCCGACCGCGGGATCCAGGTGGAGATGGTGAAGCTCGACGGTTCCATCGAGCTGGCCCCGCTGGTCGGCCTGGCCGAGCGGATCGTGGACCTGGTGCAGTCGGGCGAAACGCTCCGGGCCAATGGGCTCGTGGAGGTGGCCGAGATCCTCACCTCGACCGCGCGCCTCATCGTCAACCGCGCGTCGCTGAAGACCGCGCACTCGCAGGTCAGCCAGCTCATCGCGGCCATGCGCCAGGCTGTGGCAGAGCGAGGTGCAGCCGTCGGTGGAGGCGGCGGCGCAGCCGTCGGCGAGCCGCCGGTCTCGAAGACCGAGCCGAGCGGATATGAGAATGATTCGACTGCTTGAAACGTCCACCGACGGTGTCGTCGGAGTCATCCGCGCCCTGGAGCGCCCGCCCGGCGCCGTCGACCCCGAGATCGCGCGCCGGGTGACCGAGATCGTGACCGCTGTCCGCGAGCGCGGCGACGCGGCCCTGCTCGACTTCACCGAGCGGTTCGACCGGGTGGCCCTGAGCTCGTCGCAGCTGGCGGTGCGGGCCGAGGAGTACGCGGCCGCGGACCGCGCGGTGGGCGAGGCGACGCTCCGCTCGCTGCGCTACGCGGCGGAGCGCATCGAGCGCTTCCACCGCGAGTGCGCGCCCCGCTCCTGGCGCATGAAGGACCACAACGGCTCGCGACTCGGCCAGGAAGTCCGCCCGCTCGATCGCGTCGCGGTCTACGTGCCGGGCGGGCGCGCCGCCTATCCGTCCACCGTGCTGATGACGGTCGTGCCGGCGCGCGTGGCCGGCGTGCGGGAGGTCGTGCTGGTGTCGCCGCCCGGCCCCAACGGGTCGCTGAACCCGGCGGTCCTGGCCGCCGCGCGCATCGCGGGCGTGACCGAGGCCTATCGGATCGGGGGCGCGCAGGCGGTGGCCGCGCTCGCGTACGGCACCGAGACCATCCGGCGCGTGGACAAGATCGTGGGCCCCGGCAACATCTACGTGGCGCTCGCCAAGGCGCAGGTGTTCGGCGACGTCGGCATCGACATGATGGCGGGGCCGAGCGAGGTGCTGGTGGTGGCCGACGACAGCGCGGATGCTGCCTTCGTGGCCGCCGATCTGCTGGCCCAGGCCGAGCACGACCCGATGGCCCGCGCGGTGCTCCTCACGCCGTCGCGGGCGCTTCGTGACGCGGTCTCGACCGAGCTCGCACGCCGGCTCGGCGCGCTTCCCCGCCGCGAGATCGCGGGCGCGGCCCTGGCCAGCCACGGGGCGCTGGTGCTGACCGCCAGCGTCGAGGAGGCGGTGGAGCTCGCGAATGGCCTCGCCCCGGAGCACCTGGAGCTGCAAGTGCGTGACCCGGAGGCGCTGCTCGAGCGCGTGCGGCACGCGGGCGCGGTGTTCCTGGGCCGCCACACCCCCGAGGTGGTGGGCGACTACGTGGCGGGACCGAATCACGTGCTGCCCACCGGCGGCACCGCGCGCTTCTCGTCCGCGCTGTCCACCGAGGATTTCGTGACGCGGCTGAGCGTGATCGAGTACTCACGGGAAGGACTGGCGGAGGCGGGCCCGCACGTGGCCGAGCTGTCCCGCGTGGAGGGTCTGGACGGACACGGGGCGGCGGCGGCGGTGCGGCTCGCGCGCCCGGGAGACGAGCGATGAGCGCGGAGCGGGGGACGGAGCCACCGGTGCCAAGGCAGAGCCGGATCGAGCGCAACACCAAGGAGACGCAGATCGTGCTCACGCTCAACCTGGACGGCACCGGCGCCGCCAAGGTCGAGACCGGCATCCCGTTCTTCAACCACATGCTGGAGGCCTGGTCCAAGCACGCGCTGATGGACCTCCACGTCGACGCCAAGGGCGATCTCGACGTCGACCTCCACCACACGGTGGAGGACGTGGGCATCTGCCTGGGCCGTGCGCTGCGGGAGGCGGTGGGCGACAAGAAGGGCATCGTCCGCTACGGCGCCTCCTTCCTGCCCATGGACGAGGCGCTCCTGCACGCGGCCGTCGACATCTCGGGGCGGCCCTACCTGGTCTTCAACGTGCCGCTGCAGCGGACGCGGATCGCCAACTTCGATCTCGACCTGCTCAAGGACTTCTTCCGCGCGGTCGCGGTGAACGCGGAGATCACCCTGCACCTGAACATGCACTACGGCGAGAACCTTCACCACATCGCGGAGGCCACCTTCAAGGCGGCCGGCCGCGCCCTCGCCGAGGCCACCCGCCTGAACCCCCGGATCACGGGCATCCTCTCCACGAAGGGGCGCCTGTGAGCGGGGCCGTGCGGAACGCGCGCCGACCCGACGCCCCGATGAGGGCCGACGGCCCGAAGGGGCCGAACCGCAGGCTCGCGTCTTTGACGCGCTCGCGCTGACAAAGAGAAGCCACCGTGAACGGGCGGCGACCCAGGGCCGGAGCAACCGCATGATCGCGGTCGTCGACTACGGGCGGGGCAATCTCGGCAGCGTGGAGAAGGCCTTCACCCGCGTCGGCATGCCCGCGGTGGTGACCCAGGATCCGGGGGTGGTGGACGGCGCGGAGGCGGTGGTGCTGCCGGGCGACGGCGCCTTCCACGACGCCATGAGCAATCTCCAGTCGCTCGGCCTGATCGCGTCGCTGCGTGCCTGCTTCGAGAGCGCGCGGCCGTTTCTCGGCATCTGCCTGGGCTATCAGCTCCTGTTCACCGAGAGCGAGGAGTTCGGCCAGGGCAAGGGTCTCGACGTGATCCCGGGGGCGGTGCGCCGCTTCCCGGGGAATCTCAAGGTGCCCCACATGGGCTGGAACCAGGTCGAGCACCGGGGCGACCTGCGGCTGTTCGAGGGCATCCCGAGCGGGGCGCACTTCTACTTCGTCCACTCCTACTACCCGGAGACGACCGATGCGTCGCTGCGGGTGGCGACGTGCACGTACGGGCTCACGTTCCCGGCCGCGGTCGGGCGCGGGCCGCTCTTCGCCACCCAGTTCCACCCGGAGAAGAGCCAGCGCTGGGGCATCCGTCTGCTCGAGAACTTCGCCGCGTTCGTGCGCGAGTGCCGCTGAGCGTCGCCGCCGCCATGTTCGAGATCGTGCCCGCAGTCGACCTGAAGGCAGGGCGCTGCGTGCGACTGCTCCAGGGGCGGGCCGACGCGGAGACCGTCTTCTCCGACGACCCGGTGGCGATGGCGCGGCGCTGGGAGGCGGCGGGCGCCCGCCGTCTCCACGTGGTAGATCTCGACGGCGCCTTCGCGGGCGGTCCGGCGCAGACCGACCTCGTTCGCGCGATGGTCCGGGCGGTGTCGATTCCGGTGGAAGTGGGAGGTGGGCTACGCGAGATCGCGCACGTCGAGACCGTGCTCGACGCGGGCGCCCGCTGGGCCATCGTGGGTACCCGCGCCGCGCTGGATCCCGCCTTCCTCGGCGAGGTGTGCGAGCGATTCGGGGAGCGGCTCATGATCGGCATCGATGCCTCCGACGGACGCGTGGCGGTGGACGGCTGGACCCGCGTGCTCGACCTCGACGCGATGGCTCTGGCCCGCGACGCGGCGACGGCGGGCGCGGCCGGCATCATCTACACGGACATCGCGCGCGATGGGACCCAGAACGGGCCCAACCTCTGGAGCACGGAAGCGGTGGCCAAGGCGGCGGGCATCCCGGTGCTCGCCTCGGGCGGGGTGGGATCGCTCGACGACATCCGGCAGCTCGCCACCGTGCCCGGGCTGGCGGGAGTGATCGTGGGCCGGGCGCTCTACAGCGGGGCGGTGGACCTGGCGACCGCGGTCGCGGAGGTCCAGTAGGAAGCCATGCTCTGCAAGCGGCTGATCCCGTGCCTCGACGTGAAGGACGGCCGCGTGGTGAAGGGTGTCCGGTTCCTCGAGCTGCGCGATGCGGGCGATCCGGTGGCGGCGGCGCTCGCCTACGACGCCCAGGGCGCCGACGAGCTCGTCTTCCTCGACATCACCGCCTCTCACGAAGGCCGCGCGACCATGCTGGACGTTGTGCGGCGGACCGCCGAGGGGATTTACATGCCGCTGACGGTGGGCGGCGGCATCCGCTCGCTCGAGGACATCCGCACCCTGCTGCGTGCCGGCGCGGACAAGGTGTCGCTCAACACCGCCGCCGTGGAGCGTCCCGCCCTGGTCTCGGAAGCCGCGCGTGCCTTCGGGAGTCAATGCATCGTCGTCGCTATCGACGCCAAGGCGTCCGTTGCAGTGCGAGGTGCAGCCGAAGGCGAGCCGAGTGGATACAAGGGTGAAGCTTCCCGCGGGAAGGCCTCCTGGGAGGTCTTCACGCACGGCGGCCGCCGGCCAACCGGGCGCGATGCGGTGGAGTGGGCGCGAGAGGTCGAGCGGCTGGGCGCGGGCGAGATCCTCCTCACCAGCATGGACCGTGACGGCACCGGCGAGGGTTACGACCTGGCGCTGACCCGCGCGGTGTCCGACGCCGTCTCGGTGCCGGTCATCGCCTCCGGAGGCGTCGGCCGCCTCGAGCACCTGCGCGACGGCGTCGTCGAGGGCCGCGCGGATGCGGTCCTGGTGGCCTCGCTCTTCCACTTCGGCCAGCACACCGTCCTCGAGGCCAAGCGCTACCTGGCCGATCAGGGCGTCCCGGTGAGGATCGAGCCGTGAGCGTGCTCGACGAGCTCAAGTGGGACGCGCAGGGGCTCATCCCGGCGGTGGTGCAGGACACCGAGACCGGACAGCTCCTGATGGTGGCGTGGATGAGTCGCGACGCCCTGGATGCCACGCGGCGCTCCGGCCTGACCCACTTCTGGTCCCGCTCGCGCCAGAGCCTCTGGCGCAAGGGCGAGACCTCCGGCCACGCCCAGCACGTCGATGGCATCTACGCCGACTGCGATCGCGACACCCTGCTCGTCCAGGTGCACCAGGATGGCGTGGCCTGCCATACCGGGGCGCGGAGCTGCTTCTTCACGAGCCTCGAGGGTGGCGTCGCCGCGCCGGCCTCCGGGGAAGCAGGCCCGGCGGTGCTCGAGGTGGTGGAGCGGGTGCTCGAATCGCGAAAGGTCTCGCCGCCGTCCGGGTCGTACGTGGCGGGGCTGCTCGCCAGGGGCGAGCCGCAGATCTGCCGGAAGATCGGCGAGGAGGCTACCGAGGTCGTCACCGCGGCGCTCGGCGGCGAGGGTGACGAGCGCGTCGTCTCCGAGATCGCCGATCTCTGGTTCCACACCATGGTGCTGCTCACGGCCCGAGGCATTCCGCTGCGCCGCGTGTTCCGGGAGCTCGCGCGCCGCCACGCCGGGAGCAAGTGACGGCGCGAGCGGGAGTGCGGGGGCCATTTCGGGGCCCCCGCAGATGAACAGATTTTCCCGGCGCCTGCTGATCGCGGTCTGCGTCGTGGCCGCGGGCTGCGCGACGACGGGAGGGCGCATCGAGAGCGGGGTGTTCCACTCGGCCAAGGGCTACCGGGTGACGTTGCCGCCGCGCGGCTGGACGGTGGACCCGACTTCGCGCGCCGACCTCGCGCTGCAGGGCGACGCGAAGTCGGGCGGCATGCTGGTCGACGCGACCTGCGGCGGCCGCGAGGCCGCGCGCCCGCTCGACGTGCTCGCGCGGCACCTGACGTTCGGGCTCACCAAGCGCGACGTGATCGAGAACGGGACGGCCACGGTGGCCGGCCAGGACGCCGCGCACTCGGTGGTGCGCGGGATGGCCGACGGCCGGGAGGTGACGGTGGAGGCCCTGGTCGTGCGGACCGGCTCGTGCGTGCACGATTTCCTGTACGTGGCGCCCAGTGGCGCTTTCGAGGCCGGGCGACCCGCGTTCCGCGCGATGGTCGAGAGCTTCTCGAGGGAGCGGTGACGATGGTGGCGAAGGACCTGCGAAGGCACCTGCGAGAGGCTGCGATCTGGTACGGCGGCCTCGGGCTGCTCACGGTCCGGGTCGCCCGCAACCTCACCCTTCCGCCGTCGTACGTCTGGCTGGTCGCCCGCGAGATCGACATCATCGGCGTGCGCTCGCTCACCGTCGCGCTCACCGCCGCCCTGTTCACCGGCATGGTGCTCGCGCTGCAGACCGCGGTGAACATGGCCCGCTTCGGCGCCGAGAACTACGTGGGGCCGGTGGTCGCGCTCTCGATCCTCCGCGAGCTGGGCCCGGTCCTCACCGCCATCCTGGTGGGCGGCAAGGTCGCCTCGGGCATCACCGCCGAGGTGGGCTCCATGAAGGTCACCGAGCAGATCGACGCCCTGCGCGCCCTCGGGGTGAACTACATCAAGAAGCTCATCGTGCCGCGACTCATGGCCGCGCTCCTGGTCTTCCCGCTGGTCACGATCCTGGCCGACGGAATGGGGCTGGTCGGAGGTATGCTGATTGCCGTGTTCGACCGCAACGTCGACCCGTATCTGTACTGGAACACGATCGCGTACTGGGTCGTGGTCAAGGACTTCCTGACCGGCATCGGCAAGAGCGTGGTCTTCGGCGCGCTCGTGACCCTGATCGGCTGCTACAACGGGCTCGCCACCGAGGGGGGCACCGAGGGACTCGGCCGCTCCACCACCGCCACCGTGGTGCAGGTGGCCATGGGGGTGATCATCTCCGACTTCTTCCTCACCAAGCTGTTCCTCTTCATGTTCTGGTGAGCGCCGTGACCGCCGCGCCGCCGCTCGCGGAGCTTCGCGACATCCACAAGTCGTTCGACCGGAACCACGTCCTGCGCGGGGTGAGCCTCGCCCTGAACAAGGGGACGATCTTGGCCGTGATGGGGGGCAGCGGCACCGGCAAGACCGTGCTGCTGCGCATCGTGGCGGGCCTCGTGCGGCCCGATTCGGGGGAGGTGCATCTCTTCGGCACCCGCACCGACCGCATGAGCGAGGAGGCCATGCTGCCCTTGCGCCGCCGCACCGGTTTCGTGTTCCAGGGGGCCGCGCTCTTCGACTCGCTCTCGGTCTTCGAGAACGTGGCCTACCCCCTCCGGGAGCACACGCGGATGTCGCTCGGGGAGATCACCGAGCGTGTGCACCACTTCCTCTCGCTGGTCGGCCTGCCCGAGACCGACGATCTCCTGCCCGCCGAGCTGAGCGGCGGCATGCGCAAGCGCGTCGGCATCGCGCGCGCGCTGGTGGTGGAGCCGGAGGTGGTATTCTTCGACGAGCCCACCGCGGGTCTGGATCCGACCAACGCGCGCCTGGTGGCCCAGCTCATCGCCCAGCTCCGCACCGGGGTGTGCGATACCGCGATCGTGGTGACCCACGACGTCGAATTCGCCGAGCTGGTGGCGGACCAGATGGCGATCCTGCACCAGGGTCGCTTCGCCGACGTGGGCACGCCCGCCGAGATCCACCGCTCCGCGGATCCGGCGGTGCGGCGCTTCCTGGCCGGCGAGCTGCGGGAGATCTAGCGCCATGGCCGACGGCCGCCAGTTCGCCCTGCAGATCCGTATCGGGGCCTTCATCCTGGCGGGCCTGCTCGTGTTCGTCGCCATCGTCTACCTGCTGGGCGCGCAGGCGCGTTACTTCGAGCGCAAGTACGACCTGATCGCCGAGTTCACGGAGGTGGGCGGGCTCATCGAGGGCGCGACGGTGCGCCTGGCCGGCGTGCAGATCGGCCGGGTGACCAACGTCACCCTGCCTCCGCAGCCGGGCGGCAAGGTGCGGGTGACGCTCACGATCGCCCGCCGGTACTCTGAGCGCATCCGGCGCGACTCGGAGGTGCGCATCGCCACCCAGGGGCTGCTCGGCGACAAGATCATCGAGATCACGCTGGGCTCGGCCTCGGCGCCACCGCTACGGCCCGGCGAGATGCTGACCTCGAAGGACTCGTTCGAGATGCAGCAGATGTTCAAGGCCGGGGTCGAGACCATGCAGACGGTCCGGGAGCTGGCCGCCAGCCTCAAGGGCACCGCGGAGCGGGTGGACCGGATCGCCAAGGAGGTGGAGACCGGCAAGGGGCTCGTCCACGCCCTCGTCTACGACCAGCCGGAATCGCTGACCAAGCTGAATGCCATCCTCACGCGCACCCAGCGGCTCCTGACGCGGGCCGAGCAGGGCGACAACGCGGTGGGAGTGCTGCTCTCGCCGGAGAGCGGCAAGTCGGTGCGCTCGCTCCTGGCCGCGATGGACGCGCTGGGCCGCGGCGCGGCCCAGCTCGAGTCCCGCGACAACCTGCTCTCGGCGCTGCTCTACGACCCGCAGTACAAGGCGGTGGCCGACGATCTCCGCACGGTGGCCCACAACTTCCGCGACGTCTCCGAGCGGGTGGCGCAGGGGCAGGGCGTCCTCGGCCAGCTCACCCGCGACGGCACCGACGGCCAGGCCGGCTCCCTCGGCGACGCCACCGCCGACTTCCGCGTCGCGATGGCGAACCTGCGCGTGGTCACGGATCGGCTCAAGGCGGGCGAGGGCACGGTGGGCGCGCTGCTCGAGGACCCGACGGTGTACGAGAACCTCGTCCAGTTCCTGGAGGGCGCCCGGCGGAGCTTCCTGCTGCGGACGCTGATCCGGTCGACTATCGAGTCCGGCAAGGTGGGCGAGTCCGGCAAGGTGGGCGAGTCCGGCAAGGTGGGCGAGTCCGGTGGCGTGGGCAGCACGGGCACCGCCGCGGAAAGCGGCAGGCGCTGATGGCGCGCGAGCGGTCCACCTATCGCTGCCAGGAGTGCGGGCTTGCCGCGCCCAAGCCCGGCACGTGTCCGGACTGCGCGCGGGTGGGCACGTACGTGCAGCTCGTCGAGGAGCGCGCGGCACCCGCCCGCGGGGCACGCCCCGGCGTCGCCTCGACGCGGCCCCAACCCATCGCCGACATCCGCGTGGACGGCGACGGCCACCGCACATCGAGCGGCATGGCCGAGCTCGACCGCGTGCTGGGGGGCGGGGTGGTCACGGGGTCGCTGGTGCTGATCGGCGGTGACCCGGGCATCGGCAAGTCGACGCTCCTGCTCCAGGTGAGCGGGCAGCTCGCCCAACGTGCGGGCCCCGTGCTCTACGTCTCCGGCGAGGAATCGGCCGGACAGGTGAAGCTGCGCGCCGACCGACTCGGGGCGCCGCCGGGCGGCCTCTACTTCGTGGCGGAGACCGACCTGCAGGCCGTCGAGGCCCACGTGGCGGCGCTGCAGCCCAAGGTGCTGATCGTCGACTCGATCCAGACCGTGTTCATGCCCGGGCTCGAGTCGGCCCCGGGCAGCGTGAGCCAGGTCCGGGAGTGCGGGGCCCGGCTCATGGCCCTCGCCAAGGGTCGGGGTATCGCCACTTTCCTGGTCGGCCACGTGACGAAGGAAGGGGCCATCGCCGGGCCTCGGGTCCTCGAGCACCTCGTGGACACCGTCCTCTACTTCGAGGGCGAGCAGCACCACGCCTACCGCGTGCTGCGGGCGGTCAAGAACCGGTTCGGATCCACCAACGAGATCGGGGTGTTCGAGATGGGGGAGCGGGGCCTGACCGAGGTCAGGAACCCCTCCGGCTTCTTCTTGGCCGAGCGGCCGAAGGACGCCGCCGGGTCGGTGGTGGTGGCGAGCCTGGAGGGCACCCGCCCCCTGCTGGTGGAGATCCAGGCCCTGGTCACCCCGGCCGGGTTCGGAACCCCGCGTCGTACTGTGCTGGGTGCTGACTACAATCGCGTATGCTTGCTCCTGGCGGTACTCGAGAAGCGGGTGGGCTTCCCGCTGCAGTCGCAGGACGCCTTCGTCAACGTCGCCGGCGGCGCGCGGGTGGCCGAGCCCGCCGCGGATCTGGGCCTGGTGCTCGCGGCGGCCTCCAGCTATCTCGACCGCCCGCTGCGGGGAGACCTGGTCGTGCTTGGCGAGGTGGGGCTCGCGGGGGAGGTGCGCGCGGTGACGGCGCTCGAGACGCGCCTCAAGGAGGCGGCGGCGCTCGGCTTCACCGCGGCGGTGGTGCCCCAGGGCAGTCTCGGCGGCCGGGGCGGCCATCCGCTGGACGTGCAGGGCGTGGGATCGGTCGACGAGGCAGTGAAAGTCCTACTGGGGCCATGAGGGCGGAATGCGGATAGGCATTCTGATCGTGCGGGTTCTCGTGCTGATGGCCGCCACGGCCGCCGGCTTCGCGCTCGCCCATGCACTGGGGCTGCACGCGCCCAGCAACCTGTTCCTGGCCGGAGCCGGCTTCCTGGCCGGTGTGCTCGTTGTCCTGCTCGAGTGGCAGGCCCGCCGGGTCCCGGTCGACCGGCTCTTCTGGGGCGCCACCGGCGGCATGCTCGGCATCGTTCTCGGCCTGGGCCTCGGAACCGCGCTCGAGGCGGTGGTGCCGGGGGCGGGCGCGCTCGGCCGCGGCCTCTTCGCGCTGCTCCTGGGCTACCTGGGCGCGACCGTGACGCTGGCGAAGCGGGACGAGCTCGAGGACATGTCGGTCAAGCTCTTCCCCAAGACGGCGGTGCGGCAGGAGGGCGACAAGATCCTCGACACCTCCGTCATCATCGACGGGCGCATCGTCGACGTCTGCCAGACCGGGTTCATGGCCGGCACTCTCCTGGTGCCGCAGTTCGTGCTGCGCGAGCTGCAGCAGATCGCGGACTCGGCCGACGCGCTCAAGCGCAACCGGGGCAAACGCGGCTTCGACGTGCTGCAGCGGCTGCAGCGAGTGCCGCGGGTGACGGTCCGCATCGACGACGTCGACTTCACGCAGGTGCGGGAGGTCGATCGCAAGCTGATCGAGTTGGCGCGGGCCACCGGGGGCAAGATCGTCACCAACGACTACAACTTGAACCGGGTGGCGGAGCTGTCCGGGGTGGCGGTGCTCAACATCAACGAGCTCGCGAACGCGCTCAAGCCGGTGGTGCTGCCCGGCGAGCCGCTGCACGTGCACATCGTCAAGGAAGGCAAGGAGTCCAATCAGGGTGTCGCCTACCTCGACGACGGGACGATGGTGGTGGTGGAGCACGGCAAGCGGCTGATCGGCCAGACCGTCGACGTGACGGTGACCACGATCTACCAGACCGCGGCCGGCCGCATGATCTTTGCCCGCCAGCGCGACGAGGAGCAGGTAGCGCGGTGACCTACGCGATCGTCCCGGCGGGGGGCCTCGGCTCGCGCATGGGCTCTCGCCGGCCCAAGCAGTATCTCCGCCTCGGCCGGGCGCCGATCCTGGTCGCAACGCTCCGCGCCCTCGGGCGCACCCGGGGCCTGGCCGGGATCGTGGTGGCGGCGCCCGAGGCCCACGTGGCGGCCACGCGCCAGCTGCTCGCGCGGCATCGAGTGCCGAGGATCCTCGACGTGGTGGCGGGGGGCGCCGACCGCCAGGAATCGGTGTGGCGGGCCCTGCAGCGAGTTCCCGAGGACGCCCGGTGGGTGGTGGTGCACGACGCGGTGCGACCCTTCATCGACAGTGCGCTGGTGGAGCGGGTGCGCGCCGCGGCCGTCGCCGGCGCCGCCACCTGCGGCATTCCGGTACGGGAGACGGTCAAGCGCGTGCGGGACGGGGCGATCGAGGCGACCATCGAGCGCGAGGGGCTCTGGACCACGCAGACTCCCCAGGTCTTCACACGCGCGCTACTCTGGGAAGCCCACGAGAAGGCGCGGCGGGACGGCTTTGCGGGGACCGACGACGCGGTGCTGGTGGAGCGCCTCGGGACGGCGGTGGCGATGGTGGTAGGGTTGGCGCAGAATCTCAAGATCACGACACGGGAGGATCTCCGGACGGCCCGAGCCTGGGGCAGACCCCGCCTCCGGGCATGACCGAGTTCCGGTCAGGGCTCGGCTTCGACCTGCACCCGCTGGTCGAGGGCCGGCCGCTCGTGCTGGGTGGCGTCACGGTGCCGGCCGACCGTGGTCTGGGCGGTCACTCCGACGCCGACGTGCTGACTCACGCGGTGTGCGAGGCGCTGCTCGGCTCGCTCGCCCTCGGGGATCTCGGGCGGCTGTTCCCCGACACCGATCCGCGCTACAAAGGAGCGTCGAGCCTCGGGCTGCTGCGGTCGGTGATGGAGCTGATCTCCACCAAGGGAGCGCGCGTGATCAATGTGGATGCGACGGTGATCTGCCAGGCCCCCCGCCTGGCGGCCTACCTGCCGGAGATGGCCAAGCAGATCGCCGCGGCCATGGATCTCGGTCCGGACCGGGTGAGCGTCAAGGCCAAGAGCCCGGAGCACCTGGGCCTGCTCGGGCGCGGGGAGGGCATCGCCTCGATGGCCGTCGTGAGCGTGGAGGCCGACTGATGGCGGCGCGGGCCTTCAACACCCAGAGCCGTCGCAAGGAGGACCTCGTCCCCCTGCGGGGGGGCGAGTTCGGGATCTACGTCTGCGGCGTCACCGTGTACGACGTCAGCCACATCGGCCACGGCCGCAGCGCGATCGTGTTCGACGTCATCCGCCGGTATCTCCGGCATAGGGGACACGCGGTGAAGTTCGTCAAGAACTTCACGGATATCGACGACAAGATCATCCGGCGCGCGAACCAGGAGGGCGTCTCGGCCCAGGAGATCTCCGAGCGCTACATCGCCGAATACCGCACCGACATGGCCTCGCTCGGCGTGCTGCCCGCCGACGCCGAGCCCAAGGCGACCGACCACATCCCGCAGATGATCGCGCTGATCGAGCGGCTGGTCCGCCAGGGCGTGGCCTACCCGGTGGACGGCGACGTCTACTTCGAGGTGCGGCGCTTCCCCGGCTACGGCAAGCTCTCCGGCAAGAACCTGGAGGAGCTGCAGGCGGGCGCGCGGGTCGAGGTCGACGAGCGCAAGCGCGATCCGCTCGACTTCGCGCTGTGGAAGGCCACGAAGCCGGGCGAGCCCTCCTGGAAGAGTCCCTGGGGCGATGGCCGGCCGGGCTGGCACATCGAGTGCTCCGCGATGGCCATGCAGTATCTCGGCGAGACGCTCGACGTGCACGGCGGCGGCGAGGACCTGATCTTCCCGCACCACGAGAACGAGATCGCGCAGTCCGAGGCCGCCACCGGCAAGCCCTTCGTCCGCACCTGGATCCACAACGGCTTCGTGAACCTGGGCGACGAAAAGATGTCCAAGTCGCTCGGCAACACGCTGACGATCAAGGACCTGGTGCGCCGGCACGACCCGGAGGCCCTGCGCCTCTACCTGCTCGGCACCCACTACCGGAACCCGCTGGAGTTCGGCGACGAGCGGATCACCGAGGCCGGTCGGGCCCTGAGTCGCCTGCGCTCGCTCAAGGACGAAGCCGAGCGCATCGCCGCGCGCGGGACACCGGCGCCCGGCCCGGACGGAGGGCTGTTCGAGCAGGTGGCGGCCCATCGGGCGCGCTTCGAGGCGGCGATGGACGACGATTTCAACACCCCCCAGGCCCTCGGCGCCCTGTTCGACCTGGCCCGGCTGCTTCACGGCGCCAAGGAACAGGTGGCCCAGGGAACGGTCGGGGCTGGCGCCTTCCTGATCGGTGTCGGCGAGCTGGTGATCCTGGCACAGGTGCTGGGGCTGCTGGAAGGGGCGGGGCGTCGGCCCGCCGCCATGGACCCCCAGGTGAAGGCAAAGATCGAGTCGCTCGTCTATCTCCGTCAGGAGGCCCGCCGGCAGCGCGACTTCCGCGAGGCCGACCGGCTGCGGGACGAGCTGGCCCGCCTGGGTGTGGTCCTGGAAGACACGCGCGACGGCACGACCTGGAAGCTGCAGTCATGACCCGTGAGCGGGCCGACGAACCACGAGGCGTCGGTGGGCGCCTCGCGCCGGAGGACGAGTCGCGGCCGCTCTTCGGTCGCAACCCAGTGCTCGAGCTGCTCCGGAGCGGGGGGAGGCGGGTGGAGGAGATCGCGATCCTGTCGGAGGGGCGGGGGCCGGCGCTGCACGAGCTTCTGGGCCTGGCGAAGCGTCAGGGCGTGAAGATCTCCTATCGTACCCGGGACCAGCTCAGCGCCATGGCCGGCGATCCCAACCATCAGGGCGTGGTGGCGCGGGTGGCGGGGGCCAGCTACGCTTCGCTGGCCGACATCCTGGAGATCCCTGCGGCGCGGGGGGAAGCCGCCTTCTTCATGGCCCTCGACCAAGTGCAGGATCCACGCAACCTGGGGGCTGTGCTCCGGACCGCCGAGGCCACTGGAGTGCACGGGGTGGTCGTGCCCAAGCACCACGCGGCCGGCCTTACGGGTGCCGCCGCCAAGTCGGCCATGGGCGCGGCCGAGCTGGTGCCGGTAGCGCGGGAGACCAACCTGGTCAACGCTTTGGAAGTATTTAAGAAAGAAGGCGTCTGGACTATCGGGGCCGCGCCCGTCGGCGGGAAGCTGCCCTGGGAGACCGATCTCGCCGGGCCACTGTGCCTGGTCTTGGGTGGGGAGGGGGAGGGGTTGCGGCCCCTGGTGGCGAAGAGCTGCGACTTCCTGGTGAGTCTGCCGATGCGCGGGAGGCTCGCGTCGCTGAACGTGTCGGCTGCTGCCGCCGTCCTCTGCTACGAAGTCCTGCGGCAGAGGGCCAGGGCAGTCAAACGAGAAAGATCTTGACAGAAATCCCTTGACTTGGTGGGGGGTCAAACCTAAAGTGAAGTTTTGCGACTGCTGGCGTAGCTCAGGGGTAGAGCAACTGCCTTGTAAGCAGTGGGTCGGGGGTTCAAATCCTCCCGCCAGCGCCAGCACTTCGGGCCGGAAGCCCCGGCGAGCACGATAAAGCCCAGAAGATCAGCCACACGATCGGCCAAAAGAACAAGCCAAAAGAACAAGCCAAAAGAACAAGAGTGTTGCGGTCAGGGGAGCAGGCGGGGAGATACCCAAGTGGCCAAAGGGGGCAGACTGTAAATCTGCTGGCGAACGCCTTCGGAGGTTCAAATCCTCCTCTCCCCACCACTTGTCGGGTTCCACCACGAGATATCGAGCGCGTCGGGAGAACGGGCGGGAATAGCTCAGCGGTAGAGCGCCAGCCTTCCAAGCTGGGGGTCGCGGGTTCGAATCCCGTTTCCCGCTCCACCCGTTCGACGTCGGTCGCGCATTGGACGAGGCTCGGCATTCAAGCCCATGTAGCTCAGTCGGCAGAGCGCGTCCTTGGTAAGGACGAGGTCTCCGGTTCAATCCCGGACATGGGCTCCATCATCACCGACCGGTAGAGGGAGAAACGAGGAGGTCCTCCGGATGGCCAAGCAGAAGTTTGATCGGACGAAGCCGCACGTGAACATTGGGACGATAGGGCACATCGATCACGGCAAGACGACGTTGACGTCGGCGATCACGAAGGTGCTGCACACGAAGTTCAACGCGG
>Ga0335084_10000562_pt1 | contig 31794 bp, 38 predicted proteins | sample Lox_Sample_44_FD_206721 | JGI IMG/M metagenome (GOLD analysis project Ga0335084, IMG submission 206721) | Soil microbial communities from Loxahatchee National Wildlife Refuge, Florida, United States - Lox_Sample_4.4 | ecosystem: Environmental > Terrestrial > Soil > Wetlands | place: USA...
CAGAAGAGGTCTCCTGTATGCAGGCCCTTTTCGGCTCGCCATCCACCAGAACCACGCAGATTCCGCATGCGCCGACTCCGCAACCATACTTCGTGCCTCTGAGGCCCAGCGTATCGCGCAGCACCCAAAGCAATGGTGTATCGGCGGCGCCGGAAAACTGCACGGGTTGGCCGTTTACTTCGAATGCGATCATCTCTGTCTTCCTTTCGCGTCGATCATCCCGTCACGCAGCCCACTGAAATTACACTCTTCGCGAGGCGCTCAGTTGATCCTCGTCAATGGCTCCCGAGTGCGAACCGGCCGCGGTGCGCTCGCGCGAGTCGGAGACGGTTCGCCCCCTTTACGTGCGCCATGGTGGCCCCTTGTTGACCGGCGTCAACGTTCTGAGCTCTGGTAAGCGCATCGTTAGCGGGTGGGAGCCGGTCAAGACGAGAATCGACAGCACCGCATTCGGCATGGGCCTGTTTCACGTAACCCGCTGATGCAGCACTCATCTCTCGCGCTCGCTGACGCGTTCGCTTGGCGTGGGCGCCGACTGTCCCGGGACTACCGGAGACCGGGCGAGCTGGCCTGTCATCGGCACGGCGAGTCCCTCCGCGTCCCCCTCACGGTTCGCGATCTTCAGCCCGGTGCCTGGAGACGCTGTGGAGGATCACGTCTTCGCCCTAGCGCAGGCGCAGGGGACCCGACCCCGCGGCAGCCCGCGCCACTCTGCGGGCATGCCCTTGACGCAGATCACAGCGGGGCCGCCGAAGGCTGTTAGCATGGTCCTGCGAAAAAGCTCGCGCCATGACCGAGAAACAGGATCCTCAGCAAGGCTCGTCCCGTCGCAGGTTACGTGCGGCGCTGCCGTACGTCCTGGCCATGCTGCTCCTGCTGGGATTGGCCTACTCGTTGGTGCTCCGGCCGACGGGCGTCGACATCAGCTACAGCGAGTTCAAGCAACTGGCGGGACGCGGGCAGGTCGCCGAGGTGGTTCTGCGGGACAGCGAGATTCTGGGGCGGTTGCGCGAGGCGCAGTCCCTCGGCACGGAGGGCACCAAGAGCCTGCGGTTCTTCACGCGCGCGCCCGCGCTCGGCGATAGCGATCTGCTACCCACGCTCCAGCGTTACGACGTGCAGGTGAAGGTGGAGGCGGCGGGGGGATGGTCGCAGCTGCTCTATCTCCTACCCTGGCTGCTGCTCCTCGCCCTGTTCGGCTGGTCGTATATCCGCGCCTCGCGTCTGATGGGCGGCGGATTGGGGCGCGGCAGCGATCTCCAGCGTTTCCTTCAGAGCGTCGTGCGTCAGGCGGAGCATCCCAAGGTGAGCTTCTCCGACGTGGCCGGCCAGGAGAACGCCAAGCGGGAGGTCCAGGAGCTGATCGACTATCTGCGGGATCCAGCGAAGTTCCGCCGGCTGGGTGCCCGGGTGCCCCGTGGCGTGCTGCTCATGGGTCCGCCCGGCACGGGCAAGACGCTGCTCGCGAGAGCGCTCGCGGGTGAAGCGGAGGTGCCGTTTTTCTCGATCTCTGGCTCCGAGTTCATTGAGGTGTTCGTGGGTGTAGGCGCTGCGCGCGTGCGCAACCTGTTCGAAGCCGCGAAGAAGCAGGCCCCGTGCATCGTCTTTATCGACGAGCTCGATGCTGTCGGCCGCACCCGCGGCACGGGCCTCGGCGGCGGCCACGACGAGCGCGAGCAGACGCTGAACCAGATCCTGGCGGAGATGGACGGGTTCGCGCCGCATGAGGCTGTCATCGTGCTGGCCGCCACCAATCGCCCCGATGTCCTCGATCCCGCCCTGCTGCGACCCGGGCGTTTCGATCGCCACGTAATGCTCGATTTACCCGACCGCAAGGACCGAGAGGCGATTCTTCACGTGCACACGCGCGACGTACCGCTCGCGAACAGTGTCGACCTCGGGGAAATCGCGGCGACAACGCCCGGCTTCTCGGGGGCCGACCTCAAGAACCTGGTGAACGAGGCCGCGATGCTTGCCGCGCGCGAAAACCAGTACCAGGTCGCAGCCCGGCATCTCGACGAGGCGCGCGACAAGGTCGTGCTCGGCGCCGCGAGATCTCTCGTGATCCAGCCCGCCGAGCGGCATCGCCTCGCGATCCACGAGGCGGGCCACACGATCGTCGCGTATTTCCTGCCCGGCGCCGATCCGCTCTATAAAGTGAGCATCGTTCCGCGCGGGCGGGCGCTCGGCGGCACGCAGCAGCTTCCGGAGCAGGAGCGCCACACCTTGCCGGAGGACTACCTCAAGGATCGCCTGGCGGTGATGCTCGGCGGCAGGACCGCGGAGCGCGAACGGCTCGGCACGGTGAGCTCGGGAGCCGATGACGACATTCGCCAAGCCACTGCGCTCGCGCGCTCGATGGTCGCGCGCTGGGGCATGTCGCAGACGATCGGGCCGGTCGATCTGCGCGACAGCGAGGAGCATCCGTTTCTAGGGCGCGAGATCGCGCAGCCGCGCAGATTCTCGGAGTCCTCCGCCCAGGCCGTGGACAAAGCCGTCCGCGATCTGCTGAACGAGGCCGAGCAGCGCGCGGCGGCGGTGCTGCATGAGCATGGCGCCGACCTCGACCGGCTCACCGGTACATTGGAGGAAGAAGAACATCTCGACCGCCCGCGCATCGAGTCCTTGCTTGGTCCGCGGCAAAAGCCTGCTGCGGTGCCGCAGGAACGAGCTGCTCTGCGTTAGCAGTCGGCCCGCCTACCGCGCGATTGGGTTGCAGGAAGCGGCCGAAGCGACATGGACCAGGACATCTTGCCCAAGCTCGAGCGGCGCCTCGGCCTAGTGTACGCGCGGCAGCGCCTGGGGATCGAGTCGGATCACGAGGCCCAAGTCTTCGGCCAAGGGCTCAACTTCTTCCATATCGAGAACTGGTACTTGAGCGAACCGCTGATACGCAATGCGTTGCGGCTAACCGGGCTCTACTGGCGCGCTCGGCGCAATGCCGAACGCGTTGAGCTGCGGCACAACATCGTCCGATCGGAGACGTTGCCACCGCAGTTCGAGGGCTTCGCTCTACTCCACCTTACCGACTTGCACGTGGAGATAAACGAGGGCGCGATGCGGCGTCTGGTCAATCTAGTCGATGGGCTTGCCTACGATCTGTGTGTCCTGACAGGAGACTATCGCGCCAAGACCTTCGGGCCCTTCGATGCCACTCTCGAGGGGCTGGCGCGGCTGAGGCGACATCTCAAAGAGCCAATCTACGGCGTCCTCGGCAACCACGATTCGATCCGCATGGTGCCGCAGCTGGAGGACATGGGCATCCGCATGCTGCTCAACGAATCGGATGTGATCGGGCGTGGAGATCAGCGCATCCATCTCGCTGGGATCGACGACGCGCATTACTTTCGCGTCGACAACATCGAAAAGGCGGCCACGCAGATCCCCATGGAGGAATTCTCGATCCTGCTGTCGCATACGCCGGAGATCTACCGCCAGGCGGCTCATGCCGGTTTCAATCTCATGCTGAGCGGCCACACCCATGGCGGACAGATCTGCCTGCCGGGGTCGATTCCAATTACTTTGGATTCGCATCTGCCGCGGCGTTTTGGATCTGGCGCGTGGCGTTATCACGGCATGCAAGGCTACACTTCCGTGGGCGCCGGGTCGTGCATCGTCCCCGTGCGGCTCAACTGCCCGCCGGAGATCACCCTTCATCAGCTGGAGCGCGCTGATTCTTAGGCGCTAGTATGGCCGGTCGCGCAGCCGTAAGCGATAGAACAGACGGGAGAGGAACACCTCGCCGAGAAAGAAGATTGCAACCCCTGCAGCGATATCCGCGGCGCTCAAGGACAGCGCTTCGCGGCAGGCGAGCAGTGGCAAGAGCGATTCCGGAATCTGGTCGAGACCAGTTGCTCGGCTGCTCGGCGGGAGGTCGAGCCGTCGCTTGACAAAGCTCGACAGCAGATCGCCGGCCATGGCCGTGGCGGCCACGACGGCGCCGATCTTCGCATCCAGTCCTATGAGCGGTGTACATGCCGCGGTCACGAGCAGCGAGAGCGCGAGGCCGCGGATCGTCTTCGAGGCACCGAGCAAAGGCCGGCCGTCGAAGAACTTGATCCCGGCATCGAGCGGCCAGGCAAAACGCCGGCCGAAGATTTTGTTGGCGACGACCGGGGTGCCGTTTGCCAGCGTGAGCAAGATCATGAGTTGAAGAATCTGGAGCGGGTGCATGGGGCTCAGCGCAGGCGGCCAGAGCGCTGCTCTTCCTTGCGGCGAGGCACAATCGACGAGGACTTCGGATAGATGGGCGAAGAACAGCCGGATCTATCTTATCCCGGCCCGTGGCGTGGTACAGCGGTAGGCGCGGTCAACACCAAGAGGATCGATTGCTTCCTGGTTGAGCGCCGTCCGGCGACTCCCTGCGTTGTCATCGATCTTGATATCGTGCGCGCGAAGTATGGGGCGCTTCGCGCACTGTTTCCGACGGCAACGATCTTCTATGCCGTCAAGGCTAATCCGGCGCCAGAGGTTATCGCCGCACTCGCTGGACTCGGAGCCAATTTCGATCTCGCGAGCCAGGGAGAGATACATCGCTGCCAATCTCTCGGCATCGCCGCAGAGCGCTTCTCCTTCGGAAATACCGTCAAGCGTGAGGCGGAGATTGCGCATGCTCATACCGAGGGAATCAAACTTTTCGCGTTCGACAGCATTGGCGAGCTGGAGAAGCTCAGCCGCGCCGCGCCGGGTGCGCAGATCTACTGCCGTCTTCTGGTCGAAGGCAAAGGTGCGCAATGGCCACTCACCCGCAAGTTCGGCTGTGTTCCGGAAATGGCCGCAGATCTCCTCCTGCAGGCGCGCACGCTCGGCATGCTGCCTGTCGGCGTGTCGTTCCACGTCGGGTCGCAGCAGACTCAGCCGCATCGATGGGCGGCCGCCATCGCGAACGCCGCCACTGTCTTCCATGCTTGTGCGCAGGCGGGTCTCGATCTCGAGTTGCTGAACGTCGGTGGGGGGTTCCCCGCCCATTATCGAACACCGGTTCCCTCGCTCGTCGAGTATGCGGAAACGATCGACAGCGCGTTGGCCAAGCATTTTGGCTCCGCAAGACCGCGTCTACTGGTCGAGCCCGGCCGTTACATGGTGGGCGACGCCGGCCTCCTGCGCAGCGAGGTGCTGCTCGTGTCGAGGAAGTCGCCTCACTCCCACGAGCGCTGGGTATACATCGACTCTGGGCGCTACAACGGTTTGCCCGAGACCTTTGGTGAGCGGATCCAGTACCAAATCCGGACGCCCCGGGATGGTGGGCGGTGTGAGCCGGTGATTCTCGCGGGTCCGACCTGCGACAGCATGGACGTGATCTATCAGAGTTCGAATTATCAGCTGCCGCTCGACTTGGCGGTCGGCGATCCGGTCGATTTTCTCTCCGCTGGCGCCTACACCGCCAGCTATGCTTCGGTGGAGTTTAATGGCTTCGCTCCCATCCGAACTTACTGCGTCTAACACTGCGCCGGACCCCTCGCTGCAGCCTGCGGCACTCCGCTTGTGCCACGTGGCGCCCGGAACGCCAGCTTACCGCTGCGATAAAGGCGCCCCCTTGATCGAAGTCAACATCTAAAGTGCCCGCATGGGCACTATATGAGCCCGGGATGCAGGAGGATGTGCAAGCTCCCTAGCTGGAAGACCAATAGAACGAAGAGGGAGAGTCCTCTACCATCAGTTCACCTGCCTCCATTGGCTGTCCCTTGACAGGCCGCAAGCATGGAATTGCTCATCTTGTTATTGCTGATCCTCTTGAATGGCGTGTTCGCCATGTCGGAGATGTCGGTGGTCTCTGCGCGCAAGGTTCGTCTGGAGCAGTGGGCCGACGAGGGTCGACACGGCGCCAGCGTCGCCCTGGCACTCGCCAATGAGCCTGGCGATTTCTTGTCTACCATTCAAATCGGAATCACCTCTGTTGCCGTCTTGAGCGGAGCATTGAGCGAGGCGACGGTGGCCAAGGATCTCGCGGAGCGATTTTCGGCGTTCTCGCCTCTTCGGCCCTATGCCGATACGTTGGCGCTAGGCGTCGTTGTGGTTGGCGTAACGCTTTGTTTTCTGATCATCGGGGAACTCGTCCCCAAGCGGCTTGCGCTGCGCAACCCGGAGGGCATCGCGAGTGTGATCGCGCGCCCCATGCAGCTCCTGTCAAAGCTGGCGTCTCCACTAGCAAAGACGCTTAGCCTCACGACAGAAGCCGTGCTTCGGCTCTTTGGAATTCAGGCTTTGCCGGGACCACCGATCACCCAGGAGGAGATCAAGGTGCTCATGGAGCAAGGCGCGCAGGCCGGCGTTTTCGAGAGGCACGAGCAGGTGATGGTCTCGCGCGTCTTCCGCATGGATGAACGGCGACTGGCGAGCGCGATGACCCCGCGGGTCGACATCACGTACCTCGACATGAACGACTCCTTCGAGACAAATCGCCAGAAACTGGTTGCCAGCCCGCATTCGCGCTTCCCGCTGTGCAAGGGCGGGCTGGACGACATCGTGGGCATCGTGCACGCGAAGGCGCTCCTGGACGACGCGTTCGAGGGGCGAGTGGCCGACCTGGCGAGCCATGCGACCAAACCGCTTTACTTGCCAGACACGCTCACGGTGATGGAACTGCTCGAGATGTTCAAGAAGCGCCGCCAGCACCTCGCTCTGGTCGTCGACGAGTACGGAGAACTCCAAGGCCTGGTGACGATGACCGACGTGATGGAAACGCTCGTGGGCGACATCCCGACGGTCGAGGAAGCCTATGAACCCGATATCGTCCGCCGGGAGGATGGCTCGCTGCTCATCGATGGGACTGTCGCGGTCGAGCGCTTCAGGGACGTAACGGGGCTGGAAGAGCAGCTGCCTGGGGAGGATACTGGGAGCTATCACAGCCTCGGCGGGTTCGTGATGATGCAGCTGGGACGCGTGCCTCAGGTGGGGGACAAGTTCGAAAGTAGCGGCTTCCGGTTTGAAATCGTGGACATGGATCGGAACCGGGTGGACAAGCTCCTGGTGAGCCGGTCCGCGCCGGGCGCCCGCCGGAACCTGCCGACTGGCCCGTCAGTCTGAGCACGGTGCCGTGCGCTGTGACAAGAGCTGATGTGACCCTTGTGCCAGGTTGAACTTCTCCCCGATCATGCCCATCCGCGTCGAATGCTATGCCGGTTACAGGGGCGAGCAAGAGCCACTCGCCTTTTGGCTCGGCGAGCGCCGCTTCGAGGTCGTCGAGCTCCTCGACCGGTGGCTCCATCCGGCTCATCGGTACTTTAAAGTGAAGGTCGACGACGGCCGAACCTTCGTTCTGCGCCACGACACCTCATCCGGCGAGTGGGACCTTGCCGCCCTGGTCGGGCCCATGCCCTCCATCGCGGGCGACGGAGAAACGCGGCACTGAGCGCGTAGCCAACGGCGTTGATTGGGGTGGGAAGGACGGAGGCGCGCCCGTAAGGCGTGAAGATCTTTGATCCAGCGCAAACCCCTGGCGCCGCGACAGGCGCAACATTTATTTGTATGACGATTATCTTCGACTCCCGGGTTGACGCGGCGCGGCAGCTTGCCAAAACGCTGGGGCGTTACCGTGGGCGCAACCCCTTGGTGCTCGCGATTCCATTCCGCGCGGCGTCGTGGAAATGGGCCGGGTGCTCGCGGACGAGCTCGGCGGCGAGCTCGACGTGGTGCTAGTGCGCAAGCTGCGCTCGCCCGACAGCCCGGAGTTCGCGGTGGGTGCGATCGACGAGAGCGGCTGGGCCTACATCGCCGGGCACGCGGCGAGCGCCGGCGCCGACGAGGCTTATCTGGAGCGCGAGAAGCGCGCACAGCTCGAGACGCTGCGCAAGCGGCGCGCGCAGTACACGCCAGCCCGTCCGCCGATCGATGCGAAGGGGCGTATCGTGATCGTGGTCGACGACGGGCTGGCCACCGGAGCGACCATGATGGGGCGCTGCATGCAGCGCGCGCGCAGCAGCCGGAACCCCTGATGTGCGCTGTGCCGGTCGCAGCGCCGGACAGCCTCGAGCGCGTGAGGCCGTACGCGGAGGAAACGGTGTGCCTGGAAGCACAGGAGTTCTTTGCGGTGGCGCAGTTCTACCGCCAGTTTCCTCAGGTCGAAGACGAGGACGTCGTCGCGTTGCTCGCGCACGACGCGAAGGCGGCCGGAGCCTCAGTGCGATGAGCGTGCCGCCTGACGTGCCGCTGAGTCTCGATCCTGTTGACGCAGGTCGATGCCCCGGAACCGGAGGGGCTTAAGTATTAGTGCACTCGTCCAGCCCACCAGGGAGCGCGATATGGCAACCGTCGGCATCGATCTCGGCACCTCCAACTCCGCGGCTGCGGTTCTGCGCGGCGGCCGGCCCGTGATCATTCCATCGAGCGAGGGAATAAGCCTCGGCGGAAAGGCGTTTCCGAGCTACATCGCGCTCACCGCGGACGGGCAAATGCTGATCGGCGAGCCGGCGCGGCGTCAGGCCGCCGCCAATCCGGAGGGCACAGCGACGGCCTTCAAGCGCAAGATGGGCCAACGCCTGAAGATCCGCCTGCGCCAGCGCGAGTTCACGCCGGAAGAGCTGTCCGCTTTCCTGCTGCAGAAGATCAAGCGCGACGCCGAAGCGTTCCTGGGCGAGCCCGTCTCGAAGGCCGTGGTCACCGTCCCCGCTTACTTCGACGACAACCAGAGAAGCGCCACGAAGGACGCCGCCCGCATCGCCGGCTTGGAGGTGGTGCGCCTGGTAAACGAGCCGACTGCAGCGGCGCTCGCCTACGGGCTCGACCGGCTGAGCCAGGAGCTGCGCATCGCGGTCATCGATCTGGGCGGGGGCACGCTGGACGTGACCATCATGGAGTTCGGCAAAGGCGTGTTCGAGGTGAAGGCCACGAGCGGCGACACCCAACTCGGCGGCACCGACATGAACCAGCGCATCTTCGAGAGCCTGGCCGAGCGCTTCAAGCTGCAAACGGGCTTCGACGCGCGCTCGGACCCCAAGTCCGCCGCGCGGCTGCTCGAAGCGTCCGAGGCGGCGAAGATCGAGCTCACGGCAAGCACGACAACCCATGTCAGCTTACCCTACCTCGGCGTGGTCGGCGCCGAGCCGAAGCACCTTGAGCTGGACCTGACGCGCTCCGAGCTGGAGCGCATCGTGCGGCCCGTCATCGAGCGTTGTCGCGGTCCGGTCGAACAGGCGCTGCGCGACGCAAACGTCACGCCGACGCAGATCGACCGTGTCGTCTTTGTCGGTGGGCCGACCCGCATGCCCACAGTGCGCGTCTTCTTCGAGGAGCTGTTCGGCCGCAAGGCCGAGCTGGGCGTGGACCCGATGGAATGCGTGGCGGCGGGCGCAGCCATCCAGGCCGGCGTGCTGGAAGGTCAGGTAGGGGACATCGTGCTGGTGGACGTGACGCCGCTGACGCTCGGGATAGAAACGCTCGGCGGCGTTGCGACTTCACTCATTGCGCGCAATACACCTGTCCCCGTAAAGAAGAGCGAGATCTTCACCACCGCCGCGGATATGCAGACCAGCGTCACCGTCTACGTCTGCCAGGGCGAGCGGCCCATGGCGCGGGACAATGCGTGGCTGGGCGGATTCAATCTCGACGGCCTGGCTCCGGCGCCGCGCGGCATGCCTAAGATCGAGGTGACCTTCGACATCGACGCCAGCGGCATCCTGGACGTAACCGCAAAGGACACCGCGACGGGCAAGGCGCAGTCGATCCGCATCAGCGGCTCGACGCGGCTGCCCGAAGCGGAGAAGCAGCGCATGGTCAGGGAAGCGGAAAAGTACGCGCAGGAAGACAAGCGCCGGCGCGAGCAGGCCGAGAAGCTCAACGATGCGGACGCGATCTGTTACCAGGGGGAGCGCTTCCTCGTGGACTTCGCCGACAAGGTCTCCGCCGATGCTCGGCAGCGTATCGAGGCTCACATCCAGGACGTGAAGGGCGCGATCGAGAAAAAGGACGCCGAGGAAGCGATGAGCCGAGCCGAAGCGCTCAAGAAGGTGCTGCAGGAAGCCGGGGCCGCGATTTATGCCCAGGCGGGCGCCGGACAGACCGGTGCGCAGGCCGGGGCCCGCGCCGGCGAGGCGCAACCGAGCGCGGATGCGGAACATGCGCGCGTCGTGGACGCCGAGTATCGCGAAACGAGACCGTAGAAGTGGCAGAAATCATGAATCAGGCGATGCGCAAGCGGATTCTCGATCTCCTGAAGCGCCACAACATCATGACGATCGCGACCGTGCGCAAGGACGGCTATCCCCAGGCGACCACAGTCACCTACGCGAACGATGGGCTCATCATCTACTTCGGTTGCGATAGAACCGCGCAGAAGGTGCGAAATATCCGGCGCACTTCCAAGGTCTCGCTTACAATCGACCGCGATTATCGCAACTGGAGCAACATCAAGGGCCTGGCCATGGCGGCCGACGCGCAGGTGCTGACCGACCGTGCTGAGATACGGCATGCCACTGAAGTGCTCGCCGAGAAGTTCACGCAATGGGCCGAGCTGTCGCCCGTGGACATGAAGGCCATCAAATTCGTCAAAGTGGTGCCAAAGCTGATCTCGGTGCTCGACTACAGCCGCGGCTTCGGGCATACGGATCTCGTTCGGGCCTAGTTTGAAGGAGGCAGAGCGATCGCAGCCGCCGCTCAACGCGACTACTACGAGGTGCTCGGCGTTACGCGTGACGCCACCGAGAAGCAGATCAAGGATGCGTTCCGGGCCCTCGCGCTGAAGTACCATCCCGACCGCAACAAAGAGCCCAGCGCGGAGGAGCGGTTCAAGGAGATCGCTGCCGCGTATGCGGTTCTTTCGGATCCTCAGAAGCGCAAACAATACGACACACACGGGTTCGCGGGCGTGGCCGGCTTCTCGGATGAGGAGCTCTTCCGCCACGTCGACTTCGGGGACCTGTTCGGCGGACTCAACTTTGACTTCGGGGGAGTAGGCTTTGGCGGCGGCTTGTTCGACCGTTTGTTCGGTCGCCAGCGTGCGCGTCCTGCGCGCGGCGCCAACATCGAAGTGGAGCTCACCGTACCGCTCGAGCGCGTCGCTGAAGGAGGCGAAGAGAAGCTGCGCTATGCGCGAGCGGCCTCCTGTCCCACCTGCAAGGGGAGCGGCGCCAAGCCGGGAACAGCGCCTCGCCGCTGCGACGCCTGTCAGGGAACGGGCCGCAGAACGCGACAGAGCAGCCGTCGCGAACGCGAGGGAGAGGTCCTCGTGCGAAGCGTCTCCCCGTGCGACGCATGCCATGGGCGTGGCGAGATCATCGAACAGCTTTGCCCGGAGTGCCACGGCAGTGGCCACACCGAACGGGAGGAGTCGTTGACGGTGAACGTCCCTGTGGGGGTGGAAGAGGGGATGGCGTTGCGGATTCCCGGACACGGCATGCCGCCAGAGACGCACGGCGGGGTGCCGGGCGATTTATATGTAGTCGTGCACAGCGCGCCAGATGCGCGCTTCGAGCGCGCCGGTGCCGATCTGTGGCGCGACGAAGCGATCAGCGTTGCCGAAGCGGTGCTCGGCACGCGTCGCACGGTGCCAACGCTTGAAGGACGGATCGAGCTCTCCATTCCGGCGGCGACACAACCGGATTCGGTGCTGCGCGTCGGCGGCAAGGGGCTCCCCCAGTTCGGAGGCAAGGCGCGCGGCGATCTGTATGTGCGCGTGCGGCTAAAAGTGCCCGAGCGGCTGAGCGCGAAGCAGCGCGAGTTGTATGAGCAGTTGCTCGCTCTGGACGCGGCGGGCCGCGGGTGGCAGGCGCAATCGGCGGCAGTGCCGACGATCAAGGGCTCGAAGCGGGGTCGCACCCAGCAACCTACATGAAGTCTGCCGAGACGCGCCGTCGTTGGGCTCGCCTCGCGGCATACGCGCCCGCTTCAAGGAGCCGGGAGGCTCAGCGGGTTCTTGAGCAGGACGATATGGTGATTGTCTTCCGCGTCGATCGCTTCGATGCTGAGCAGCCAGTCCACCTCTTGATCGATGTGGATCTGCTTCGGATGGCGGATCAGGTGATCGACTCCCTCTGCGATGACGGCAAACACGTCGTTCTTAGGATCATAGGAAAGGCCCTCCAGCGGTATCCAGTCCGCCTCGATCTGGTCGCCAAGCCCAAGTCCAGTCACCTCGATCTGCACCTGCTTTGCACCAAGCGCCTTGGAAATGCGGTCGAAGTAAGCTTGCCATTGCGTCTTAGCGAGTTGCGTTAGCGGCATTGCTGTCCTCCCTTCGCCTCGGTGGAATCGGTACCTTCTGCGCGCATCGCCGCGCGCGGCTGGAACCGGTTGACTGACTGGGGCTCTGCAAAAGCTTTCGCGACTCCATCCACTGCAGGCCACGGCCAGCGTTCAAAGCCCGCTGCCGTCATTCGCTGGACGCTGGCAGGGCCCTCCGCCACAGCTCCGATGTCGGCGCAGGCGATGCCCGCGTTCTGCAATGCATCGGAGATGGCCCGAGCGTCGCTGGCTGGCGCCGTGATAAGCAAAGAGCCCGAGGCGATGGACGAGTGAGGATCGATGCCGAAGGCTTCGCAGACACGCCGAGCCAGAGCCGGCACTGGTATGTTCCTTGGATCAACCAGCAGGGTCTTGTGGCTTGCCTCTGCGAGCTCCCACAGCGCGGTCACGATGCCGCCTTCGGTAGGATCATGCATGGCGGTCACGCGCCCCGCCTCTATGGCCGCACGTGCGTCCCATGTGACGCCGATGCCCGGCCGAAACAGGTAGTTCCGCGCTTCTTGGATTTCGTTCTCTGTCATGACATCCCGCAGTCGCGCCGGAAATTCTCTCGACAGCAGCGCCGTCGCTTCTATCGGCACCCCTTTGGTCAGCAACACGTGGTCTCCTGCTCTTGCGCCGCGCGGGGAGACCAACTGATCGCGCGCTACGTCACCGATCATGGTGCCGATGGCGATGGGTCGCTCGAGGCCGGCGGTGATTTCAGTATGGCCTCCGATGACGGTGATTCCCAGACCGCGGCACGCGTCGTAGATCTGCGCCATGATGTTGTCGGCCAGCTCCGCCGTCGTGCTCTTTTCGGGGAGAAGCAGCGTCACGAGCAACCACAGCGGCCGGGCGCCGGTGGTGGCGATGTCGTTGGCATTGACCTGCACGAGGTAGTAGCCGATCTGGTCGGTAGCGAAGGTGATGGGATCGGATTTGTAGACGGCTAGACGCTGACCGGCGTCGATCACCGCACAATCGAGGCCGACGCCGGGACCCAAGATCACACGCGGGTCATTGATGGGCGCGCGCGCAAGAATTGCCGCGAGCAGCTCGCGCGAAACTTTTCCAACAGGCAGTAGCGAGATCATCCTTCCGGCCCGCCGGGCGCGCCCGCGAGGAACCGCCGCTGGTCTCAGCGGCGAACGAAATCCACCGCAGATGCCTTGCCGCCGTACTGCGCAATCAGGCCGTCGAGCTCGATCAGCAGCGACGTCCTGTCCTGCGGGTGCAGCAACTCGCCGTTGCGCGACCACTGAAGTCCGGTCTGCTGCAGATCGGCCCGCACATTTTCGAGCATCAGCGGTTGCTCCCGCTGCGGGTCGTTGACCAGTGCCTCTATTACTCTCGACAGCTCGGGGCTAACGCGGCTGGCAGCGTCAATCGATGGTCTGATAGCCATGGGTGGTCCGTGTCTATGCGTGCACGTTGTGTCTCGTGAACCCCTAGATGCTTCGGTTGCGCGGCGGGCTGACATATTCGCCGGCCGGGACGTCGACCCGATCGGCTGTCATTTGGCAATGCGGGGTATTGCCGCCCACGTCGAATCGGTTGCGCACGTGAAGCGGGCGAAGGTTCTGGGAAATGCTCGGCCCACCGCTGGTGATGTTTTCGATCTTCCAGCCAAACGCCGAGCCTTCATGGCCGAAATGGTCGCGCCGAATCCAGGCGCCGCACATGTCTTGCCGCCAGACAGACGGATCCGCCTCGGACATCGCCCGGGCATGCTGCCAGACGCTTTCGACAAGCTCTTCCTTCCAGACCATGGCTTTCCTCTCGCGGCCGGGTGTCTTCATCGAACTCCAGCGCTGTCTGCAAAACAGTAAACACGAGCGCGTGGAAACCGTCTTTGACCTAGCGCAAGCGAGCGTGTGATAGCGCCAATCCACGCCTGCGACGGCCGGTCCCTTGACACAGATCAGACGTCGCGCGCGCACTTCAGCGTAACATTTGCAGTCTAACGTTTCTTTCTAGACCGAGCGCAGCATTTGGCACAGATCCTCTTGTTTCTCTGCGGTGACGTGATGATGGGCCGCGGCATCGACCAGATCCTGCCGCACCCCAGCGGGCCTGCGATCCACGAGCGCTACGTGAAAAGCGCCCTCACCTACGTCCAGCTCGCCGAGGAGAAAAACGGCCCTATCCCGCGTTCGGTGGACCCGTCATACATCTGGGGCGACGCGTTGGAAGAGCTGGACCGTGTCAAGCCGGAAGCCCGGATCGTCAATCTCGAGACTGCGGTTACGCACAGCAACGACTGGCTCGACAAAGGCATCAATTATCGGATGAACCCCAAGAATATCGCCTGCCTGTCGGCTGCGGCGATCGACTGCTGCGTTCTGGCGAACAACCACGTCCTGGACTGGGGTGAGCCGGGACTCGTCGAAACCCTCGCCACCCTACACGCCGCTGGCCTCAAGACGGCGGGCGCTGGAAAAGACCGACTCGAGGCGCAAGCGCCGGCAGTGCTTCCCTTCGGAGATGCCCACCGCGTTCTCATCTTCTCGCTGGCCGCCGAGAGCAGCGGAGTTCCTGCGAACTGGGCCGCAACCGACCGTGCGCCCGGCGTCGATTTTCTCGCGGACCTCTCTCAGCGCACTGTGGAGCGGATCGCCGGCAGAGTTCTGCCGATCAGGCAACCCGGAGATTTCGTCATCGCCTCGGTCCACTGGGGATCGAACTGGGGCTACGCGGTTTCGCCCGCCGAAGTGCGCTTCGCCCACGCGCTGATCGAACACGCCGGCGTCGACCTCTTTCACGGTCACTCGTCGCATCACCCGAAAGGCCTCGAGGTCTTCCGCGACAAGCTCATCATCTATGGGTGTGGCGATTTCATCAACGACTACGAGGGGATCACCGGGTACGAACCGTTTCGCGGCGATCTCGGCTGCATGTACTTTCCAAGGCTTGACGCCGCGACGGGCAATCTCCTCGCATTGGAGCTGGTTCCCATGCAGACGAAGCGCTTCCGGGTGCAGCGCGCCTCCGAGACCGACGCCAGCTGGCTATGCTCCACCCTGGATCGCGAAAGCCGCCGCTTCGGCGCCTCGGCGCTGCTTCGGTCGACTCGCCAGATTGGGCTTCATTGGTAACGAAGGCAGCTGCTGAGAACAACAGGGCGCGCCGTGACTAGGTTCTAGTCTGAGGGACGTCAAATGACTCGACAGGCTATCCCGGTGGCGAGAATTCTGGGGATTCCCATCGGTCTCGATTATTCCTGGTTCCTGATATTCGCCCTGCTGACCTGGATGCTAGCGGCCAGCTACTATCCGGCTGAATTCCACGGCTGGCCGGCGTGGCTCTATTGGGGCATGGGGGCTGCGACCGCCATCGTGTTTTTCCTGAGCATCCTCTTGCACGAACTGGGGCACAGCGTCGTGGCGCTGCGCTACAAAGTTCCGGTGCGCAGCATCACCCTGTTCGTGTTCGGAGGGGTCGCGAATATTGGGGGCGAGCCGCCCAGCGCCCGCGCCGAGTTTCTCATCGCGATCGCCGGGCCGCTGGTAAGCTTCGGCCTCGGGCTGCTGTTCTACGCGCTGCAACCGGCATTCACCGCAAGTGAGCCTCTCTTGGGGCTTTCCAGGTATCTGACCTACATCAACTTCGGCGTGGCGCTGTTCAATCTCGTTCCCGGTTATCCGCTGGACGGCGGCCGCGTGTTCCGCGCCATCGTATGGGCCGTCACTCACGATATGCGACGGGCGACGCTGGTGGCAGCGAACGCGGGGCGATTTTTCGGCTTCTTGTTGATCCTGGTAGGGGCCTGGCAGATCTTGGTGGGCAACTTTGGCGGCGGCGTGTGGATCGCCTTCATCGGGTGGTTTCTGGATAGCGCCGCGACCGCTCAAGCCCAACAGCTGGTGGTGCAGGACCTGCTCGCCGGCCACACCGTCGCGCAGGCCATGAGCACCCGCTGCGCGACCGTCTCCGCAGACCTGACTCTGCAGCAGCTGGCGGACGACCACATCCTGAGCCGCGGCCAACGCTGCTTCCTGGTGAACCGCGGAGATCACACCGTCGGACTGATCACTCCGCACCGGCTCAAGACAGTTCCGCGGGCTGAGTGGAACGCGGCGACCGCTGCGCAGGTGATGGTACCTCTGGAGGAATCAAAGCGGGTCGGCCCCGAGACCGGACTGTCCGCCGCTCTGCAGCTGATGGACCGCGATGGGGTCAACCAGCTTCCCGTGATGGTTCAGGGTCAAGTGGTCGGAATGCTCACCCGGGAGGACGTGATCACCTTCCTGCGCACGCTGCAGGAACTCGGGGCATGGCGGACTCGAGAACGGCAAGGGAAATGACCGGCACGCCTTGCCAGGTGCACACTTCGGTTCGGGCCCCTAGCCCGGCCGGGCGGTAGCCGCCGTGCCCCCTGGGCCCGGGACTTGGGCTGATCCGATCGCGAGGACTTGCGCTAGGTCAAGGCAGGATGGGTTGCAACCAGCGTATTCTGCGTCACTCTGTAGAAGGCGAGGCGATGATCGACGAGCAAGTCCTTCGAATCCTCGAAGCGATTCCGGTCCGGCTTGGTCCGGGGGGCGTTCACTATGTCCGCGCGAGCGATATTCCATCCACCGCCCGACCAGCATTCGAGAAATGGGCTGCCGACATTCACAGCCCGGACCTCCCAGGGGAGCAGGTCGGAGATCCCGTTCCGGAGGAAGACTATCGGGAATGGCTGCACACGCTCAAACCGATGCACCCTCAGCACAGCCCGACGCCATTCGAGCGAGAGGAGTGAACCGGGGCCGGTGGGATGGGTCATGGAAGACGAGCCAGCACTTGCGCGCTCGCCTCGTCGGCTGAGGCCACTTGAATGCGGAGCTACCGCGATTCCGAACTTGCGGGCTCCGAATATGATGCTGCACGGGACCGCGCGCAAATGCACGCCGCGGCGTAGAGTTCGGTGATGGCTGGGGGTAGCGGGTTGGTTTGGTCGGCGGACGAAGTGGAACAAGCGAGAGAGGCCACTTCAACCCTGTTCGAGGAGCTGGGGTTGGCTGCCTATCTGTTCGCGATCGAACCGCGCGAAGGCGGATGGGAGCTGAAGGTGGAGTGCGCCGTCAAGGAGGGCTGGGAGGCGATCACCTTGCCGGTGGATATCCAGCTTCTACTCTCAAGCCGCGTTGATCCGGACGCACGGAAGCGCGTTCTGGAGACCTGGGCCCCGAGGCTCGCTGCTTGCCGTCGGAACTCGGGCGGCCAGGCCTGACGTCGCTGCGCCCGTAGAGTTCGCTGCCGTAACGCCGAACTCATCCCCTGCCGGTGAGCTGGATCAAGCTGCGTGCCAAAAGCGGCGCGATCGAGATCACCTCCAGACGCGGGTCTGGGGGACCTCGCACGCTGTCAGTACTGACGATCCGCCGCACCGACGCTGTGCAGATGTCGTCCAGCGCGCCGGGGGCCATGACCGCATGGATGAACAGCGCGTGCACCTCTTTCGCTCCCGCATCGAGCAAGGCCTTGGCGGCACCCACGATCGTGCGGCCAGTGCTGGCCATGTCGTCGACGATCAGGCAAGTCCGGCCGCGCACCTCGCCCAGAACCTGCAGAGAAACCGCAACGTCGGCCCGCGGCCGCCCCTTGGCGATGACCGCCAGAGAAGCCTCCAAGGCAGAGGCATAGCGCTGCGCGCGCTTCATCCCGCCGGCATCGGGAGACACGATCGCAAGATCGCGAATGCCCCAGCCGCGAACCACCGGCAGCATCAGCTCGTCGGCCTGCAGGTGTACGAGGGGCATCTCGAACGCGCTTTCCAGCGCCGGCGAATGCAGCTCCAGCGCGACCAGCCTGTCGATCCCCGCAGTGCGCAGAACGCGCGCAGCCAATTGCGCCGAACGCGGCTCACCGACCATCTTGCGCACATCCTGGCGCGCGTAGCCGAAATAAGGCACGACTGCAGTGATCCGTGCCGCCCCGGCGGCGCAGGCCGCATCGGCAATCAGCGCCAGCGTCATCAAGCGCTCGTTGGTGGGCGGCGAAGTCGGCTGCACGATGTACAGGTCCGCGTCCTGAACGTCGGCCTCGATCCGGATCCGGGTCTCCCCGTCAGCGAATGCCGAGACGGAGGTCGATATCAGGCGCGCCTCGATGAGGCGCGCAATATCACGCACCAGCTCCGGATGCGCATCGCCGGCGACGAGCGCGATACCAGGCTTTCCATTGCCGCTGTCACTCTTGGACACGGACGATCACCCGGAGGTTGATGCCGAACTCGAATTCATCATGATTTTCGAGCCGGTTCTTCTGCACGCGGTTGGTGTCTTTTGCCATCGCCCGGGGTGCTCTGCCTTAGGGCATGGGTGTGGGGGTTGGTGCCGGTCCGAGGGATCGCAGCATCTGTTTGAATTGCTGCCACTCAGTCGCGAGCCAAATCTCGGAATGCGCGCGACCGTGTGCGCGGATCAAGGTCGACACCTTGGCCGCCACGTCGTTGTCGGGGGCCTCGAAGATATCCAGGTAGTCGTAAGGACCCAGGATCGCGTAACTTTGCTTCCACTTCACCTCAGGGCAATGGGCGCGGACATTCTCCATGGCTTTGCGCTCCAGCTCTTCGAGGGCGTGCGGCGAGCGCACGAAATCCGGGGACACGCGCGTCAGCATCACATAAGTCGGCATTTTCGGGTTCCTCCGAAGCGAGGATGGGGACCGGGTTGCAGGGAAGGCCCAGTCTTGATCGAATTATTCCCCCCGCATCCGCGGTCGGGTATTGACCAGGATCAAATAGGTGCGACCACAGACAGCCTAATCTGCTGTTAGTGCAGAACAGGAGAGACGAGAATGGATACCGTAGTGGGCAGCAAGAGGGTCTTGCACAGGGGACGTGCGGCGGTTGACAGCGAAGAAGCCGAACAGTCTCGGGAAGAAGGCGAAAAACGGGTCAGCGCCCAGGCACGCGAACAGATGATCGCAGTGGCTGCGTACTATCGCGCACAACGACGCAACTTCGACCCTGGCCACGAGCTCGAGGATTGGCTCGAGGCGGAAGCTGAGGTGAATGCTCAACTCGAGGCGCGCTGAACCAGCCGTCGCGGGAGAGGCTACATGGCCTACCGCACGGTGAGGAGGTAGGATTCGGCGTGGCCTCGAACAATCATATTTCTTGATCCAGCGAAGCGGCTCACCGCGCGTGGCTAAATTTCAATCATGAACCTGAGTGAGGGTGGAATGCCAACTTACAGTAAAGCCCGCGAACAGCTCATCGACGACGTGAGGGCCGTCATCGGGGACACCGAAGAATTGCTCAAGGCGCTGGGAAGCGAGTCCAAAGAGAAGATCGCGGGCGCCAGGCCGCGCGTCGAAGCGGCCCTGTCGCGTGCGAAAGCGCAAGTTGCGGAGCTGGAAGCGGCGGCCGAGGCGCGTGCGCGCCAGGCCGTGCACGACGTGGATATCTACGCTCACGAGAATCCGTGGAAGACCGCGGGCGTGGCGGCAGGCGTGGGAGCCGCGCTCGGTGCAATCATCGGTGTACTGCTCGCCAGGCACTAAGGAATGTTATAGGGCAAGATGCACGCTCGTGTTGGCCATGCGCCTGCTGCGTCTCAGGTAGGCCCCCAAGCGCCACCCGAGAACGAGCAGATCGCGGCATGGCTGAGGCAAGCCGCGGAGATCCTGCAAGCGCAGGGTGCAAATCCGTTCCGAGTGAGCGCCTACCGAAAGGCTGCCGATACCGTCGGCAGCTTGCCAAGGAGCCTACGCGATACCTTCGCGCAGAACGGGGTGGAGGGGCTGGAGGCGCTCCCCGGGATCGGCGCAGGGATCGCCTCCGCAATCGCCGAGATGCTTCAAACGGGGCGTTGGACGCAACTCGAGCGGCTGCGCGGGAGTCTGGACCCGGTGAGCCTGTTCCGTACCGTGCCGGGCGTGGGGCCGGAACTTGCACAGCGGCTCCACGATGCGCTGGGCGTCGATACGCTGGAAGCCTTGGAGGCCGCGTGCCACGATGGGCGGCTCGAGCGCGTATCCGGGGTGGGCAAGCGCCGTGCCGCGGCGATCCGCGCAGGCCTCGCGGATATCCTGGACCGTTCCCGCTTACGCCGTCGCACGCCTTTAGCAGCCGAAGATCTCGAGCCACCCATCGAGCTGCTGCTGGATGTAGATCGCGAGTACCGTGAGAAGGCCAAGACCGGGGAGCTGCCGACCATCGCGCCCAAGCGCTTCAACCCGGAGGCGAAAGCATGGCTACCGGTCCTTCATACCACGCGGGGCGAGTGGCACTTCACGGTGTTGTTCTCGAACACGGCCCGGGCCCATGAGCTCAAGCGAACGCAAGACTGGGTGGTAGTGTATTTCTACGATGACCAGCACGTGGAGGGACAACGCACGGTGGTGACGGAGGCACGCGGACCTCTCGCTGGCAAGCGGGTCGTGCGCGGCCGGGAAGTCCAGTCCCGAGCTTATTACCAGCTCTAGGGAAGCTCTGCCGCCGGCGCAGGTTCGCACCCTGTCGAACGATCTTTCAAACCGTGTGCAGCGAGGAGGACATCACGTGTATCTCAACCCGACCCAGCTGTCAGAGCTCAGAGCCAAGCTCGAGACACGCTACCAATCGCTGCTGGAGGAAGTCCGCGACGAGCTGGAGCACAGCGAAAACCAGCAGTATGTGGAATTGCTCGGCCGCACGCCGGCGGACATCGGCGACGAATCGGTCGCCGATGCGCTGGCTGACCTCGAGCTTAAGATCATCGACCGGCACATCCAGGAAATCCGCGACATCGAGGCAGCCAAGGCGCGGATCGGGGACGGCAGTTTCGGAACTTGTATCACCTGCAGGGAAGACATCGGCTTCGAGCGCCTGCTCGCCTATCCGACCGCGAAGCGCTGCTTACCTTGCCAGCAGCAGCGCGAACGAGGCTACGCGCACGAACCGACCCCAAAGCTCTGATTCCCAGAGGCCATCTGCTCGATGACGCCCGAAACGCATATCGTCGACATCACACGCGTCATCCGGTTCGCGATCGCGCCGGTTTTCTAGCATGCCGAGACCCCATCTCTTCACCTCGGAGTCGGTTTCCGAGGGCCATCCCGACAAGATCGCGGACCAGATCTCCGACGCCATTCTCGACGCCTTTCTCCGCATAGACCCGCAGTCGCGCGTCGCCTGCGAAACCATGGTGACCAAAGACTTCGTTGTACTGGCCGGAGAGTTCAGGACGGACCGCGTCGAGTCGTTCCAGCGCATGGAGCGCGATGCCGGTTCCATTGCCCGCTCTGTCTTGCGCGACATCGGCTATCGGAGCTCCGCAACGGGCATCGACCCGGATGGCTGCGAAGTGCGCGTCGCATTCAACCGCCAATCCCCGGACATCAGTCGGGGCGTCGACCGGCAGGGCGCCGCAATTGGCGCCGGTGACCAGGGGCTCATGTTCGGCTACGCATGCACTGAGACACCAGAGCTCATGCCACTGCCCATATGGCTTGCCCATCGGCTGGTTGAACGGCAGGCGCAGGTGCGAAGAGCAGGAGGGCTGCCGTGGCTGCGCCCGGATGCGAAGTCACAGGTGACGGTTCGTTATGAAGGAGGTAGGCCGTCCGCGGTGGAAAAGGTCGTGCTGTCCACGCAGCACGCGCCAGACGTCGATAACGACACGATTCGAAGAGAGGTGGTAGGTCGGATCATCGAGCCGGTCATACCCGAGCCACTGCGCGGCAAAGACATCGAGTATCTGGTCAATCCTACGGGGCGGTTCGAGATCGGCGGACCGAACGCCGACACTGGGCTGACCGGCCGGAAGATCGTCGTCGATACTTACGGGGGATCCTGCCCACACGGCGGCGGCGCCTTCTCGGGCAAGGACCCGACAAAAGTGGACCGCTCGGGCGCTTATATCGCACGCAACGTTGCGAAGACGATCGTCGCATCGGGTCTGGCAAGCCGTTGCACCCTGCAGATCGCTTACGCCATCGGTATGCCAGAACCCGTCTCGGTTTACGTCGAGCTGCATGGCACCGGAGCAGTTGATGAGCGTCGCGTTGAGGATGCGATCCGGGAAGAATTCGACCTCACTCCCGCTGGAATCATTCGCGAACTCGATCTTCTGCGGCCCGTCTACCGGAAAACTGCGGCCTATGGACACTTCGGCCGCCAACTCCCGGAGTTCACGTGGGAGCAGACGCGCCGGGCAGAATCGCTGCGGGAGCGTCTTCAAGGCCGCGGGTGACGAGGAGTTCGAGACAGCCGACCCTGCGGTCAGAGGATCTGGCATCTTCTTCGCGCGTTGACCAGCGGCCAGCCTACGCTTGGGAATGGTCGGCGCCATCGCCGCAGCGGCGGTAGCAGGCTCGGGATCCCGGCCAAGGCTCGAGCCCGCGGAATTCGTCCGGCAAGCGTTCGTGGATGCCGACGACCAACGCGCCTTGCGGCTGCAGACGGGCGACCATCCGCGTCAGGACGGCTCGCCGCAGGTCCGGCTCGAAATATGTCAGCACCAGGTTGCGGCAGAGGATGAGGTCGAACAGTCCCTCCGGCAGGCTGCGGCGGATGTCCTGCAGCTCGAAGGCGATGTGGCGGCGGAACTCTGGCCGCACGCAGTAATCGCCGTCCTGAATAGTGAATGCCTCACCGAGCCAGTCCGGTGGTGTTTCCCTTAGGCTGCTGCGGGGATAGCAGGCGTTACGGGCGCGTGCCAGCACCTGCGCCTCGCTGTCGGTGCCGAGCAGTTCGAGATCGAGCTCCGGGTAGCGGGCGGCAAGCTGCATGTCCCACATCAGGCGCAAGCTGTACACCTCCTCGCCGCAAGCGCAGCCGACACACCAGCATCGCAAGACTCCTTCCCCGCGTTGCCGAGCTGCAGCCGCGAGGGCAGGCAGCACCTCGCTCGTCAGGTCGTCGAAAACCGGGCGGTCGCGGCAGAAGCGTGAGATCGTGATCGGGCACATCGCCTCCAGCCGGACCCACTCGGATGGGTTGCGTTCCAGCAGCGCCTGGTACCCCGCCGCCTCTGACAGCCCGAGCTCCTTCAGCCGCGCCTGCACCCGCTTGCACACCTGATCGCGGACTTTGCGGTACCCGGGCCAATGCAAGCCGAGCCGGGGCAGCGCCCACTGCAGGAATGCCACACACTGCGTATCCTTCATGCGCAGCATCATACTGATTCATTAAGCTTCGGACGGCGGCGCCGGCTGACGCTCCGCGTCTTAGTTTGTTGACCTGCATCAAGGCCGGAGCTGGCTGTACAGGTAGCCTTTCCAAACGATCCAGCTTCTTTACGAACAGAGAAAAACCCTATGGCCATTGGCGAGATATGCAACCGTGAAGTGGTATTTGCGCGTCGCGACAACACCGTCAAGGAAGCGGCGCAGCTGATGCGCCAATATCACGTCGGCGACTTGGTCATCGTGGACGAGTCCAACGGGCGGCGCGTGCCGTGCGGCATCGTGACCGACCGCGATATAGTGGTCGGTGTGGTCGCCAAGGGCCTCGATCCGGATGCGCTGATGGTCGGGGAGGTTGCGGGGCCGGAACTGGTGCTCGCCCGGGAGAGGGACGGCGTGTCCGAGACCATCGAGCTGATGCGCGCCAAGGGTGTGCGGCGGGTTCCAATCGTCGATGCCCAGGGCGCTCTGGTAGGGATCGTCACCGCCGATGACATGCTGGACCTGCTGGCCGAGGAGATGACAGCTCTGGCCAAGATGGTGTCGCGGGAACAGCGCCACGAGGCTGAGCTGCGAACGTAGCAGCCAGAACAACGACACGTACGGCGAACACCAGTCAGGGGCAGCGGCGGACCCGGTACTAGAATGAGCGCGCGTACCGAATGGACTCTGAGCTGTCATGAGGCGCGGACGGGCGCGGAGTACAGCATGAGCTTCTCTGTCAATCGGAAGGTCGGCCTCCGGAAGCACGCTCGGCCCGATCCCCATCGCGATCTGATCCACGCGCTGCTCGATCCTGCTTGCTATCCCCACGCTGTGCCGCAGGTCGAGCACATCGAGACCCACATCTCCGACGTGTTCCTGACCGGCGCGTATGCGTACAAGCTCAAGAAGCCGCTCGATCTGGGGTTCCTGGACTTCTCGACGCTCGAGAAGCGCCGCCTGTGCTGCGAAGAGGAGCTGAGACTGAACCGGCGCCTCGCGCCCGAGCTATATCTGGAGGTTGTTCCGATCACCGGCCGGCCCGCTCAGCCGCGGATCTGCGGTGACGGCGAGCCGTTCGAATACGCGGTTCGAATGCGGCAGTTCGACCAGGCGGGAATGCTCGAGCGCGTGCTCGCCCGAGGCGAGCTGAGAGGCGCGCACGCCGATGAGCTCGCCGATCTGGTTGCTGGATTCCACGCAACTTTGCCTCCCGCAGCGCCAAATAGCGGCTATGGCAACTCGGAAAGCGTCGTAGGCCCGGCGCTGCAGAACTTCGACCAGCTCTTGCCTCTGCTCGAAAGCGAGCACGACCGTGCGGCGCTGGACCGGCTACGGCACTGGACACAAGCGCAGCACGCACGCCTGACAAGCGCGTTCGAGCAGCGCCGCCGCGAGGGTTTCGTGCGCGAGTGCCATGGCGATCTACATCTCGGCAATATGGTGCTGATCGACGGCCGAGTGCGGATCTTCGACTGCATCGAGTTCAGTCCGCTGCTGCGCTGGATCGACGTCATCAACGAGACGGCGTTCCTGGTGATGGATCTCATCCAGCGACGACGCCCCGATCTGGCGTTCCGCTTTCTGAACCGTTACCTCGAGATCACGGGCGATTATGCCGGCGTGCGGCTGCTCAGGTATTACATGGTCTACCGAGCGCTGGTGCGTGCGAAAGTGTCAGCCATGCGGGCAGCGCAAGACGATGTGGAGCGTGCGGCCATACCGGCGCTGAAGGCTAAGTGCAGCGCGCATCTGGCGCTTGCCGAGCAGCTCATCGAAGCGGCGAGGCCCGTGCTCGTGATCCTGCACGGTCTATCGGGTTCGGGGAAGACCAGTGTCTCGCAGGCGGTGCTGGAGAGCGTGGGCGCCATCCGGATCCGTTCGGACATCGAGCGCAAGCGGCTGCATGGGCTCAGCAGCAGCACGCGCAGCGGCTCGGCTGTAGGCCAGGGCATATACACCGCTGCGGCCGGCGCAGCCACCTATGATCGTCTCGCCGAGCTGAGCTCACGCGTGGTGGAGGCTCAATTTCCCGTGCTGGTCGATGCCACGTTCCTGGAGCACACACAGCGGGAGCGTTTCCGATCCCTCGCCGACGAACTCAGCGTGCCCTTCGCCATTTTGCACGTCGAGGCGAGCGAGCTCGAGCTGCGGCGCCGCGTCGCCCAACGCACCAATGACGCATCCGAAGCCACTGGCGCCGTGCTCGACCGGCAGTTGCGAACTCAGGATGCGCTCACCGGCAATGAGCGCGAACGCACCTGTACTATTGATACTGATCACATGGATCAGCGCCAGATCGCGGCGCAGGCGCAGCAGTGGCTGCGTCGGCTGACCGCGCCGCGCGCGCCCTTATTTTGAAACCGAGAGGAGTGACGATGGGAACGCACGATCGGATTCGCAGCCGGAGGCGGGGCCACACGGACCGCCAGATCGAGGAGGTGGTACACGACGCCTACCAGGAACGATACAAGCCCCATGGGCCGGCGTTCTGCCCGCGCTGTCAGGCGATCTTTCAGGATGGCCGGTGGCAATGGGGCGCCAGGGATGCCAGCGCGCAAGAGCACGTGTGCCCTGCCTGCCGGCGCATCCAGGACCATTTCCCCGCCGGCTACGTCACGCTGTCGGGGCCGTTTCTCGCGGAGCACGCCACCGAGGTCTCCGGGCTGTTGAGCAACGAGGAAGCAAGGGCCAAAGCGGAGCACCCCCTGGAACGGATCATCGAAATCAAGAAGGAAGAGCCCGGGATGGTCGTCACCACCACTGGAACCCATCTTGCCCGGCGCATCGGCGAAGCTCTGAAGCACGCATGGAAGGGCGAGCTCGAGGTCAAATACGCGCCGAACGAGTATCTGGTCCGCGTGTACTGGAAGCGTTGAACGCGGTGAACTGCTCAGACGTGGCCAGCGTCGCAAAGGAACGCAAAGGAGGACACGATGTTCAAGCATATCCTGCTACCTACAGACGGTTCAAAATTGTCCGAAGTGACCATCCACAAGGCGGTGGAGTTCGCCAAGAGCATCGGCGCCAAGGTGACCGGCCTCCACGTGATGCCGCAGTTCCACGTGTTTACCTACCGCACCGAGATGCTGGAGGACACCAGGGAAGAATTCGCCAGGGACTCCCGAACCCACGCGGAGAAATACCTGGCCGTAATCCAAGACGCGGCGAAAAAGGCAGGCATCCAGTGTGAGACCGCCTCTACCACTAGCGATCAGCCGTATGAGGCGATCATTCAAACAGCAAAGAAGAAAGGATGCGATCTGATCATGATGGCATCGCACGGCAGAAAAGGCGTGCAGGGCATGCTGCTTGGCAGTGAGACGCATAAGGTCCTGACCCACAGCCGGATACCGGTGTTGGTCTACCGCTAGTGCGACGGAATCGAAGCGGGTCTCCCCGATGCCCTGGAGCGAGTCGTATTACCCGCCTGCAATGACGCACCTGGATCCGGTGGTGCGCTCGAAGGCCATCGAGATCGCCAACGCACTGCTGGCGGAGGGGCACGATGAAGGGTTCGCGATCCGCGTCGGCATTGCGCGCGCCAAGGAGTGGGCACGCCGACACGACCTAAGTGGCGACCTTTGAGAACAGTGCCATGACAGAGCACGAAGCCTTTCTGGCCTATGCGCCGCGCGGGCCAGGTCTGATGTGCGCGGTCGTCTACGTTGCGCTCGACAACGACATCTACGGCTGGTGGACCGGTTTTCACGACTACCGCTATCTGCCGGCCTACTTCAAGCTGGAAAGCTTCTACTCCACTGAGAACACCGTGTTCCTCGCCACCGAAGGATCGGATCTCTACGGCGGCTGGCGTTACGACTACTCGCGCTCCGCACCAGCGCTCGACCGGCCGGTCCGGGTCGACGACGCGGTCGCTCACCGGCTGGACCAGCTGCAGGAGTTGTTCTTCAATGAGTGGCTGTTCTCGCGCGCGGACCCCAAGGCGCAGGACCAGGTCGAAGCTTATGCGCGCGGTGAGCTGGCGCTGCAAGACATCAATATTCGCTCTCAGCGGCTGAACAAGCTGGACCATCATGGCGCGGTCTGGATTTACCGCTCGCCGGGTCTCGACGGGCAGGTCGTCGATTACCTCAGCACACGCTGGCCGCTCGATTACGGCAAGGAGTAGCCGTGAGTCGCGGGCCCGTCTGCGCCTCGCACCCCGGGAGCTGGTACGACGACTCGGCGGCCGCTTCGCCAGCGCGCTCGGCATCGACCTGAGATCGCGCCAGCGGGAGGAGCTTTTCAAGTGGTTTCTCGCCGCGGTGCTGTTCGGAGCACCGATTTCCCACGGCGTTGCTGCGCGCGCCTATCGCGAGCTGGTTGCGGCGGGTGCGTCGAGCCCCGGCGCGGTGTTGCGCGCAGGCTGGCGCCGCCTGGTGGAGATCCTGGATCGCGCCGGTTACGTGCGCTACGATGAAAAGACCGCGACCAAGCTGCTGACGGTCTGCCAAACGCTGGTGGACGCTTACTCGGGCGATCTGCGTGCGGTGGAGCAAGCAGCCGCCGACCCGCCCGACCTCGAGCGACGGCTCATGGCGCTCGGACCCGGGATCGGGCCTGTCACGGTTGCGATCTTCCTGCGCGAGCTGCGTGGCATCTGGTCCAAAGCCGACCCGCTCCCCTGCGCGATGGGCATTCGCGCGGCGCACGATCTCGGATACGTGCCTGCGCGGATCCACGAGCCGGCGCGCATTCTGGAACGCCTCGAGGAGATCTGGAGCCACACAGGTGGAAAGGCGAGCGATTTCGCGGATTTCGAGACCAGCCTGGTACGGCACGGGATCTCGCTTCGACGGGCACAGGCGAGAACGCCGGGCCGGGCCGCGGCCGGATGAATTAGCAACGGCGCAGAGCACCCCAGCGCCTCCCGCATAGACACATGCCCGTCCACAACGCCACGATCGAGGCGATCTTCGATGAGATCGCCGATCTGCTCGACATCCAGGGGGCTAACCCGTTCCGCGTGCGCGCCTACCGCAATGCTGCACGCACCGTCGGAGACCTGGGGACCGACGTCAAAACGCTGATGCAGCGCGGCACGGCTCTCACCGACATCCCCGGCATCGGCGAAGACCTGGCCAAGAAAATCCAGGAGATCATCGAGACCGGTCGCTGCGAATTCCTCGAGCGGCTGCACAAGGAACTGCCTCCGGCCATCACCCAGCTGCTCAAGATCCCCGGTCTCGGTCCAAAGCGAGTCAAGGTCCTTTGGCACGACCTGCACATCCAGACGCTCGAGCAGTTGCTGCGGGCGGCCCGCGACGGTCGCATCCGTGAGCTTCCCGGCTTCGGGGAAAAGACCGAGCAGAAGATTCTTGAAGCGGCGCAGGCGCACTTGTCGCAAGCGCGACGGTTCAAGCTCGCGGTCGCGGCCCAGTACGCTGAAGCGTTCACCGCCTATCTCCGCCGGGTTGAGGGAGTTGAACGCGTGGACATCGCGGGCAGCTTCCGGCGCATGCGCGAGACCGTGGGCGACATCGACATCCTGGTCACCGCCGAGGAGGCGAGTGGGGTGATGGACCGCTTCACAGCTTACGAGGAGGTCAAGGAGGTGCAGGCCAGCGGCCCTACCCGCGGCAGCGTCGTGCTGAAACCCGGGATCCAGGTCGATGTCCGCATCATCCCGAAAGACAGTTACGGCGCCGCGCTGGTCTACTTCACCGGCTCCAAGGCGCACAACATCGCGATACGCCGCATCGCGCAGGAGAAGGGCCTGAAGATCAACGAATACGGCGTTTTCAAGGGCGATAGGCGCATCGCCGGCGAGACCGAAGAATCGGTCTACAAAGCGATCGGACTGCCCTGGATCGCGCCCGAGCTCCGCGAGGACCGCGGCGAGGTGGAAGCGGCACTGGCTGGAACGCTGCCCCGATTGATCGAGTTGTCCGACCTCAGAGGCGATCTGCACGCGCACTCCAAAGCCAGCGACGGCCACAACACCATCCGCGAGATGGCGCAGGCGGCCCAGGGCGCAGGTCTGGAATATGTCGCGATCACCGAGCACTCCCGGAGGCTGACAGTGGCGCACGGCCTCGATCCGGTGCGGCTGGCCAAGCAGGGCGCTGAAATCGATCGGCTCAACCGCGAGCTCGAGGGCATCACAGTGCTCAAAGGCATCGAGGTGGACATCCTGGAGGATGGCACGCTGGATCTGCCCGATTCGGTGCTGGCGCACTTGGACATCGTAGTGGCGGCGGTGCACAGCAAGTTCGACCTGCCGCGCGCCAAACAGACTCAACGCATCCTGACAGCACTCGACAACCCGGTCGTCTCGATCCTCGCGCATCCCTCCGGCCGGCTGATCGAGGAGCGCGAGCCCTACGACGTGGACATGCAGAAGATCATCCGCAAAGCCAAAGCCAACAGGATCGCGCTCGAGGTCAACGCCCATCCGGAGCGTCTGGACCTGCTGGACATTTATTGCCAGATGGCGAAGCAGGAAGGCGTGCTGGTGTCCATCGACTCCGATGCGCACAGCACCTTCGAGTTCGGCATGCTGCGCTTCGGCGTGGGACAGGCGCGGCGCGGGTGGCTGGAGAAGAAGGATGTGCTCAACACCCGCAGCCTGAAGGAGCTGAAGGCGTGGCTGTCCAAGTGATGATTCTCGACTTCTCGAACCCGCGCTGTCCGTGTAGCGAACTCGGCGCGAGCCTTGTCACCTGCGTCCCACACTGACATGGACCAGCCCGTTGCGGCTGCCGGTCGCAAAGCGCAGCGGAAGGAACTGTTCGATCAGCCACATCGCGGTGCGCGCGTGGCTGGACAGTGTGCGCGTCGTGAAACTCCCGGCGCCGGCCAGCGCCAGATACACGACCAGCTGGTCGGCCGCATGGACGTCGACTCCGGCGCCGCTCTCCAGGTCCGCTCGCAACTCGTCGCCCACCGCAGCACCTAGATCCTCTGCGCGCTTCCCGCGCTCAGCCACGCGGCCGGCGCCGAGCACCGAGTGCACACAGGTTGCCCACGCCACGATGGCGCCGCCCGGTCCAGCGGCCGCGTCGTCGGCCAGGACGCGCTCCTCGATCGCGGGCGCAGACCCGGCGGACGATGGCAGCCGCGACAGGGCGGCGTCGCGCATCCGCGTTGCAATGTCCGGACGCAAACGCGCGACGTGGGCCAAGCCGGCCACTTTGCGCAGCTCGCCCGCTGCGTCGACATGACAGGGGCGCAACCGGCAGGGCCGCACCCGAACGTGGACTTCGCCGCCGCCGACAGGGTAATAGCCGCGGCGGATGATCGTCATCTCGACCTCGGCCCCCATGCGTGCAAGGTGTGCGAGCAGCACCTCGGCCAGGTAATCGATGGGCGGAGCGGCGCGCACATCAGTGCCTCCTGTCACGCTCACCTCGAAGTCGTCGGCAGCAGCGATCAATGCCGGAAGCAAGGCCTGCAGCACGAGCGTCACGCTGCCGGCGGTACCGACCTCGAACCGATACCGGCCGCCGCGCAGCCGGCTCGGAGAAAAAGAAATCTGCTGCGAATGCAGCTCGAGACCGTCGGCGGTCGCTTCGCATACGGCAGCGACCGCGCGCGCCCCAGCCAGATGCTGCGGAGCCAGCCCCGGCTTGTCACGCCCTGCGCGGATGTTATGCACGCGCATCGCCTGCCCGGTGACAGCCGACAACGCCAATGCCATGCGGAACAGCTGTCCGCCACCCTCGCCATAAGCACCGTCGATCTCCAGCAACGGGCCGCCCTTCGTCTCGGCGATCTCACGCTCCCTTGGTGGTGGCAGCACGACGCGTGCGCCGAGGCAAATCAGCCGTTTCGATCCAATGCCTGGCGCGCACGCACGTGCGCGACGCTCTCGACAACCCCGGCCACCTCCTCGTCAGGCAGCGGAGGGCGGCAGCGCATGCGGTTCCAGGCCAACAGCAGCTCGAGCGCCACTTCGGGATCCACGCCGTGCCATAGCAAATGGCCTGTGAGCGAAGCTAGTGTGCTGTTGCGCTCGCCCTCGGCGACGCCATGACGGACCAACTGCCGCCAGTGCGCCCGCGGATGGCCGGAGCCGCCTTCGATGCCCTCGGGCCGCGATAGCACCCAAGCGGGTAGCGGCGCAATCTCGATCTCGTCCGGAGAATGACCCAGCATCCAGGTGTAGCGACGGCCGCTGGGATGCACGGATGGAGGCGCCACCACACAGCCGCCATCGCCGCGCAAGTCGATTCCGGGACGCAGCCCGACCCGGTTGGTCACTCTGCCGCCGGGGTGGCGAAAATAAAGATGCCGCCCGCCTCCTCCTGTGGCCGCCTCTATCGTCATTGGGATAGGGCCGAGCTCGATGTCGAGCTGCGCAAGGCTCAAGGCTCCTCCGTGGCGCCGGTCCACGTCGAGCACTACTATGCCCGATACGGCACCCGTGACGATTCCGACGTTGGCGTTCGGCCACTGCTCGAACCAGCTGGTCAGCTCGTCGACCACCGCGCAGCGCTGCTGATACGCGGCCCACTGCACGAGAGGGCGCTTGCCGCGAGGCTCGATGGGAATCACCGACCAGCCCCGCGCAAGATAGGCGAGCGCACCGCTGCGCGGGCCAGCGCTTGCTTC
>Ga0335084_10000563_pt1 | contig 31788 bp, 30 predicted proteins | sample Lox_Sample_44_FD_206721 | JGI IMG/M metagenome (GOLD analysis project Ga0335084, IMG submission 206721) | Soil microbial communities from Loxahatchee National Wildlife Refuge, Florida, United States - Lox_Sample_4.4 | ecosystem: Environmental > Terrestrial > Soil > Wetlands | place: USA...
GCCTGCAGCGTGCCAGCCCCACCGCGCCCGACTGCGTAGAGAAGCGTGACCCACACAACAACCGGACCTAAACTTCAAACCCAATCGGAGCCTCGACCCTTGACAACAACGCCCGATTAGAGAAGCAGCCGCTAGGTACGCGGTTCCAAGTGCGGTCGAAGTTCCCGCCGCGTGGCAACATCGGCTTAGGATGCGACAGGGTGCTACTGCATGCCAGGTTCGGTGATCCTGTTGAACGGTGCGTCAAGTTCAGGCAAGTCGACACTCGCCAGGGCGACGCAGGCGAGACTGCCAGTACCTTTCTGGCACTACTCAATCGACGATCTGATTCGAGCGGAAGTGCTCCCCCAAGGGCGGATCGATGGCGGCGAATTTCCCTGGTCGGGGCTTCGAAACTCCTTCTTTGAGGGGTTTCATCGAAGCATTGCGGCAATCGCGGAAGCAGGCAACAACCTGCTCGTAGAACACATCATTGAGACTCGCGAGTGGATGGACCGCTTGATCCGCTTGCTCAGTGGATACGACGTGTTCACGGTGGGCCTGCACTGCCCGCCACCCGAGCTCGAGCGACGTGAAGCCGCGCGAGGAAATCGCGGAATCGGCGAGGCAAGGGCGGACTTCCAGATTGCACACCTTCATTGCGAGTACGACAAGGGGTGCGCATTGGCGTCGCCGACTCCGGCAGACTTTATGTCCGAATCAGCGTCCGGACGAACCGCCGTTCCATTCGCCGCGACTTGCCTCAGGCCTGCGCCGGCGCGAAGGTCCGCCGCTTGAACTATGGGGTCGCGGCCTCGATCAGGTTGGGCAGCCCCATATTCAGCCTCACCCGGTCGAGAAGCTGCGCCTGCTGCATCGGCAGCGGGATATCGAACTCCCAGAGCTCGCATGGCGGTGCATCGATGCCGGCGACGGCAAGAATTGCATTAGTCGCCCGCCGTGCCGCCTCGTTGGCCGCCTCCATGGTGGCGAGATCGGTATGGGTCCGGACGTAGTCGGACGCGAGGAACAGGTTGCCGATCTCCGTGTACGCCTCGGGACGGAGCGCGAGCGAATTCACGTGATTGATCAGCAGCGGCTCCGCGTTCGTCACCATACCCGGGTTGGGCAGCTCGATGTCCGGATCGAGGAACCAGTCCACCAGGTTTTCGTCTTCGAGCTGGACCCGCTCCTTCGAATTCAGGGCGGCCTTGAGTTGCGCCCACACTTCGTCCCTGATTTCCTCACGGCTCGTGGCTTGCATGGCCGACCTGCGGCTGAAATTCCCCGGCGCGGTCCAGTTCGAGATATCGACCGACAGGATCCCGCCGACGCGCCCATCGCCGAAGCGCGAAAGATCGAAGCTGCGCCAGAACTGCCGCTGCGAGATCGAGGTGAGCGCCCAGTTGGAGTCGAGGTAGATCGCGTGACCGTCGGTCAGCGGTCGGTCGGTCTTCAGATAGAACTGGATTCCGTTCATCCATTCGGTACGCAGGCCACGGATGCCTGAAAGCGATGGCGCCGCCCGTTCCAGCTCCGGCGTCAGCAGCCCCTGCATGACTTCGACCGGCAGGGCTGCCACGTAGAAGTCCGCGCTGGTGTCTTCGAGCCGTCCATCCCGCTCAATCGTCACGCTGCTCAGCCTGTTACCGGACACATTGAGCGACCGGACCGTGGCGCCCGGTATCAGCGTTGCACCGAGGCGTCCGCTCAGGTGCCTCCTCCAGGGATCGATCCAGACGTCGTTGGTGGGTCCGCTGAGCAGGCGATCGAACACGCCGCCGGGAACGAGAATTCCATAGAAGAGCTGCAGCAGGATGCGGCCCACGGTGCGGGTGCTGCTGTCTTCCGCGCGCATCGCCACAAGCGAGCGCGTCATCCCCTGCCCGAGGTACCTGCGATAGTTCTCCGAGCGTGCGCTGGCGCCGATGAAGTCCCAGAACGGAATCTGCTCGTATTCGTCGTGGAAGCGCTCTTCGCAACTCGTCGCCAGCGCGAGCAGACGCGCGACGAAGTACGCGATCTCGTCATGCGGAATGTCGAGGTTGTCGAACATCGCGAAAAAGGCCGTGCGAAAGTCGTCGATCGTCTCCGGGAACCGCGCGACCCAGACGGGATCGAGCTTGCCGGCACGCGCCAGCAGGATCCGCGTCGCCTGCACGAGGTTGTCACGGCAGTTCGCGCCGGACTCGCCATACGGGATCCTGCTCATGGTGTCCGGAAGGTGCTTGTAGAAGCCGGGGAAGAACCGAAAGCCGTGCTCGCCCGGCAAGGCCGGTCGACCTTCCGTGCCGGACCCGGGAACTCCCATGCTCCGCGCCTTGCCGCCAAAGGCGGTCCGCCGTTCGTAGACCGAGACCGCGAACCCGCGTTCGCCGAGCTCATGCGCCGCGCTGAGTCCGCCGACACCGCCGCCAAGAACCGCTACCGTCGGTTTTGATTGCATGGATACTCTCCACGACAGCGATCATGAACAATACGAGCGAACCCCTCGTCGTGCACCTGGTCGACGGCACGTACGAGCTGTTCCGGCACTTTTACGGCGCACGCCGCTTCAACGACGGCAAGGACGCTCCGCTGGCCGCGGTGGCCGGCGTACTGGCTACGGTGCTCGAGATGTTCGAGGGCGGCGCAACCCACCTCGGTGTCGCGACCGACCACGTGATCGAATCGTTTCGCAACGCCCTCTGGGCGGGCTACAAGACGGGCGAAGGCATCGAGCGCGCGTTGGCCGCGCAGTTCCATCCACTCGAGGAAGCGCTGGCGGCGATGGGGGTCGTCGTGTGGCCGATGGTCGACCTCGAGGCGGACGACGCTCTGGCGTCGGCAGCGCATCTGGCGGCGCGCGACTCGCGTGTCGCCAAGGTCTGCATCTGGACGCCCGACAAGGACCTTGCCCAGTGCGTCGTCGACGAGCGCGTCGTTCAGATCGATCGACGCTCGAAGGCGATCCGCGATGCGGCGGGCGTGCGCGCGAAATTCGGTGTCGATCCGCCGCTCATTCCCGACTACCTCGCGCTCGTCGGGGACAGCGCAGACGGCTATCCCGGAATCCCGGGCATCGGGCCAAAGGGCGCGGCGAGGCTGCTGAACCGGTATGGTGCACTGGAGCAATTTCCGCCCGATGCGCTGGGCCAGCGGCAGGCCGATGCACTTCTGTTCAAGCAGCTCGCAACGTTGAAGAGCGATGCGAATCTGTTCAAGCAGGTCGATGCGCTGCGCTGGAACGGGCCGACCGGGGCCTTCGCGGGTTGGTGCGATCGCATGGATCGTCCCCGTCTGCTGGAGCGCGCGGTCAATGCCGCCACGCGCAGATAGCGCGCGCGGCGCCTTGTGCCGATGTCCGAAACGCAAGCCGCAAGGCGCAACGCCTAAGCGACGTCGTGAGTCCCGATCCAGCGCGCGATCTGCGGCCAGGTATCGCGCAGCGTGTTCGTCCCCATGAAGAGGCCGATGTGGCCTCCGGGCACGAGCTTCTTCTCGATACGGGCGCGCGGCGTGCCGAGCAGCCGCTCGGCACCGAACACCTGCTCGCGCGTCGTGATGTCGTCGGACTCGCCCGCCAGCAGATAGACGGGCACGGTGACGTCCTTCAGGCTAAGCGTACGACCGAGCCCAACGAACTCGCCCCTGGCGAAGCGGTTGTGCTTGAACAAGCCATCGATGGCCTGCAGGTAGTAGCGGCCGGGCAGGTCGATCGCGTTCTCATACCAGTCCTCGAACTGCTCGGTGCGGGCAATGTAGCTCTTGTCCTCGATGTGCCGGTACAGATCGAGGTACTTCTCGAAATACGCTTCACTCGGATGCATGTTCTTCCACCCGGCGAGCATGAAGCGGCCGAGCATGCGCCCGCCGCCCGCTGCGACCAGTTCCTCGTAGAAGCTCATCGGGAGCCGGTGCGCCATCCGCTTGATCGCGCCGTCGCCGGCATCGGTGTCGATCGGAGACCCGGCCAGCACCAGCGAACGCACCTTGCCGGGGAAACGGCACGCGACCATTGCCGCCATCCACCCGCCCTGGCACAGGCCCACGAGATGCACGTCACCGCCGAGGTCGTCGACGACGACATTGATCTCGGCGAGGTACTTGTCGATGTCGAAGTCCTTCATCTCGTGCGTCGCCGCCTTCCAGTCCGTCGCAAGCACGCGCGGCAGGCCACTGGCCAGCAACGTCTCAACCAGGCTCTGGCCCGTGCTGTAATCGGCAATCGTCGAGGCATGGCCCGCGTAGGGCGCGAAGACCAGGACCGGCGCACGGCTCGCCTTCAGCGTGGCAGCTGTGAAGTCGCGCAGGCGCATCGTGTCGAGATCGAGCAGCACGCGATTGGCGGTCGCCCACTTGAGCGGGGGCGGCGCGCTGATCTTCTGGACTTCCGCCGCGTACTTCAGGTTCTGCTGGAAGAGCTTCATGCCCGCCTCTTCCATCTCGATCGCTGCGGACAGCGGCCAGAACCAGGGCACGCTGTGCTCCTGCTTCGGCGGGTAGCTGGCGGGCTTCGTGCGGTTGTTCACATCGATCCTCAGGTCGCGCGGTCTGCGCGTGGAGCGAGCGCAGGGATCGTCATGGGCCGAACGCGGCTGCGCGGGGCGGTCAATATCTCCGTCGACCCGACGCATGGCCCGAAGTTCAACGATCGGGGCGTCCGGTGCGAGGTAGGCGTCCGATTCCCGCTCAGCAGCCCGCGACGTGTCGGAGGCTCTGACATCTTCGGGAGCGTCCGCTGCGCAAGCCTTTGATTTCGTGCCTCAGCATGGTCTTTGCTTCGGGCTAACCCGAAACGGGTTTGCACCAGTCCGCGTATTCAGGGGGCCCATGAAGCGCAGTCTGCTAGCTCTGCTGTCAGCACTTTCGATCTACGCACTGCCGACAACGGGGCAGGCCATTGTCGCCAGCATCGACCTGTTCGGCATCGACAAGAACGGCGTCAGCTACTTTGCCGACGGCTTCGGGAACGGCCTCACGCCTTCGCAGGAGTCGCGGTACTCGGTTTTCGGCTCGTTCCCGAACGGTGCGGAATCGGGCGGATTCCTGACGCTGGACTCCGATTGGGGAGGATTGGCCAGCAATGCGGCGGGGCAACTGCGGCAAACGCTCGGCGCGCTTTACCTGTCGCCCTTGAGCAGTTCGGGCCTGACGGTGCACGACACGATTGACGTGTTCGGTCTGTTCAATCTCGTCGTCCCTGCAGGACCGTTGATCAACGGATACGGCTTGCAGGTCCGCAACAGCACAAACGACCTCTACGCCGAACTCGATGTCCAGTACAACCCCAGCTTTGGCGGCGACGTGATCCGGTATCTCGCTCAGGACTTCACGAACGGGACCGTCACGACACTCGGTTTCGTCACGCTCGCTCCGCCTCTCGGAGCCAACCAGATCGCCTTGGACATCTCCAAGCCGGACGCCAACAGTCCGAACTTCTACGGCGCCTACGCCTATTGCAGCAACGGCGTCTGCAACGATGCCGACTTCAAGGTGTTCGAGACGCCGCTTGCCATGTTCGAGACAACGGACTACGTACGCGGCCGCTTTATCGCGTTCACCGCCGTCCCCGAACCGGGCGCCCTCACCCTGCTCGGCGTCGGGCTCGCCGGCCTGGCGGCGATGCGACGGCGCCGGCTCTAAGTCCGTGCTCAACACGGTGAGCGAGACCCGCTGCGGCGGGTCTCTTTCGTTGCGCCCGGCGCGTTAGTTGCTCAGCCTCAGTTGCGCCAGAGGTGACGCAGTGCAGCAGAGAGACTGTTGCCCTGTGAAGTCGGAACGGTCGCGGACGTGATCTCGGCGAAATCTCTTGCGGCGTCCATCGATCATTCAACCGGGAGTCCGACCATGTTGCGACGTGTTGCATTGTTTGTGGCCTTCTTCGTGATGGCGTTTTCTTTGCCGTCCGCACGGGCGGACGAGTACGAAGACACGATTGCTGCTTTCAAGAAGGCGCGCGAAAGCGCCAGCTATTTTGCGAAGAGCTACGGTTATGCAGTGTTCCCGACCATCGGCAAGGCCGGATTCGTCGTCGGTGGCGCGTATGGTGAGGGCCACGTGTACGAACACGGCAGATATGTAGGGGACACCTCGGTGACCCAGCTCACGGCAGGCTTCCAGCTCGGCGTCGAGGCCTATAGCGAGATCATCTTCTTCGAAAACAAGCGCGCGTTCGACGACTTCACGAGCGGGAACTTCGAGTTCAGCGCGCAGGCGCAGGCGGTCGCGATTACGGCTGGCGCTTCGGCCGCCGCGTCGACCACCGGCAACACGGCGGGCGCAAGCGTCACCCAGAACGATTCCAGGAACGTCGCCAGAACCTACAACGGCATGACGACGTTCACGGTGGCCAAGGGCGGCCTCATGTACGAGGCCAGCGTGGGCGGGCAGAAGTTCAGCTACAAGAAAAAGTAGGTCTGCGTCCTGGGCCGTCGCGCAAGCGAAGGCGCCGCCGGCGCGCCGGCCGCACCTAGCCTTCGCTATCTGGGCTTTTCACACGCCCGCGCCGTTGCCCTAAGAGTAGTGCGTGGCCCGGCGAGGAGGTCGCGATCAACTGAAGCCACCGGCTGCCGGACGCTCGTCGAATCGCGTCAGTAGCCGACTTCGACGAGCTTCACCAGCGCGTGGAGCGCCTGGTTGAGCGGCACCGGGATTCCGAGCGCGCGTCCGCGACGGGCGATGAAGCCGTTCAAATGGTCGATCTCGGAGTGCTTCCGCCGCGCCATGTCCTGCGCGGTCGAAGAGAACTGCGCCGGCATGGTCTGCGCAATGCGTTCGACCGCCTGAATCGACACGTCGAAATCGAGCGCGATGCCTTCGGCCCGCGCGACCGCAATGACTTCACGCACGAGGCTTTGCTGAAGCTCGCGGATTGCAGGCAACGCCGCGATGCGACCGTAAGGCGTCTGTGTAAGCGCGGAGATCGCGTTCCACGCGCAGTTGAGAAGGAGCTTCGCCCACAGCTCCGTCATCACGTCGCCTGACACGGTCACCTTGACGCCCGCACGCTCGAACAGTGCGGCGAGTTCGTCGAGCACGGCCGCGAAGTCCGGGTCGCGCGCCGCCACATCCGGGCGACCGACCGTCAGCTCGCCGCGGCCGAAGTGCTTGACCTGGCCCGAGCCGGTCATCGCGGAGGCGACATAGACAACCGCAGGCACCACAGGCTGGCGCACGTGGCGCGCGATTATCGTCGTGTTCTCGACGCCGTTCTGGAGGCTGACGACGACCGCGTGCGGCGCGATCAACGGTGCAAGCTCGCGCGCCACGGCGTCCGTGTCGGTCGACTTGACGCAGAAGAGCACCAGGTCCGCGCCGCGCACTGCCGCGATTTCCGTGCTCGCATCCATGCGGATCGTCTCGATCCGGCCCGCCATGTCGAGCTTCAGTCCGTCGCGTCGCACGGCTTCGACGTGTTGGGTACGGCCGATCAGCACGACACGCAGGCCGGCTCGGGCCAGCATCGCACCGTAGAAGGAGCCGACGGCACCCGCGCCAACGACGGCGACGCTGCGAAAAGAGGACCCCAAGGGAAGCGCCCTACGGAACGATCGGACGATGCTACCTCGCACTGCGAGGCAACAGCCAAAGGGCGGTAGCCGGAGCCCCTGCCGGAGACCCAAGCGCTGCCGTTCGGGCGGCGATAATCGGTGCGCCTGACAAGCCGGGCCTGAGCGGAAGGGACCATCCATGAGAATCAACCGCAGATTCAGAAGCCTGACGATCGCTCTGACGTGCGCGGCGCTGATCGCGGCGCCGTTCCATTCCGCCGTCGGATGCACGCGCATCCTCTGGAACGACAACAAGCTCGCCGTTGTCGTTGGTCGCACGATGGATTGGCCCGAGTCGACCGAGCCGGTGATCACCGTCTTTCCGCGCGGCATGCAGCGTGACGGGGGACGTTTTGGACCCGCGGTGGTCGTGACCGAGAACCCCGCGCGCTGGACTTCGCGATACGGCAGCATCGTCACCACCATATACGGGGTTGGCACGGCCGACGGATTCAACGAGAAGGGGCTTGGGGCGCACATGCTGTTTCTGACCGCGACCGATTTCGGTCCGCGGGACCCCGGCAAACGCGGCATCCAGGCCGGACTTTGGGCGCAATACCTTCTGGACAACGCCGCGACAGTCGCCGAGGCGCTCGAGCTGATGAAGCAGATACAGCCGGTGCTCGTAACGTACCGCGGTCACAACTCCACGGTTCACCTCGCAATCGAGGATGCCACTGGCGACTCCGCCATCATCGAGTATCTCGGTGGTCAGCCGCTGGTGCATCACGGGCGCCAGTTCACCGTCATGACCAACGACCCGCCCTTCGACCAGCAGCTCGCGAATCTCGCCCGTTTCGATTTCAAGGACGCCACGCGCAACACGCCGCTGCCGGGCAACGTCAATCCGCTGGACCGGTTCGTCCGCTCCGCGTTCTTTCTGAACAAACTGCCCGAGCCGAAGTCCCAACGTGAGGCGGTTGCCGGCATCCTCGCGATCGCGCGCAACGCATCGGTGCCCTTCGGTGCGCCGAACTACGCTCCCGGTACGGTCTACAACACCGAATACCGCACCGCCATGGATCTGACCAGCCGGCGCTATTTCTTCGAGCTGACCACGGCGCCCAACGTGATCTGGATGGACCTGTCCCGGTTCAACCTGGTCGCTGGCGCACCGGTCATGACCCTCGGCCCGGACAACATCGACCTTTCGGGCAACGTCACAGGGAAGTTCCAGAAAGCGAAGAAGGCGCCGTTCTGACCCGCGCGTGACACCGACAACGCGCCAGCATCCAGGAACGCGCCTGGACCTCGCCGATCTGGTACGCGCCGACCAGGTAATGCCGCGTGTGGCCGCTGCCGGCAAGGGCGCCGCGATGCGGAGCGGCGTCGGGCATGACCGCAGCAGGAGTAACGTACGCGTGGCCCGCAGCTGGTCTTCAAACCTCCAAGGATCGAGACATGTCCCTGCGACGACTTGCCCTCCTCCCGTTGCTGCTGCTCTGCTCGCTCGCGCTGCAGCCCGCCCGCGCCGGCGGGCTCGACGACGCCGTCAAGGCAGGCGTGCTGCGCGTGTGCACGCCGGGCGACTACAAGCCGTTCGCGTTTCAGAAGCCCGACGGGACCTATGAAGGCATCGACGTCGACCTGATGCAGTCACTCGCGACGAGCCTCGGCGTCAAGCTGGAGTGGGTGAAGACGACGTGGGGAAACATGATGGCGGACTTCACCGGCGGCAAGTGCGACATCGCGGTGGGCGGCATCTCGGTCACGCTCGACCGCCAGAAGCGCGCCGCGTTCAGCGCGCCGTACATGGTCAACGGCAAGACGCCACTGGTGCGGTGCGCGGACGTTGCGAAGTATCAGTCGGTAGCGGATATCGACAAGCCGGGCGTGAAGGTCATCGCCAATCCGGGCGGCAGCAACGAGCGCTTCGCGAAGACAAACTTCAAGAATGCGACAGTGACGATCCACACCGACAACATCACGATCTTCGACGAGGTGCTGAAGGGTAACGCCGACGTGTTCGTGACAGAATCGGCCGAGACGATCGTGCAGCAGCGGCAGAAGCCGGGCCTGTGCGCTGTCAACCCCGACAAGCCATTGCAGTACGGCGAGATGGCCTACATGCTGCCGCGCGGCGACGTGGTGACCAAGGACTACATCGATCAGTGGCTGCATCTCGCCAAGGCCACCGGCGAGTACCAGCGCATCGTCGCGCGCTGGCTGTAGCGCGAGTATCGCAGGTTTGGTTGCGGGTCGCGCGGCTGCGACCCGGCCGACGTGTCCACGCAATAATCGCGGTCCACACTTCGAAACCAGTTCACTGCACACCATCCTCCGCCCGCAGTTGCCGCGGGCCACGTCGAAAGGATCCTCCATGAGTCGCAGCTTGACCGGCCACCTGGCCGTGCTGGCGCTGTCTGCGATCGGCCTCGCCGCCTGCGGGCCGAAGAGCGAGACCGCCTCTGCCGACAGGGCGCAGGCTGCCGATGCCAAGGCCGTGGACCCGGCCGCGGCCGCTGCAGCGAAGGAGAAGGAAGGGCTCGAGGCGGGAGCCGAGGCGGTGGCCTACGGCTTCCCGGTGGTGATCATGGACATCACCTGCCGCAAGCTCACGAACGTGGCCAAGGCGGGGGCGATGGCCGCGCCGGTGAACCAGTTCGCGAACATGCCCACGTTCCCGGACGCGTCGTTCAAGGACGTGGTGCGTGCAAACGTCGACACGCTCTACTCCTCGGCCTGCCTCGATCTTTCGAAGGAGCCGCTGGTGATGTCGCTGCCGGACACGAGCGGCCGCTACTACCTGATGCCCATGCTCGATGCGTGGACCAACGTGTTCGCCTCGCCGGGCAAGCGCACGACCGGCACCAAAGCGGGCCACTTCGCGATCACCGGGCCGGGCTGGAGCGGCGAGTTGCCCAAGGGCGTGCAGGAGCTGAAGTCACCGACCAACCTCGTGTGGATCATCGGCCGCGTGCAGACCAACGGCCCGAAGGACTACGCCGCAGTGCACGCGATTCAGAAGCAGTTCACGCTGGCGCCGCTGTCGATATTCGACAAGCCTTACACGCCTCCGGTCGGCACGGTCGATCCGGCGTTCGACATGAAGACCCCGCCGGTCGAGCAGGTCGCGCGCATGAGCACCAGCGAGTTCTTCAACGCGCTCGCGCGGCTGATGCGCGAGAACCCGCCGCCAGCGGCCGACGCGCCGGTGATCGCCAGGCTCGCGAAGCTTGGCATCGTGGCCGGCGAGAAGTTCGACATCTCGAGGCTCGACCCCGCCGTCGCCAAAGGTCTGGAGAAGGCAGTACCGACGGCGCTCGAGAGGCTGCGGGCGGCCTCGAAGACGAGCGGCGCGCCGGTCAACGGCTGGCGCATCCCGCCGATGGAGCTCGGCGATTACGGCACCGAATACGGGCTGCGTGCGGTGGTCGCGCTGGTTGGCCTCGGCGCCAATCTGGCGGCCGATGCGGTCTATCCCTCGGTGTTCGTCGACAGCGAGGACGGGCCGCTTAGCGGTGCGAACCGCTACGTGGTGCACTTCGACAAGGGGCAGGAGCCGCCCGTGCAGGCGTTCTGGTCGATCACGATGTACGACCCGCAGTCGTTCTTCGTCGCCAACAAGATCAACCGATTCGCGGTGAGTTCATGGATGCCGTTCAAGCGCAACGCCGACGGCTCGCTCGACCTCTACATCCAGAAGGATTCGCCGGGCAAGGACCGGGAAACCAACTGGCTGCCCGCGCCGGACGGTGACTTCAACATGACGTTGCGGATGTACTGGCCGACAGAGAAGCCGCCGTCAGTCATCGACAGCAGCTGGAAGCCAGCAGGTGTGAAGCTCGTGAAGTCCTGACTTTCGAGCAGCTCGTGAGCGGACCCGGCGTCGCGGCGACCGGGCCTGCCGATCCTCGAGGCCGGTACCAGGGTGCGCGGCAGAGTTCCGAACTGATATACAGCGCCGTGTCGTCCAGCTCGAACGACGTGATGAATTCGACGCACTGATCGAGCGCCACCTTTGCCGTCCCTGAGGTCGAGGAAATTTCGGTGATCTCGGCTCGACCGTCATCGCCGTGCGCCGGCCACGCGACCTGATGCGTGGCATCGACCTCGACGCCGAACGTGATGGCGCATTCGGCACGGCCATGGCGCCGTTTGGTGGAAAACGGGATTGATCGAAGCCAGCGGCCCTCCGCGGAGGGCCGCTGCTCGAGTCGTCACCCGGACCGGGTAGGCTCCTCGGCATGCCCGGCCGACTGCTCCGCGAGCGCAGGCGCTGGCATCACGCCAGGAAACCCATGTCGCGAGTCGTGAAGTTGCCGATGTTCGGCGACACGGTAGGCAGCACGCTGTCGGCCACGCCAAACCACCTGGCGAGCGTTGCGGCGTATTGATCCACAGAGGTGGTCGGAAGCAGCCGGCCCGACCCGACATCTTCGGGCGTGCCGGTCTGGATCTGCGGGAAAGTTCCGTAAATGCTGCCGCCGAGCACGGAGCCGCCGAGGATGAAGTGGTGCGAGCCCCAGCCGTGATCCGAGCCGTCGCCGTTGCTGATCAGAGTGCGGCCGAAGTCGGAGGCGGTGAAGGTCGTGACGCTGTTCGCAACGCCAAGCTCGACCGTGGCCGCGTAGAAAGCCGAGAGAGCATCCGCCAGCGTAGTGTGCAGCGTTGGTTGGTCGCGCAGCTGGAAGTCGTGCGTGTCGAAGCCGCCGAGGCTCACGAAGTAGACCTGCCGCGCCATGCCGAGCGCCTGCCGCACGCTGATCATGCGCGCCACCATCTTGAGCTGGTCGGCGAGCGAATTGCCCGTCGGAAACGCGGTCTGCAGTGCCGGGGCGCTGGCCAACGCGCCATTCAGGTCGCTGGTCGAGACGATCGAGCGCGATGTCACCCGGTTGTACTCGTTCTCGAACAATGTCGGCCGCGCCGCCGTGATGAGCTGCTGCAACGCCAGACCGCCGGCGCTCGCGCCGAATAATCCTCCGCCAAGGCCTCCGATCGCGGTCGGCCCCCCAGTGCCGACCTGGTACTGGATCACGCTCTGGCCAGAAAGGAAGACGGCCGAGCCACTGATCGAGACCGCAGTGAAGGTCTGCTTCGTATTGCCCCCGAGGATGAGGTCGGCGAGCCGCCCGCCCCAGCCGGTCGTAGTGCCTTCGGCACCGGTCGACTGCCAGACGGACTGCTGGTCGTTGTGCGAGAACAGCTTCGGCGGGAGCGGGACCGCGCTGTTCTGGAACTGGGACTTGGTCGTCGGTACGAACAGTGGACCGACATTGGCGAGCACCGCGAGCTTGCCGCTCTGCCAAAGATTGACCAGCGGCGTAAGTTCATTGGGCAGCGCGAAGCTGCGTCCACCCTGAGCGGCAACGGCGCCCAGCGATGTGAGGTCGGCGCCTGCGCGCGCGATCGACGGGCGGGCGTTGGTGTACGCGGCGAACTCCGCCGCTTCGAACGGGATGACAGTGTTGGTCTGGTCGTTGCCGCCGAACAGAAAGACGCACACCAGCGCCTTGTAGTCGGTGACGCTCTGCGCGCTGGCGGCGCCGATCGCCGCGAGGTTCATCGCGAATGGCGATGCGGCGCCCAGAAGTGAGAGCGAGGAGGCGGTCTGCAGGAAGGCGCGCCGCGAATGATCGACGGCATTCACGGACGCAACGTTGCGATGACTGCGATCGTTCATGGCCGCCCCCTACTTCTGCACGATGAATTCGGGTGAAGCCAGCGTCAGGAAGACGGCGAGCTTCACACGGTTGAGCATGGCGTTCGTCGCCGTGGCGGAAATGCTGCTGACCGCGTTGACGATCGTGGTCCGCGTCGCATCCGTCATCTGGTTGGCCGTGAGCAGCAATTTCACCCGGTCGACCAGCGCGGCTGGGTTACCGGCGAGAGTCACTTCCGTTGCGTAGTTCGAGCGCACGTCCTGCGCAGCGCCCGTCCCGGTGTCGACTGCCAGACGCATGAAGTTGAGATAGCCGGCGACGGAACTCTCGCCGGTGATCTGGAACTCGGGCGCGACCAGATTCGCGGCGCTGATCGCAGTGGATGGCGGGACGTATCCAGGCCGGAAGAAGTTGAAGACCGAGCCCGAGCGCAGCGGATTCTGCGCGAGCGCGGTCGACGGGTCAGCCACGTTGCGGATCGTGTAGTTGCCGCTGGCGGAGGTCGCGCCGAACGCACGCGCCCACGCTGACAACCGCAGCACAGGCTCGCGCAGTTTGCCCCAGCCGGGCTGCGAGGCAGCGCTCGCGCTGCGCGCTTCGTCATCGAGCAGGACGGCGCGTAGCACCGCTCTCATGTCGCCACGCACGCCGGCACCATTGTTGGCAAAGGCGGAGGCAACGCGCGCGACGTATGCGGATGAGGGATTACTGGTGACCAGCCGCTCGATCAGCTGCCTGCCGACGAAGGGTCCGACGTTGGCGTGATTGAACAACGTGTCGAGAGCGATCCGCAGCGACGTTGGCGCGTCTGTGCCGGCCGGAATCGTCACACCCAGGAAACTCTTGGACGAGGTCGAGTGGTACTGCGGATAGAACTGCATCGGCCTGATGTCGCGGTCCGGGTCTGCCACCGCTACGCCGAAGAATCGGGCGCTCGTCGTATCCGGTCCGGCCCACGACCAGCCGGTGAACACGCGGGCCAGGCCCTGCACATCGGTGTTGCCGTAGGTCGGCACCGGTTTGCCACTGCCGTCGAGCGCCAGCGATCCGTCGACGTTGAGCCGATACAGGCCGATCGTGAAGAGCTGCATCACCTCACGTGCATAGTTCTCGTCCGGTACGCGTCCGGTCGCTGGATCTTCCTTCTGGTTCCGCAGCGACGACAGGTACAGCCCCATGATCGGGTGCAGCGAGACCGCTTCCAGCAACTGCCGGAAATTGCCGAAGCAGTTGGCGCCGAGCATGTCGAGGTAGCTGGCGAGGCCGCGCGGCCGCGCATTGACGTCTGCGTTCGCCTGCGAAACGACGAAGAGTTCGGTGAGGGCAAACACGATGCGCTGGCGCAGCTGGTCGGTGCCGGTAATGGCCTGCTTCCAGAACGTATCCATCACATAGTCGCGGTAGATCCGCTCGGGGGTCCCCGCCGGCCCCGCAGCGATCACGGCCTCGAGATACGTCCGATGCAGCGTCTGCGGCTGGGTGAACTGGTCGTCAATCCAGACCGCCGCGCCTGTCGACTGCACCGATTGCAGCGTGGCGTCGTTAGCACCGAAGGTCGCCTGCGTGAGCAGACGTCCGGCGTCGGCGGCGGTTGTGGGCGAGAGCGGCGGCGCAGGGGTCGGCGCCGGCGTGGGCGTGGGTGACGGCGCGGGCACGGACCCGGGCGAACTGCCGCCACCCCCGCACGCCGAGAGCGCGGCGCCCGCCAGCAGCGCGGCTATCGGAGCGCGCAGACTGGCCGCCGATGACCCGAGCGCGGGCGACAGACAGGGCGGCCCGACTGCTTCCTCCGCGGCTGCCATCTCTTCCATCGCCGCGATTCCGTCGATCAGAGCCATCGTCACTCCCTTCCGGTCGTCGGACCGGCGCATCGACCCGGAATGTGCCAGCGCCAAACGTAGCCCCACAAGGCGCGAAACACGCGGTTACGTTTATTTCGATCTGGCAATGAGACGCCCCGGCGTCCTTCGGGTCGGCATCGACGGGCCCTACGGCGGAACTCCCGGCGTCGCGACAGGCCTAAGGGCACATGAGCGTTTCGATCGCCCACATCGGGGTGCGCATGCACCCGCAGCGCGTGGCGCAGATCTCCGCACGGGCCGATAGCCGGGCCTTCACCGTCATGCTCGACGACGACGTGATCCAGCACCTGTGCGGCGACACGCGCGATGAAAACGCGATGCTGCTTGCGCTGACACGCAACCAGGACGTGCTACGCATCGCGATCGCCGCCTACGTCGGCGCGCGCGGGGTCCCGCTCGACGACCAGTTTCTCTTATCGTGGCGTGACTTCGGCGAGGCCAGCCGCGGGCTGGTGAACGCGCCGCGCGCGGCGGGCTGATCCGTCCACCGGGCTCGCGGCTGCACGACCGCCGGGGCGCCGCGCACCGTTGTCCTGCTGCCGACCGTATCCCGCATCCGGGCTGTGACGAGCGTCGCGCTGCCCGTCCTCTTGCGCTTGCCCGGATTTGCGATGACGCTTGATCATCGAGCGTCCGCTCGTCACCGCCGGAGCCCCCATGTCCAATCCGCCGCTCGCCGAGATGTTCTCCCGCCTTCTGAGCGCATCGGTTCAGACGCGCGCCGCAAGGAGTGTGGAAGCGTTTGGCTGGCTGATCCTGGTCGAGTCCATCGTGCTGATGTTCGCGCCGCACTTCGTGGCGGCCCTGTTGCACCTGCCCGCCCTCGAACCGCAGGGCGCCAACTACCTGCGGCTCGCGGCGCTGCTCGTCGGCGGCGTTGGCATGCTGTATGTCGTCAGCGGCCGACTCAACGCCGAGGGCTTCGTGTTCGGGTCGCTGCTCGATCGCCCGCTGGTGCCACCGATCATGCTGGTGCTCTGGAACCTAGGGATCATTCCGGGGCCGCTCGCGCTTCTGTTCGCGGTGCAGGACTTCGGCAGCTTCCTCTGGACGCTCAGTGCATGGAAGTCGGAGCAGCGTCCGGAGGCCACACAACCGGGATAAACCAGAACGCGTACGGCGGTCGTGATCTCTAGTATTGCTTCCTGACGCCATTCGGCCACGGTGACGTCCATGACCATGCGCAACGGATTCAGTGGCACCGTCGGCAACACGCCGCTGATCCGGCTCGAGCGTCTCAGCGTTGAGACCGGCTGCAACATCCTCGCGAAGGCGGAGTTCCTGAACCCCGGCGGCTCCGTGAAGGACCGCGCCGCGCTCTACATCATTCGCGCGGCCGAGAGCAGCGGTGCGCTGCGGCCCGGCGGCACGGTGGTCGAGGGCACCGCGGGCAACACCGGGATCGGACTTGCACACATCTGCGCCGAGCGCGGTTACCGCTGCGTCATCGTCATTCCGGACAACCAGTCGTCCGAGAAGATGGAGCTGCTCCGCACGCTCGGCGCGGAAGTACGGCCGGTGCCGCCGAAGCCGTATGTCGACAACGACAACTACCAGAAGATCGCGGCCCGCACCGCCGCCACGATGCCCAACGCGATCTGGGCGAACCAGTTCGACAACATCGTCAACCGCCAGGCGCACTACGAGACGACTGGCCCCGAGATCTGGCGCGACACCGGCGGCGCGATCGACGCCTTCGTTTGCGCGACCGGCACCGGCGGGACACTCGCCGGCGTTGCACGCCATCTGAAGGGGCGCGACCCGCGCGTGCGCATCGTGCTCGCCGACCCGCAGGGCAGCGCGCTGTACAACTGGGTCAAGACCGGCGAACTGAGGGCCTCGGGCAGTTCGATCACCGAGGGCATCGGCACGACGCGCGTCACCGCGAACCTCGAAGGCACACCGATCGACGATGCAGTCGCGATCGACGACCCGACCTGCGTGGCGATGGTCTACCGCCTGCTGCGCGAAGAGGGGTTCTTCGTCGGCGGCTCCAGCGGCATCAACGTCGCCGCCACGGTGCAGGTCGCGCGCGACCTCGGCCCCGGCCACACGGTCGTCACGCTGCTGGCGGACCGTGGCGGGCTCTACGCGAAACGGCTGTTCAATCCCGAGTGGTTGCGCGAGAAGGGTCTGGACAGTGCGGCCAGCTCGCCAGAAAAAACCAAGTAACCGTCCTATGCCTGGCGCAGCGCTGCCAGCTCGCGCCGGCACGCGTCGCTGAATTCCGCCAGCGGATTGGCATCGCGCGATCGGATCCGCAACTCGTCGATCGACAGGTTCGGCCCGAAGTACTGCTCGCTGATCCGGTCGATGGCCGCAGGGCTTGATCAAACACGTCCCGCCGCGGTCGCCATAGCATCCACAGTGCGCCCCACGTCTTGCTCCAATGGCCGCGCCACACTGCGCTGCAGCAGCTGCACGATGCGCCGGTTGACCGCTTCCGGATCGGTGATCGGACCCATGTGACCGAGCCCCGGCAGCGTCTCGTGCCGCGCATGCGGCAGCCGGGCTCGCAGCAGTTCGCCGATTCGCCGCGTGCTCGTAACGGTGCCGCCGCCGCTGAAGAACGTCATCGGCCGCATCCATCGCAGACAGGTTGCGTCCGGCGCGCCGTCCGCCAGCGCGGCAAAGTGCGGCAGTACGGCCGGCATGCGGCCGGCGATCGACTGCCGGCGCTCGGCGGGCAGTGACGCCCAGGTCCCCCGGCCGGTCCAGTAATCGAGAAAACCTTCCGCAGCGCCACTGAAGTCGCGCCGATGCAGTGCGTGGCGCATGGCGTCGGCCACCTGGATCGCCTCGCGCGCCGCTGCCGAATGCGGATCGTCATCGAAGAGCCAGCCGAACAGCACCGGCTCATACGCGATGAGGCTAGACACCGCGCGCGGATGAAGTTCCGCGACCTTGAGCGCAACCGCACCCCCATAGGAATGACCGACGAGATGAACGCGACCCGCTGCACGCAGCACCGGCTCGACCAGCGCGACCTCGTCCGCCAGCGCCAGCGGCCGACGGCCCGACCAGGCGGGCCGCGTGCCGTGGCCATGCAGATCGAGCGCAAGCACGTCGAAGTGCGGCTGCAGCAGCCCGGCGAGCGCAGTCCACTGCCGCGACGAGCTGCCGCTCGAGTGCAGCAGCACCACGACGGGCCGCGCGCCGAACGCCGGATTGAAATCGGATGCGTCCACGTTCACCTCGCCGGTCCGGACCTCAGTGCGTGGCCCGCGTCACGTGCTCGACGATCGGCGCCAGCGCCGTGCCGATGCGCTGCATCTGCGCAGGCGTGACGAGCTCGGCCAGCACCTCGCCGAAGCGCGCGTCCTGGGCACCGCTGACGATGTACTGCCAGCGATAGGCCTTCAGCATCACGTCGCGCACCGCGGCTTCTTCGTGTGCCGGCGGCGGGCCGACGTTGGCGAGGAAGTAATCCGAGTCGGCCGTCGCCTGCAGCTGGCAGATGCCGTCGACGGCGCCGACGAGCTCGATGAGGTCGGTCACGCCCTGGTCACGCTCGGCCTCGCTGCAGCGTGCGTGTTCGCGGCGCCACTCGAGTTCGTCGAGGATCGCGTGCTGTGACTCTTCCTTCCAGTGGAAAAGGAACACGTCCTTCCACAGGTCCGAGAGCTCGGTGTCCGGGTCGATGCTGGCGCGGTAGTGGGACTGCGAGAAGATCTCGATGTCTAGCGTCAGCGCCATCACGGCCCAGGTGCTCTTCGACAGGACGGCGTTGGCGACATCGTTCGGCTGAGGCTTGAAGTCGTAGCCGACAGGCATCTGCTCCGCCTGCATGCGCTCGAGCCGACGAAAGAGCTCCTGGTGCTTCAGCTCCTCGTCGGTCAGCCGCACTAGCGCTTCGAATGCGACCTGGTCACCGAGCGCGTGCGTGTGGCTGAGTTCGGTGGTCTTGGCGCCGATGAAGCGCTCGACCAGCGCGAACATGTTGGCGTAGGTGCGCCCCTGCACCTGTGAGAAGAAGCGCTTCGCCGCAGGCTTCAGGAACGGCAGCTCGTTGACCTTGGACAGACCGTCCGGCATGAACTTCTTGCGGAAGTCGAACTGCCGGCCGCGGATCACGTCGCGGTCGATATCCCAACGGATGCGCTTGGACACCTCAATGACCTTGGCGTAGCGGTCGGTTTGAGGCCGCATCGCGACCCCGGCTTGCATGGTTGCTGCTTGCATGGTGATGCTCTCCCTGGTTTGGGTTGAAGTCGCGCGCCCGAACACTGCGGGGCACGCGGGTTGAAGAACCTTCGGTCAGTTGCCGGCAGTCCGCATCGGCTGCGCGGCCAGGCGCGCCGGATCCGTACCCAGCACTCGGCTCGCCGTTAGTTCGCCGACGCGGCGGCCCATCGCCGCGCCCGCATCGACCGAGCTGCGGTAGTGGATGCCGGCGTAGATGCGGGATTCGCCGACCTCGCGCACGAAGTCGTCGACAGTCGCCCAGCGGCGCGTCGCGCCCCTGGCGGTCGGGCTGCTGGTTGCAAGCGCGACCTGCGGACCGAACTCCGCCTTCAGCACCGCGCCGATCGCGGCGGCGAGCGTGGCGTGCGCGCTCGGGTACTCGGGGTGCATTGGCGCATCGATCAGCGGCGCCCACGTCGCATCGCGCTGCGTCGAGTCGTTGCCGTCGATGTCACCGTTGCGGATTGCCGTCGCCGGACGCCAGAAGTTGTACGTGTACTTGGCGTCGAACACGGCGATCATCGCGTCGTCCAGTGCCTGCGCCGCAGCGGCATAGAGCCGTGCGTTTGCGGCGACGTCGCGCCCCGGCTGCGCGGCCGCGGAGCGCACGACGCCGGTATAAATGGGCGGCAGCGAGTACTCCCAGAACCGTGCAATCTCGGTCTGCTCGGTGGTGCGGCGCGTGCTGTTCTTCGCGCCGAACTCGTGCACTTCGTTGTAGTCGCGTGCCCAACCATCGCTGCCCAACGCCAGCGGCGGCGCAACGCGGAACTGCGACGGACTCGCCAGCCCCCAGCCGCTGCGCTGCGTCCAGGAGAACGCGGCCGGTGATGCGGTCGGCACGTACGCGCCCGCGGAGGTATGCGGCCGATAGGTGTCGGCACTCGCGACGCTGTCGACGGCACGCCGCGCCAGCAGAGTGGTCGCCGCACGCTCACCGGTCGCGATCCCGGCCGCCTTTGCGGGGCCGTCGGCGACGGCCGCGAGCGCGGCCTGATACGCAGCATCGATCGCTGCCTGCTGCGCCGGCAGCAGCTTCGTCAGCGCGACGCGATGCGCGGCGGCCACCGCAGCGTCGATCGAGCCTTCGCGCCCGGTCGCCTGCACCGCATCATGTGCGGCCGACTGCACCAGCGCCAGCACGCGGATCGCCGGCGGAGTGCCAAGTTTGGATTCGACCAGCAGCTCGCCGGTCTTCGTGTTCCAGTCGGTGATGACATCGGCGTGCGCGGTCGCGACGCCGAAGATCGGCACGGTCGCGGCGGCGACGAGACGCGCGACGCGGAAGCGGATTGCGGACATCGGATTTCTCCTTCGTTGGTGATGCGATTGATTGGGCGGGACGTGCACGGCATCAGCCGCGCTGCCCCTCCGTGGAATCGATTCGCTGCAACGCCGGATCGCGCTCGGAGCGCATCGGCGCTTTGTCGGCCTCCCGAGCGCCGGCTTGGACGGTGTTGTCGTGCGCACCGGCGCGCAGCGCCGGCGGTCCGACGGCGGCCACGCTGATCGCGGCGATCAGGCAAACGGTTGCGAGCGCCACGATGGAGTTATCGAGGAGGCGCGCCATTCGGGATGAAGCGACGCCCGCGCCGGGCTTGACGGAATTCACGGTGCTCATGGATGTCTCCGGTTCGGCACGCGTCAGCGCGCCGTGTAAAGGACGTAGTCGGCCGTGTATGGAACACGGATGGTCTTGCCGCGTGATCCCTCGCTGCACCCGGCGGTCGGAGCGACGCCGCCGGCGGTGTTGACACGCTGGATGCTGGTGACTTCGCTGAAGCGGCCCGTGGGACCGCTGGACTTCGTCGTCAGCAGCAGCCAGGGGATCGCCCCATGGACCGGTGCATCGGCGCGCGCCTTGACTGCACCGACGACGCGGCTGCCGTCGCTCGACTGCCAGTACGGTCCGGCGCCGTGCCGCCCGATCACCGTGTCGGACGCATCGAGCAGTTCCGCCTCCGGGGCAACGAAGGCCCAGCCGAAGCCGTTGGTCGCCTGCTGGCGGCACTCGTAGATCTGCACTCCGCGCGCAGCCAGCCAGTACGTCGGCTTCTCGTCCGGCGCAGTCCGCAGACCGGCGGGGACCTCAACCGTTGCCAGATTGGTGCACGCCGCGAGGGTCACTGCCGCGGCTGCGGTCGCCATCAGGTCTCTCATGGCGTTCAGCTCCGCGTGATGACGGTCTCGAGGTACTCGCTCGGTACGACGAGTGACGTCGACCCGCCGACATTCAGTTCGGCAAGCAGCGCGAGCAGGTCCTGTTCAAGCGCCTGTCGCCCGGCATCGTCGAGCGCCCCAAACGCCTTGTGGGTCGGTCCGTAGTAGTCGCGGAACACCTGGACCCAGTGCGCCGGCGAGCGGTAGCGGAAGTTGAAGACGCGGCGCTCGGCGCAGATCTCAGCCGCCTCACCGCCAAATAGTCCGGCCAGATGGGCTTCGCTGCCCCAGAGCGAGGGCGACTTGAGGCCCGCGGGCGGCGGCACATGGCGCCCGATCAGCTTGAACAGCCGGCCGATGAAGCTTTCCGGCGTCCAGTTCGCCATCGCCAGTCGGCCGCCGGGACGCAGCACCCGCATCATCTCGTCGGCAGTGCGCTGCTGGTCCGGCGCGAACATCGCGCCAAAGGTCGAGATCACGACGTCGAAGTTCGCGTCCGGAAACGGCAGGTCCATGACGTCGGCTTCCTGGAAGCGGATGTCGAAGCCTTCGGCGTTTGCGCGCTCGCGGCCCTTGTCGAGCAGCGTCGGCACATAGTCGGTCGACGTGACTATTGCGAAGCGACGGGCTGCTGCGAGCGTGGCGTTGCCGTTGCCGGCGGCCACGTCGAGCACGCGCTCGTCGGCGCGGATGTCCGCAGCTTCCGCGAGCGATTCGCCGACGATCTGCAGCGTCGTACCGACAACGGCGTAATCGCCACTGGCCCAGGTGGCCTGCTGCCGTTGCTTGATCGCGGCGTAGTTCGGCGCGGGTGCAACGGGTGTACTGAGGTCGTTCATGCTGTTCTCCAGAGGTTGGGGAGTGCTTTGTTCAGGCCTGGTTGCTGTGCGCAGACCGCGCGTGCATCCGGGTTGGCTGGCCGTGGGCAAGCTCGCGCGCAACTGAACGGATCTCGCTGCGATCGATCCCGATGTCGCGCAGGGTCCGCGCATGGAGGCCGGCGAGCGCCCGATACGTGGCCTGCTCCTCGCGTTGGCGCCGGGCTTCGGCAATGAATCGACGAATCGCGGCCGACGCCGCATGCGTCGCGCCGGAAATCAGGTCCCCGATGGCACGCGCACGCGCCGTGCGCGCCGCCGAATGCAGCGGCTTCGCCGCCAGCGCGGCATAGATCCCGCTGCGTTCGATCGCGGCTTCGCCGAAGCCGTTGGCGGCCAGCGCCCGGACCGCGAGCGCTGCGCCCGGATCGCGCAGGCGGAGCTCGTCTTCGTTGGCGCTTGCGGTCGCAGCACCGGTCACGCGACCGGGTGCGGCGACGCTGCGGGTAATGCGGCCGAAGCTGGAAGCCGAGGTTTCGCCGAGCAGGTATTGCGACTGGTTCGAGTAGCGCATGGTGTCGTCCTCTTGTCGAGGAGCGAACCGTACGCAGGGGTGCGTTCCGCGAGCGTTCCTCGCGTTCCGCAGAGGGTAGGAGGGGCCTAGCGGCCGCCCAGTGCGGCGATCAGGGGCGCATGCGCGACTGAAGTTTCGGCGATGATGCGATTCACCAGCTCGCCGAATGCCGGCGTCGTGTCTGGCGCCGCTTTGGCGCGCGCCGGCAGCCTCGATTCAAGCGCGCGGATGCGGTCCTGCACGTCGTGCGTCACTGCCGGGTGCATCGCCAGCGTCTCGAGGACGGTGTGCGCAGCATCGTGTTCACCGACGATCAGCAGCAGTTCGGCAAACCCGATCAGCGGACCGAACAGCAGCGGCTGCGATCCGAGTTCGGCGGCCAGCGCCATGCCGGCGGCCGTTGCCGCGCGGGCGCGATCGAACTCGCCGCGCCGCGCTGCCGCGATGGCTTCGAAGCTGCGCACAACCGGTATCACGCCACGGTAGCCGACGGCCTGAGCGATTTCGATCGCCTGCTGCGCGTACTGCACGGCGCGATCGAGATCGTTCGCGCGCAGCGCGACGTCGGCGAGATTGGCGTACAGGTAGGTCCGGGTGTTGACGAGGCCGTCGCGCTCGCAGATCACGAGGGCCTCGTGCAGATGCGCCGCGGCGCTCTCGTGCCGGTCCATCGCAAGTTCCAGCGACGCGAGGTTGTTCAGGCAGAGCGCCTCGCCGGCGCGGTCGCCCAGTCGCCGATGCTGCTCGAGCGATTGCAGCGACAGACGCTGGGCTTCGGTGTAGCTGCCGAGGCGCTTTTCGATCAGCGCCAGATGGTCGAGCGTCATCGCGTGGCTGTGCGCGTGTTCCTCGGGCGATGCGCCGAAGAGGCGCTGCTTGAAGTGGCTGCGCGCCTCTTCCCAGCGGCCGAGCCGGAAGGCGCAGGTCGCGAGAACGTTGCGCGCCTGCATCGCCGCCTCCTGATCGCGCTTCCGATCCGCGCCCTTGAGCACGTCGGCCGCGTCGGCCTCGGCCTCGGCGTAGCGATCGAGCCGGTACTTCAGATGCGCGATTCGACTCTTCAGCAGCAGTTGCAGGGACGCGTCCCGCTGCGTCGCCGAGCCAGCCATCGACTGCTGCAGCAGCGCCAGGCCCTCGCCGGAACGACCGCGCGCGTCCCAGTAGTCGAGCAGGGTCTTCGTCATGCCAGCGACCGCGTCGGCAGGGCCGTGCTCGGCCGACCAGGCCAGGGCGCGGCGACAGTTGTCGTATTCGGTCTCAACGCCATCCAGCGCCGCGCGATTCCCCGCGTCCACCGCGGTCCGCAACCGCGCCAGCAGTCGATGGAAATAGGTGGCATGCGCCGACTGGGCCACGTCCGCCGACATCGGGTCCAGGTGCGCCAGCGCGAACTGCTGCACCAGCGGGTGCAGGTGGACCCGGTCGTCCTCGCGTCGCAGCAGCGACTTGTCCGCGAGCGCACCGAGCACCGGCAGGCGCGCGCCGGCCACAGCGCGTGCCGCCTCCGGCGTGAAGCCGCCCGAGAAGACTGCAAGTCGCGCCAGCGCGCTGCGCTCGCTGTCGCCCAGCAGCCGCCACGACTGGTCAAACACGACCTGCATGCTCGCGTGGCGCGCCGGTTGCGCTGCGTCCGGCGCACTCAGCAACTCGCTTCCCCGTCGCAGCTCTTCCGCGATCTCGGCACACGAGAGGACGCGCGTCCATGACGCGGCGAGTTCGAGAGCAAGTGGCAGTCCGTCCACCTGCCGGCATATCTCCGCGATCGCGCCGGCCTCGGCATCCGCAACGATGTCAGGCTGGACGCGGTGTGCCGCGTGCACGAAGAGCCGCGCGGCGTCGAAGGCTTCGACTCGATCGAGATCCTCGTCCTCGGGACATGGCAGGCCATCGAGCGGCACCAGCCATTCCGAGGCCAGCGCCAGCCGCACGCGCGAGGTGACCAGCAACTTCAGCCGCGGGCACGCGGCCAGCAGCCGCTCGAGCAGCGCCGCACCGCCCGTCAGGTGCTCGAAGTTGTCCAGCACCAGCAGCAGCTGGCGCTCGCGCAGCGCCGCAAGCACCTGCTCCACGGTCTCGGCCCCGCCCTTCAGCGGAATCTCGAGTTCGAGCGCCAGGCGACCAACGATTTCGCCCACCGCGGTCAGCTCTTCGAGCGGCACGAACGCCGCTCCGTCGACGAAGCCTGGCGCGAGCTCCTGCAGGGCACGACGCGCCAGACGCGTCTTGCCGACGCCGCCCGGCCCCGTCAGGCACAGCAGCCGGCAGTCCGGCTGCGCCAGCAGCGCCGCGATCCGCCTCAGTTCCACCGTGCGACCGATGAAGCCTTCGTCGCCCACCAGTGTCCGACCGCCCGGGCGCGCTGCCACCGGCTGTGCCGCGCCGAGCTGCTCCTGCCAGCTGCGCAGTTCCGCGCTCGGCTCCAGCCCCAGTTCGTCGCGCAGCCGCTCGACGAAGTCGCGGTACGCCTGCTGCGCCCGCGGCCCCTGGCCAGCCCGCGCGAGTCCATCGGCGTACCAGCGCAGCGCCGCCTCATCCAGCGGATCGGATTCGAGCAACCGCGCCGCCAGCTCGACGGCTTCGACGTCTTCCAACGTGCCAGCGACCAACTGTTGCTGGGCAGCGCCACGCCACGCGTTGCGCAGCCGCTCGCGCTCGAATCCGAGCCACCCGGACCACGCCTCATTGCCGTCTTCGTCGAAGCCCTGCAGCAGCTCTCCCCGGTAGAGGCGCAGCGCCTCATCCACCCGCTGCTCGCGCAGTGCCGACTCGAACGCCTGCACATCGGTATTCACCTCACACTGCAGCGCCGCCCCTTGCGCCTGCACCTGCGGTGCTCCGGCAAGGGCCTGCAACCGATGCAGCGCCTTGCGCAGATTGCTGTACGCGAGCTTCGGGTCCTGCTCCGGCCAGAGCAGCGCCGCCAGCTCGGCCCGCCCCACCCACTCGCGACGGAATGCCAGATAGACCAGCAACTGCGTCCGCCGCTCGCAGTCGAGCGCCCGGCTTCCACGCAGAGTTGGCGAGCCGAACAGGATCAGCTGAAGTGGCGGGGTGGCATTCATGTGACAGCGACGAAGCCGCAAACTAGCGCGCGCGCCGCACGACCCGCAAGCCTCGATCGCGTCACACTGCATCCGCGAACCATCGAAAAGGGGTTTCGCGGCGGAAACGCGCGAAACTGCCAGAATCGCGTCTGGACTTTCCAGGAGCCTGCCTTGAGCCTCTATCGACTCGGCGAGGACCAGCCCAGGATTGGGGCGGATGCCTTCATCGCACCGGGAGCGCGCCTGATCGGCAAGGTCGTGCTTGGAGCGCGCGCCAGCATCTGGTTCGGCGCCGTGCTGCGTGGAGACAACGAACCCATCGTGGTCGGCGATGACTCCAACGTGCAGGAAGGCTGCGTGCTGCACAACGATGCCGGGTTTCCCCTGACCGTCGGATGCGGCTGCACCATCGGCCACCAGGCGATGGTTCACGGCTGCACGATCGGCGACCATTCGCTGATCGGCATCCAGGCGATCATCATGAATGCCGCCGTGGTCGGCAAGGAATGCCTGGTGGCTGCTGGATCGATCATCACCGAGCGCAAGACCTTTCCCGACCGCGTGTTGATCATGGGCGTGCCGGCCAAGGCAGTGCGGCCGCTGACCGATGCAGAGATCGCGCACCTGCACGAGAGCGCGCGCGAGTACGCCGCGCGCGGCCAGCGCTATCGCGCCGAGCTCGCGCTGCTGAAGGATGTTCCCCATGGCTGACCTCTTCGACAACCCGATGGGGCTGATGGGCTTCGAGTTCGTCGAATTCGCGTCGCCGCAGTCCGATGTACTGGAGCCGTTGTTCGAGAAGATGGGCTTCAGCCTCGTCGCGCGTCATCGCAGCAAGGACGTGCTGCTGTACCGGCAGGGCGACATCAACTTCATCGTCAACCGCGAGCCGAAGAGCCTCGCCGGCTACTTCGCCGCGGAGCACGGCCCGAGCGCGTGCGCGCTGGCGTTCCGCGTGCGCGATTCGCATCGCGCCTACGCGCGCGCGCTGGAACTCGGCGCGCAGCCAATCGACGTGCCGACCGGGCCGATGGAACTGCGGCTGCCGGCGATCAAGGGCATCGGCGGTGCAGCGCTGTACCTGATCGACCGCTTCGAGGACGGCAAGAGCATCTACGACATCGACTTCGACTGGATGCCGGGAGTCGAGCGCCATCCGCGTGGCCACGGTTTCCGCATCGTCGATCACCTGACCCACAACGTCTACCGCGGCCGCATGGCCTTCTGGGGCGGCTTCTACGAGAAGCTGTTCAACTTCCGCGAGATCCGTTACTTCGACATCAAGGGCGAATACACGGGGCTCACCAGCCGTGCGATGACTGCGCCCGACGGCAAGATCCGCATCCCGCTGAACGAGGAATCCGGCAAGGGCGGCACCGGCCAGATCGAAGAATTCCTGATGAAGTTCAACGGCGAGGGGATCCAGCACATCGCGTTGCTGACGGACGACCTGTTCACCAGCGTCGACGCGCTGCAGATGGCTGGCGTGCCGCTGATGTCGGCGCCCAACGACATCTACTACGAGATGCTGGACGAACGGCTCCCGGGACACAGTGAGCCGGTCGAGGAACTCAGGGCGCGCGGCATCCTGCTCGACGGCAGCACCAAGGGCGGTGACAGGCGCCTGCTGCTGCAGATCTTCTCCGAGACGCTGCTCGGCCCGGTGTTCTTCGAATTCATCCAGCGCAAGAACGATGAGGGTTTCGGCGAGGGTAACTTCAAGGCGCTGTTCGAATCGCTCGAGCGTGACCAGATCCGGCGCGGGACGCTGACCGTCGACGCATGAGCCCTCCGCACGGCCGCTCCGAAGGAGGGCTCGCTCCCGCTTGGCGGGGCGGCGCGTCAGCGCAAAGGGTGCACCAATGAGGACCCCACTCGCTGCAGAACGCATTCGCGAACGCCTGGCAGAGCGGCCGGAATGGCGTCTGAGCGAAGACGGCAAGGCGATCGAGCGTGAATTCCGGTTCGGCGATTTTCGCGCGGCATTTGCCTTCATGACGTGCGTGGCTCTCGCGGCCGAACGCGCCGATCATCACCCGGAATGGAGCAACGTCTACAACCGGGTCAGCATGCGACTCACGACCCACGACGCCGGCGGACTCACCGAGCACGACTTCGCGCTGGCGGCCGAGGCCGACGCCGCCGCGGGAGCGCCGCGATGATCGAAACCGACGAGCAGCGTCGAGTCGGGGAACGCGAACCCGGGCGCCCCGGCAATCCGGACTGGACGATTCCGCAGCAGTGGGCCGACTACACGGCCGCCGAGCACGCTGCGTGGAAGACGCTGTTCGAGCGCCAGGCGCTGCTGCTGCGGGGGCGTGCCTGCAACGAGTTCATCGCCGGGCTGCGTGCGTTGCCGATCGAAGCCGATCGCATTCCGGACTTCGAGCGCCTGAGTGACGTGCTAATGCCCCGCACCGGCTGGAGCATCGTCGCGGTGCCCGGGCTCGTGCCGGACGAAGTTTTCTTCGAGCACCTCGCGCACCGGCGCTTCCCGGCGGGGCAGTTCATCCGCCGCGCCGATCAGCTCGACTACCTCGAGGAACCCGATGTCTTCCACGACGTATTCGGGCATGCGCCGTTGCTGATGAACCCGGTGATCGCAAACTTCATCCAGGCCTATGGAATTGGCGGCCTGCGCGCTCGACGCCTCGGCATGCTGCCGTTGCTGGCGCGGGTGTACTGGTATACGGTCGAGTTCGGCCTGGTGCAGCAGCCCGACGGGCTGCGCATCTACGGCGCCGGTATCGTCAGTTCGCGCGCCGAAAGCGTCTTTGCACTCGGGGACGATTCGCCGCACCGCGTCGGCTTCGATCTCGAGCGAGTGATGCGGACGCGCTACCGGATCGACGACTTCCAGGAGTGCTACTTCGTGCTCGACTCCTTGGACGACCTGCTGGAGCTTGCCCACATCGACTTCGCGCCACTGTACGAGCGCGTCGCACTGATGGGAGAACTGGCGCCCGGGCAGCTGCTCAACTCCGACCGAATGTTCGCGCGCGGCAACGGTCGCTATCACGCGGCGCTGCGCCCGCAGGCACGCGATGGCTGAAGGTTGTGTGATCGTCACCGGCGCGGCCGGCGGGCTGGGACGCGCAGTCGTGGCGCACTTTGCGGCGCGCGGCGCGCCGCTCGCACTGCTGGGCCGCGATGCAACCGCACTGAACGCGCTGCTCGCGGAGCTGCCTGCTGCCACTGCGCTGCCACTGCCGACGGACCTGCTCGACCGCGCCGCGGTGGCTGCTGCGATCGAGCGTGCGGTCGCGCGCTTTGGCGGGATCGATGCCGCGATCCACCTGGCCGGTGGCTTCGCGATGGGCTCTGCGGTGCACGAGACCGGGGCTGCGGCTTGGCAGCAGATGCTCGACCTCAATGTCAACACGATGCTGTCGAGCGCCGCCGCCGTGGTGCCGGTGATGCGCCGCCAGAAGCGCGGTTACATCGTCAATGTCGGCGCGATGTCCGCCCAGCGCGGCGCAGCGCAGATGGGCGCTTACATCGCGTCGAAGAGCGCGCTGATGCGTCTGACCGAATCAATGGCGGCCGAGCTGCGCGATGAAGGCATCCACATCAATGCCGTGCTGCCGACCATCATCGACACGCCGGCCAACCGCAAGGCGATGCCGAAGGCCGATTACTCGCGTTGGGTGGCGCCCGACGCGCTCGCGGATGTCATCGGCTTTCTCGCGAGCGACGCGGCACGCGCGGTGCACGGCGCGCTGATACCGGTCACCGGATTAAGCTGAGGCGCACAGAGTCGAGACAACGGAGGCTGCATGAAGATCGATCGAATCCACCACGTCGCCTACCGCTGCCGCGATGCCAAGGAGACGGTCCTCTGGTACCAGAAGATGCTTAAGATGGACTTCGTGCTGGCGATCGCCGAGGACCAGGTGCCCTCAACCAAGGAACCGGACCCGTACATGCATGTCTTCCTCGACGCCGGCGGGGGTAATGTGCTGGCGTTCTTCGAGTTGCCGACCAAGCCGCCGATGGGCCGCGACCCGAATACGCCGCCCTGGGTGCAGCACATCGCGTTCAAGGTGAAGGACCGCGCCACGCTGATCGAGTACCGCAGGCACCTCGAGGCCAATGGCGTGGAGGTGCTCGGCGTCACGGATCACGGCGCGTTTCACTCAATCTATTTCTTCGATCCGAACGGGCACCGAGTGGAGCTCGCCTGCCCCGATCCCGACGAGGCCGAGACCCTACGCAGGCTCGACGCGGTCAAGTGGGACATGCTCGAGGAATGGTCGAAGACCAGGCGGGCGCCACGCCACGCGGCTTTCCTGCACCAGCGCGAATTCAAGCAGTAGCCGGCAGCTGCGAACGCCGCGGCCGTCAGTCGCGCACCAGGTCGACGAGGTGCAGCGCGACCGCGGCGACGTGCGCCAGCAGCAGTGCGATGAGGGCGTGTGCGACGGCCCGATGCGCGCTGCGTGCGACGACTGCAGCATCGCTCCCCTGCAACGCGAACCAGAACGCGCCGCTGACACACGCCACGAGCAGTGTCAGCAGCAGCAGTCCCTCGATCGCGGCGAAAAGACCTCCTCCTTCGGACCCCGGTCGTATGCCCCCGAAGATTCCAGCGATATCGGTCAGCACGCTGCCCCCCTGGCCAGCGAGCCACGGAAAGTAGAGCCTCCAGCGCCCGCCCAGCGTGCAGGCGGCGAAATAGAGCAGCGTGATCGGCAGCAGGGCGAGCCCGATCACGACGTGACTCAGGTCGATCGCGCCCGGAGACTCCGGCAAGCGGTAATAGAGCGCAAGCCACGGACTGCTCGCGGCGAGCCAGACGCACGCGAGTGCGATCAGTCCATGGAGCAGGTTGCCGATGCGTTCGAGCAGCGCGCGCATCCTCACGCAGCCCGCGCGGCCGGACTGGCTGTCAGGCGGGACACCTGTTCGGCGAAGCGGTTGACCTCGTCCCAGTTGGTGAACTGCACCTTGGCCGCGAAGTCGGTCGGCCCTTTGTTGATCCACATGACGAGCCGCATCATGTGTTTGTCGACCGGACCGTAGCGTGAATAGTCGAGTTCGCCTGCAAAGACACCGGCGAGCCTTGGCTTCCATGGCGACTGTGCGATCAGGCGCTTCAGATACGGATTGGTCTGCGGCGTGTTCTTCAGCGGCTTGCGCGCGACCAGATTCACCGAGAAGAGCGCGCTGGGCCGGGCCTCGAGCAGTGCCTGCCGCGCGCGGATGAACTCGAGCACCGCCGGGCTGTGCTTGCCGTGACGGATGCTCGCGCCGATCACGATCGCATCGAACTTCGCGGGATCAACGTCAGCTCCGACGAGCGGGCAGACGGTCGCCTCGCCGCCACGCTCGAGCAGGTACGACTGGATCCGCTCGCAGATCCTCTTCGACAGGCCGTAGTTGGTCGAGTACAGAAGAAGCGTATGGGCCACGGGATCGTCTGCCCTTCGAAAAACACCGTGCAAGCCTAGCAACCCGCACCGGCCGAAGTCTGACCCATGTCAGTGGCGCCATCGTCGACACGGCGCACGTTCACGGCAGATCAAATTTGCCGAACCCCAAGGCGCTCAGAACTTCTCGACCCAGGGCCGCAGCTCGATCTCCCAGGTCCATGCAGTGCGAGGCTGCTGGACCAGTTGCCACATTGTCTGCGCAATCGCCTCGGGATCGAGCTGGCTGTCGGGCGCGGTCTCGGGATAGCCGCTGCCGCGCACCGCCCCATCGATGACGATATGCGCGACGTGAATGTTCTGCGGCGCAAGTTCGCGCGCCATGCTCTGCGCCAGTCCGCGCAACGCAAACTTGCCCATCGCAAACGGTGCCGACTGCGCATAGCCCTTGACGCTGGCCGAAGCGCCCGTGAAAAGCACCGTACCCTGCCCGCGCGCGAGCATGCGACGCGCGGCCTGTTGCGCGACGAGGAAGGCGCCGAACGCGGTGACCTGCAGCGAGCGTTGCACATCGGCCGCATCGAGGGCGACGAGCGGCCCGCGACTGCGATGGCTCGGGTTGTAAAGCACCAGTGCAAGCGGCGGCTGCTCTGCGTCGA
>Ga0335084_10000564_pt1 | contig 31752 bp, 67 predicted proteins | sample Lox_Sample_44_FD_206721 | JGI IMG/M metagenome (GOLD analysis project Ga0335084, IMG submission 206721) | Soil microbial communities from Loxahatchee National Wildlife Refuge, Florida, United States - Lox_Sample_4.4 | ecosystem: Environmental > Terrestrial > Soil > Wetlands | place: USA...
CCTTGATCCTTGGTACGTCAGGGACCCGCATTCGTCTGTGTCACTCGGAAGCCGCCCTTTTGTCCAAGGCCCGGCGTCGTTTGTTCGCCAGTCTCGTCCAGATTTTGCGGTTTCGACGACGTATCTTCTCGGTGTGGCCGAACGAATGGCGTGCGGTCACCGCGTCCTTGATTCCAATGGACTCAGCTTGACCTTTCACGCCCCGTCGGCGCTTTTCTGGCTTGGTAGATCTACTCACAGAAGGTCGACCTTAGTTGGTCTCCTGGAGGATCTCAACATTCGTGACGAGGAAGCCGAACTCCTCGTCGGTCATGTGGATGCGGCAGTAGTCCTTGGGCTCGACCTTGTCGAATTCCGGCGGCGTTCTAACCTTTACGTGGACGCTGCATTCGTACTGGTACTCCTTGAGGGAGACGCAGTCGATTTGATTGATCGTCGTGACCGATACGCCCAGGTCAGGGTCGTTGAGCAGCCTCGTCAGGAACATGACGAAGCTCTCGTCCTGGTTCCTGAACTCCTTGATGTCCACGCGCATGCGGACCTTGGCCCTGAATTCGCTCATGGCTTCCTCTGCAAATGCTCGTGGTACTTGGCGTTTAGCTCCTCGTCGTTGACGGTCCCGCGCACGGCGGCGATGACTCCATCCACGAACTCACCCTGCGGCCAGCTGTGATGGTGGATGTAATAGAACTTGAGGATGTCGCCTCGGACCTTCTCCTCGACATCGAGCAGCGCCTTCGCCGCCACTGCACGCTTGCACGGGTAGTCGTTGCACGGGCAGAGGCCGGCGAAGTAGTCGCTGTCGTGGCCGGCATTGAACATGTGGTTGCCCTTGCCGCAGTCGACGTACTCGCGACCAGGCGACGGCTTTGGGCACGGCAGGTCCGCTTCCGGGCTCTCGAAGTCAGTTCCGCAGTTGCTGCATTTTTGTCCCATCATTTCCTCTTTTTAGGCAGTGGAGCGTCTTTACCGCCGTGCGCCTTGCACAGATGGTTGTCGTTGGTCGTGTCGACGGGCATCCAGCAGTAATGCTGATGGCAGCCAGACGCTGATGGAGGGTCTGGCAGGTCAGAACGCTGACCATTGAGGTTCCACAGTTCGAAGGCTTTCTTGTTCACTTCATCGAGTGAATCGAAGTATTTAGCGTATTGCAGAGCCATTTTTCTGCGCTCAGATCCATATTCGAATCCGTCGCCGTAGGCTGCGAGGCACTTCTCGGGCACGCGCAGCTCATTGCGCTCGCGATTGTCTACGCCGTCGTGGAAACCAAGCATGTACGCATCACTCGGAAGCATTTGATCAGTCATTTTCCGCAAAGTCTTCCGGGTATTTACGACCAGCCCAGTCAGCTCCAGCGCCTTTGGGTTCGTCTGATGGGTCGTAGTAGCTGTGATCGCAGATCTGGCAGGTGAACTTGCCCATGTTGGCGGACAAGATCTTGGTCGCCCTCGAACCGCAGTTGGGGCAGGTCCGCCACGTCGTGACCCTCTTGGGCTTCTTGAGATGGGCGACGCAAGGAATGACCTCCAGCTGGCCGCCACCATCAGGCCCAGCCACAGAACGCTCGTGGTAGCGCGGGCCGTTGACCCCTTCCCGCAGCCCAAGCCACCCCTGTTCGCTGCACCCACGGCAGTACGCGTTCGCCATGGGCCTATCTACAGCTGTGTCGACCCGAGATTCCAGGTCAGAGCGAAAGTACTTGCGCAGGTCAATGGTCAGACCAATTTCCACCCTTTCGCGCGCTCCACACGTCCTAGGGCCACCAGGATGTCTTCCCGGTCGTAGGACATATCGAGGACAAACAGCATGGAAACCGACCTGAGGGCGTCGGCGGAATCCACGGCGCCGAACATCTTCTCCATCTGGGAGAACTTGGCGGCGTCTTTGGGCTTGTAGTCAGGGTAGTAGGTCATCAGGTGCGCTCCCCGGCGGCCTCGGCCTCGGCGATGATCCACGCCGCCAGGCGCTTCCCCTGGACCATGTCCTCGGCCATGAGCTTCTCCAGCATCACGGTCTCACTGCATTCGAGGCCGACCATGTCGTCCTCCTTCAGCTTCTTGTACAGCTCGTCCCGGCGCTTCTGGCGCCCTTCGAACTGGAGAGCACAGACGAGAGCCTCTTGGCGTGACTTGATGGGTTCTGACATGACAATCGTCGCCCAGTATCACCAACGAAATTGCATTGTCAATTGTACAAGCTATGGCTTCTCCAACGGCCTTCGGCGCAAGTATCTGCGCCACCAACGTACAAAGCAGAGAATGATCAGGTAATCACCCCAGAGATTCCCAAGTGGAGGGCAAGTATTTGAGTATTTGCGCCTGACCATCCCACATAGATCGAATAACCACCAATTGTCCACATGTCCTTCAAGCTAGTTAGACTTTCGCGCCGTAAAGATTTACATACCTTGATCATCCCAATGAGTGGTCATAGGAGGGGTCCAACAAACGAATACCTGAAGAAGAACTAGAGGGGAGAAAACTCACGAGTTTTCCGACCTAGGAGAAGCACTAGGGAGGACCAGGGGTATTCGTCGACCGAGGGGCAGATGAGAGTGATCAACAAGTTTTCCGTGTCCAGGCTGGGGAAAACTCTCCAAAAGATCTTGGCCTGGCCCAGGGAAAACTCATGAGTTTTCTAGATCTACGCAGATCTGCGGTGGGTCCGACCATATCCAGGCTTCTACGCAAGTGAGATCAGGGCGGTCGTGATCGGATCTGATCGGATCGTGATCTACCGAGAGTTTTCCAGGTCTGGTGTATTGGAACTGGGCCGCCTATACTGCCTGCGTCATGGCAAGTAAGCAGACTAGAAGATCTATCAGTGTTTCCCAGGATGTATACGAGCGGTTGAAGGCCTGGTGTGAGGCCAATGGGCGCTCGCAGTCCGACGTCGTAGAGCAGGAATGCCGCAAATTCCTGGGGATGGCTCCACGCGCGCAGCAGATAAAAGGGGCCCCGTCTACCACTCGGAAGACGACGTCTGAGGTTCGGCTAACCTCCTCTGAACTCTCAGAGAAGTCTGATTGGAAGCCTGCTATCCAGCTTCCTGCTCGTATCGAGAAGATCAAGGAGGTCGCCGAGGCTAAGCAGGTTCTCTCTCCTGAGCAGGAGAAGGCCGCCAAGATCTTCACGTTCTAGGTGGAGGCGTCTTCCACTCGGTAGACGTGTGATCGCCCATGACCTGCTATTGGCATGGTCAATGTATATAGCGCCCGGAAAACTCATGAGTTTTCTACTTCCTGGAGCGATCGGCCTGCGCAGATCTTGACAGTGCAGTACGGCTACCTTGACAAAGCAGTAAACCCGGGGTCTGGTGTGCGCTGGCCTATATAGTCCGCTGTGGCGCACGGTGGCCGGACCTTAATAGGTGCGTGAAAATTTCAGGCGGCTGGGCACTTGTACCGAGTGAAACGCGCCATCGTCCGCTGGTCGAAGGGACGAAAATTTGGGCGCGCTGGGGAGTAGTGCATCCATCATGAAGCCAGTGCCGCTCACTCTGGGAACGACGCCCGATGGTGATTCCGTCGAGCTGCCGCTCGATGCTCTGCGGCGCCATATGCTCGCGCTCGGTGCGTCGGGCAGCGGTAAGACCGTGCTCTGCAAGGTCGTCGTCGAGGAGTGCATCCGTAAGCGCATGCCTGTCATCGCGGTTGACCCGCAAGGGGACATCGCGTCGCTCGCGCTCGCGGAGGACGAGGCGACGCTCGTGCGCATGGGCGTGGACCCGGCCATGGCCCGCGAGTTCCGTTCGCGCGTGGACGTGAAAATCTGGACGCCCGGCGCGACGCTGGGCATCCCGGTTTCGTTCACTCCGAGCATGTCGGTTCCCGACGGCGTTCGCCCGGAGGACAGGCTGCGCGCGTTCGGCGCCGTGGCGCAAGCCCTTGCGTCGATGGTGGGCGCGCAGAACGAAGTCACGGCGACGGCATTCTCGATGGTGCTGGAGTACGCCGACAAGAACGGGCTGGCCTGCGAAAACGTGCAGGATTTCATCAACTTCCTGGCCGACCCGCCGATGCCGCTCGCACAAGCGATGGAGCCGGTCTTTGATGCGAAGTCTCGCCAGAAGGCCCACAAAGCCTTTCTCATCAAGACCTTGGGCGCGAATCGGCTGCTCTTTGACCTCGGCCGCCCCATCGATATCGATGAGATGTTCGGCCTGTACACGGGCGGACCGGCGGACACGGGGAAGGCGCGGCTTTCAATCATCTACCTGAACACCCTCACTTCACAGGAGGACAAGGAAATTTTCGTCTCGCTGCTCTGTAGTGCCCTCTATCAGTGGATGCTGACCTTGGACGGTTCGCAGCTCTGGGGGATGCTCTACATGGACGAAATCGCCCCGTACCTTCCGCCGGTCAAGAATCCGGCCAGCAAGCAAGCGTTGATGATGCTGATTCGGCAGGCCCGGAAGTACGGGCTGTGTTGCTTGCTCGCGACCCAGAGCCCCGGTGACATCGATTACAAGGCTCTGGGGCAGGTTGGCACGATGGCCATCGGTCGCATTATGGGGGAGCGCGCGCTGGGGAAGGTCGAGCCGCTCATCCGTGCGCAGCCGGGGACGGATACGGAGGCCATTATCGCCGGGCTGCCGGGCATGGTCAAAGGTCGATTCGTGCTCGTGAATCCCGACGTGTACGAGGAACCGCTGACGGCGCAAGTTCGTTGGCTCATGTCGAAGCACGTCAACGTGACGGCGGACGGAGTGGCCGACCTAGTTACCGATGACGACCGTGAAAATTTCGGTCGCTAGGAGACTAGTAGGGACATGAGCAACGAACAGGATGCAAAGAAGGCGCTTCTCGAAAACGCAACCGACCTCGCCCGCGACGCGCAGCGCAGGCTGTATCCGCGAGAGCGAGGCGGCTACCAGGGCCCGCCCAGCCATTCGAGTCACACGGATTCGATGTACGACCGGGCCCGTCGTCGCTGATCTTGGGAGAGCGGCCGGCTGTACCGCGAGGTGATCGCCATAGGCTCCGGCCGGTCGCAATCCCGCTTCCGTAGAGAGTTTTCCTCCCCTGTCGGCCAATTTGACCGACAGAAAAAAGGCCGAGGCTCAGGACTAGTAGGAACATGGCGAATAACTACACCCAGTTCTCTTTCACGTTCGTCGTGAATGGTCTCAAGGCCAAGGCGTGGATCGATCGCATGGTGGATAAGCTGGCCAAGGCCGGCTGCGACGACACCGAGGACGAGGAGATCTTGGAGCTGTGTCCTGACTGGCCCTATTACCAGGATGCCGGCTTCCGCACGGAGATGCAGCCTATCAAGGGCAAGAGGTCGCAGTTCGAGCTGTACGTGTTCGCCGAGGAGAGCGGCAACGTGGAGCACGCTGCCAACTTTACTCAGGCGATTCTCCAGCGGTTCAATCCGAAGGGGGTGGTCGGCTTCGAGTGGGCAGAGACGTGCGACCGGGCCCGCCCCAACGAATTCGGCGGCGGCGCTGCGGTGGTGACCGCTACGTCCACGAAGTTCATGAGCACCCGCCTGTGGGTGGAGCGTGAGCTGAAAAAGCTGACGAAGTGAGGACTAGTAGAACCATGGACAAGATCGACTACAAAGAGGACCGCGTTCAGTTCGCACGGCTCATCGATGAGATGATGGCGGCGCTCGACGGCTCCGTGGTCACGGCCATGATCAATGACATGGCCGTGTCGATGGATCTCAGCATCGGCGAAGTCAACAAGATGATGGACCACGCCGTTCACGTCTGGGAGTGCGCGAAGATCGACGCCATTCGTGGTCTTCGTCCGACGGTGAAAAGCCGGGGTCGCTGAGGACTAGTAGCAACATGAGCAAGAAGAAGAAGTCGAAGCCCAAGGTCAAGCCAATCCTCGTGAACCTCTCAGGCGAGATGGTCGATATCGAGGACATGTGCCTCGAAGACCTGATGGGCTACTGCAACTGGAACGAGGAGTCGGAGCGCGACCTGCTCTGGCAGTTCATCATCAAGGAAGGCTTGATGGAGAAGGCCGACAAGTTCCTCAGCGACAAGGCCCGCGAAGAGATCAGGGAGGGAATGTGATGTTTCTCGACGACAGCAACGAACAGCCGCGCAAGAGCAACATGTACTTCTCGTGTGGACCCAACGAGGCGGACCGCAAGGTCGTTTCGTCGAAGTTCTACAAGGAGGACAACGACGGCTGCCACAGCTACAAGCTGACGGCGCCGGTTCACGTTCGGCTCAAGGACATCAACAACGTGTATCGGCTTCAGCCGGTGTACGGGCCCGTTGTCTTCGTCGCGCGCGGCGATGATTTCTGGGGTGGCGCGAAGTCCAAGGATTTCCGCTCCGAAGTCATCGAGAACCCCACCTACAGGCAGCTCTTGGGCGCTGCTCAGCGCTCGCAGAAGAAGACCCGGGACTATCACCACTCGTTCATCGAGGGTGTCGTCTTCAAGGGCTACGAGGGCACCACGATGGTGCTGGAGATGGTGTTCGGATCATGAAGTTCAAAGTCTACTGGGACAACGGAGCGCATGCGTGCGGGACATTCCCGTACGAATTCGACACCTACGAGGACGCCGAAGCATTCGGCGAGGAGTGGGCGAACGAAGCAAACCTCCGGGATTTCGGAACTACGGAACCCGACGAGGATTGCTACACGTACGACGTGATCGAGATGAAATCATGAAGGAGCCAACCGCCGTGCTGACCGCAAGCTATCTCGTCTACGTCGATGAGACCCGCACGAAGTACGAGGTGAGCGAAAGCGGTGACACGCCGCAGCTCACCGAGATCACTCAATCCGATGAGGGCTCCAAGGACGTTCGGCTCGTCATCGAGAATGAGAACCTGCCGAAGCTCATCGAAGCTCTACAGCGTCGTTACGAAGACTGCAAGCGAGACCCGGAGGCCTGACGGCCCTGCCGGTGAGTTTTCCTATGGCCCAAGGCCACGGTAAAAAACCATGGTTGAACTGTAGATACGAACAGAGGACGAAGCAACATGGACAACCTGACAGACAAGCAGAAGCTCGACATCGCCATCCAGAACACCAAGAACCTGGAGAAGCGAGTCATCGACCTGGAGGAACAGGTGGCGCTATTGCTGCGCTCTGTACGCGTGCTGGCTGAAGAGAAGGCGAAGGACAACGACCCGAACTACAAGGTCCACGAAAAAATCGAGGCTTAGGAGACTAGTGTGAGCATGTACAAATGGACCAAGCTGTTCAAGGCGAAGGGTGGCCACAAGTATTTCCGTGATGAGATCACGGGGATGATTGCCATCGCCGACGATTCGGGCTCCACGCCAGACCAGACCGAAGACGGCGTGTTGTGGCTCGATAGAAGCGGTCGTCGGCACGTGTGCATCGCCACCGACCGCAATGGCCGCACCTATATCACCATCCCGGTGGTCAAGGAGAGCCGTTACGGTGGCCCGGTCAGCGACAGCTGCACGCCGGCAACCGCGCAGGAGGCCGTCGAGGTCTGTGCCCGCTTCAACATGCGGCTGGTCATGAACGGCGAGCGCTTTGCGCTAGTGCGCGAGCAAGTGGCCCAGGACGGCAACGGTGATCACACCGCCGATCAGCAGGACGACGTACACGCCTAACCTGCTCTCTCGCTTGTCTTTAGGCATCTTGTGAACGACGCCCTTCAGTAGCTCGCGCCGAAGCACGTCCTCTTATCAGGGATGCAACGGCAAATGTCCAGCGGACGAAAATCCGCGTACACTGAGGTGTAGTACCAACATGCTTCTATTCCTCTGCTATGTGTGTCCGCCGTTCGCGGTGCTGCTCATGGGCAGGCCATTCAGCGCGTTCATGAATCTCATCATGACCGCGTTTGGTTGGGTGCCCGGCATTCGGCACGCGCTCGTGTGCTACGCCGACCACAAGGGAACGAAGTCGGTCAAGCAGCTCACCAAGGCCATCGACCATCCAGCATGGACCAAAGAGAGATCACAGGCGCCTGCCCGCACGAAGCGCTCACAGAAGGTCGAGCCGGTCTATATCGACAACCCGCACGTCGGGATGAACGGTACGCAGTTCCGTCGCAAGCACTAGCCGATAGATTCGGCTGCATCAACCACACGCCTGGAGTACTACAGTCGTGAGGCACTCAGCGTGGCCACGCTTGAGAAAAGGTGCAGCTGAATGTGTCGGCTGGTGGATGGAAAACTCAGGAGTTTTCCGAACTACGTAAGCGCTTGCGCCGAACATCGCCCTCTATATGGAGCGCACCCTGGACGCACCAATCCTGTGGTCACTGTACTGGCACGGTGCGTCATAGAAAAATTGGACGCTATTTCAACTAGTCTTCAGCTCGAAGATTTTTCCACAGGCAAGAGTTTTCCTTCCCCACCCCCTACACCTTCTTGCCGTAGCTGATGCGGTACCAGACCCCGCCGTGCATCTCGGCGTCGCTCCTTCCGACGAATGCCTGAAAACCGGCACGCTTCAAGTCCGCCGGCATATTTCGGGTACCCCAGCGAAGCGCTTGCGCGCGCGTCATGGGCTGATTTAGCGTAGTTAGGCCGATTTTGACGATGAGCTTCTCCACAGCCGGTACTAGTCTCGAACCGATTGCGAATTTTCGGCGAAAAAAAGTCCGAGCCCAGGGGTAGTTCCCGACATGACGAACCTCGCAACCCAGAATGACGACACCGCGACCCGCTTCTCGCTCATCGAGATGGACAACGATACCCCCGCGCCGGCTCCGGTGCTGGCCCCCGTGCCCGACGTCACCGGCGATGCCATCTACGGCTCGCCCGGCGTCAGTGCCGAGGGCAAGGCCCGTGCGGTCGCCGACGAGGCCGCCGCTGTTGCGGCCGGCTGGAACCTCGCGCCCCCGGTCTACGAGATCGGTCGCGTGGTCAACAGCATGGGCGTGGGCAACTTCCGCGCGTCGCGCACGGATCACGACGAGATGCCGTCGACCACGGAGGGTCTCGGCAAGCTGATCGACGTGATCAATGCGGAGAACCGCAAGGATCTCGTGTGCGCCGTCCCCTCGATCAAGATGCTGCCCGACGGTCGCATCACGCGTGGTCAGGCCGTGCTCCCTGTCTCGGAGCGCGCGATCAGCGGCGTCGGTACCCACATCACGCCCGGCGGCGCGGCGTACCTGAAGCAGTGCCCGCCCGACCTGCGCGCGATCAACTTCAACCACTGGGCGGCGAACGGCTACCGTGAGGATAGCCGCGCGACCCAGGACGCGATCGAGGCGTGGATCGAGAAGGGCTCCAAGGGTCCGCAGCCGGCCCCCATCATGAAGGCGAAGGAGGTCACCGTCCGCACGCGCCACAACCACGCGACCGGCGCGCGTGAGGCGTGGTCCCTCGTCGGTCCGCGCTACGGCGCGCACGACGTCGACAAGATCGCCGAGCAGATCCTCACGTCCCCGAGCATCCCGGGCGATGCCAAGTGCGACATCGTGTACGACGGCTACCGCGCGCGTATCGACGTGCTGTTCCACAGCAACGTGCAGCCGGAGAAGGTGGTCGCGGGCGAGATCTTCAAGGCTGGGATCATGGTCAAGACTGCCGACGACGGTAGCGGCTCGATCCAGATCTCGGCTCAGGTGTGGCGCAACCTCTGCCTCAACCTGATCATCATCGATCACGCGAAGGATCTGGTCACCCGTCGCCGTCACTTCGGGAACGGGATCCAGGCCGATGTCGAGGCCGGCATCGTCACGGCGATGGGGAAGATCCAGCATTTCGCGGACAAGTGGTCCGAGGCGACCCTGGAGAACGTGCTGGAGAAGTACGGCGTTGCCGATGTCGACGCGGTGTTCCGTGGTCTCGTGTACAACAAGGTTGTCCACGTCCCGGGCATCAAGCCCGAGGAGATGATGGAGCGGCTTCAGCGCGCCTACCAGGCCGAGCCTGGCTACGGCAAGACCGCCATCGTCAACGCGGTGACCCGTGCGGCACACAAGGAGGTGTGGGGCTCGTACGAGGACGTCGAGGACATGGAGCGCACGGGCGGCGCCCTCCTGTTTCAGCCCGTCTGGAACCTCGCCATCCCCGAGGACGAGCGCGCCGAGCTGAGCTACTAGCCGGCGACCCGCCGATTTCGTGAAAACGAACGGCGCCTCAAGACTAGTGAGGTCATCGGCGCCACAGGGTTGGCGCCCACGCACGGTGGTTTACCCGTGACGACTGGCCCCCGTAAGGGGCTTGTTTCTCGTGGCCAAGAGAGTTTTCCTGGCCATGAGAGGCGCGAAAAAGGCTGCCGCCTGGAGACTAGTGAGTGCATGGCGGAATGGAGAGAGAACAAGCCGGCCATCAAGCGCGAGAACGTGCTGATGGTCTACACCGGGAAGTGCGCGTGCATGTGCGGCTGCTCGGGCAAGTACCGCTACCCCAAGGCGTGCGCCGAACTGGGCAAGGCTCAGCGCGGCTACGAGGTGAAGCCCGAGGAGATCAACGAGGCGCAGGTGACCCGCGTGCTCAAGACTCTGGCCACGCTCGACAACGTCGAGGTGTTCGAGATCTACGGCAAGGCCGGGGACTCGCTCTACTACGGCTGGGAGGACCGCGAGGCGAACAAGCGCATCGCCGTCTACACGAAGCCGGGCGCTTCCTACACCAAGCCGGAGGGGCTCTGATGGGGATGTTCTCATGGGACTGCAACGGCTGCGGTTTCTCGCTGCGCGAGTGCCGTGGATGTTCGGTCGACAACTGGATGAGCAAGGGGGTGTGTCTCACGCCCGACGGCTCACGAGTGATCGGCCACTACAACGCCTACGGTCAGCTCGGTGAGTACAACCTCGTCGATCAGATCGGCAAGTTCGCCATCTACCACCACGCGTGTTGGGAGGTGGCCGGCAGGCCCGAGTACGATCGTCCCTCGCATCACTCGCGCGATCAGGGATTCTGCCACGCGATGCACGGCCAGCCGCTCCCCAAGCCCACGGGCCCGGAGTGGTTCGTTCAGGCCAAGATGTGGCAAGCGGTCGATCGCGTTCTCAACGCGTACGCGCAGCTGCTCTGCGACATCGATCATGACAGGGAGGAGGGCTACTGGAAATCCCTCAGCCCAGAGCGTCAGCTCGCGTGCTGTAACGAGTTCGAGGCTGCCCGCAATGCTCGCAAGGAGCGCGACCACGCTGCCTGGGAGATGTACCTGCGCGCAGCTGATGGCGACCTGGAGCCGCCAAAGAAGGAGCCCGACCCCACGCACTACAAGTTCGATGGGATCAATTTCGACTACATGTGGCTCGGTCATTTCGTCAGCATGGCGAAAAGAGACCGCTAGCCACGACTAGTGAGAACATGAACACCCGCAAGCCCTACTGGGAGAAGCACCCGCAGTACCGCCACCACTATCCGCTCGCTGAGATCAATCACGAGTCCGGGAAGTGGGAGCTGTTCCGTGTGGTGTACGAGCCGTCGCTCGATTACGTGGGAGGCGACTACCACGAGATCTACTGGCAGGGCGATCTCCAGCACGACGACAAGCTGGAGATGGGCGAGCGCGTCACCAACCCCAAGGAAATGCTCGAACAGTTCATCGATTTCTGGCTCGATGAAAATCGAGGCTGAGTAAGGACTAGTGCAATGACAGAATCGGTTTTCATCGTTCACTACACCCACAAGCACGGAGACGACATCAGCGCGTACAGCACGGTGAAGAAGGCCGAGGATGCAGTGAACGAGCTGATCACAAGCAGAGCCGCCGACTGGGACGAAGAAGATCAGAAGAAGCTCGATGCACTCGGTGACGATATGGATGATCGCCTCGCGTTGTTCCGAGAGATCGAAAAGGAAGTGAGCTACGGCGAAACGATCTTCCTGTTCGAGGTCGACGTTCTCTAGCGCCTCAGCGGTCCCTCAACCGCCTAGCGGTGACAGAAAACTCTAGAGTTTTCCGTTCGGTACAACGAATGTGGCGCTAAGGTAAAAGTTCTTACCTTAGCGATGAGCCACCCGTACTGCGGTCTAGAAGTCCTCGGCCGACGCGGTCTCGACCTTGACGCCGTGCTCCTTGAGCACCGCGAGCGCCTCCTTGACCTCGGCAGGCTGCTCGGTCTTGGCCGGCTTGTGCTTCTTCGGCTTCGTCTCGCCTTCGAGCGACTCGGCCAGCTTCATCAGCTGGTTCAGGCCCGCGCGCGTGATGCGGTACTTGCCGTCGCCGATGTCGTCGTCGTGCGCGGCCCAGTTCGAGCGCACGAGGCGGCGCAGCGTGTTGCGAACGCGGCTGTTGCCCTTCGCCTTGCCCGTGCGACCGAGGTGCCATCCGAGGCCCTCCATCATCTCCTTGATGGAGAACACGGGCCGACCATCTTGACCGAGGAACGTGACGAGCGCCTGCTCGTTCTCCGTTAGCTCCTCGAACGCGAGGCGGAGGGGGGATCCTTGCTGACCTTGATTCGACTTGAGGGTTTGGTTGCTCATGTCTCTAACTACACACGAGCGGGTACTTTTTTCAGCACCAATCACCGTGATTCCACAACTTTTTCACAAACACCAATAGTTGTTATGATTTGCACGATCTTGACGATCGAGAAAATCCGTACGATTCCGAGACTAGTGCAGGGTATGACGCTCCAGCAAATCGTAGATACTCTCGCTCCCTTGGTTGATCCCGAGGTAGTGAAGCAGACGCCCGACGGCCAGAAGGTCGTGATGTTCATGCCGACGGAGACGTACAAATCGATCGAGACGGTCGTGTCGGCGATGCAGCTGGCAAACCTGATGAACTACAGGCAAGCGCAGGATTCGTTTCCTCGTCTGCTCAACGCGGTCAAGCTGGTCTTGGCCATCGCAGATCATCCCGACCAGAATCCGACGGAGAAGATCTCCCTCGCTCCAAAAACGCGCGCTCAACTTGACTCGGCCCTGAAGTTCGCCGAGAACCAAGATCGACTGAAGTAATGGGTGTGAATGGTCTGTGGATACTAACAATCCACAGACCAAGGCTTTTCAGAAAACTCATAGCTGCCTCAAGCAGTTACGAGATGTTATCCACAGCTTAATAGCAACCTGTTGAATTCACAGGTAATTCACAGCTATTTCTTCTTGCGTGTCATAGCGTCGGTGTAGTACGACGCCTGAAAATTTAAGCCGCCCTGAGATGTAGCAAGGGTAGGGGATACCTGAGCAATGGATGATCTGATGGTGGTCAGGAATCGCGATGAACTGTCCTTCGAGGCCATGCGCCCCGAGGAACGGATGATTGTCAAAGCGTTGGAGAAGGCCCGCGAGAGTGGGCAGCCCGAGATGCGAATCGCGGAGCTGCAAATCGCCAACGGCTGGGATGAGGTCGATGAGCACGACTGCCCCGAGGGGAGCTGCGCCACGTGTGCTGAGGCGCTTCGTCGTGGCAACAGCAAGGTGCGAAACAACCTCCGTCGCCTGATGCGGTACGGGTGGATTCATCGCCCTGTGGATGGCACGTACGCGCTCGTGGAAGAGAACACGGAGCCCGTGGTGGTCGAAGAACCGCCTCAGCCTGTGAAGCGGTTGGAGCCCGAGCCGCCTCAGCCTGTGGTGCGGTCGCCGCCGACGCCGCTTGTCATCATCCGCAAGAAGAACAACGGTCCGAATCCTGTGGAACTGGACGACGAGGAACGGCTGCGCATTCGCGCGCGCGTGATGGGTGGGGACATGGAGGCGCTGGAAGCGATCAAGCGTCCTGACTGCACGTTCTACGGCGCGTGTCTCGATCAGGCCATCGCCGGCTCGTGGGCTGGTTTCAGCTGCACGAACTGCACGGCGTACGCGATGCCCGAGCGCCATCAGGCCGAGATGGACATCCTCGCTTGCCTCGCGCTCAACAAGGCGCACGAGCTGATGGAGAAGTTCGGCAAGGTGCTGCGTGTGCGCGGCGTGAAGCCCGGCGCCGATGCCAAGCGTTCTACCGATGAGGACGCCGACGATTTCGACGACGCAAGCGCTTGCGCTGTGTGATGGTGGCGGCGGTCTAGAAAACTCAAGAGTTTTCTAGTTAGTAGGTCCCGCCGGCCGAAGCTTTGCTGAACACAACGACGGGATTGCCTTTGTGAGCCTCGACCGGCGGGATGACCCATCCTAACTACAATCGATGGGCGTGTACATTCCAGACGAGTAGCGCCCGCTCTGGTAGGCCACGCTCTTTTTCGGCATGGCCACGAGCCGCTCCTCACCGAATTCCCCTTGCATCTTGCCGATTTCGAGCACGTACCCGTAATCGTAGTTCTGCGGCGCGCGCGTGCGCAACAGCTTGTAATCCGCCGTGATGTCTTCGATGAGATGCGGCGGGTCGCCCACGAGCGAGCGCAGGTATTGCTCGGCCACGAAGAACTGCTTGCTCGTCGTCGACATGGGCGGCGAAAGATAGAACCCGTCACGGAGTGCCATCTCGCCGGCTTCATCCCAAAAGCGCCGAGTCCCATCGGGGCTGTGCTCGATGAGATGGTCCATCTGGTCGCGGGGAATCTTGAATTGGACGATGCGGAACATGCTCTTACTAGTCCTGTCGTCGAGCGAATTTCCGTGAAAAAGCATGGGCCCTTGGGACTAGTACAGACATGCCCCGAACTCTCAAGGAACTCGCAAAGGAAGCGCTCGATGTTCAGGATGCCTGCAATCTCTCGGGTGTTGCTCATGGCTTTGCTCGCGCGATGAGCGATCTCGGTGAGCACACGCGCGGCACGGACGAGCGGAACACGCACCCCATCGCCGTGTTGTGGGCCGACAAGATCGCTCACCTCACGCGTACGCAGCATCTCGGCGGCGACGATCAGGAGGTTCACGATCGCATGACCAAGGCGTACTCGTGGGCTCACGATCTCGTGAACGATGACGGCGATCTCGCGACGAGGCGATGGGCAACCAACCAGCCGGACGAGTAACACCTACGGCGGCGAGCCGCCACACAATAAGAAAACTCTAGAGTTTTCCGCTTCGCACAAAAGAAAGTCCCCAGACCGCCTGGAGAACCGCGCCAGAGATTCGATAGCGTCCCTCTGGATTTCATCGCCGGCTATCCGGCGGCGTGGGTTTGTGCAGCGTTGTGCTACGCCCACGCTCGCAGGGCCCGGTTTTATCTCCCGGGGCACGACTCCTTACGCGCTCGCCGCCTCCTCCTCCTCGTCAGGCTCGGGCCGGCTGTCCGCCTCGGCCTGCACCTGGTCGATAACGGCATTCGCGAGCCGCTCGTAGGCGTAGAACTGTCCGAGCCCGATACGGTCGAACGTGTCCTTACCCTCGGCGCCGAACTCGCTGCACGCCTCATCGACGAGCGCAGCGTTTCCCATGTGGTCGCTCAACCACTTGAGCCGGTCGCTGTTGTACACATCGACGAGCCCATCGGCGATTTCGTGGCACGCCTCGCGCGCCTCGTCCTCGTCGTCGCAACCGTGGTCGACGAACGCATCCGCGAGCGATGACACGGCCTCGTAGACCCAGTCATTGGGGAGACGGTCGTCGAGCGCCTCGTGAATCTCGCGCATGACCTTCGAGCCGGCATCCTTACGGAGCCACTCGGGCGCATCCTCGCGCAGTCGGTAGTAGGTGCTCTTGCTGTCGGCGCGCTTGGCCGACTCGAACGCACCCGCGAACTCCTTCATCACCGCTTTGAACGTGTTCAGCATGTTCTCACTAGTGTTGTGGTGGGAGGTTTTTTCAGTCCGCGAACAGCTGCGTACGGATGTCGATCTGGCACTGCTCGCCGGGGTGGGCGCACAGGAAGGCCAGAGCGCGCGCACGCGTGCGGAAGTACGGCACGGGCTTGGACGCATCATCGCGGCCAAGGTCCACGCGACCATCGTAGTTATCGCGGTCGTACACGCGCGACGAGCCATCACCGAAGCTCAGCACGCGCAGGTTATCGAGGTCACCATCGGGTGACCACACAATCCAAACCTTCGCCTTTTCGCTCATGCTTGCTCTATTGGTCAGCTTGGGCATTTTTTCGTGAAAAACGCAGGCTCGATGCTACTAGTGTGGGTGTTGGCTTGGTGCGTACGGAGCATCAGCCCTCTCGATGGAGTAGACGCTGGCTGGCGCTGAAACTGACAGAGGCTCCGTATCAGGGTTCGATTCCCTGCGACAAAACCTTTAGGTGCAGAAAACTCTTGAGTTTTCCAACCACCACGCTTCGTAGAGGATTCGATTCCTCTCGCCTCAGCCCCAGGCGATCATCCTGTCGCCTGCCTTCTCGCACAGCTTGAGCATGCGCTCGGTTTGGCTGCGGAGGTAGTCCGGGCGGCGCTCGCACTCGATGACGCGCGGGCCGTTGGGGACCTTGTACTCGGCACCTTCGCGGGCCGGGTCATGGTTGCGCGCTTCGTCCCACAGCCGACGACGGCACAGGACGGCCAGCTTCGCCGCTTCGATTTCGCCGCCGTAGTCAGCGACGAGCCCAACCCACGTCATCCACTCCAACGCGTTCAGGTTGGCCATGTTGATGTCGGTTTCCGTGCAGTTCTCGCATGTGTACTGCTCGGGCGAAGGCTCATCCTTGGCCCATGCCACATCACAGGCATCGCACCAGCGTTGGCTGCAATCGCAGCGGAACGCGCAGCGCAGCGAGCCATCCTCGTGGCGCTGCATGATGGAGAACGTGATGCTCATGTTCGGTATTAGTCTCAGCTCGCTGCGGATTTTCAGCGAAAATGCTGGGCGGTTGGAGACTAGTGCAGGCATGGGCGTTTACATCTACACGCTTCGCGCAAAGACGAAACCGCTTCATGTGCTCGGCTTGGGCACGGTGCGTGCGAACCTGTATTGCTACGCGTACAGGTACACAAGCTATTGGAAGGGCGATCCCGGCGAGCGCTCCTACACGTTCATGACCGAGAACGCAGAGCGCAACGCTCGCAACGCGTTCGCGAACTACACCGGCGGGCACGTGATCATCTGTAGCGACGAAGATCTCAAGGGGGGTAACAAGTCCCTCGAAGGTCGCACCGTCTACACGAACGTCACAGAGCCTGTGTACGTCGATACGGTGAAGTTTCCGGGCAACCACGTGGGTTGGGTGGGGCTGCAAGGAAAAGGGCTGTACCTGTCAAAGCAGACGCCTTGGCGCAATGTAGTCGTGACCCAGGGCCCGATTCTCGGCCCTCAGCGCCAGCGCCTCGTGATGGACCCGCAGGGGAAGGTGACTCAGGAAGTCATCCGCGAGGGTAGCGATCAGATCGAGGTTTCGAGTTACTGAAAATCTCGGCCTGCTCGCGACTAGTACAGACATGAGTAACGAAGACAACCGACGCGCATGTGTATGGGGCCGCTGCAACGGAACGATGCCTCGCGAGGGCGGACCTTGCGATCGGTGCGGTACCGTGGTTCGGCCTTCGACCTCGCAGCCTTCTCCGGGCTCGTGGGCTGATGTGGCCCGCATGATGGCCAGCCTCAGCGCAGAAGACGGCGGTGATGATTCCGTCGACTGGGATGCCTGGAAGGATGAAATGAAGGAGACAGACGGCAAGGGATACTAGTTTCGCTGGGCTAGCCCGTGGCGAAAGAGCGCCACCCTCACGAGGCCACGGGATAAATGTGGTTGCCCGGCACCACCACAGAAAACTCTAGAGTTTTCCAACACGGGCCCTAGCGGGCGATGAACTCACCGCTCGCTACTTCAGGCTTGGTACGGATGACGGGCTCCGGCATTTCGCCAGCCCATTCGAGGTACATCTGCGCCGCGATGGTGATGATGTCCTTTGCCACCGGCTGCTCGTAAGCCAGCAGATTCGCTACCCGCATGACGTCCTGATTGAACGTGTCCAGCATGATTCTACTAGTGGCGATGGTGCTCGATTTTCCGCGAAAAACGCAACCGGCTTGAGACTAGTACGGGACATGAGCGTAATCGTCAAAGTCGTTCAGGACATGGACCCAATGTCCCCACTGGAGTGGGACAACTTCGGCGTGATGGCTTGCTGGCATCGTCGCTACAACTTGGGCCACGTGCAGCCCAAGGAGTCGCCGGAGGAGTGGCTCAAGGAGAATGCGCCGGAGGGTAGCATCGTGCTCCCCTTGTATCTCTACGATCACTCGGGCATCTCGATCAGCACAGGCGCTTTCTCGTGCCCGTGGGATTCCGGCCAAGTCGGCTACATCGTCGCGACTCCTGCAAAGATTCGCGAAGCCTTCATGGTCAAGCGGATCTCAAAGAAGACGCGCGAAAAGGCCGAGGCGTTGCTCAAGGCCGAGGTTTCGACGTACGACGACTATCTCACGGGCAACGTGTGGGGCTACACCATCGAGAAAACGCACGCGTGCGGCGAGTGTGGCTCGAAGGTTCACGAGGAAGAGGAAGAGGATTCATGTTGGGGCTTCGTGGGCTCGGATAAGAGCACGCTCGAAGCCATGAAGGGCCACGTCCCCGAGCATCTGCACGCGCAGCTCGAAGAGGCGTGGCACAACCGGGGCTAGGAATCGCCGGGCACTACCATTGAACACGGCGATTTTTCGCCTGTTCAGTATAAGAAAACTCGACACTTAGAAGATTCTTTGCACCATGCGTGAGTTTTCTTGGGTGCGACGACATATAAGCCGCGTGCGGCGTAAAACCGGCTAGCGCGTTTCCACTTCCGTGGTGTCGATGTTGGGCTGCGCCATCGCGTAGAGCCAATCCTCGGCCTCTTGACGCGTATCGAACCAAACGGAAGCCGCGCTCGGAACACCACCGAGCAGAAGCTTCCCGGGCTTGGCCCAGATGGCGCCACGATAACTAACGCGCGTCGTGCCTACTTCGCCCATGAATTTGGCGTATGGCATCGGGGTCATCTTGCGCGCAGCCTTCACGCTATCCGCTTCGACGACCGCGATGGTCTTGCCTTCGGGCGCCCACGTCAGTCTGTATTTCGCCATGCTCTTACTAGTCTTGCGGTTGCTGTTGTTTTCACGAAAAAACGACCACTGCTAGCAACTAGTATGGTTATGACGTGTTCCCCACAGTGTCCATGGTGTGCGGCCGAGTATTGGCGATGGGTCAAGTCCCGCATGGTTCAGATGGATAAGCCGCGCAAGGGCGAAACGGTTTCGTTCGCGCAGGCAGCGGCGACTTCAGTTCGTGCGCCGTGAGGCGGCGTCTAGAGTTTTCCTTTGCGTGGGCTGGGGGGCTGCTGAGGACCCCTCGCCTGCTACGCACCGAGCGCCTTCAGCATTCGACGCGCGACGTTTCTTCCCATGCGCTTGCCTCCTGGGATGACGATGGTTGGGTGGCCTGGTTTGGCCATCACCACGTGCGAGCCCTTGCCGCGTCCGGGAAGTACGCTGTAGCCGTTGTCTTTCGCCAGGTCGATCAGATCCTTCGGCGTGACCGTGTGAACCGATAACGTCTTGCTCATATGCCTCACTACTGATCTCAGCGAGAAATTTTCCGCGAAAAATTCAGCGAGCGGGCGACTAGTAGAAGCATGCTGAATCGAATCATCGCGAACATGCTCAAAGAGAATACCGGCCGCGCGCTCATGGATTCGGGCGATGCGTACGGGCGCAACTACGAGCGCAACCAATCGCGGCAGTTCGACAAGGAGCCCAGCGTCACACTCGATTTCAAGTACGGGATCGAAGCGACGATCAACGTCTATCACTTCCTCGATAGCCGGCTCACGCTCGCGCGCGACCTCGACCGCAAGTTTCAGCGGTTCTGTGCTCGCAAGGAGCACGAGAACGAGAGCTATTTTTCCCTCGTGGGGATGTGGCTCGACACGCTCGATCAGCCCCGTGGCCTGTACGGCGAGGGCGAGCCGATGACCGTCAACACCTACAACGGGGAAGATCTGCTCTCTCAGGTCATCCAGTACACGCTGTTTCGCATCGATGACACCGATTACGTGATCCTTCAGGTGCATGGCGGCTGCGACGTTCGCGGCGGCTACACGAAGCCTCGCGTGTTCGAAGTGAACGGCGATGCGGCGTGCATGTTCGACAATGCGCGCGCTACCATCTACTGCACGAATCGCGGCAAGGTCGCCGGCCTGTTTGGCGAGATGGAAGCGTGCGGCGCATACTGGGACACGGAAAACGGCCACTCGTGGCACCGTGAAGGCAACTACGCCAGCGCTGGCGGTACACAGCTTCAGGACTACGATCGCACCGAAGAGGAAAAGGGCGAGTCGTGGGAAGCGGGCAAGCTGCACGTTCTCAAAGATCGTTCGGCGCTCTGTCCGTGCTGCGGTGCGCCATTGAAGGCCGACCACATGGGCGGCTACTGAAATTGCCGAAAATCCGTGAAATCCAATCCACGGATATTACTGGTAATTTCAGAAAAGCGCTTTGTCTGCAACTATTTAGTTGACCTTGACAAAGCTTTGTTATAGGATGGTTTCCATGCTGGACACGATGACCGAGCTTCGAAACGAAATCGCGGCGCTGCGCCCGGAAATCCGGCGCGTGGTGAGTCGCGCGCTGCGTACGTCGCGCTTCAACAAAGATCAGTATGTCGATGAGTGCATGGCCCACGTGATGGCTTGCGCGATGGACTACGGCGCGCGCACGTTCGATCCCTCTAAAGGCTCGGTCCGTACGCACTTCACTACGTTCGCGTTCCACCGTGCGCGCAATTGGCTGCGGCTGGCCTATCATCGGTTCGAGGTTGCAGACGAGTACACCCGAGGCGGTGAGACCTTTTCACACGCCGAATCGGTGCCGGCCGACGGAAACCCCGAGCTGTCACTCGTGACCGCACGCGAGCGGGCGCGCGTGTTCGCCGCAATCGAAGCGCTGGAGACTCGCGAGCGCGACCTCGTGAAAGCGTTTCTCAGGCTGGGCTCGTGGCTCAAGGCTGCGAACGAAATCGGCGTGAGCCCTGCGACCGCGTCCCGTATGAAGACGGTGATCATCGCGAAGCTTCGCTAGGGAGTGCAGCGCGCGCAAGCGCTTGCGCTGCTCGGGCTACAGAAAACTCTAGAGTTTTCCCTTAGGGGCTCACAGCCCGAACGCTGCGTCATCGAAGCTGCACTGGCTGCACTCGATATCGGGAATCTCGATATCGAAATCGCCGTGATCATCGAACCATGACACGCCGTGCCCCATCGCCTGCATTGCCAGGTAATGGCCGAATTCCTCGGCGTCGAAACCATCGCCGCACTTGGCGCACTTGCTCTTGTGCTCGGTGTCGGCCTGCTCGGCGCGCTCGGCGAGCACATACACGCTGACCTTGTTTGCCGCTTCCAGCGCAGCCCACAGCTCGCCCGCGAGCGCGTATGCAGCCGGCGGGACTTCGGGCATGTAATCCATCCAATCCTCGCCGCCACCCGGACGAGGGAGAGCAAGCCGTGCCGCACGGTCGCTATCCGACAGCTCGTTATCGGTCGAGTGACCCTCTTCCACGAAATCGGCATAGGCCGAAGCGAAGAAAGCCTTTGCCGCGCCGCGTAGGAATTCATCCTTGAAGATCGAGCTAGAGCCGATGTTCGTCGTCATGTTCCTACTAGTCTCAGCGGCGGGATCCTTTTCACGGAAAATCGGGCACCGCTCGCGACTAGTACGAACATGAGCAACACGAAACAAGCCGAAGCGGTGATCATGCATCACCTTTCGTTTCCCACGGGGCACATTCGCCTCTTTATGATCCTCAGCGGCCTCAAGCTGGAGATCAAGATCCCGGGCATGCGCATGACCCGCAAGGCGCCGAAGTGCTCGACGATTCTGCGCCAGGAGTTCGGCCTCAGCGGCAAGCCGCAGAAGCTGTACGACACGTTTCTGGCGCTGCTCGTCAAGTTCGAGGTGCCGCTCCCCGGTGAGAGCGTGACGCCGCAGCCGCTCGCGGTTCACAAGCCGGAGCCCGAAGTCAACTAGGACGGAAGGCGGTATCCACCCGGGTACTAGTGCTCACCCGAGCAAGCCTTTCAGAGGGAAAACTCTATGGCGACGGAGAGTTTTCCAAAACACGGCCTAGCGGCCGGGGACGTAGCCCCGCTCCTGATCACGGCGCGAACAGTACTCGCCCTCGGCGTAATCCTCCTCGTACTCTTCGAGGAGATCAGCCTGCTCGTTGCGAGCGCCGCCACGGGGCTGATTGCGGTGTTTCATCGTGGGAGCACGACGGCCGAGAGCAGCCATCGCAACACCCGAGCGCTTGTTGATGTATTTCGCCATGATTGCACTAGTCGTGAGCGCACAGGATTTTTCAGCGTAGCTCACTTCTTTGTGAAAAGCCCGGCCATTTGCTTGGCCACAATAATCGCCGCTTGCTTGGCGCTATTGTTGAAGGTTCGCCGAACCATCTTTCGAGGATGCTTGCGGCTGTACTTCGGCCAGAAATCCAAAACCCAATCGTGCCCTTCGCCCTGATAGACGTAGGCGCTACCGTTGGGGCCTTTGAATTCCTTCACGACTTGGGCCCGAGGACTGCGAAGCGGTGACGGCTACCACCAAGGTTGGAGCCGCAGCAATCGCAGCGACGCCACGAGAACTCGTCGATCCCTTCGCCCGTTTCCGAGTCGAAGTGCGGCACCACGTGCGGACCGAGGCGAGCGAGCCCGGCGTCGATTTCGGCCGCGCGCTCCCTCGCACCCTCGCGAAGCTCACCACGGCCCGGGTGCTCGCCCTTGCCGTAGTACTCGTCAATGCCCGTGTAGTCGCCGTTCACGGCAACGAACAGGCAATCGGTGCAGAACTGTAGGTCGTCGCGGACGATCTCCATGCCCATACCTGCACTAGTCGTCAGCTAGCTGGATTTTTCACCGCGAAAATACGGGCCCGCACAAGACTAGTGCTCCGTATGCTGCACATCCTCACCATCCTGCATCTCTTCGTTGCTCATCCCACCCACAAGGTCGATCACAAGGCCGACATGCGCGTGAGTGAGCGGATCATCGACTCGTCCAAGAATGGCGAGAACTCGCGTGCTCGTCAGGTTCGCAGCATGTGGCGTGACGAGTACAAGCGGAGCCGCAAGTGAAGCGCACCGACGCTGAAATCCTCCGCGACCTTCAGGACGTGGATAACCAGCTGTCGCCGGAGAATCTCACGTGTGACGGCGAGCTGTCGGCCTCACAAGTGCGCAAGCGCCATGCAGCGCTCAAGCGCAAGGAAGCGGAGCTGATCAAGGAGCTAGGCCGCAAGCCCACGATGCAAGAGCTGGGATACCCGGAGTGGTACGGGCGCTAAGCCCCACAGGGGAAAACTCTAGAGTTTTCTGACACACGCCTTACGGCGCGGGCGCCGTGGCCGCGATCTCCCATCCATCCTCGTAGGTGATCAGATCGAACTCGCCGCAAACCTTGAGCGGCTGTGCGAACCCGGGCAGCTTGAACATCAGCTCGCCGCGATCCATAAACCACGGCTTGTAGGTGATCTCGGTATCGAGCGGCACGTCGACCGCTTCGGTGATCGCATCCATGTGGACCGTATCGCCGTTCACGGTCAGCTTGCGTGCGAGATAGCCCGTGTACGCGCAGCGGATCTCGCAGCTCTTGTGACCACCCATCAGCTCGCGAAATGTCTTCATGCTCTCACTAGTCGTGTGAAGCCTGCTTTTTCCGCGAAAAACGCTCGCACGCTGCGACTAGTACAGGCATGACCACCAATCAAGCGATGGCCGCGATCGAGCTGATCAAACTTGCGTACGAGGCGGTTGCTGCCAAGGGTAAGGAAGGCATGCCTTCCGGTCATCTGTACGCGCTCATGATGCCCGCGTTCGATGATCTCGCCAGCTACGAGAGCATGATCAACATCATGCTTCGCACGAAGCTGTTGAGCAAGACTGGTCACCTGCTCGTCGCCGCGAAGGTCTGAAAAAACCCGCTCGGCTGAGACTAGTAAGAACATGCTGCAATTCGTTCTTACCATCAACGTCGAGGGGCTTTCCTACAGCGAAGTTGCCGCTGCGCTTCGCGCCACCGCTTCGCATCTGGCCGCAGGGCGGTACAGTGCGCTCATCGTCGAAGGTGGCGATTCTGGTCGCATCATGGCCGAGGATAAAGAGACTCGGCTCGGTGGCTGGCATATCGACGACGATACGACGCGCTTCGGCGGTCGCTAACGGTTACGCCAGGCACGGGGCACGAACACGCTGGAACGTCGATCGTGCGGCGCCCAGTGATGCCCGTGCCTGGCTCTATATAACGGAAAACTCTAGAGTTTTCTTTCTACTAATCAACTACTAGTTGCCACTAAATTAGTAGTTGCTACGCCAACTCGTCCACGTCCGAGAGGTAGACGCCGATCTGACGTCCACGCCAGATCTCCCAGGAGAGCAGACCTTCGTCGATCGTGCTCCACCACCGGCCACCGTCGTGGTGCTCCCACTCGACGGCGATGATGTGGCCTGTCAGCTTGGCCTCAGGCTCGGGCAGCGTGAGCGCGTTGCACATGTCGATCTCGCGCGCGCGACGGTCGGCGTCCTCTTGCTCCCAGAACCGCGCCTCCTCGCCGCACTCGTCGCACGAGGTCAGCATGCACGTGCAAGGCGCATCCATCCAGAACGGTGGGGCGTCGATCTCGTGGCCACGATCGGCGACGAGCGAAGCCTTGCGCGCGGCGATCTCGGCGAGATACAGCTTGTGACCCTCGTAGCGGTGCCAGACATGACCGAAGGTGCGAGCCATGAAAGCACTAGTCGCGAGCCGCGATTCTTTTTCACGGCACGTGCGAATTGTTTGCGATGATCACGATCGATGCGTCAGAAAACTCTAGAGTTTTCCACACCACAAACAGCGAGGCGATCAGCCCCGCCTGCCGCTCGCTTACTTGAGCGAGCTGAGCTGCTCGACGATGAGGCGGTAGCGCCGCGTCGCGGTCGCATTCGACCATCCCACCACCGCCGCCGCCTCGCCCATGTTCATACCATCGGCGAGTGCCTCGATGAACTTCCGGTCATCGTCGGCGAGCGTGGCCACCGCATCGGCGAGCCACCGCGCATCGAGCGCGCGCTCGGTCGTCGCGCGACCATCGGAGCCCACGAGGATATCCGCGTAATCCTCGCGCTTGCTCGTATTGTTGCTCTTGTCGGTCGTCTTGCGGCTCGACTCGTGGTTACGGTTCGCGTGCAGACGGCGCACGTTGCGCGCGTGGTTGCTGGCGATTTTCATCGCCCACGACTCGAACGAGCCTTTCGACTCGTCGAACTCGGCCGCATGCAGCACGACGCGCTCGGCCGCATCCTGGACGATATCCATCGTCCACATGCTCTTACCGACCGCGCGCACGACCGCGCGCTCCATCGCCTTGAGAACCGAACCCGTCAGCATCGCGTTGATGTTCAGCATTGAAGAGATACTAACAGGTAATCGCGCAATGGTCAAGGTGCTCAACCATGCGTAACTGTTACGCTTTCAAAAATAATGCTGTGTGGTTCCAGATAGTTGCAGGAATTAGTCAAGGTATCGACGATTTTTTCCCAGGGTATCGAGCCTGGGATCTGATCAGATCGTGGCGGATCGCCTCGGAAAACTCATCGGCGATCACAAGCTGATCAGCATAGAGTTTTCCTGATCACGAAGCGCGCGAACGCTTGCGCGGATCGGCCGCTTACGAGAACACGACCGTGATCGATGCGGCGTAGGGGTTCGGGCTGAACTCCAGCCGGAGGCTCTTGATCTTGCACTCGGGCAGCTTTTCCAGGCGAGCGATCAGCCGCTCGGCCGTGTGCTGCGCCAACAGCTCGCAGGACATCGCCGTGGGCTCGCTGGCGACGCGATCGACGAACACCCCCAGCATGGCCTGGTCGAACAGGAAACCGCGCTTATCGAGCTGTGGCTCGCACTCGACGCTGATGTTCCAGCGCACAGGAATCGCCTTGACGCCACCGGGCAGCTTGACGAGCTGATCCTTCGGGCCGCAGTGGTGATCACCCTGCACCACGAAGTTAGAGATCCCTGCGCGTTGAATGGTGAACGTGCGCAGCTTGAGAGTCGACGCGCGCGCAACGGGGGCAGCAACCGGGGCAACCTTTGCGTTGTGGTTCAGCATGACAATCGTTATCTCACATATCAGAGCGATTGTCAAGGTATCATTTTGCCTTGCGCATCATACGCTTAGCACTAGCTAGCCCACATTCGAAGCATTTCCTACAGGGATAGATCGCGCAGATCGAGATCACGCCGATCTCGCGCGCGAAAACTCTTCCGTGGCGATCTTCTGATCGGTAGTTGAACCAGGTCACCTCGAAGAGAGCGATCCACTCGGGATCGATCTTCGGCACAAGCTTCTGTGGAGAGTTTTCCATGCGTGATCAGCGCGAGGCGATCCGCCCCGCTTCGGGCTAGTAGTAGAGCGGCGCCAGCTTCGCCGCGATTGCCTTCATGCGACGGTGCGCGGTTGCAGGCGACCATCCGCGCAGTGCGCCCGCTGCGGTCTGATTCATGCCGCTCTCGATGTCCTCGATGAATCGGCGCTCGTCGAGGGAGAGCGAATCGATGGCAGCGCGCAACGCTTCGGCGTCCGCCACGCGCAAGACTTCGGCCCGACCATCGGCGCCGACCATGAGATCGCACAGATCGCGAGTCTCGCCCTCCTCGTCGTCCTCGGTGGACTGATGGCCATTGTTGGCGCTCATCTTGCGCCAGTTGCGCGCAAGGTTCGAGGCGATCTTACAGCCCCAGTTGTGGATCTCGCCCTTCGTCCAATCGAACGAATCGGCGTGGTGCATCATGCGACACACCGCATCGTTCACGATGTCGTCGGTGTCGGACGTGGCGCCGATGGCACGCACAACCGCCGTGCGCATCATGCCGATCACCTGCGCCGTGATCGCCGCGCGAACCTGCGCCCGTGCATCGTCGATCGGTTGCGCCGACACCTTGAGGGAAACCACCGAGCCGCGATTCAGGATTTCGTTGACGTTCAGCATTGAAGCCATACTCTCACGAATCGCTGGCAATTGCAATAGTCAAGATATGGCCTAACTGTGCGTAACGCTTACCTAAACTAATTTTCTTTCATGAATGATTACGTGGTGATAGGCACTGTCAAGACCATTGCCTTTACCATCGGTTTATGAGATGATTCCCTCATGCTGAATCACAACGATTCCCTCGTGAAGCTTGCGGCGGAAGCCTACGATCTCGCCGTCGACAATCTCAAGGCCGCCTGCAAGGCCTACCGTAAGAACGCCAACGGGCCGATGGCCGAGTTCTACTCGATCCGCCTCGACGAAGCGATGGCCGCTCACGAGGCAGCGGCGGACGATCTGAGGGAGATCCGGGACGGGTACCGCCACACGTACCCGCACCCCGCTGCGCTCGCCCCGCATGGCAACCGCTACCCTGTGCGCTAACATAGCGGATCTACACAGATCTGTCAAGATCTATGTAGGCCCATAGAGTTTTCTTTGTGTATGGAAAACTCTATTTAAAGCCTATGAGCTAAGTATATGAAATCATAAAGCTCTCCGCACGCTAGGCCAAGTCCGACCCTGGAGCTGTGCCGATGGTCCTGTCTCTCCTGGATATACGGGTCACCTATATAGGTTATCCCGCGATTGTCAAGAATTCATCCAAGAGGGGACCCTAACCGGATTCCCTATTGAAATCGAAAATATTGGAGGAACTTTTTTCACCGGGTCCACCTACTATCTGCATTGTCAATGGCGCTCTTGACAATCAAGCCCCCGCCTGATGTTCTCTCTCCGAATGATGGAAACCCTGTTTATCCAGTTGGGCGACCTGATGGTGAACATCGCCAAGGTCAACTACTTCAAGCCCGCCGTGGTCCCCCACAAGAGCTACATGTTCCTGGCCGGCGAACCTGCCCCCGTGGAGCTGGACATCGGCATCGAGGCGGTCCAGCGTGCCCTGGCGGAGACGTATAAGCAGATGGCCATGATGCAGGCAGCGGCGAACCGCGCGTACGGTCCCCAGGGGCAGGCCTAATGAGCGACGAGTTCGCGAACGCCGAGGTGTCCTTCGTTTCCCCCGACCCCAAGAACCCGGGCTCGTTCACCCTGAGGGACTTGTTCAAGGTGACGCCGCTTCCCGATGATCCCGACTCGGATGTGGTCGTGGAGTTCGCCGATACCGAGCTGGAGGTCTATCTCGAATGGCACGAGGGGACCTACGGGTCTCGTATTCCGCACGTGTACATCCGGCGGAAAGCAGCCTCCGAGTAAATGTTTTCGCCTGCGTTCATTCTCGTCGGCGAGAACCATCTCATCAACCTGGCGCTCGTGCATCACATCGAGCACGACGCCGGGACGATTCATTTTTTCTTCGAGAATGGCAAGCAGGTCATCGTCGAGGGAGATTGGCCCGCGCTCTTGGAAAATCTAACCCCGGAGCCGTCGCCACAGCCGCCACCCAAGAAACTTCGGTCGAAGTCGACTGTAGAGAGAAAGAAATGACATCTGCCCATGCCCGTCTTCTTCGGCTCACAGAAATCACGCAGACCGCCAAGAAAGAGAAGCGGTACTTCAGCAAGGACGAGCTGGAGTTGTTGCTCTCGGACAGCGTCGTTCTGTTCACCCCGGAGTGCTACGCGCTCATCGCCGTCCTGATGGAGCAAATCCACGCCCTCGAAAACGAGCGGGCGTTTGGACCCCGTCGATGAGCAGCTACTACGTCGTCAGAAAGTTCGTCCACGACCGTCTTCAGGGCATGAAGGCCAGGCCGGGCATGTGGGCTGGGACCAAGGAAGGCTTCGGACTGCAGCTCGCCCTGCTCGTCGACTTCTACCAGCTGGAGCGTGAGCCAGGATCGAAGTTTCCGGGGCACATCGTCATGCGCACCATCTTCGGGCCGGGCAACGCCATCCCGCAGGAGCCCGTGGAGGATGCCTGGGCGGCGGCAGCGGTCGATGCGGTCGTGAAAATGCTTGGACCTGCCATCACCTAGACAATTCGTCACCACCTGCGAAAGTTCGATGTCAGGGCGGTGTAGTAGAGGTTTATGCACGCCACCCGAACGGATTTCCCGTCTCAACCGGCGTGATGGAGTCACCGATGGACAAGATGGACCCCAAGAGCAAGACCACTGGTAAGCCGAGCGTCCCCGAGGGACACGGCCTGAAGACGTTCCGGGCCAAGCTCGACGAGAGCACGGACGAGCTGACGCTGGACCAAACGCTGCTGAAGATTGCGGAGCTGTACCGCCAGTCGGCGCCGCTCGTGGCGCAGCTGAAGAACCTGAAGCAGGTGGCCAAGGAGCATCTCAAGGCTCGCGGCGAGAAGAGCTACCAGATGGAGAACGGCATCAAGGCGCAGTTCATCAGCTCGCAGAAGAGCAAGGTGAACAAGGAGCTGGCGAAGGAAATTTGCGGCCCGCGCTGGGCGGAGGTCGAGAAGTTCGTGGAGGAGATCAGCTTCAAGGTCACCGTTCCTGGCGTGAAGTCCCCCGATGCCGACTAAGCGCTGGTGTCGCTGGTTCGGCTGCAAATGGGACAAAGGAGAACCTCTCGGCTGGAGCTGCATCATGAAATATCGCTGTTTACGCTGCGGGAACGAACACTACGTTCAATACCCGGTGTAAATACTTTCCCATCCCGCTACGCAAATATTTGGAAGCGTACCGCCCGTAAGACGCAGGTTGGTTTCTCACAGGAGAACCAGCGCAAGCTGACCAGTCGGGCCGAGATGGCATTCTCTCTAGCGCCGGCATGGATGGAAGCTGGGACGCAAATACTTTCCTTCGCGGGAAAGTAGTCTCGGAGTAGGCCGTGTCGGTAATTAGCAGCAGGTCCGCTCCACCTGGGGAGACAAGAGAGCTACCGTGTCGGGCGCCGGCCACAGTCAACGAGGCGCACTCTAACCCCGGAAGGATACTGCTCTCCTTAAGACAAGGCGAAAGCCGAGTCCTAGAACCAGTGAAATGTCCGGCAGACGTGGAAGACGTCAGGTTAGTTGCTATCTGGTGCCGACAACAAGGTGCCAGCGACTTGAACGATAGATGAAGATGCAACCACCGCCTTTGCGTGTGCTCGCTCCTGCCGCATTGATGTGATAGGAGACTTCGGCTTGGTCATCTGTGTCTGGGTTGGACACGAAGCGATTGATGTCCGTCGACAGCCCGCTCTCGGCAAGCATGGTGGCGCTGTACCCGTTGGGGTTGCCCTCTCCGATGATCATCAAGATGCGCCCTTCCACACCGTTGGCGACGCCGCTGAGCGTGGAGTTGCCGGTACCGCTCTGGGTGACGATGAGAACCATCACCGGCTGTCCGGTATCGCCAGCTAGTGCATGGTTCGGATAGTCCGAGCCACCCGCCATGGTGAGCGTGTCGATGAGCACGCTGAATCCACCTGGACTGCCCGTGAGCTGAGAAATGGTGCCGTCACTTGCACGGCTAAACAGCTGCTTGGTGCCCGAGACATCTTTGCAATAGAACTGCACGCCATCGGGACTTGCGGGCGGATCGACCGTAGCTACTGGAATCAAAAGCGCGGCATTGCTCATGGGCCCACGATCAACGAATCCGTCTGGGTTTGCAACTCGGACAAATAACTGTCATCACAGCTTCTTCCAGCCCATGCGTTCTGGATCTGCCGTAGCCACCGCAAACACGCCGCCTTCGCAAAGCTGGAGAAAGAGCCAGTCATCACCCAGGTCGTACTTCTCGGGTTCGGCTTGGACCTTTTCGACCTTGCCGTTTTCATCGAGCGTCACCGTGCTCTTGAGCGTGATTCGCCACATCGATTTGCCGCCCAATTTGCCCCATAGCTTTGCGGTCTTGTCATCATCCATGAAACTTCATTAGAGGATGGGTGGGTAATTTTCAACCCAGGGACGAACTTTTTTCCACAAAGTGTTTCCGGGTTGGCGTTCCTCTCACGATTGGAGAGGCATGACCGACTTCGAAATTCCGACCTCGCCCATGGTGGCCCGTGCGCTGCTCCGCTTCTACCGGCTGATGGAAAAGCAGGACCCAAAATACGGCAAGTACGTCGAGTTCTACGAGGCGCTGGTGAAGGCGCTCGCGCAGGAGGAGCTGCTTCGCGAAATCCTGGAGGAGCCTGACGAGCTGGACAATTAAGCCACTCCGCGCGAGGGTGGCGACGTGCTGGACCTAGACAAGCTCGAAGAGGACCGCGAGGCCGCCTGCATCGACAAGGTCGACTTGTTCGACTTCTACAACGCCAACTGGGACAAGCTGGTGGCGGAGATTCAAGACCTCCGCAAGAAGCTCAAGGGTCCACAGGGCAAGAAGTGATGACCGATACGCACGGGCTTGCGATGACCCAGGGGCTGATGTTCGGCATTCGGAAAGACCCGATTGGTTCCGACTGTGTCCGCTGGGAAGTGTGGGCCGGCGAGACGCTCGTAGGTTGCGGTACGGTCGATGGCCGCCTTCCGTATGGAATGGCGGCGTCTGGTACTCCGCCCACCGAGGATTTGGCCATGAGGAAAATCCAGGAGTACGTGTCCGGCTTCATCAACAGTTTGCGCTGGCAGCTGGGAAAATGATCAAGCACCACACCGGCTTCTTTGTGTCCGTCTGGCATGACGCCGACGAGACCCCGACGAAGTTCATCATGAACGCCACGTGTGGTCGGTGTGGCAAGCACGTGGCGCCGGAGAAGTACACGTCCGAGACGCTGACGGGCGTGATGCTGGATCACCACATGGAGTGCTTCGTCACAAGCGACAAATGATTGCCCGTCAAAAAGACCCGACCAAGCCCGACCACGACCCGGGCGATGAGGCGGACTGGAGCTATAACGACTCGGCGCTCCTAGACGCAGTGGAATGGCGCAAGTTCGGCCCTCCTGCCTGGAAGGTCGAATTGATGCAAAACCTTGCGCGCAGGATTGTAGAGAAGGAGTGATGGAGCCGCTCGAACAGCCCTTGACCGAGGAAGACATCGAAGACCTCTTCAAGCTGACCACGCGCTGGTATCAGCAGCGCTGGGGTTCTCCGATGGACCCGGCGATGTGCCGAGGGCTGGCCAAGGATACGGCGCGGCTCGTTCACCAGTACCGCCAGCTGGAGAA
>Ga0335084_10000565_pt1 | contig 31706 bp, 39 predicted proteins | sample Lox_Sample_44_FD_206721 | JGI IMG/M metagenome (GOLD analysis project Ga0335084, IMG submission 206721) | Soil microbial communities from Loxahatchee National Wildlife Refuge, Florida, United States - Lox_Sample_4.4 | ecosystem: Environmental > Terrestrial > Soil > Wetlands | place: USA...
CTCGGCCGCGTCTCACGCGACCGAAATCAATCGACGGCGGCATCAAAGGACATGCGCGCCCAGCGCTAGCCAGCCACCGCTTCTCCACTCGTCACGGCCGGGTTTGATCCGGCCATCCATGAATTTTTGCCGCAGGCGGAAACGCTTCATGGACCCGCGGGTCAAGCCCGCGGGTGACGGCCGAATTTTGCTTGCGGCTGAGAATTCCAATGCTCGCACCTTTATCAGAACCTACTGCCGCGTCCGTTTTCGCGCCGCGCACCACCATCGATGCCGACGGCACCGTCGAGGGCTATGCCAGCCTGTTTGGCGAAGTCGACCAGGCGCGTGACATGGTGATGCGCGGCGCATTTGCCGAGACGCTTGCGGCGCGCGGCATCCGCCGCGTTCCGATGCTGTTCCAGCACGATCCTTCCGAGCCGGTCGGCATCTGGCTCGATCTGCGCGAGGACCACCGCGGGCTGCTCGCGCGCGGGCGTCTCATTCCGGAAGTCGCGCGCGGACGCGAATTGCTGTCACTGCTGCGCGTCGGCGCCATCGACGGTTTATCGATCGGTTTTCGCACGGCGAAGGCGCGCATCGATTCGAAGACGCGCATTCGGCGGATTTACGCGGTGGATCTCTGGGAAATTTCCATCGTCACGTTTCCGATGCTGATGGGAGCACGCATACGGGCGGTGAAACATTCGCCGGCGCGCACGCGCGCGGAGCTGGAATGGGCCCGCACGGTCGGCGTCTCGAATAGTGCCGGTGCTGCGCCGCGCCGGTCACACCGGCGCCCGCTCATCACCGGCGCACCCGCCAAACGGACGACGCTTTGGCGGCAGGCTTGGTGATACATGAAAGGTAGGCCTTTAGAGTTGTGCTGTCGATGAAAGGTGCCGATTTAGGAACGATGACAGCGCCGTAATTGATCGAGCGATTACCGCGCTCGCGCTCGGTCAATTCAATGCGGAATTGTACGGCGAAACAAAAAAATATAATCGGTTCTATCGCGAAATTCTCGCGATAGCGCAAGAACTCAAAAAATGGTCGGCGATCAGCGAACCGTGTTGGTGCCCCTCTTTGGACACCCCATCCGCAAGTGCGGCTGATGGCAGCGCAGTCGGCCTTGGCTGCGGCGAGGGCCTCCGCTTGTCAGACACTCCAGGAAATTTGAGATCGAAAGGAATTTCCGCAGGCGGCTTTTGCAATGGGAACCCCGAGGGCGCTGGAGCGCGGCGATCACAAACCCACTTAGCGGCGTCTGACAGCATTAACGCAAAGTGACCGGATGCCGCCGCAACAGAAAACATTGCTTAAATTATTCGTTAAATCAGACTTGTTACGTTTTGTGCCGATGGCACAGAACGTACCAGAGTTTGGGCGCAGGGCGGCCTATGCGGCCCCGCAAAGCGGGCACACGCAAGCGCAAAGTTCTGGCCGCCTTCGCAACATCCTGATTGTTTTGCTGATGCCGATCGTTGGATTTACGATCGTCAGCACGTGCTGGCGCGGGGCGACATTTTCCTTTTCCTACAAGGTGACATTGCCCGGCGACGACGCGAAGTTTTCGCAAGATTTCAAGTGGTGCGACGGCAAGAACGGCACATCAGCGGATCAGCAAATTGCCGGCTGCACAGGGCTGATCGAGTCCGGCAGGGGCAACGAGAATGGTCTCTCGGTGGCGTTTTATAATCGCGGCAATGGATATGCGGCGAAAGGCGATTTTGACCGCGCCATCGAAAACTATGACGACGCCATCAAGCACAATCCGAAAATGGCGGTCGCGTTCAGTAATCGGGGCAATGCATACAAGGAAAAAGAACAGTACGAACGCGCGCTCGCGGATTACGACATTGCCATTGGGCTCGCCCCCGACAATCCGATCGCCTTGCACAATCGTTGCTGGACGCGGTTCATTGTTGGACAGCTGTCCGAGGCATTGGCTGACTGCAACAAATCCCTGCGCGTGCGGCCGGATGCTGCGAGCACGCTTGGCGATCGCGGCCTGATTTATTTGAAGATGGATGCGCTGGACAAGGCCATCGCAGACTTCGACGCGGCTCTCGCCAAAAATCCGAAGTACGCCAGCGCTCTTTACGGCCGCGGTCTGGTGAAACGCAAGCAAGATGATGCCGGCCCCGACGACGATATTCGCGAGGCCGAGGCGGTAAAGCCGGATATCGCCGCAGAGTTTGCTCGCTTCGGCTTGCAATAAAACCGGCCAAGACTCGCACAAGTACATTTTCGTGATCAATCTCAAGACCGCGAAGCGATGGGTCTTGAGATTTCTTCAAACGTTGCTGCACTCGCCGACGAGGTCATCGAATAGCAAGCCGGCCAGCCGCCCGGACCCGAGTTCCACGGCATCCAAATATTTTTGTCCACAGTTGCTCTGCGGTCATAGGGCCTGCGGGCTTTCATCTTTATGGTGCTTTTCGAGCGGGCGAGGGGGCGCTTTGCTTGCGGTCTCAGCCGTGGCGAAAAGCCACAATTGCCACGGCGGGGGCCGCTTCCGTTCTGACCGCCCCGTCGCGCATGGTTTGAACGGAATCCGATGAAAGCACTTGCCCCGATAACTGCTGCTTTAGTGACTACCGTCTTGTGCTCTTCGGCCGTCGCCGAAACCACTGAGGAGCGGCAGGCCTGCATCGGCGATGCCTTCAGGGTGTGCTGGGCGGCCATTCCCAATCGCAACGACGTATTTCACTGTCTGCTGGATAACAGAGGCCGGCTCACTCAGGCTTGCCGTTTGGTTATGGATCAATACCGGCGCCCGCACAGGATCACGCGATCGGCGCGCGCCGCGCGCGTGGAGTGAGGCCGGCGTTCAAACTTGCAGGCGGCCGCAGTGCTTGCCCTCGCGATCACGCCGGCCACCCCGGTCCGTGCCGACAAGGGTGGTTGAATGAGGTGACCCCTGCACTAAGGTCGGACGGGGATTTTCGTCGACCGCTCTTTCCACTGTGGTGGTGAACCGGCTACGATCCTTGGGGCGGGGGTCAATGAGACGGCGCGAGTTCATCACGCTTTTTGGCGGTGCGGCGATAACGTGGCCGCTCCCGGCTCGGGCGCAATCCGGATTGCGCCGAATTGGGATACTGCACGACTATGCCGATAATGATCCTGAAGGGCGGGTGCAGATTGCTGCATTCCGCGACGAGCTGTCGAAGTTGGGTTGGGTCGAAGGCCGCAACGTCGTCATCGATGTGCATCGGGGAGACGCCGAGGCGGATGTCATTCGAATCTACGCCAGAGAATTGATGGCCAGGCAGCCGGATATTGTCGTGGGGGCCGGCGGAACGATCGTTGCGGCGCTGCAAAAGACCAGCCGGGCCGTGCCGATCGTATTCGTGAACGTGACGGACCCGGTTGGTGGGGGCCTGGTCGCCAGCCTGGCGCGGCCGGGCGGCAACACCACCGGCTTTACCCAGTTCGAATTCGGTATCAGCGCGAAATGGCTGGAACTGGTCAAGGAGATCGCCCCGAAAACTACTCGGGTTGCCGTCATCCGTGATCCCACCGCGCGGAGTGGCGGCGGACAACTTGGCGCTGTCCAGGGGGTAGCGCCTGCGCTCGGGATAGATGTAAAGCCGATCGATGCGGGAGACAGCGACGCAATCGAGCGCGACCTCACGACGTTTGCGCGTGAGCCAAACGGCGGGCTGATCGTGACGTCGAGCAGATTGGCACGCGCGCATCGCGACATGATCATCGCGCTGGCTGCTCGGTTTCGATTGCCCGCTATCTATGCTTTCCACGTTTATGTTGCCGGGGGTGGGTTAATGTCTTACGGACCGGATGCGACCGGTGCATATCGGCGTACAGCCGGTTACGTCGATCGTATCCTTAAAGGCGAGAAGCCAGCCGACCTTCCGGTACAGGCGCCGACCAAATATGAACTGGCGATCAATTTGAAGACAGCCAAAGCGCTCGGCCTCGCAGTGCCGCAGCCGCTCATTGCCCGCGCCGATGAGGTTATCGACTAGGCGCGTCAATGGACCAAATTTATGTGGGGCAGAGTTGCTATCGGCTTAGTGATCGTGGTGCTGGCGTCTGTCTGGTTCGCCGCCCTATGGTTTTTGTTCGTTTACACGGTGCAGAGGTAGAGGTCGCTACCGGACTTTAGTCTTTTCGACGTCAGCGGAAACGCGCCGCTTTTCCAATTGATGTCTGCGCGCGCCAGCAAGCTGATCCCAGGTCTCAGCCATTTGTTCGAGCTGCTGCCGGTGTGCGGGTGATGCCGTGCGCGCCATTTCGCGACATTCGGCAGCGTGCTGCAAATACTCCTCTATTTTTTTCATACCGATTCCGTGGACAGACGCATTGCCACTCAATGCCTGCCGCAACGTTTGGTTCCGAAGGTCCGTGGGTGGAACTTCCGTTCGCGTGGCGCGTTTCGGTTGGAACTCTGGGCAACTTGATAACGACGGGGATGACCGATGCAACGGAATTCAATCGCGCCTGATGGCGCTGCCGGCCTTCCGGCATCTGTTGTATCAGCCGATGCGCGCGGGACGCGCGAGATCCCCTCCCATCCGCCACGCATTCTCATTATCGAAGACGAGGCAATGATTGCCCTCATGATCGAGGACATGGTGCAAGAGCTCGGCTACCGCGTTTCCGGCGTCGCAAACACGGTGACGATGGCGGGCGAGGAATTTGCGAAGCGCAACTACGACGCCGTTCTCATGGATATCAATATGGGTGGGCGCTACTACGCCGAAACCGTAGATCATTTGTCGGGTTGGGGCATCCCGTTCGCCTTTGTAACGGGTTACGACTACCTCGTTGATCCCCGCCACGAGAAGATACCTGTGCTCCAGAAGCCCTTCGCGCCCCCGAACCTTCGTGCTCTCCTGGAGGAACTGGTAGGGCCCGCTTCGTCACCGAGCAAAATGGCGCCGGCTGACTGCCGATCGAAGTCCTAGAATGCTCGCTCAATTGACGCAGCGTCTGCTGTCGACGCGTACCTTTGAAACCGCTGTTCAAACCATTCTTGATGACGTTGTCGCTCTGCACGGCGCTGAGTACGGTAACGTTCAGCTTCCGCTTCGAGACGAGCTGGTGATCGTCGCTCAGCGCGGCCTCTCGGCGCCTTTTTTGAAAACCTTTCGGCGCGTCAAAGCCGATGACGGGTGTGCGTGCGGGCGGGCTCTGCGGCTCGGCAAACCGGTCGTTGTCGTCGATGTCGACAAGGATCCGGAATATGCTCCCTTCCGCAAGGACGCAAAATCAGCGGGATACCGGTCGGTCCAGAGCACGCCGTTGATGGCCAACAAAAGAAGACTGGTTGGGATTGTTTCGACTCTGTTTGCCCAAGTCTATGAGCCGACGGCCATCGAAATGGAAGTTCTTAGTACATATAGCGCTGTCGCCGCCGAACATCTGCACACGCTGATTGCCGACGGAACGCTCGCTGAGCGCGCGAAGCAAATGAACGAAACTCTCTATCGGGAACTCGCCAACGGCACCATGGCTCGAGCGTCTTCGAAAGTTCGGTAAACTGCTCGCAAAACGCATCGTAGGAAAAGGGCCGCCGTGGCGGCGGCCCCAATTCTCTATTGCGAGCTGTAACTATTTCTCGACGCAGACCGTCTTGATTTGCTTTTCGGCGTCGCTCTGGGTCTTGAAAGCGGCCGGACCGACCTGGATCCAGGTCGTCTCGGTGGGTCGGGTTTCCACGACCTTGCACTTCTTCGTCGCCTTCTCCTGAACGATGTAATAGTCCGCGCTCGCCGTCGACATCAACAGCGCTACGGCCGTACCGGCAAAAGCCAGTTTCTTCAACATGACGTGTTTCCTCCTCTGGAATGCACAGCGAAACAGGTCCGTCAGCGGGCCTTCGGTTCCAAACACCAGTGGCAGACAGGTCCGCGACTATGGAATGACGGCGTTGAGCAATAGCATTACAAGAAATATGCCCGATACTGACAGTCCGATGAGTTTGGTCGTTGCGCGGTCGCTCATGGCAACTAGAACGAAAAGGCCGGATGAACGTTCCCTGAATAGGGAACCGCGCTTAATTTGAATTTTGCCGGAACGAATTCGCCCGCAGATGCCTAGATCAGATAAATCCGGTCCGGCAAATCACTGCGGCCCTTGTCCGTGCGAGGGAAGTGTCTTGCCAATTCGTCGCCGCACATCCCGATAGCGGCAATGAAGCCATCGGCGATACGGCCGTTCTGCGTGTGTGCAATCAGCGCATCGACCGCAGCTTGCCATCTGGTTTGTGGTACCCGCGCGGCGATTTCTGGTCCGGCAATGATGCGCGCGTAACGCTCCGCGAGCGAAACAAAGATCAATATTCCGGACTGGTTCTTGTTGCTCGACAGACCGCGGCTGGCGAACTGTTCCATGGCGACCCGATAGGCAAAAGCGCGGCGTGCCCTGTGCGGCATCAATGCGACGCGCACGCGCGGCAGACAAAGCACTACCAAGAGGGTCAGAAAGACGATGATTTGCAGCAACAGAATTCGGTAAACCGTGATCGCGGGGAAGGTCAGAAGCAGCCAGGGCAGGGCGAGTGCGGCCACGGCGGCGATAAAAATCGGCAGCCCCGTCGCATGTGATGACGTCTGCGCCAGCACACACACGATTTCACCGGAGGTCTTTGCCTCGGCGGAGCGGATGGCGCTTGCGATCCGGTCGTGGTCCTCTTTCGATATGGTCATTACCAGCTCCCCGAGGCGCCGCCGCCACCTGACGACCCACCGCCCCCGGAAAAACCACCCCCACCCCCGTAATTTCCTCCGCTCGAGAATCCGCCGCCTCTCGCACCGCCAGAGCTGACAAGGATATTGAGAAGGGTGTTGAAAAATAGCCAGCGAAAGGTGCGCGAAACGATCAGCAACGTGATGAGAAAGATCAAGGCGGAGAGCAGAAGCCAGCTGGCCGGATCGGTCGTCTGTTGATTGTCGAGCCGCAAAGAGGGGCGCTGCTGCCATTCCGATGAATCGGTCGTCAAGACCGTGATGATGTCATCGACACCGCGCGAAACGCCCCCGCTGAAATCGCCGGCCTTGAAATGCGGCGTGATCGCATTGGCGATGATGACCTTGGAAAGGGCATCGGTAAGCGTGCCTTCAAGCCCGTAACCGACTTCGATCCGCACGCGGTGCTCATTCGGAGCGACGAGCAACAGCACGCCGTTGTTCTTCGTCTTCTCGCCCAGCTTCCAGCTTCGGAACAATTCGTTCGCGTAGGGCTCGATGTCCTGTCCCTCGAGGGATGTAACAGTGGCAACAGCAATCTGGATGCCGGATTTTACCTCAAGATCTGCGAGCTTTTGCTCGATTGCGGAACGTGTCGCCGGCTGGATGATATTGGCTTGATCGACCACACGGCCCGTGAGTGCCGGAAGATTGAGCGCGAAGCCGGTGGAGATCGCACATAGCAATGCGGCGATAGCAACAACAAGGCGCGTACTTCTTCCACCAAGGGAAGAAGACATACGGCCCGGGATCATTTTGATTGCCTTGTTGCCAAACTCGTCAGAATTTTACTTGCGGCGGCTTGTCGGAATTTTCACTCGCCGTGAATTCCGCCATCGGCTTGTTGCCGCGGAAGAATGTGTTGGCCCAAATAATACCGGGGAACGTCCGCAGCTCCGTGTTGTAAACGCGAACCGCCTCGATGTAGTCGCGTCGAGCAACCGCGATGCGGTTCTCGGTACCTTCAAGCTGAGACTGGAGTGCCAGGAAGTTCTGGTTGGACTTGAGATCAGGATAGTTCTCGCTGATCGCAATGAGTCTGCCGAGGGCCCCAGTGAGCTGGTTTTGCGCGTCCTGGAACTGCTTCACCTTTTCGGGATCGGTCAATTGCGAAACGTCCACCTTTGTCTGTGTCGCCTTGGCGCGCGCCTCGATCACCGCGGTCAGGACTTCCCGTTCTTGCTTGGCGTAACCTTGTACGGTGGCCACCAGATTTGGAATGAGATCGGCGCGACGTTGATAATTATTCTGTACGTCTCCCCACTTTGCCTTGGCCTGCTCCTCCAGCGTTGGAATAGTGTTATAGCCGCAGCCTGCAACTGTAAGTGCAAGAGAAATGGCAGCAATAAATCCACCGATGCGCGCCAAAGACATCCTCATGGCCATCTCCTGGTAAAATCGGGAAAGGACAATTTTTATACGATATGCTGCCAACTATATTTTACAACAGCATGCGTCGCCCCGGGACGAAAGAGGTTGTGTGACATACGGTATTGCGATCCTGCCGGCTGGCGATGTTGCCCGAATGTTCGCGCCGTCCTGATCGGCGAAAATATGCTTTAAAAGCAGACTGGTGAGGTGCTCGAATGAAGCAGGGGATCCACGTCGCAGCGGCCGGGATAATTCTGATTGCATGTCATGCGTCATCGGCGAGTGCTGAGGAGACAACCCGGAAGACTTGCGTGACCGTGGCCAAACAGGAGTATGACGCCGCCAAAAAGCAAAGGTTGCTGCAAACGCGCTTTGGCGCGTATGTGAGGACGGGGCGGCTCGGGCGGCGTACCTACCAGTATTGTCACTCGTAGCTTTTTCGCATCCAGATGGCGTGGACGTTGCCTAGTGGCCCAAGACCCGCAATTGCCGTACAACATTCCAAACAACGAGACGTAAAATGCCCATGAAGCGCTGGAAGCCGGTTACGGCATTAGTAGTCGTTTTGCTTTCGCTTGCAACGGCAGCGAATGCCCAGGTTCTCAAGGCCGTCCGGGATCGCGGCGCGCTCAATTGCGGCGTCAGCGAAGGCCTTTATGGTTTCTCTGCTCGGGACAACAACGGCAACTGGAGCGGCTTTGACGTCGATATGTGTCGCGCCATCGCCGCGGCGATCTTTAACGACGTCAGCAAGGTCAACTATGTGCCGCTAGACGCCACCCGCCGCTTTGAAGCGCTGCAATCGGGCAACATCGATGTTCTCTCGCGCAACACCACCTGGACGATGTCGCGCGAAATCGAACTTGGACTGACTTTTGCGGCAACGAGCTACTACGACGGCCAGGGTTTTCTCGTACCTCGGGCTATGAGCAAGGAAACCGCGCTCGACCTCGATGGCGCGAAGATATGTGTGCAGACCGGAACAACGACCGAACTCAATCTCGTCGATTTTTTCGGTGCCAACAAAATGAAATACGAGGCAGTCACCTCGCCGACGCTTGAGGCTGCTATCAAGGGGTACGATTCCGGGCAGTGCAACGTGCTCACGGCAGACGTCTCTGCGCTTTTTGGAATCAGGCTTTTGCTGTCGAAACCCGACGAGCACGCCATTCTGCCGGACGTCATCTCCAAGGAACCGCTTGGCCCAGTGGTGCGTCAGGACGATCCGCAATGGTTCAACATTGTAAAGTGGGTACACTTCGCCATGGTCAATGCGGAAGAACTCGGCGTGACGTCGAAGAATATCGACGAGGCTTTGAAATCGGAAAAGCCGGACGTGAGACGTCTTGTCGGAACAGAAGGCAGCTACGGCGAGCGGATGGGCCTGACCAAAGATTGGGCAGCCCGGGTCATCAAGCTCGTCGGAAACTATGGCGAGGTCTACGAGCGGACCGTGGGCGTCGGCTCGCCGCTGGTCATTCCGCGCGGTATCAATCAGTTATGGAGCAAGGGGGGTATTCTCTATGCCCCGCCTATCCGCTGATCGTATCGGGATCGTGATTTAGCGAGCAGGGCGTCCGGGTGCTAGATATGCTAAATTCTGCGTCTAATTGAATGGTTAGCGTGTACTGATGGTCGACTACGTTCCATTGTTAGCCCGCGCGATCGCGTCGCTTGATCCCAATACCGGCGAACAGCGCCGTGCTCTTTACGATCGCGCCCGCAAGATGCTGGCCGATAAACTCCGTGCAGGCGATCCGGCACTTTCGCAGGCGGACCTGCGAGCGGAAAGCGCAGCGCTTGAGGCGGCAATCCAGCGCGTCGAAAGAGACACGCTGCGCCGCGCCCCACCGCCCCGGCGGACGCCGCCCCGCGAAACCTACGAGGTGCCGCCCGGGGGCTACCGGGATATGCCACCGTTGAAGGATAACCGGAGGCTGGCACGCATGGCTGTTGGTGCGTTCGCCACCATCCTTATTCTTGGCGGCGGTGTTGCGGCCTATTCCCTCTGGCCGCGAATTCTATCCGATGTACGGAGTATCCCGAACCCACGAAGTGTTCCGGTCATCCCCGAAGACCCGGGTGACAAGACGAACTACGTCTCTCTCCGGCAGCTGGTCTACTACCGGACGAACCAGCCGGTGGGGACGATCATTGTCGATAAATTGCAGACCTTTCTCTACGTGGTCCGGCCGAACGTATCCGCGATGCGCTACCGCATTGGCGTTGGCACCGAGTGCACCGCGTTGGCAGGGCTCTATCACGTGGTGCGAAAAGAAGAATTGCCCGGAGGAAACCAGCCGAACCAGCAATCGGGTCCGCCCGGTGCCCGCGTCATCTACCTGAACGACGACCGCCGTATTGATGGCGCCAGCGCTTTGGCCGGCAGCGGACGGCTTTCTGAGGGTTGCATCCGCCTCGTCAACGACGATTTGATCTACCTTTACGATCGGACTCCGCTGGAAAATCGCGTCGTCGTATCGAACTGACCATTTAGCGCTCGCCGAATTTTCAAGTGGAAAACTGCTTTTCGCCGGCCCGAGAGCGGCTATGATTTGCCGCATGGTCAAACCGCCAGTCGATGCCGATCTCGTGCGCCTTCGGCAATTTTTGAGAACTTTGGAAGCCGAAGCACAAATTGCAGTCGGAGACGTCAATCTTGACACCTCTGAAATTGAAAATTTGAAATGCGAGATTGCCCGTCTTGAGGGCTCCGTGAACAGTAGCCGTGACTACGGGTCCAAGGCATTCCTGTTTCAGATCGCAATAAACTACGGCGCATCACGGCGGCAGCTTTAACGTCCCGCGTCCGGCCCAAGCCTTGCTGTCTACTTTTTGCTGCCGGGTTCCGTTTTCGCCTTCATCTGCACCAGCTCGCCGTTCAGCTTCGACAGGTTTGACTTAAGTTCGGCGATCTCGGCCCGGGCGGCAGCGAGATCGCGACCGGCGGCAGCGATCTTGTCCTGGGTCTCGCGAGTCAGTCTGGTCAATGCCTGCTGAAGAAACTCGATGTTGGCTTGCAGGCATCCGGTGCGGCGTTCCATCTGCTTTTCGGCCGTGCAGGCTTCCAACCCACGGATGTCCTGTGCAGCGGCGGGCGACAGGACTGCCGCGAGCAGGATCCCGGCACAGCTCAAGAGGGTACGCGAGGGCGAAATCTGGAGGTGTTTGCGTGTCATCCCTGACAGCCTACACGATAATTCTGCCAGGCACGGCCAAATCGGCCCCGGTTTCGGCAAGGCATTCGATTTGGTACAATGCGTGGCGACTTTTTTCAAAGAGCTCAGCTCGGCGACGAAGTGATCGAATAAGTAAGCCAGGGTTTGCTCGCGACGAGAGGAGCGATGGCAATGGCCGACGAGGCTAAAAAGCGCACCGAGGCCTTGCAACGGGCGGCTGAATGTTGGGAAAGAGCGGCGCAATACGAAGCTCTTGCTGACGAAGCCAAACAGCGCGGAAATATCGAGATGAGCCTAAGTTTTGCCAATAGTGCAGCCGAGGAGCGGACCGAGGCGCGCCGTATTGAAGAGAGCATTCACGGTGACGTCCCATGAGCGGCTTGATACACTAGAACAGTGCTGGTTTAAAAAAGGGGGCGTACATGCGGTCTCCAACATTCACAGCATTTCTCGTCATTTTGTTTGTCACAGGATTCTCTCACCAACCTGCCGTCGCCGACGACAGGGAGACTTGTAAAAATTCCTCCGGCGAAGTTGCCATAGAAGCTTGCAGCAGCGCGATCACGTCAAAAAAATTTAGAGGTCGTGCTCTTTCACTCCTCTATACCAATCGCGGCGTTGAGTATGTCGCCAAAGAAGACATCGAACATGCCATCGCTGATTACGATCAGGCGATCAAGCTTGACCCAAAAAACTCGCTAGCCTTCAACAATCGTGGCAACGCTTATAGTGCAAAGCGCGATTTCGAGCGGGCCATCGCCGACTACGACCAGGCGATCAAGCTCGATCCCAAAAACGCCGCCGCCTTCTATAACCGCGGCATCGCTAAACAAAAGAATGGTGACTTGGCAGGGAGCGAGGCCGATATTGCGCAGGCCAAACAACTTCAACCGGGCCTGGGGCAGCAATAGCTCATAGGACGTCGAAGTGAGCGAATAGCGAGGCTCTTTGCCGGATACTCTCCGATTAGAGGATGTATGGGGGCTTGCCTGGATTTATAATGCGCAATCACAAAACAGGAGAATATGTTGTGAAGCGCTTTGTTATCGAAGCGCGAAATGCCGAGTGTCGGCACACAGGCGCGCGAAGAAATGCGGGCCGCAGCCGAAAAGTCGAACTCTGTCCTTCGTGAACTCGGCCCGGACATCCAGTGGGGGTTGAGTCCCACGTCACGCAAGACAAAATCTACTGCGTCTATTTGGCGAAAGATGCGGCGTTGATCCGCAAGCACGCCGACATCAGCGGCTTCCCTGCCAACAAGATTTCCGAGGTGAAACGGGTGATCGATCTGTCGACCGCGGCGGCGTGACTTAACGGTCGCAAGCCTCTATTTCTCGAACACGGCCTTGTTGCCGAGCGCCTTGAGCGCACCTTCACAGAGTTTGTCGGGATCGCGCTCGCCTTGTTTGGCGAGCGCGATCATGCGCTGTGCAATAATTTCGTTCACGATGTCTGGCTGGCCCGTGTCATGTAGCGACTTGCGAGCCCTTTCGTAGGCAACGCAAAGCAGCTTGACCGCCTTTTGATCAAAGGCGGCCGCTTGAAACAGGTCGAAGACTTTCTGACCCATCCATCCCCGCCTGATCCTTCGGGGTGTCGGCGGCCGAAATTGGCCAACTTTGGACCTTACAATCATACACGTTTTGAGCCGTTACGAATAGCGACGGCAATTAACCGGATGACGGGGCCGATGAGGTGATCAAATGAAGGCCCCTTGCTGCCAGTCATGCACTAAGCGAGAAGTCCTTCGAACAGGAGGACCACGCCAATCGTGAGTACGACCATGATCGTGAGGGTGATCATCGAGCCAACGCCTGAATTTTTGACGAGGGGATGTTCTTGACCGCTGCGTGGCAGAAAATACCAGAAACTGGCGCAGCTGACGAAAACCAGGACGGCGCCGCAAATGATGGAAGACATGCCGCTCGCTCCTGTTCAGGTCGAGCGCCTTTTTACGCATTGCCAGCGTCTGATTGGCGCAAATTTTCCAGCGTCGTGCGTAAAAATCAGCTAAATTCCGGCGTCAGGAAAAGCCGCCATTAGTGTCGTCTCGGGAAGCGGGCTGGTTGTCACCACGTCTGTGCGTCAACCCAATTGTCGACGTCCTTTTTGACCTGATCTTCCGCGATACCGTACCGCTCCTGAATTTTCCCCTCGAGCTGATCACGGCGGCCCGCGATCTTGTCCAAGTCGTCGTCGGTCAGGTTGCCCCACCTCTCCTTGACCTTGCCTTTCAGCTGTTTCCAGTTTCCTTAGACTCGATTCCAGTCCATGACTTGTCTCCTTGTGTCATTTGACACACGCACTTGATCGCGGGCCACAAACGACAATGCGCTTCTGCTAACTCGGTTCCCGCGAGGCAGAGGGGCTGACTTGCAAATGTCGTCGTTCTGGCTGCGTTTCGCTCATAAAATATTTGTCAGTCTGAATAAAGGTTCAGCGAATTGACCAACTCCGGCCAACAATTTCCGTAGAGTGGTGCGTCAAGGGCGCGCCTACGGAGGAATGCCCATGAGCAAAATCAGGCTGATTTTTGCGGGCACTGCAATATGCGGTGCTTTCATAGCGACCGCCGCATCTGCAATGCCGATTGCACCGGTCTCGTCAAACACCGCCGCGAATGTCGAACAAGTCCGCTGGGTTTGCGGCCCTTACGGCCGCTGCTGGTGGCAACCGAACTACTATGGTGGCTACTACGGTTACGGGTACGCCCCGCGGCCGTACTATTGGCGCCACCGCTATTGGCGCCGTCGTTACTGGTAGCGTTCAAAAGGGCGGGGCGAACAGCCCCGTCCTCTTTTTGGAGAGCTGAGTGAGGGCCGCTCGCGGAGCCAAGCAGATATCGCCGATCCCCTTTATTAAGCGCTGGTTAACGGGTTCGTCCGAAGTTCAAGCCGCTTTCAGTGAAAGGTGATTCGATGCCCGTTTGCGTGGTCACATTTCCATGCCCGGAAACGATCGAATATGAAATTTCGCGAACCTGTCTTTGACATCGGAAGAGAGCATTGGCCGACGCTGCCGGACGCTCCGTACGCTGACATCAGCGCTCTGGAAAATACGATAGCCAGGCAATCCGCAGAATTGCACCGACGTCTCACTGAAGTTGTTGAGCTATATAATGCACAGCAACAGCAGGCCAACGAGCTGCAGACCGCATGCGAAGAGATAGATCGTCTCAATCGGATCATCTCGACGCTTCAGGAGACGACAGAACAGTACAAGACAGACGCTGCGGCCGCACAAAACAAAATCACGCTTATAGAAAATGAAAAAGCGGACTTGCGGGAGCAGCTCGACAAGGCTCTCCGGGAATCGAGCCGATTAGCGGATCGGTTGCTCGCGATGCAAACAGCGTTCAATGTCAGGGAGAGCAACGTCGCTTCGGCGCTGGAACAAGTTGAATTGCTGAATTCAGAGCTGACAACTGCTTCGGCAGAGCGGTTTAAGTTGGTGGCGGCAGTTCAAGGTGAAAAGAGGCGACATCGAAGCGCGCTTAACCAGCAGACATCGATTTTGGAAGACAAGATCGCAAGAGCGGAAGCTCTGGCTTCAAGCCAGGAGAGCAAGATAAAAGCCCTCGAAGAAAGTCGCGGCAAGCTGGAGAAACGTATTGGAGTTTTGGATGCTCTGCTCAAAAGCGAACGGGACGTTGCGGAATTAAAAATAAAACGGCTGACCGAAGAGCTTCGTCGCAGCCGCCCTGAACATTGGATTGCAGTAGACTAGCCGTGTGCGAGTTTCGACCCCGGTGTCGACGATAAATTACATGTCTGTGTGATGTTACCGCGCCTTTGGTGACGACTCACTCATAATCGTTGCCGGTGATGATGTGGGCTCTCACGTACGCGCAAAAGAATCGCCACCGATCGCTGGTTCAGGCGACAGTTTATCGCGACGTCAATTTCTTCGTTTACCTCCGTGAATCGTCCGCACATGCCGGCCAACGCATCGCCGCCGCGGCGTTAAGGTTTCTTCCTTACGGTAAATTTGAAACCCGATTGAAAACGCATGAACGGAATCTATGGTGCGGGCCGAACGGATCGGTCCGCAATGCTGCGCATTATCGCAAGCAAGCACGACGTTTTTCGGATGCTAGCCTCGAAGCAAAGACCTCCTTACGAGGAGGTTTGGCATCTATGGACGGTCATTATTCCGCGGCGGTCAATTACAGGCCGTCTGCTCTGGGGAATGGTTTTGCGGCGGCGGGACCACGGCCGATGGATTTACAAGAAATACATCGAGGGCGTTGACGCGACTGAATACCGTGGGTCGGTGCGCGCGCTCATCCGGGAATGTAGAAAAACGGCCTCGCAGCGACAGTAGGAAAAGAGCATGAAGCCCATCATCCTTGCTGCTCTCGGATTACTTATCTTGTTGTCGGCAGATGTCGGCCAACCGTCTCGCCAGGATGGTTCGTCGGCGATCACATGCGACGATGATGGCAGTTGCACTGCCCTCGATGCGACTGCGTCGCCGCAGAGCGAGCCCAAGCGCGCGGCGGAGACCAAAATCACGACGGCCGCGCTGCACCCGTCGCGTGTGATCGACGCCAATGGCAATCCAACTGGCATGATTGTGTCTGGCAGAACCGGGGCGCGTGCCCGCGTTGGGGTCCGTTATGCCGCACGTTTTCAGGCCTATATCGATGACCTGGAAAACAATTATGGCGCTCGCGTGCTGTTCATGGGTGGCATTCGGCCTGGCCGATGCTCGCCTTCGAGCGAGCATCCGTGCGGAAAAGCTTTGGATGTGTGCCAGCTTCGACGCGGCGTGGTTGATCGGCGCTGCAAGTTACCCAGTCGTGTTGTTCTCGGTCAGATTGCCGCTGCGCACGGCCTCTTCGAAGGCGGACGCTGGTGTAATTCAGATTATGGTCACGCCCAGGTCGGCACGACCGCCAGTGCCTGCGGTGATCGCCGCGTTCGCGTAGCGCGACAATAGCACCGGAATTTTAGTTTCCACCGCTGGCGGCCGCTTTGGCGTCCTGACCGCGCTTGACCGCTTGGCTGATCGTATGAAGCGGCTTGCTCCGTGCTCCAGCGGATTGCTGCGCAACCTTTACACGCTCCGGCGGTTCCTGCGTGCGCGGGTTGCGCGGTGGCAAAGGAATCTCATCGGGTCCGTTCCAGGCGAGCAGGCCAGCCAGTTCCTGGCAGGGCGCAAGCTGTGGCAGCTTCACCGCCGGGCTACCGGTTTGGGCGACGATCCAAGTTTCCACCGGCCAGCTGGTAATCGTCTTGACGTAGTCTTGTGTCTCCTGCGGAAGCTGGCCCTTCTTGGCAAGCCAGTCCTGGATGCGCTTCGGTCCCGCATTGTAGGCAGCGGCGGCGAGGCCGAGGTTACCGAACTTCTGGGACAAATTTCGTAGCAAGCTTGCCGACGCCGGAATTGCTTGGACCGGGTCGAACGGGTTATCGAGGCCCCTGTCGGTGGCGGTCTCTTGCGTGAATTGCGCGATGCCGAGCGCCCCGGCCGAGCTGATGACGTAGGGCCTGAAACTGCTTTCCTGATACAAAAGACGAATGAAGAAATGCGGCGGCAGATCGTTATTGCGCGCCGCCTCAGCGAGCGTGTCGCAGATTTCCGTGCGCGTACGGTAGACAATCGGTTTAAGAAGAGGACGTAGCGGCGCGAGTGGCAGCACGACCGGTTCATAGTTTGGCGGCAAATTTGTTTCGACGCCTTCCAGTACTTTAGCTTGTTGGGTTACTGAGGCCGTATCGCGTGCGGCGAGCATCAGCCAACACCCGATAAAGGCAGCTATGACGCCGGCCGAGATATCGCCGGCCAGGCCAAAGCCTGTTCGTCTGACGATCGTGCCAACCAGGCAGCCAAACATGAGGCCGACCAGCAAGCTGATGAAAAAGACAATTTCGCCCGAGAAATACATCGGCCCTGGCCCGATTTGCGTTTGGAATGATCGCGCCCGGACGTGACAAATATGAGGCAGAGTATCCAATTTGTCGCGCTATCGGCCCTTTCCCGGCGCGGGTTTGAGCCGGTACGATGGCCTGTCCTGAGCCTCGGGGGAGGCAATGAGACCACGCAACTTCATTATTCTTCTTGGAGGTATGGCGGCGGCATGGCCGCTCGTTGTCCACGGCTATCTCAGCTTTACGTCGCCAGATGAACGCCCGACGCTTGTGGCCGCATTCCGCCAAGGCCTGGAACAGGCCGGCTATGTCGTCGGCCGCAGTGTGGCGATCGAGTACCGTTCCGCCGGCGGCAGCTATGAGCGGCTGCCATTGCTGGCAGCGGAACTCGTAAATATGCCGGTCGCGGTCATTGCGGCCACCGGCGGTGAGGCATCCGGGCGGGCCGCAAAGGCCGCGACCTCACAGATCCTATAGTGTTCACCTCGGGGTCCGATGCAGTGAAGGGAGGCCTGGTTGCATCGCTCAACCGGCCGGGCGGCAATGTCACAGGCGTGAGCCTGCTGGGATACGAACTCGACGCCAAGAGATTGCAGCTTTTGCGTGAGCTCATTCCTCGAGCGTTGACGATTGGAGTTCTCGTGAATTCCAAAAGTCCCGGCATTTCCCCAGCTTTGCCAGTGATGAAGACTGCGGCGGATGCGAACGGCCAGAAACTCATCATCTTGGATGCCGGGACTGATGCCGATCTTGAAACGATATTCGCGTCGTTGCGGTCACGGGGAGTAGAGGCGCTGTTGGTCACGACCAACCCGTTTTACGAAGGACGGCGCAATAACATCGTGGCGTTGGCAAAGCGCCATTCTGTGCCTGTCGTGTACCCTTGGCGTGAGTACGCAGTCGTTGGTGGTCTGATCAGTTACGGCACGAGCTTCACCGAATCTTATCGCCAGGCCGGTGTTTATGTTGGCCGGATTCTCAAGGGCGAAAAGCCCGCTGATCTGCCGGTCGTGCAGGCGACCAAGTTCGAACTGCTCGTCAATGTTAAGACAGCCAGGGCGCTTGGGCTGACCGTGCCGCCGTCGCTACTCGTGGCTGCCGACGAGGTGATCGAATAAGGTTCGCGACGGAGACACCCATGGCGCTACAGCTTCGCCCAAACTGCGAATATTGCGACAAAGATCTGCCGCCAAATGCAACGGGCGCACGTATCTGTTCCTACGAGTGCACGTTCTGTGCGGATTGCGCTGACGCCAAGTTGCACAATGTCTGCCCGAACTGCGGCGGAGGCTTTGTACCCCGGCCAATCCGTCCGGCGACTGAGTGGCGTCAGGGACTCTCACTTGCAAAGCGGCCGGCATCGACCACCCGAGTGCACTTGTCTTACGATCTTGAGAACATTGCGGCCCACACGATGCGGATCAAGGATATTTTGCCAGAAGACCGGTGATGCATCTATGCCGCTTCCTGTTCTCCGATCCACGCGACTAGAAGTTCCCAAATTACCGCGAGTACGATTGGGCCTAGAAAAAGACCGGTAATGCCGAAACTAAGAGTACCGCCGATGACACCAATCAAAATAACGAGCATCGGAGTTTTCAGGCCCCGGCCCATGACGATTGGCCGCAGAAAATTATCGATCAGATTGACCGGCACCATGTAAGCCGTGAACAACAGCGCTGACGTTGTTTCCATCGCCGTCCAACTCCAAATGATGACCGGAATCAGGATAATTGACGGACCAATCTGGATGATTCCGAAGACCAGGACACCGAAAGTAATCAAACTTACCTGCGGAACGCCGGCAACCACCAGCCCGATACCCGCCAGCAGCGCTTGCAGAACAGAAATGCCAATCACACCGCGCGATACCGCACGAATGGTTGCCACGGCTTGATTTACGAATTCCTCACCCCGAGCCGAATTGAGTCGGCGGGAAAACTTTTTGACGGCATCAACGAATGCTGGTGCCTGCAAAAAGAGAAATCCGGCGACAATTATCGAAGTGAGGAATTTTATAATACCGAGACCGGTATCCGCACCAATGCGCAGCAAGCTGCTGCCCAGCGGTTTTAGTTGCGGCAAAACTTTAGCCAGGGCGGCCTGCATGTTGGTCGATGCCAGATCCCAAAATTGATAGATCGGATCGCCGATCAGAGGCCAATCTTTCACCGATGGTGGCGGTGGAGGGATCGTCAGGGTTGAAGGATCAAGTTGCTCGGAAATCACGCGAAGGCTATCGACCAGGCCCAATGCGAGCCACGTTGCCGGTCCGATAACAATCAGCAAAGTTAGAATCGTAATCAGAACGGCGGCCAATCGACGACGTTCGCCAAGTCTGAACGACATCCATTCAAAAACGGGATAAAGCGCAACTGTCAGCACCACGCTCCAGATAACAATCGGAACAAAGGGGTTGACGAGTATCCAGGACCAATAAAGGAGAAGAGCGAGAGCACCGAAACGGATCGCTGTCTCGATAAAAGGCGTCGTGGATTGATCGCGCGTGGATGGCTTTTTTTGATCGCGGGTCACCGATTTAACCCTCGACCTGCTCTTATTTGCTTCTCTCTATATAGAATACGAGGTGCGCCCCCGGTCGTGCGCACGCAATGACCTCGCCGTGGATCAGCGATTCCCATACCGGGTAATCTACAGCAGATCGGTCCGTGGCCTGAAATGTCCGGCATTGGCCCAAGGCGGATATCGCCTGTTGCCGTGGGTGGCGCCTGCCAACATGCCGTTTTGTTTATTTAATTCTCCACAGCCGTCGTGATTTTTACATCGATGCGTCATCTGTACGGTTTCCTATAGAGGTGCCGGTAGCCGCGTAGCGACAAGTTCGAAGGCCGCCGTGTGTGATCTGCCTCACCTTCGAAGTCCTTAACAGGTGATAGCAATCTCGCGATGGAGAATGGAAATGCGCTCTCCGGCACCACGCGGCCACGCAGACGGCGATTTAAAGTATCGCCAGCGTAATATCGTCGATGGTCATTATTCGGGCGTAGTGACCGTCGCTGCGGTTTGGCTTGCCTTCTATTTACTGGCATTCGGGGCTGCGATTTGGACCGTGTTTTCTCCGGGCGCATCCGAAATTACTGCCCAGTATACTGTTGGGCGCAGTCAGGCCCTGAAGAGCACGGGCTCGATTCAACCGCCGGCGAAATCTCATACTGTGCAGATACGGCACTGAAGTGGAGGTGCCGAGATGCGCGGAATACCGGCGCGTTCGCAAATGTTATCCCTAACGATTAGCAAGAAAGCCAGTTTGATTACACAGAGCGACGGCGTACTGATATTCACTGCCGCCGGAACAACCGATGCAAAAGATGCCGAAGCAAATCGCGCGGTCTCTTAGAGCCTTTCGAAACACACACAGGCTCGGCTTATTGCGCTGCGTTCGCATCTTGCCGGGTGGTCATCCTTGCGACGCAGTGACGGCGCAGGAGGGAACGGAATATCAAGGGAATGACGTGCCGCACTTGCCCCTCGCTCAATGCACGCGAGACGCTTGTGAATGTAAATACAGTCCTGCCGGGACGGCCAAGCTCAGGCTGTTGCGCGCGCGCAGCCCGGAGCGAGAAGCCCGCCGACACTAACCTGACGAGCGGTGCCACGTTTACCCTGACGGCGTTTTGAAAATTAGCCGAAAAACTCCACGATGCCCGTTTCCAGGTTATAAATGGCGCCCGTGATCTTGATCATGCCTTTGGCTTCCAGCTCAGCGAGCACAGGACTATCTTTCCGGATATCTGCCACAGTTATCTCGATATTCTTTCGTGCAACCGCGTCTACGAAGGCGTAGTTCTTCGCCGAACGCTCACCTTTGTAGGTTGTCGCCTGCACCGCGGGTTTGATTTTAGCCAGCAGCCCGGTGAGATTACCTAACTCGGCGTTGTCGATGGCGCCTTTGACGGCGCCACGAGCGGTATGACCCATTACAAGGACAACCTTCGCACAAGGACAACCTTCGCGCCGGCCAATTTGCACGCGAACTCCATGCTGCCGAGGATGTCCTGGTTTTCTACATTGCCGGCTACCCGGCAGTTGAAGGTGTCGCCAATTCCCAGGTCCATAATCACTTCGGCCGGCGCGCGCGAGTCGATACAGCTGAGCAGCACTGCTGCAGGATACTGTCCCGTGGCGCTCGCCCTTTGTTCGTTCAGATAATTGCGGTTTTTCCGCACACCCATCCGAAAGCGTTCATTCCCCTTTTTCATTAGTTCTAAAATCTGGCTCGGTGTCATTTTGTCACGCTGTGCCTTGGTCAGCGCATCAGCGCGTGCAGGACCCGTGAAAAAACCAATGCCGGCAAGCCCGAGCGCGGTCGTCGCGGCCCTGTAACCTTCAGAAAATTCCGCCGGCCCAAATCATTGCGGTGCAAATGCTCGTGATTGTCGCACATGATTACGTCACCTCTCCAAGGATGATCATTTGAGAATTGAAGTCAGCAACCGTTGCTTCAGTGTACAGGCGGTCGGCCGTACTTGCGGCCGTAAATCGGGCAGAGACTGCATCACAATCACGACATCGGGGTGAGAAAATGCACGAAGATTCCGCCAGTCAGACCAGGTTCGCGACCGTCACTTCGCCATCGGTGACGTAGTGATTGACGGGATCGGCGCCCAAGTGTTGGCCGGCTTGATATGAAGTAATCTCGCCGATGACTTGGTGTTTTCTTAGCTCGGCAATTATGTAATCCCGCTCGGCATTCGTATCCGAGTCTGTGGCGTGGGTGATCTGGAATGTGAGCTGGGTCAAGGAGAAGCCGGTATCTTTTGTGGCTGCTCCGACCCAGTGAACGCGCGCACCGTCAGGGGGGCGGTCGGTGTTTAGCCAGAAGCTCGCCTTTCCAAGTGCTGACTCGGCGTGCGCGAGACTCAAAGCCCAAAATCGAATGTGATGGCGCTTTCGTGGACTGTTATCGATCGCCTTCTGAAAACCGATGTCCTGGCCGCGTCCAAAAAGATAGAGGGTGCTAAACGGGGCGGTCGGATAGGGAGAGTTCAATAAGAATGCTCGGATCATGCCCCACGAGCTTGCCAGACCAAGCCGATCAGCTCCTGGCCAGCCCGCAGCTGTAAAGGCAGCCTGAAGCTGTTGGTGTGTGCCCGTAAGCACCAAGTTGACCGGGTCACCGGGCAAGCCGTCGCCGGTAATTGTGTAACGAGGGACGCTTTTGCGCTGGAGGATTTTGAGACCCATACGAACGACACGCGGCAAGATGATGTATGCCGCAAAGCCATAAGTGAGGGCCACAGCCAGCACCCACGGGAGCCTCTGGTCCGTAAATCGAAAGACAAAAACGATCAGCCAGACTGTGAGTATGCCCAACCCCAGGACCAGCAAACGGCGCAACAAGCGTTTCAGCAATCTCACGATCTGCCTACCAGAGCGATCCATTTAAGTTTGGAGAAGCTGACAGAAATTTATGTCCTTCCGCAAGGCTGGGGGCTTGTGGCAAAAAACGGACATTAATGCCACGCGCGTTCGACCCCTTCCGAGTGCTTGTTTGCGGCGCTACGATGCCTTTCCTGAGCTTGGGAGAAGGCAATGAGACGTCGCGAGTTCTCCAGGTTATTCGGTTCTATTGTGTTCATCATTGCGTTAACCGGGAGCGCCTCCGCGCAGCAGCAGTTTATGCCCGGGATAAACCTCGATGCTGACAAGCGTCCGCTGAGCCCTGAGGAGAAAGAAAAGCGTAAAGCGATCGACGAAGCATATCGATCAACGATTGAAAAACTTCCCGACCAGAAAAAATCTGCCGATCCGTGGGGAAACATTCGTTCAGCAAAGACGCCGTCATCCAAGCAGGGCCAATAGTGAAAACGCGACAACGCGTTGCCCAGCGCGCCACTTCTGTTGACCAGCGTTTCTCGCCGTTACCAAACTGCGCAGACGGATGTCCCCTCTTCGGATGAAGCGGACATGCCAAGGGCCTGTCGCAAAGTCTGATCCAACGCCCGACATTGCCAAACGCTTCCAATATCTCTGCTTGAGTCGCTAAGATGCGCTCCTGAAGTTTGAGAATGGGAATGGGAATGGAAATGGGAATGAAGCGCCGCAAGTTTATTGCACTTGTCACCGGCGCGATTGCGTGGCCATTCGTGGCGCGCGCGCAAAATCAAACAACCGCAAGTCAGGACGCCGACGATCCGGTGGGCCAGATCGCGACACTGCAAGGCATTACGACAGTGACGCGCGGCAACTTGCCGCCTTCCACGCTGAACGTGAGCGACGCCATCTACAAAAAAGACGTCTTGCAAACCGGCGCCAACTCATCGCTTGGCGTTACCTTCGACGACGAGACGACCCTCAGCCTCACTGCGAATGCGCGCGTCGTCGTCAACGAATTCGTCTACGAGGAGGGCTCCAAAGGCAATAAAGCTGTGCTCAATATTGCCCGCGGCACAGTCGCGTTCGTCGCCAGTCTGGTGGCAAAGACCGGCGATATGACGATTTCGACACCGACTGCGAATCTCGGTATCCGCGGCACAACCGGGGTCGTCGATGTTCCGGACAACGCTGCGGCAGGCGAGGCCAAAATCAAACTTTATCCGGATGCCGATGGGCGTGTGGGCCGGATAGAGGTATTCAACCCGCAGGGTGCGCGGCTCGGCGCGCTGACACAAGGGTCCAGCGCATTTGCCATCCGCCGGGGCCTGGGCGGGCAGTTCGCGGCGCTACCATTTCAAATCTCGCCGCAGGAGGCGGCGCGCGACCGCGGTGTGGTGCAGCGGCTGTTCGCTACGCACAATATCGGCCGTCGACTGACGATCCAGCGTCGGCAGTTGCGCGGACCGAACCGGCAGCGGCTGAACAACCAGCGGCCGAACAATCCCCGGCAGCCTGGCGGTCCGCAGCAGCAGAATCGCGGTCCACAGAAGGGCAACCCCAACGCGCCGCAACGCGGCGGTCTGCTCGAGAAACTGCGGAAGTTGAATCCGTTCGAGAAGAAAAAAAATGAGCCGATACGTTAGATGGGCGGGCTGCCGCTCGACGCGGGGGCCGATGAGGTAATCGAGTGAGGCGAGCGGTTTCCGCTCCTGACCCAAAGCGCGTCTACAGTCCCCATTCTCCGATGACCTGCTCGAAACCGCCAAGGCGACAAGTTTCGCTTGGTGATTCTGTCCGCTTTAGCAGCACAGGTGCTCTCAGCTTTAACGTTACCTGGTCAGGTTAATTGGCGGATCAGATCGTCGCAGCGCAAGCGGGCGCTTACAAATATCGAGCCTTACGCGGTCGCGCCGACTCGAAAATATGCCGCGGGATTCACCACAGAACGGAAGGCAGTTCTGTGTGTCGTCTAGGAGGTTTGTCATGCGTAAGCTTGCGTGCGCTGCGGGCGCATTCGTATTCGCGGCTATCGCTCCGCTCCCGACAATCGCCTATAGCCAGGCAGATGTCGATGCCTGCACCCCGGATGTGATGCGGCTTTGCCTAAGCGCTATTCCGGATGCGACCCGCGTAACCCTCTGCCTAGCCCAAAACAAACGGCAGCTCAGCCCCGCCTGTACGGTCGTGTTCAATCGACCACGTGGCGCAAGTGCTGACCAAGAACGTCCGAGAGCTATTCAGAATACCAATTTCTGAGTGCGTTGACTTGGAGCCGTGGCCACGCCAGTGAGTGGGGATATCCCACTCCCACGAGTGTGCTAGTTTGTACCGTGTTCTGAGCCTCGGGGGAGGCGATGAGACGGCGCGACAAAGCAGGCGGCAAGACAGCTAAAGGGCGGCGCCGCAAGACGTTGCCGCGCCGGCCAAGGGCTGCGCGTCGGCGCGGTTCTCTCGCTACCGGGCAGGAAACGAGTATCGCGCGACTCACCAGCGAGCGTGATGAGGCGCTGCAACAGTTGGCGGCGGCCTCGGAAATTCTCAAGGTCATCAACTCGTCACCTGGCGAGTTAAAGACGGTTTTCGAGGTCATGCTCGAGAACGCGACACGAATTTGCGAGGCAAGTTTTGGCTCCATGTTGGTTCGCGAAGGAGATCAATTTAGGCGCGTTGCCGTTCACAATGCGCCACTCGGATTTCTAAAGTACGCTGAACGGTCGCCAACGCTGGCACCCGCTGTTTCACTCGCTCTAACGCGCCTCTCGACTACAAAGCAAATTGTCCATATTGCCGATCTGCAAACTGAAGACCCCGACGATCCACTCGCCAAACACGCGGGCGCACGTACGCTGCTGCTTGTGCCATTGCTCAAGGAGCACGAGCTTGTGGGCATTTTTGGCATCTATCGTCAGGAGATACGACAGTTCACGGTAAGACAAATTGAGCTGGTCAAAAACTTCGCGTCTCAGGCGGTCATCGCCATCGAAAATACCCGATTGCTCAACGAGCTGCGTGAATCCTTGGAACAGCAGACTGCGACATCCGAAGTCCTTAAGGTCATCAGCAGCTCGCCCGGAGAATTGGAGCCCGTATTCAACGCGATGCTGGAGAATGCAACGCGCATTTGCCAGGCCAAGTTCGGCAATTTATTCTTGCGCGAAGGAGAGGGCTTCCGTGCGGTTGCGGTGCACGGAGACTCCGAATATGCGGACCGATCGAGGAAAGACCCATTGGTCCATCTGCGCGATCATCCCGGCGCTCCGCTTGATCGCGTTTACAGAACCAAAAAAGTTCTCCACATCCACGACCTTCAGGTGGATGAAAGCTATCGCAAGGGCGATCCCCGCATTGTCGCTCTTGTCGATTCCGCGGGCGCCCGAACAGAAATCGTGGTGCCTATGCTCAAGGAAAAGGAGCTGATCGGCGCGCTCGTTATTTATCGCCAGGAAGTGTGGCCGTTCACCGACAAGGAGATCGAGCTACTGACCAATTTCGCCGCGCAGGCTGTTATCGCCATCGAGAACACGCGCCTGCTCAGCGAGCTTCGCGAATCCCTCCAGCAACAGACCGCTGCCGCCGATGTTCTCAAAGTCATCAGCCGGTCGACCTTCGATCTGCAGACTGTGCTCGATACGCTGACCGAGTCGGCTGCCCAACTTTGCGCAGCCGACAAGGGCGTCATTTTTCAACGCGAGGAGGAGTTATACCGGCTTGCCGCTAACTATGGCTTTTCGCAAGAGGCCGAGCGGTACGCGTCCGCACACCCGTTGCAACTGGATCGAAGCAGCATCACGGGCCGAACCGCACTGGAAGGTAAGACAATCCATGTTCCGGACGTGCTGGCCGATTCCGATTACCAGGCGACCGGTTACCAGAAGGCGTTCGGCCACAGAACCGGCCTAGGTGTGCCGCTTTTGCGTGAGGGCACGACGATCGGCGTTTTCGTGCTCACCCGTGATCAGGTGAACCCATTTACCGCGAAGCAAATTGAACTTGTGACGACTTTCGCCGACCAGGCCGTGATCGCGATCGAGAATGTCCGATTGCTCAATGAGCTGCGGGAATCGTTGGAGCAACAGACCGCGACATCCGAAGTCCTTAAGGTCATCAGCAGCTCGCCCGGAGAATTGGAGCCCGTATTCAACGCGATGCTAAAGAACGCAACGCAGATCTGCGATGCAAATTATGGCGCAATGTGGCTGAACGAAGAGGGCGGTCTCCGCAATGCCGCGTTTCAGGGAAATATGCCCGAGTCTTTCACGGAGCAATGGAAAACGGCCGTGATACCGCTCAGTCAGGATGTCCCCGCAACTCGCGTCGCCGTAACACGCAAACCAATTCAGGTAGCGGATCTCAGAAAGGATTCTGCCTACTTGACCGGCCATCCCTTGGCGGTCGGCTCGGTTAATATTGCCGGCATGCGGGCATTGCTTGTTGTGCCAATGCTACGGGAGGGTGATTTTGTTGGTGCGTTCGCTATCTATCGCAAAGAAGTGCGGCCGTTCAGCGACAAGCAGATTGAGCTGGTGCAAAACTTCGCCGCGCAGGCCGTGATCGCAATTGAAAACACACGGCTACTCAAGGAATTGCGTGAATCCCTTCAGCAGCAGACCGCTACCGCCGATGTGCTCAAGGTTATCAGTCGCTCGACCTTTGATTTGCAGGCGGTACTGCAAACCCTCGTTGAATCAGCTGCACGGCTTTGCGATGCCGACAAAACCGTCATTACTCGTGAGAAAGATGGAGCCTTCTATCGCGCCGAGGCCCACGGCTTCCCTCGCGCTTTCATGGACTACGTCAAAGATATTCCAATCAAGGCCGAACGTGGTTCGGCGTTCGGGCGCGCCTTGCTTGAAGGCCGCGCAGTCCATATCCCCGATGTAAAGGCCGATGCAGAGTACACTTTGGCGGAGGTGCAGAAATTGGGCGATTATCGCACGGTTCTCTCCGTCCCAATGCTGCGTGAGGGCGTTCCGATCGGCGTGCTGAGCTTGACGCGCACGGACGTTCGTCCGTTCACTGACAAGCAGATCGAGCTGGCCACGACCTTCGCCGACCAGGCGGCTATTGCGATCGAGAACGTGCGCTTGTTCGAAAGCGTGCAGGCTCGTACGCGCGAACTGGCCAGGTCGCTGGAGGATTTGCGCGCTGCGCAAGATCGCCTGGTTCAGACGGAGAAACTTGCCTCACTTGGCCAATTGACCGCCGGCATCGCACACGAGATCAAGAACCCGCTCAATTTCGTAAATAACTTTTCGGGGCTCTCCAGCGAATTGATCGATGAATTGCAGGACGTCCTGAGCGGTCTATCGGTCGACGACAAGGCGCGCGACGAGATTAATGGGCTAACAGAGACGCTGCGTGGCAATCTTGACAAGGTTGTGCAGCACGGCAAGCGAGCCGACGCGATTGTCAAGAATATGTTGTTGCATTCGCGTGAGGGCACCGGCGAGCGTCGGCCTGTCGAGATCAATACCCTAGTCGAGGAAAGTCTCAATCTTGCCTATCACGGGGCGCGGGCCGAAAAGCAGGGCTTCAATATCACTTTGGAGAGGTCGTTTGACCCGGCTGCCGGCGAGGCCGATCTCTTTCCGCAGGAGATTACACGGGCGCTGCTCAACCTGATCTCAAACGGGTTTTACGCGGCGATAAAGCGCAAAGCGGAAACGAATGGGGGCGACTGCGAACCTACACTCACGGCGGTAACAAAAGATCTCGGCGACAGCGTCGAAATCAGCATTCGCGATAACGGCACCGGCATTCCGAGGGAGGTGAGGGACAAAATGTTCAATCCGTTCTTCACGACCAAACCGGCCGGGGAGGGCACCGGGCTGGGCCTTTCAATCAGTCATGACATCATCGTCAAACAGCACGGCGGGTCTGTGGACGTCGACACCCGGCCAGGCGAGTTTACTGAATTCAAGATCGTTCTGCCGCGCACGGCAGCGACCATCGCGAAGTCACGAGGACAAGTGTGATCGCCTTCGCTGTGTGGTTCAGATTGTACCAACTTCCGAAAGAGGTCCCTACCACCACCATGTCCTGGTCAAGGGTCGTTGCCGGTCGGATCGACGGCGTCCTCGATCCGCCGCAAAAGACATGGTCGTCTCAAAGACGTAACCGCAAGACTCACACTTCCAGACGTGGCGCACGCGACTCTTGTCGCCAAAGTACTCCAACCATTCCGGCGCGATCAGCTGCTCGTCACATTGGGGACATTTGGCGAGCTGGGGTAAGGGCGCACATTCCGAGGGGTTTCTCATGGTACGAAATTGCATGAACGTTCCTTCACGTTTTGCGCGCACTTGTCGTCGTGTAGCCGATCAAAAATGTTGAATAGCGACCACAGCTATTTCGTGGACGGCATCTGTATATTTGCCGTCGAAGAGAAGAACGTCGAAGCTGACGACAAAGGCCAGCATGGTCGATAACACGCGCAGCATTTTGTGATCATGAGTTTCCGCGACTTAAAATGTGCTTACCTAGACTCCTCAAATTTTTTGGATCCGAGCGGTCGAGGACACTGCAAAGGTAAATCAGTAGCGGTAGGGGATCACGTTTTCGTGCTCGCGCGCCGGCCGCAATTAGTGATGCGACCATTGGGTTACAAAGTTCCAGCGGCTTAAAAGCCCTTTTCGTTGGCGGCTGCTACCAAAAACATTTCCCTGGCCGGTAGCATCGCACTTCAGAACAATCGCGCGACTCACGCTTAAATCGCGACGGGCGAGCTGCGGGCCTCACGTGTTCCAGAGGAGATAAATGACGTTGCCACAAGAAAAGCGACGCGATGAGACGCATTGCGCGCCTTTACTCGTAAAAATCCAGGAGTGACCGTGACGTCCGACGTTCATCCCGGGCAAGCAACGCGGTTTGTCTGCCGCTCGTACATGGCCGTGGTGCTTGCGCCCAAACCGCCAATTATCGAGTGGGTCGCCGAGATTGACCAAAAAATCAAGGGCGCGGGATGTTTCTTTATCGGGCCGCCAGTCGTTCTCGACCTATCTGCCGTAAAGCTCAGCAAATCGGCAATCGCACACCTGCTGGCTGAATTGGAACAGCGTGGCGTGCGAATTATGGGGCTCGAGAATGTCGAGGCCGCTTCGACCGGCGATGGTTTGCCGCCATTGGTGCGTTCCAGCAAGGGAGCAAGCATGAGTATCGACGCTGTCGAGGCGCCAGTGGCAGCCCCGGTGCCGGACTCGACTCGTAAACCCGCCACGCTCCTGCTCGATAAACCGATACGCTCGGGGCAATCGATCTTCTTTCCGGATGGCGACGTGACAGTCCTCGGATCGGTGGGGTCCGGCGCTGAACTTATCGCGGGTGGATCGATACACATTTATGGCGCACTGCGCGGGCGCGCGATGGCGGGCTCGAATGGCAATACGCGGGCCCGCATTTTCTGCAGCAGGATCGAAGCCGAACTCTTGGCAATAGATGGCTACTACATGACTGCGGAATCGATGGACAAAGGCCTGCGCGACCGGGCGGTCCAGGCGTGGCTTGAAGGTAATGAGCTGAAGATCACCGCGTTGGACTGAATGCGATCACTCAGGAGATGCATACAATGGCCAAGGTCGTAGTTGTTACTTCCGGGAAGGGCGGTGTCGGGAAGACCACATCGACTGCGGCCTTGGGAGCGGCGCTGGCGCAAATTGGACAGAACGTCGTCATCGTTGACTTCGACGTCGGCCTGCGAAACCTGGACCTCGTGATGGGCGCCGAGCGGCGGGTGGTCTACGATTTCATCAACGTGACGCAGGGTGTTGCCAAGCTTCCGCAAGCTCTGATCCGCGACAAGCGGCTCGATCGACTTGCGTTGCTACCCGCGTCCCAAACCCGCGACAAGGACGCTCTCACCGAAGAAGGCGTTTTGGGCGTGATAACCGCGCTCCGCAAGATGTTCGACTGGGTTATCTGTGATAGCCCCGCAGGTATCGAGCGGGGCGCTACGCTCGCAATGCGTTTTGCGGATGAGGCCATCATTGTTACAAACCCCGAAGTGTCGTCGGTGCGCGATTCAGATCGCATTATCGGCCTCCTTGATGCCAAGACCGTCAGGGCCGAGCGCGGCGAACGCGTGGGCAAGCATCTGCTCATTACCCGCTACGATCAGCCGCGCGCCGCGCGAGGCGAGATGTTGAGTATCGACGATGTTCTTGAGATTCTGTCCACCCCGCTCCTCGGCATCGTCCCTGAGAGCGAAGAGGTGTTACGCGCTTCGAATCTCGGCTCGCCGGTGACGCTCAACAATCCCGGCAGCGGGCCCGCGCGTGCCTATTGTGACGCAGCCCGCCGGCTCATGGGTGAAGATATTGAAATGACCATTCCGGCCGACAGACAGGGCTTTCTTGGCAAGCTGTTCGGGCGGAGAGCGGCATGAACTTGTTCAGCCTGTTCAAGCGCCGTGGGTCCGCCCCAGTGGCGCGCGACCGCTTGCAGATTCTCCTGGCTTATGAACGAACGGCCCGCGGTTCGCCCGATCTTCTCGTCATCTTGCGCGAAGAGATCCTCACAGCCGTGGGCCGGCACGTCGAAATCGATCCCGACCGGGTCACCGTGCAAATGAACCGCGGCGCCAAGGTGTCGACCCTCGAGGTCGATATCGAAATTCCGAATGCCGTCCGGCCGCCGCCAAATGCAAGCCGGCGCAAACGGTCGGCGTTGCCGGCACATCGCCCGGCCTAGGGGCGCCGCTCGTCCGCCGGGCCTGGATCCTGCCGATATTTCGAAATTCCAACGATGCTGCCCGAACCACGGCGCTAGTGCGCTGCAATGCCTTTTTTTGTAGGGGATAGCCGGCACAATGGAGGTATCCCAGCGCTAATTTGCGGTATTCTTTGGGGGGCGACCATTTAACTGCTGGTTAGTGGGGCGGGGCATGAAGGCACTTTTCTGGGCTGCATTGCTCGTGGCTGGTCCTGCGACCACAGCCGCCGCTCAATTGGCTGTCGGACCAATCGCAATAACGAATACCGTAAATGGCATACCAATAACGGTGAGTGCGAGTTCGACAATTACCGTTAGCGCCGTTGAAAATGAGCGGACGGTGGATGCCAGAATTTTTGTCGATCTGATAGATCTGCAGCGAAAATTCCCCAACCTCATGGACACGTTCAGGCCCCCTGCAGACAATTGCGCCAACCGAGGCGCTGATCGACAGAGTCCGGTTGTCTCTCTCAAAAGCACTGCGCTGTGGCCAGTCGATGATCACCTTATGATGTCTATCAATGGCCGTGTCGATATTTGGTCAT
>Ga0335084_10000566_pt1 | contig 31683 bp, 25 predicted proteins | sample Lox_Sample_44_FD_206721 | JGI IMG/M metagenome (GOLD analysis project Ga0335084, IMG submission 206721) | Soil microbial communities from Loxahatchee National Wildlife Refuge, Florida, United States - Lox_Sample_4.4 | ecosystem: Environmental > Terrestrial > Soil > Wetlands | place: USA...
GCATGGCTACCCGCAGTGCGCCGTCAGTGCCGCGATCTGCTTTCAGCGTCAACTTGTCACCGTCCGACATGGCGAAAACAGGAAAGTTTGCCGATACAAGTTCGTTCGCGCCGTCGAATTCGACCGAACCACGCACGGTCGCGCCTGAGCCGTCGATACTCAGATCATCGAAACGAACCGCTTTATTGTTCTTTACCAGTGTGTAGGTCGCGCGCGCAGGCCTGCCTGCGGATTTCACCCAACCGGGTAAAAGATTGTCGATCTTCACAGGCGTCAAATCGGCTTCCACGCTCATGCCTTCATCGCTCACGTTATCGCCGACGCGGGTGATGACTTTGACAGGAATAGCGCCAGTAACGGTCGAGCCGAGATCCATGCCAAGGCGATGGCGGGCGGCTTCGTCGATCGTCGATTGCATGCGCAGTTCGGCGCTGGCATCGCCTTTCTTTTTACGCAGGTCGATCGTTGCCGGCATGCCGTTGATTTTGACATCGCCTTTGACTTGAAAGCCGTCACTTGTTGCCGCGACTTTGAGAGTTGAAGCCTCGACTTTCTGACCCAGCAACATTTTGTCCGCGGCAAAGTTCATAAGGTCAGCATTGATCGTGTAACTCGAAGCATCCTCCGGCATTGGTCGTGCTATCGCCAATTTGACCGCAACCTGAGCGGCAATCGTGCCGCGCGTCGACGCCGGATCAAGCGTGATGCCGACCTCATCGCGCAGACCCTCGCTCGAAAGCAGCGCGGCGGCCGCCGGCATGCCCCCATCGATACGGAAACTCGCGCGCGCCGGTGCTGGTTTGGGATGGGTATCGGGCACTTCGAACACACCTCCGGCAATATTGAGTTTTCGCCCAGGCACCGCCTCAACGGTCCCGCGGCCGAGGCTGACGACGGCATTGCGGCCGACGATGCGCAAGGTGAGATCGGCATCGCGAATGGGCGGCAAACTTGCGATGGGGCGCGCCGTTGTTCCGCTGGTCTCGACATCGATAGACAAGCCATCATCCGGCATCGGCGGGCCATTGTGCTTGAAGTCTCCCAGGGGCGCGTTGCCGGCAACAACGACGCGCTCGACCATACCGCCCGCGATATGCTCGTCGACCCATGCCCGTACTTCGGCGGCGGCAAAAAACGGCCAAAGCCGCTTCAACGCCGACACAGGCATCCGCGTACCCGCAACACCAAAGGCGACGTAGGGCTCGGCACCCGAATAGTCCAGACTTCCAGTGACAGCCATGCCGATATTGTGCGAGGGGCGCGTATCGATGCGGCTGAGATCGCCTTGCTGAAGCTCGATGCGTTTGCGGTTTGTATCGAGGCGCGCGCGTACAGCCACCCGATTGATGGCTATCCCCTCATCGTCTGCCGTTGCGCCAGGCGCAAGTATAACAGGGTCAATCACGGAATCTCCGCGCGCCACGTTGAGCAACCAAACTCCGTCTTGCTCCGGCGCGGTCTCCAACGTCGCACGCATGGTAAATTGATTGGCGCCTGATTGAATCTGAAACGGAACAATCAAGCTCCGCCGCCGCGCATCCCAATCGAAGCGAAAATCGGCGTGATCGATATTCAGATTTATTCTGTCGTATTGCCGATCGGCGATGGTACCGGCATCGGAAATGAGCTGACCTTGCACCAATTGCGGCGTGCCTTCCGGCGAGATCTCGGCGCGAACGCTTGCCGACAGCGGGAGGTCGACATCAAATTCGCCCGTGTTCATTCGCAATGCCAGGAGAATATCGCGCGTCGAGACCTTTCGCGCCTCGATGCCGACAGCACGCACCCCGTCAGTAAGCGGCCGCATTGCGGCACTTAATGCCCAAGGACGCTCGGTATTGTCGGATTCGAGCCGGAAAATGACGCCACCCTGCCGGGGCCGTGTCAGACTCACGTTGATGCCATCAAACTTCCATTGCTTTCCGTTGCGCCGATCATCAACAACTAGATTTCCGTTTTTGAGACCAAGTTCGCGCAGGTCGTGCCCGTCAAGACCGGTCTCGCCGACCGCATCGATCCGCGCCATGATGGCCGCGAGATTTTGAAACTCTGCGTTTAAAACACCTTGAGGCGTGGGGGCAGATCGCGCGGCTGGAGAAGCCAAAGGACCGACCGTCGGAGCTGCCGTGGCTATTGGCCGCTTGTCGGCGCCGGCGAATACAGTAAGGCTGCCATCAGTTTCAATTCGCACCGACATCTCGGCGCCAACGAGGTTGAGGCTTTGAGCACGCAGCCGCCCCATCAAGAGACTTTTGCCCGAGAGTCCGACTTCCGCTTTTGGCGCGCTCGCAACGACGGTGCCGTCGGCATCGCGAACGACGATGTCCCGCAAGCGCAGAGACGTACGGCCCCGTTCGTCGCGCTCGAGCTGGGTGCCTCCCACGACCACGCTTCGATTGCCGCCGAAGTTCTCCTCGATTGCCGCCTTTAGCCAAGGCGTGGCCAGGTCAAGTTCGATCGGGCCGCTGGATAGGCGCCACCACAGACCCAACGCCGCGAGCGTCACGATCGCAAGGCAGATCGCCGAAGACCAGAACAGTCGCCGCACAAATCGCGAGCGAAGAAAGCGGAGACTTCCGCGCTGCAACGCGCTCCAGCGCCATGGTCCAAGCCGATACGGCATGCGCCGCCGGCGCGGTGCGTGACCCACTGCGACGGCATGGGCGCGGTGTCCGTGCTCGTGCTCTGGACCTGTCATGCGCTCGGTCGCGTCCTTCGCGTCTGACAAAGCATGCGTGTTTTAATGGGACCCAGACCAATAACTGGGGGCAGCTTAAGGTCCATACCCGTGGAACCCGTTGCGCCCCTCCGACGCAAATGGCATGTGCGACATGACCGCTCGAAAACGACGAAAGGAAGGCACATGACGGGGGACCCTGTTGCGGGTGCGAAGGCTCCCGCCTTCACACTGCCCCGTGCCGGTGGCGGCAAAGTCTCGCTGAAAGACTTCAAGGGCAGAAACCTCGTCCTTTATTTCTATCCCAAGGCCGACACACCCGGCTGCACCAAGGAAGCGCTCGCATTCTCCCGATTGCGTGCTGAATTCGCCAAGGCCAATACCTCAGTTCTGGGGGTGTCAGCCGACCCCGTGCAGGCACAGGACAAATTCATATCCAAGCATAAGCTCGCCGTCACGCTCGGGTCCGACGAAACCAAAAGGATGCTCACAGCGTATGGGGCATGGGGCGAGAAATCGATGTACGGACGCAAATACATGGGCATCATACGCAAGACCTTCCTGATCGACGCGGCCGGCCGCATCATTCGGATCTGGCCGAAAGTCCGGGTACCGGGACACGCCGAAGAGGTGTTGTCAGCCGCCCGCGGCCACTAATCCATAGCAATTGCTGGTGAATCATAGCCATAACCCACCGGGATTACGGCTTTCTTAACCATATCCGATTGATATCGACCTTGCCGGTTGCGGCTTGATCGCGGCCGAACCCGGTGTGGAGTGTCGATGTCGCATTCGTCCCCTTCGTATTATTCGACCGCCGACCAAACGATCCGGCACGCGCATCCACGGGCGCAATCCGCGGCCGCGATTTCTCGACATCTGCACCGGAATCACGACGGCTACACACTCACACACGCGGGACACCAAATTCGTATTGGTCCGGTCGCGTTCTGGATCGTCGTCGGCACTCTTGTCATCATGGCGGTATGGTCGATTGCGACAGGCAGTTATTTTGCATTTCGTGACAATGTCCTCACACGCCTGATCGGCCGGCAGGCCGAAATGCAATTTGCTTATGAGGATCGTATTGCCGAATTGCGTGCGCAGGTCGACCGCATCATGAGCCGCCAGTTGCTCGACCAGGAACAGTTCGAGAAAAAACTCAATGCCCTGCTCCAGCGGCAAGCCACTTTGGAGCAACGGAGCTCAGCTCTCTCCGGTGATCTGTCGACGACAGGTGCAATCAAACCCGCGCGCATCGCGCCGCCTTCGGCAAACGCTACCGAGAGACCGGTACGGCCCTCGCCAATCAGCGACACCGTGATTTTCGTTGCACCGCCCGATCGGGAAGCCCGCCTGCAATCGCGCGAGTTACCGGCGAGCGCAACACGTATTGCGGAGCGCGAGACTGCCGTTGGCCTCAACGGCATGTTGGCGCGGATCTCACTGTCCCTCGATAAAGTCGAGCAAAGGCAGGCAGCGACGCTTACCGATCTTGAAGAACGCATCGATACAAGAGCGCGCCGAATGCAAAGTGTGCTGGCAGACCTCGGAGTTAATATCGGCCGCACATCGACCGAAGCACCCATGGGCGGACCTTTTGTTCCGCTAAGGCCGCCACAATCTGGCGCCAGTGCCTTCGAGCGCCAGCTCTATCGTATCAATGTCGCGCGCGCGCAAATCGAGCGCTACACCCGCTCGCTGGTCGCCGTGCCCGTCCGCAAGCCTGTCATTGGCGAGGTAGACATGAGTTCGCCATTCGGAATGCGCATGGACCCATTTTTAGGCCGCCCGGCTGTCCATACTGGCATCGATCTGCGCGGGGAAATCGGCGAACCGGTGCGCGCAACGGCCACTGGCAACGTGACCATCGCCGGGCGTGAAGGCGGATACGGGAATATGGTGGAGATCAATCACGGCAACGGCCTTGCGACCCGCTATGGGCATTTGTCCGAGATCAAAGTGAAAATCGGGCAATTTGTGCGTATTGGTGAAATCGTCGGCAAGATTGGATCGACTGGCCGCTCCACCGGCCCGCACCTGCACTATGAGACTCGGATCAACGGCGAGGCCATTGATCCGCAGAAATTCCTGCGCGCGGGACTAAGGCTCGGCGACGTCTAGAAGGCGCAGGGCACCAGGAAAAGGCCTGCGCTACTCCACATCCTCAATTTGCTCAGGCCCGCCACCGAACGCCTTTTGTGCGAGCGCTGCTTGCATGAATTCATCGAGGTCGCCATCAAGCACGCCAGCCGTATTTGAAGTGGACACGCCGGTGCGCAGGTCCTTCACCATCTGATAGGGCTGTAACACGTAAGAGCGGATCTGGTGGCCCCACCCGATATCAGTCTTGGCGGCCTGGTCGACCTCGGCCTTGGCCTCACGCCTTTTCATTTCCGCTTCGAATAGTTTGGCGCGCAACATATCCCACGCCATGGCCCGGTTGCGATGCTGCGAACGATCCTGCTGGCACTTCACCACGATATTGGTCGGGATGTGGGTGAGCCGTACGGCCGACTCGGTCTTGTTGACGTGCTGGCCGCCGGCGCCGCCCGAACGCATGACGTCGGTGCGCACATCATTTTCGTTGATCTCGATCTTAATGCGGTCATCCACCACCGGGAACACCACGACGCTGGCAAACGAAGTATGCCGGCGTGCGTTTGAATCGAAGGGCGAAATGCGCACCAGGCGGTGGACACCGTTCTCGTTTTTCAACCAGCCATACGCGTTGTGGCCTTTGATCACTACGGTTGCAGACTTGATGCCGGCACCCTCGCCTTCGCTTTCCTCGATCCATTCGACCTTGTAACCATGCGCTTCAGCCCAACGCACGTACATGCGCATCAGCATATTGGCCCAATCCTGGCTCTCAGTACCGCCGGCTCCAGCATGAACCTCCAAATAACAATCGTTGGCATCGGCCTCGCCGGACAGCAGCGCTTCCAACTCGCGCCTTGCTACTTCGGCCTTGAGCCGCTTCAGCGCGGCCTCTGCATCGGTGATGGTCTTTTCGTCTTTCTCCGCCTCACCGAGTTCAATCAACGTGAGCTGATCTTCAAGCTCCTGCTCGATGCGGCCAATCGCCTTAAGCTGGTCATCAAGCGCATCGCGCTCGCGCATGACACGTTGCGCGCGCGCCTGATCGTTCCAGAGGTTGGGATCTTCTGACTCTTTGTTTAGTTCGGCGAGGCGCCGCGTCGCAGCATCGACATCAAAGATGCCTCCTCAGCAGCCGCACCGACTGCTTGATTTCCTCAACCAAATTCTGCGTTTCAGCACGCATGGTGATTTCCAATGCCGCAAGAGCGTCGTTTTGATTCGTGTGACGTGGATTTAGCGATGCTACCCGGCCGGCGCAACCGCTGTTGCGTAGACGATCAATAAAGTCCGCCGGTGCCCGACCGAACCGCACGATCGGCATCAGGGCTGACGCCGACGCCCCAGGACCGTCCTCCTCCACCCTCGCTCCCATCGCCGACGACCGAGTAGTTGTCAGGAGGCGCAGTGCCAGGCTTGAAGGCTTCCAGGATTGCCCGCTCAGTTCCCGGGCCGGCGCGTGTCCCGGTCTTCAGGTCGACGCGGACGAGTTTGATACCTGGTGGTACGCGGAACGGTGCCGCCGGCTTGCCGGCGAGTGCGACCTTGAGGAAATCCTTGACGATCGGCGCAGAAAGATGGCCTCCGGTTGCACCACGACCAAGATGGCGCGGCTTGTCGTAGCCCATATAGACACCGACCACGATGTCCGGCGTGAAGCCGATAAACCATGCATCCTTTTCGTCATTGGTGGTACCGGTCTTGCCGGCAATCGGTTTGCCAACTTCCTTTTGGAAGCCAGCTCCCGCCGCGGTGCCACGCTGAACGACACCTTCCATCATCGAAGTGATCTGATAGGCGGTCATCGGATCAAGCACCTGCTGGCGCCGGTCGACTAACGAAGGCTCGGGCTGGTTCTCCCACTTCTTCCCGTCACAGCCGATGCACTCCCTCTCGTCGTGCTTGTAAACGGTGTGGCCATAACGATCCTGGATACGGTCGACCAATGTGGGCTTGATGCGCCGGCCGCCATTGTCGAACATCCCATAAGCGGTCGTCATGCGAAGCAAGGTGGTCTCGCCTGCGCCAAGAGCGAATGAGAGATAGGGCGGCAAGTCGTCATAGACGCCGAAGCGCTTGGCATATTCGGCAATCAACGGCATCCCGATGTCCTGCGCCAGACGCACTGTCATGACGTTGCGTGAGTGCTCGATGCCGTACCGCAGCGTCGAAGGACCGTTAAAACTACCTTCGTAATTTTCAGGCCTCCAAACGCCAATACCAGGCCCCTGGTCTATCTCGAGCGGGGCATCGAGAACGATGGTCGACGGCGTGTAGCCATTGTCGAGCGCGGCAGCATAGACGAAGGGTTTGAAAGACGAGCCGGGCTGACGCAACGCTTGAGTGGCGCGGTTGAATTGGCTCTGGTCGAAAGAGAAACCACCAACCATGGCGAGCACGCGTCCAGTCCATGGGTCTTCCACCACCATCGCGCCGGATACTTCCGGTATCTGATGCAAGACAAACTGGCCCTCGGTCTTGGCAGGCTCCACATAGACAACATCGCCGGCATTGAGGACCTGGCCGACTTTACCGACCGCCTTTCCGCCGGTCTTCGCCCATTTCATACCTTCAAGCGGCAATATTCCGACCGTGCGTTCTTTGCTGACATAGCCCCCGGGTTCACGTCCCGGCTGCAATCCGATGCGAGCCGACTGGTCGCTAACCTCAAGCACAACAGCCAACCGCCAGGGCGCCACGTCCGACAGGGATTTCACATCGGCGAGTTTCACTCCCCAGTCGCCGCCAACGTCGATCTTGGCAACCGGGCCACGCCAGCCTTGTGTTTCATCAAAGCGGACCAAGCCGTCGGTAAATACCTTGCGCGCGAGCACCTGCAATTTGGTGTCCAGCGAAGTGCGGACGGAGAGTCCGCCCTCGTATAATTTCTTCTCGCCGTATCGTTCATAGAGTTCGCGGCGAACTTCTTCGGCAAAATATTCGGCAGCGAAGATATGAGCGCCGGTCGCCTTTGTCGTCACGCCGAGCGGCAAACGCTTGGCCTGTTCGGCGTCGGCAGTCTTGACGAAGCCCGCCTCGGCCATGCGATCGATCACCCAATTGCGCCGCTCAAGGGCGCGCTCACGCTGGCGGAATGGATGGTAGTTGCTCGGCGCTTTGGGTAGCGACGCGAGATAGGCGGCCTCTGGAATGGTGAGTTCATTCACCGCTTTATCGAAGTACACCAGTGACGCGGCAGCGATGCCATACGCACCAAGGCCCAAATAGATTTCGTTCAAGTAAAGCTCGAGGATCTTTTCCTTGCTGTAAGTGCGTTCAATCTTCAGAGCCAGAAGCGCTTCCTTGACCTTACGTGCCATCGAAAGTTCGTTTGTCAGCAAGAAGTTCTTGGCAACCTGTTGAGTAATGGTTGAGGCGCCCTGAGGACGCCGGCTCGACCCGTAATTCTGAAGATAGACAACGGCGGCGCGGGCTATGCCGGTGAAATCCAGTCCACCATGCTCGTAGAAGTTCTTATCCTCGGCGGCGAGGAAGGCATTAATCACCAGTTTCGGTACTGCCTGAATCGGGATGTAGAGGCGCCGTTCGCGGGCATATTCCGCGACCAATGAGCCATCTGCCGCATGCACCCGTGTCATTACGGGCGGCTCGTAATCCTGCAATTGCGAATAGTCCGGCAAGTCCTTGGAAAAATGCCAGAGTAATCCGGCGGCCGCGGCTACACCCACCACAAACAGGATGGTCCCTGCCGCGAACAGAAGGCCGAAGAAGCGTAATAAAAGTCTCATGGTCGAATGGTCCTGCCTTGCGCCCGGTCGTCGGCTTCATCCGCAGAAACAGCGAACCGCAAGACTGGCAGACATCTTAGTCCCGCCAGGCCACCGCCGTCATTAGCATGAATCGCGGCGAAGCCCCGTGTTTGCCCGGTTTTATGTTGAAACTGAGGCCGGTCGCCCATCTCAGTTACGCCCCCCGCCGGCTCCGGCTACCCGCGGCGTAAAGAAGCTATCGACCGCCTGTGCCAGCGCCTGGGCCGTGCGGGCACGCCAAGTTGCCGACGTGAGCTGCTTGAGGTCGTCTTTGGTCGACATGTAGCCGAGCTCCACCAGCACCGATGGCACATCGGGAGCCAACAGAACCTTAAAGCCCGCCGACTTTAGCGGGTGTTTGTGCAGTCGCGCGGCGGACTTGAGTTCACCGACCGCCGTGCGGGCGAATTGCATGGAATATGTCTTGGTCTCGCGCTGGGCGAGATCGACGAGGATGTTGGCAACGTCATCAGGCTCGGTGGTGAGATCGACGCCGGCAATGACGTCAGCTTTGTTTTCTGCCTCGGCCAGCCGCGCCGCTTCCGCATCGGACGCATTTTCCGAGAGGGTATAGACGGTCGCGCCTTCAGCCTGGCCCTCGTTGCGCGGCAAGGCGTCGGCGTGCACCGAGATGAACAAAGCCGCGCTGCGCGAGCGCGCAAAACGCACCCGCTCCCCGAGAGGCACGAACGTGTCATCTGTGCGTGTCATCGCGACGCGATATTTGCCGCCGGTCTCGAGCTTCTCACGCAGCGTCTGCGTGAAAGCGAGGACTATATCTTTTTCAAGTTCTCCGCCTGAGCCCTTGGTGCCGTTGTCGATGCCGCCATGACCGGGGTCCAGCACGATCAGCGGGCGCGGATCTCCATCAATTTTCGGCGGCGGCTCACTCGGCCTGGCGGGCCCGCTATGCGCCGAACGATTTTCGAGCGCGATATTGCGCATAAAGGCCGCACGATCGGTGGCTACGAGATCCAGCACCAACCTCGCCGGCTGGTTTTCCGCTGCATCCAGCACGAAGGCCTTGTCGAGACGCACCGGTCCCTTGGTGTCGAGGACGATGCGCGATCCGCCCTGCATGATGAGCCCATAACGAAATGCCTTCACCAGACCGCGCGCCTGCTCGCCTGCATTGGGAGGAAGGTTGAAGGTTATCTGCGGCAGATCGACGACGACACGGTAAGGGTCCGCGAGTGTAAATGCGGCGACATCGATCTTCCGGTTCAAATCAACCACGAAACGAGTCTGCTTATCGTCTCCTCCGATTCGCGTATTCGTCGCGACCACAGGCGACTCTGCCGTGGCAGCCAAGGCGCGCGCAATCACGCCCTCGGCGGCGACGGCGGATGAGATGCAAGCCATCGTGCCGAATAGCGTGCTGACGAATGCAATCGCTCGGGCTGTCACGAATCCGGACCCTTTAGAGCCTCTTTTAGCGCATAAACAGGTGTAGCGGTTAACGGAACTTGAGCAACAGGCCCATTTCGGTGCGCAGCTGTGGCCGACCCGCAAAGCTTTGCTTGCCAGTACTGGTTCTGCACCGTATGTAGGGTATTGCTGATGGTTAGAGTTCCGGTTGTGCCGCGTTCGGGCCCCGGCCGCTTTAGGTCCTGTACCGCCCCCTCGAGGAGGTCGGCGGACGGCCAAGCGAAACGAGCCGAAACCCTTGTGAAGGACACCCGGATCAGCGCTCGGCCAGACGGCCGTCCGCACCCTGACCGTGAGCATCGAGAAACCTCGGTTCGCGCCTATAGGCGCGGCCGCAGCGCTACGGGTCGCAAGTTTCATGCTGCCACTGACGCAGCAAAGGTATTTTGAGGTTCATTGCCCACGCGCCGCCACCATGACGGCGCGCGCTGGCGTTGACTTCGGCCACGCGGCCCTTCCCCTCCACACCAATCAGGCCAATGTCCCGATTTATCGCGTTGCGCTGTCTTCAGCGCGCGAGCGCGCGGGCATTGCTAGCCCAGTGAGATTTTCCAATGGCCGACAAAATGCTGATCGACGCGACCCACCCCGAGGAGACCCGGGTCGTCGTACTCCGCGGCAATCGCGTAGAAGAATTCGACTTCGAAAGCGCCAACCGCAAGCAGCTCCGCGGTAACATCTACCTCGCCAAGGTTACGCGCGTTGAACCGTCCTTGCAGGCGGCCTTCGTAGATTATGGCGGCAATCGTCACGGGTTTCTGGCATTCTCCGAAATCCATCCTGACTATTACCAAATCCCGGTCGCTGACCGGCAGGCGCTGATCGCGCAGGAAGAGCGCGACCAACGCGCGGCCGACGCGGACGCCGAGAATCGTGCCGGACGGCGCGGCCGTCATCGGCATCGGGGCGCGGAGCGGCACCGTAATCGCGATGTCGTGCAGAGCGAACCGCTCGCCACGGGGGAATTCGCCGGTGAAGCGGCGGAGACACCGCAGGGTGAACCCGGGCCTGAGGAGACCATTGAGACCGCTGCGACATTGCAAGACTCCGAGCCGGCGTCGCCAGAACACGCGGTTGGAGAGCAAACGCATGAGGGTGCCGAAATTCCCTTCAGCGAAGAGTCAATCGAGGCGCCGATCTCCGAGGCAAGCGAAGCGCCGCTCGAGGCAACCGCCGAGGGCGAGCAGCCGTCCGCTGCCGCAGAGGGCGCGTTGACGGCTGACTCAGCGCACAATGAATCCACCAACGGCGGCAGCGAAGAGCACCATGAAGAAGAAGCCGTCGAATCGGTTGGCGGCGCCGACGCCCTTGAAGAAGTGCAGGAACGGCTTCCACGCTTCCGTCGCCAATATAAGATTCAGGAAGTGATCAAGCGCCGACAAGTGATGCTTGTTCAAGTCGTCAAGGAAGAACGCGGCACCAAGGGCGCAGCGTTGACCACCTATCTCTCGCTCGCTGGACGTTATTCCGTGCTGATGCCAAACACAGCACGCGGCGGCGGCATTTCCCGCAAGATTACTTCCGCCGAAGATCGTTCACGGCTCAAGGAAATTGCACAGGAACTGGAAGTTCCGGAAGGCATGGGTGTGATCCTGCGGACCGCCGGTGCCAGCCGCACCAAGACCGAAGTAAAACGTGACTTCGAATATCTTCTGCGTTTGTGGGAGACGGTGCGCGACCTCACCCTCAAATCGACCGCGCCTAAACTGGTTTATGAGGAGGGCTCGCTTACCAAGCGATCAATCCGCGACCTCTACGGCAAGGATATCGAAGAAATCGTCGTTTCGGGCGACGAGGGATTCGCGGAAGCGCGTGACTTTATGCGCATGCTGATGCCGAGCCATGCCAAAAATGTAAAACTGTACAAAGACACGCAGCCGCTGTTTACACGCTACGGCATTGAAAGCCAGCTCGACGCCATGTTCTCGCCCGTGGTGCAGCTGCGCTCCGGCGGCTACATCGTTATCAATCAGGCAGAAGCGCTCGTGGCGATTGACGTCAACTCCGGCCGCGCCACACGCGAGCACCACATTGAAGACACCGCGCTCAAGACCAATTGCGAGGCCGCGGAGGAGATCGCACGGCAATTGCGCCTGCGGGATCTCGCTGGACTTATCGTCATCGATTTCATTGATATGGACGAGGGTCGCAACAATCGCACTGTGGAACGGCGGCTAAAGGAAGCGCTCCGGCACGACCGCGCGCGCATCCAGGTCGGCCGCATTTCGCATTTTGGCCTGCTGGAAATGTCACGCCAGCGTATTCGCACCTCGGTCCTTGAGAGTTCGACCGAGAAGTGCCCGGTCTGTGGCGGTAGCGGTCATGTCCGATCCGTGTCGTCAGTTTCGCTGCAGTTGTTGCGTGCCATCGAGGAAATGTTGATCAAGGGCGCGACACATAATCTGATCGTGCGCACGCGGGCCGAGGTTGCGCTCTACGTGCTCAATCACAAGCGCGCCCATTTGCGTGCATTGGAGGAACGCTTCCGCATCATCATCACGGTGTCCGCCGACCCGGCGGTAACGGGCCAACAGTCTTATGTCATTGACCGTGGCGAACAGGTGCACACGCCGGAAGCTGCGCGCGCGCTTGCCGCTCAACATCCACAACTGACCGCGCCGGTCGAGGAAGTCGAAGACGAAATCGTCGAGTCTGACGATGTTGCAGAGGAGCCGGAATTCGCCGCAGCCGAAACGGAAGCAGAACCGCGCACCGAGCCCGAGCGCGAAGGCGGCCGGCGACGCCGACGACGGCGCGGGCGCGGCGGACGCGGACGTAGCGGCGAACAACGCGAAAGCCCGCAACAATTCACGCAGGATACAGTCCCCGAGCATTCTGTCGCCCACGAGGATCACGACGCTGGCTCGCCCGAGGAAGACGGGTTGGGCCAACCACAGGCGCGTCAGGAAGGCGGCACATCCGGCGAGGGCGAGGGGCGGCGGCGCCGTCGTCGCGGCCGCCGTGGCGGTCGTCGCAATCGGCAACGCAATGGTGAAGCGCCGTTCCGTTCCGGCGAAACCGGGCCTGAGCCCGAGTTGCAACATGCGGTCGACGACCTTAACCGTCCGCCGAGTTACGACGACAGCAGACCCCACTATTCCGCAACGACGGCCAGTGCGCAGTATTCGCCGCCGGTTGAGGAACGCCCTGCCCCTGCGCCGGCAGAATACTCCGCAACGTCCGCCAGTGCGCAGGAGCCGCCCCGTCGCCGCTCGACGATCCGCGAGCCGGCACCTTTCGCCACCGAAAGTGCGCCGAAACCGGCTTCAGCGACATCGCCGACAGTGCCGGTAATTTCCAGCACCGGATCCGACGAGTCGGCAGCGCCCAAGCGCGGCTGGTGGGCCAAGCGCCTGCTCGGCGACAAGAGCTAGCCACACGATGAGATCCGCCTGGGTCGAAAGCGACGCCAAGGCGGCCGTCGATCATTGGACAAAGGCCGGCGTAAGCGCGGATTTGGCTTTGCGTGTCTATTCGACACGGCTGCTTGGCCGCGAGCCCAAACTGGTCCTGCATGGCGGCGGCAACACGTCCGTAAAGACACAGATCAGGGATCTGCTTGGCGATGATGCAGAGGTTCTTTGCGTCAAAGGCTCCGGCTGGGACATGGCAAACATCGAGCCTGCCGGAATGCCCGCTGTGCGCCTTGCCTCCCTGCGCAAACTACGTGCGCGCGACGCCATGCCCGACGAAGAGATGGTACGGGTACAACGCGCCAGCCTGATCGATCCGCAGGCGCCCAATCCGTCGGTGGAGACGCTGCTGCACGCGTTCGTCCCTCACAAATTCGTCGATCATACCCATGCCACCGCAGTGCTGAGCCTGATCGACCAGGAAAAGAGCGAGGCCCTATGCAGGGAAATTTTCGGCTCTCGCCTCGGCTTTGTTCCCTACATCATGCCGGGCTTTGCGCTGGCAAAAAAAGCCGCTGAGGTGTTTGAGAAGAATCCCAAAGTCGAGGGCCTTATTCTCGACAAGCACGGCATTTTTACGTTTGGCAATGATGCGCATGAGGCCTACGAGCGCACGATCGAATTCGTCACGCTCGCGGAAGATTACTTGCGCAAAAAAGGCAATGCGAAATTCGCGAGTGCGAGATTGCCGGACCAAATAGCGTCTGTTTCCGAGGTGGCACCGATTATTCGCGGTGCCTGCGCACTACGTGATGCCTTCGGCAAAGGCGCGCATAAGCGGTTGATTCTGCACTTTCGCAGCAGCAGCGCGATCCTGAACTACGTGAACGGCAAGGACGTGGCGCGCTACGCCTGCGCTGGGGTGATCACGCCGGATCATGTCATACGCACCAAACCATGGCCGCTGATCACACCGGCGCCGGAATCGGGCAAACTCAATGATTTCAAGACAGCCGTTCAACAATCCGCGCGCGCCTTCATGGCGGACTATGCTGCCTATTTCGCGCGGCAAGAGGCGCGCGCCAACGCAGCCGCGATGCACGATCCCCTGCCCCGTGTCGTGCTGGTACCGGGCCTCGGATTGTTCGGGCTTGGGGTGAGCACCAAAGACGCGCGCATCGCCGCCGACGTTGCCGAGGCCGCCGCCGAGGGCATCGGCGGGGCCGAAGCGATCGGTGCCTTCAAATCGATCTCCGAGACCGACATCTTCGACGTAGAATACTGGCCGCTTGAACTGGCGAAGCTTGGCCAGCGCAAGCCGCCACCGCTTGCCGGTCAGATTGCGGTGATTACCGGAGCCGGCGGCGCGATCGGCGCCGCGACCGCCCGTGTCTTTGCCGAAGCCGGCGCGGAAGTTGCGATGCTCGATATCGATGCTGCCGCTGCCGCGAAAAACGCCAAGACAATCGGCGGCGCGGCTCTTGCGGTCGCTTGCGATGTGACCGATGCAACATCGGTTGGCACCGCCTTCGAACAGGTCGTCGCCGCGTTCGGAGGCGTCGACATTGTGGTGTCGAATGCCGGGGCGGCCTGGCAAGGCAAGATCGGCGAAGTGGATGAAGCACTGCTGCGTGAGAGCTTCGAACTGAACTTCTTCGCCCACCAGAAAGTCGCACAGGCTGCGGTGAAGGTCATGCTCAAGCAAGATGTCGGCGGCTGCCTGTTGTTCAATGTTTCCAAGCAGGCGGTAAACCCGGGGCCGGATTTTGGACCCTACGGTTTGCCGAAGGCGGCCACATTGCTTCTTGTGCGCCAGTATGCGCTCGATTACGGGGCGAACGGCATCCGCGCGAATGCAGTCAACGCCGACCGCATCCGCTCAGGCTTGCTGACTGCGGATTTTATCAAGGAGCGCGCCAAGGCACGCGGGATCAGTGAAGAGGAATATATGAGCGGTAACCTGCTCCACCGCGAGGTGACTGCTGAGGATGTAGCCCAGGCCTTTCTGCATCAAGCGCTCGAACTGAAAACGACTGCCAACGTCACCACCGTTGATGGTGGCAACATCGCGGCGGCATTGCGCTGATCCTGAATTTGCCAAGAACCGCGCTATCGTCTATCCCGCAGCGACACCTCAGAGGAGCCGACACGATGCTGCGAAACATGGCCATTGCCTTCATCCCAGTCATGCTGGTGGCGACGCCCGCCGCAGCCGTCACCTCCCAGGAAAAGATGGAGACCTGCAAGGTCGGCGCCGAGAGCCAGCAGCTGCAGGGTGCCAAGCGCGATACCTTTATTAAGAAGTGCATGGCGGGCGGCAATTACGAGCCAGCAGCGCGGAAGAAGGCCGCCAAGCAGACCGTGCCGAAACCGCAGTAGACTGGCCGGGCGATCAGGCGACGCGCGCTGACGGTCGCTCCAACGGGGCTACCTCGAAGCTACGCAGCGAGCCACGCCGCAATACGTCGATAGCGATACGGCGCCCGATGCGCTCTCCGTTGAGCAACCTGATGAGATCGTCCACGCCGGTGACGGATTCACCATCGGCGCGCACAATCGTGTCCAGGCTCATCAGGCCCGCCAAAGCTGCCGGCCCATTTGGCTCAAGCGCATTGATCATCGCTCCCGAACTGTTGTCGATTTGCGCGGCGCGCGCATGTCGCCTTGGCACCGCGGCTGTTTGCGCCGATACGCCAATATAGGCGCGGCGTACGCGGCCATGCTGGATCAGTTCACTCAGCACGAACCGCGCCGTGTTGCTGGCGACCGCAAAACAGATGCCCTGCGCCCCCATGATGACGGCAGTGTTGATGCCGATCACCTCGCCCCGTGAGGAAACGAGCGGCCCCCCGGAATTGCCCGGGTTGAGCGCGGCATCGGTCTGGATAACGTCCTCGATCAGGCGGCCGTTGCGCGAACGCAGAGAACGCCCGAGCGCGGATATCACGCCCGCCGTGATGGTCGATTCGAAGCCGAGCGGATTGCCGATCGCCACCACAAGCTGGCCGCGCCTGAGCTTCTTGGAATCTCCGAGCGTGGCGCTTGGCAGATCACGAACCGAACCGGCACGCAGCAGCGCCAGATCGGTGTCGGGGTCTTCGCCCAGACGTTGGGCTTCCATCACGCGGCCTTCAGCATCCTGAAGCCGGACCTCCCTGGCACCCTGAACCACATGGCAATTGGTCAGCACCAGGCCGTCCGGCGCGATAATCACACCAGACCCAACGCCACCAGGGTGACCTTTGTTGTTACGCACTTCCACGCGCACCACTGTTGGCCCGATCGAGTCGGCCACAGAGGTCACGGCATTGGAATATGCGTCGAGGATTTCGGTATCGGATGCGGACGGTGCCGCAGCCTCGATGTCCCCGACATCGGACGATGAGGTAAAGTCGAGCATTGGATTTTCGGGGTTTGTTGGAACGTACAGGCATGTAGGAATTGACCTGCAAAAATGGAAGATGCGGCAAACACATGCAGCCGATTTGCTCAAATTGAGTCTATTTTTTCAGTCTTCCTCAACCTGACTGAGGTAAATTTTTCCAACAAACTGAATATGTTAATTCACGTATCGACCGCCATGAGCACTGAACCAGTAAAGCGCAAGCCGCGCTCCGCTAAGCGCAGCGTTTCGCCCAAGGACGTCGTCCGCGCCCTGGTGGTGTCGGCGGCGCTTGGCGGCCTATTGCTGCTGGCGATTTTCGTGACCTCGGGCACCTATTTCTCGGCCGAGCGTCAGGCGAACAACGCCGCAACGAAGATCGCGCCATTGCCCAAATCTGCGGGAGGCGAAGCGGCTCACCGCGTTGCTTCCATTGTGGTCGAGACCGACAACAAGGGCCGCTGCGAAGAGAGGCGTTTCGACAACCGCACCGGAAAAATCGTCTCGTCGAATTACGTCGATTGCGATGCCCGGCTCGCGCCGGAACGCGATACGACGCCGTCGGAAGCGACAAGCGCCGAGCGCATGCGCGCGATCCTCGGCGCCTTCAAGCGATAGCGCGGCCGATATTTCAGTCGCTCTGCAAGATGACGTTCTTGACCATCGGATAAATCTGCTGCTGCCACGTCCTGCCGGAAAATACGCCATAGTGCCCAACGCCCGCTTGCATATGGTGGCGCTTGCGATAAGGCCGCAGTGAAGAGCACAGATCATGTGCTGCCAAGGTCTGGCCGACCGCGCAGATATCGTCCTTCTCCCCTTCCACGGTGAACAGCGCGGTCCGTTTGATGGCATGCGGCTCGACCCTGCGGTTCTGATAGGTGAGTGCGCCGAGTGGCAATGAGTGCTCCTGAAACACCAGCCGCACAGTCTCCAGATAAAACTCGGCGGTCAAATCGAGCACGGCGAAATATTCGTCGTAAAACGCCTGGGTTTGGGCCGCTTTCGCCACCTCGCCATTCGCCAGGTTCTCATAGAGTTCCTGATGCGCCTTGATGTGGCGGTCGATGTTCATGCTCATGAAGGCCGCCAGCTGCACGAACCCGGGGTAGACCCGCCGGCCACCACCGCCGTAGCGGCCAGGCACGCGCGCGATCAGATGCCGCTCAAACCAATCGATGGGTTTCGATTTGGCCAGCCCGTTGACCTTTGTTGGATTGACCCGGGTGTCGATCGGCCCCGCCATGAGCGTCATCGAGCGCGGCTGTGCCGGATTGTCGGACTGAGCCATCACACTTGCCGCGACCAGGGCAGCGACGCACGGCTGGCACACGGCCACGACGTGCGTACCCGGACCGATCGTTTCGATGAAGCGGATCAAGTGCGCGATGTACTCGTCAAATCCGAAGCGCCCATCCTCAACAGAAACGTCGCGCGCGTTGTGCCAATCCGTAATGAAGACGTCATTCTCGGCCAGCATCGTTCGCACAGTCGTGCGCAGCAGCGTGGCGAAGTGTCCCGATAGTGGCGCAACCAGCAGCACGCGCGGCTGCGCGACCGTGGTGTCTTTCTTGAAATGCAACAACGTGCCGAACGGTGTCACGTCGGCTGCCTCCTCGGTTACCGCCACCTGGCGATCTCCGATCGTGACGCTGTCGATGCCGTAAGGCGGGCGCTCGTGCGTGAGGCCGGCACGAGCGATCAATTCATAGGCGGCGGTCAGGTTGCTCAACATGGTCGGACGTGCCGAGCCGTCGAGCCTTTCCCCCACCGATCTGGCCGCCATGCCGGCAAGGCGGCGTACCGGCACCATGATGTCGGCGTGCGCCTGATAGGCTTGGTAGAGCATTCAATTCCTGGCGGTCCCGGCGAACCGCCTGCAAAGACTAGAACATTTCATGCTGCACTGCGAGATAAATTCACGGCCTGAGACGTCTGTCACCGGAAATTGGGGACAATTCCGTTGCCCACGAATTTTGCAAAGCGGGAAACTATTGAAAGAGCAATGCTTTCATTTAAGCTGTCAGATGCCGGGCCACGACGAATAAGGGACATCCACGTCCTATGGCCAAGGCCACCCTGACAATCGCCAGCAAGAATTATGGTGCCTGGTCGCTGCGCGGCTGGCTGCTCTGCAAGCTGGCGGGGCTCGAATTCGAGGAGCAGACTGTCGCCAGTGACGACCCGTCCACGCGCGCAGAACTCCTCCTGCTGTCGCCCTCGTTCCTGGTGCCTTGTCTCACACATAACGGGATCAAGATCTGGGACACACTGGCGATTGCCGAATATCTGAACGAGATCCTGCCGGCAGCCGGGTTGTTGCCAAAATCGCTGGCGGCCCGCGCACGTTGCCGCTCGATTTCCGGCGAAATGCATTCGGGTTTTTCCAACCTGCGTTCGGCGCTGCCGATGAATTTGAAGGCGCAGCATCCGGGATTCAAAGTCTGGGCCGGTGCGCAAGCTGATATCGATCGCATCATCAGCATATGGCGCGAGTGCCTCGCCGCCGACAAGGGGCCCTTCCTCTTCGGCAACTCCGCATGCATGGCCGACGCGATGTTTGCGCCAGTCGTCACACGTTTTCTCAGTTACGACATAAAACTGGACAGCGATTGCGCAGCCTACTGCGCGACAATCATGGCGATGCCACCGATGCGCGAGTGGATCGGGGCGGCAAAGGCCGAGCCCGACGAAGTCGTCGAACTAGACGTGGAGTTCTGACGACCGAACAGTGAGCCGTTCGTCCCCGCGAATGAGCGGATGGTTTAGCCTTTCAGCCAACCACCAATGCGTTTGACCGCCTCGTGCATCTCGCCTGCCGAGCCGGCGTAGCAGAAGCGCAAAAAGTGCCGGCCATTGACCGGATCAAAATCGATGCCTGGCGTCGCGGCGACGCCGGCTTCATTCAACATGCACTTCGCAAAATCGAGACTGTCGTCGGAGAAGCGGGAAATATCCGCATAAAGATAGAACGCGCCGTCCACCGGCAGGAATTTGTCGAGGCCCGTTTTCGGCAGCCCTTCAGTGAGGATGCGGCGATTTTCCTCGTAACTGTGCTTCACCGTTTCCATTTCCTGGCGGCCGTCGAAAGCCGCCTCGGCGGCAACTTGCGCAAGCGTCGGCACGGAAATCGCAAGGTTGCCTTGCAATCTTTCAACCGGACGCACCAGTTCTTCCGGAACGACCATCCAGCCGATACGCCAGCCGGTCATGCAGAAATATTTCGAGAAGGAATTGATCACGACCGCTCGCCCGGAAATATTCGCGGCTGTCTCGGCGGCAAATGCGTAATCGAGGCCATGATAAATCTCGTCGGAGATCACCCGTATGCCTTCCGATTCCGCAACCGCGATCAGGCGCGTCAACGCGTCGGCATCCATCATGGTGCCGGTCGGATTGGCCGGGCTTGCGATCACGACACCCTTGAGCGGCGCCCGCTGATGCGCGGCGATCAGCGCCTTGGCCGATAGCACCCAGCGCGTTTCGGCCGAGGTCTCGATGAGCACCGGTTCGCAGCCGAGCGCGGAGAGGATGTGGCGATACGGCGGGTAGCCGGGATTGGCCAAGGCTACGCGGTCGCCCGCCTCGAACAGCGACAGGAAGGCAAGGATGAAACCTCCGGATGAGCCGGTCGTCACTACCACACGCGCAGGGTCGAGCGTAAGGTCGTACATGTCTTCATAGTGACGGGCGATGCGCGCACGCAGCGACGGAATCCCGAGCGTTTCCGTATAGCCGATGCGCCCATGCGCGAGCGCGGCCTGCGCGGCCTTGATTGCAGTCTGGGGCGCAGGCGCGGCTGGTTGCCCAACCTCCATATGAATGATGTGAGCGCCCTGTGCCTCGCGCTGCGCTGCCGCCGCCATGACGTCCATCACGATGAACGGCGGCACATCGCTGCGTTTGGAAGGCTTCAAGAGCTGTTTTGCCGCCTCAAGCATCGTTTTTGGCCCGTCGGCCACCGCCGCCCCGCCCCGCTGTTGCCGTATTCGGCGGCTCTTTCATGACTCACTCGTGATGGCCAGCCGCGTTGACCGCCCCCGGGCGCGTCACTAGGTTCACGCCCATTCGGCAATGAAATCGGTAAGTCCTTGAACGGCACACCTATCAGGACGTGGCGCAAGACGCCAGCAGCCCAAACGATCGCCTTCCTGACGGCGATTGCGGTTGGTGCGGCGGGAGGCGGACCCGTATTCGCGCCGGCGCGCGCGCAGGACAGCACGACGCGCGGCATGCCGGTCATTCGCGACGCCGAAATGGAACAGCTCCTGCGCGACTACGCGCAACCGATCCTGCATGCCGCGGGCCTTGCCAAGCAAAACGTGCGCGTCGTTGTGCTCAGCGACCGCTCGTTCAATGCGTTCGTCATGGACGGGCGACATATCTTCGTCAACGCGGGGGCATTGTTCGACGCCAAGACGCCGAACGAAATCATCGGCGTGTTCGCGCACGAGACCGGACACCTCGCGGGCGGCCATCTCCAGCGCCTGCGCGAGCAGCTTGCGTCGGCGCAAACGGCGTCGATCATTGCGATGCTCGCGGGTGTCGGCGCGCTGGTCGCCGGTGCGCGCAGTGGAGCCGCCGGGGCTTCCGACATTGGCGCGGCCGCGATAATGGCGCCGCAGTCCGCAATCATGCGGTCAGTGCTTTCCTATGTGCGAACGCAGGAAGACCAGGCCGACCATGCGGGCGTGAAGTTTCTCAATGCCACCGGGCAATCGCCGAAGGGAATGGTGGAGCTGTTCAAGCGCCTGAGCAACGAAGTTTTGTTTAATTCGCGCTACATCGATCCCTACATGCAGACGCACCCGATGCCGGCAGAACGTGTCGCCACCCTGGAAACGATCGCAAGGCAAAGTCCCTATTGGGACCGCAAGGATCCGCCCGAGTTGCAGCTGCGCCACGACATGATGCGCGCGAAATTGTCTGGCTTCCTCGAACGGGCTGACACGGTTGCCCGCCGCTATCCACCAAGCGATCACAGCCTGCCGGCACGCTATGCCCGCGCGATTTCGACCTACCGCAATTCCGATCTTCGCCAGGCGCTCGTCCAGATTGACGGGTTGATCCAGGTGCAGCCGAACAATCCGTATTTCTACGAGCTCAAAGGTCAGGCGCTGCTCGAGGGTGGCCATCCGGCCGAAGCTGTTGCCCCGCTGCGCCAGGCGGTGCAGCTCTCGCACAGCAACCCATTGATCGAGATCATGCTCGCGCAAGCGTTAAACTCCACAGGCAATCCAAAGCTGGCCGAAGAAGCTGTTGGTCTTCTTCGCACGGCGATCGTGCGCGAACCCGAAACACCTGATGCCTACTCGCAGCTCGCGGTGGCCTATGGCCGCAAGGGCGATCTCGCCAATGCCGACCTCGCATCGGCCCAGGCCGCGTTTAACCGCGGCGATCTGAAAACCGCGCGCCAGCTTGCCTCGCGCGCCAAAACTCGCCTGCCGATCGGTTCGCCCGCATGGGTGCAAGCCGACGACATTGTAAACGTCAAACCGAACGCCAAAGCTCAACAATAAGGAATGATTTCATGACATCGAGACCGCGTCTGATCGCCGCCGCCTGCGCGGCATTGCTGGCTATCGCCGTGCCGCAAGCCTCACGTGCCGACGAATTCTCCGCCAGCCAGCGCGGCGATATTGAACGCATTGTGCGCGAGTACCTGGTCGCTCATCCGGAGGTCATCCAGGAGGCGATGACCGAGCTGGAAAAACGGCAAACCGCCGCGGAGGCCGAGAAACACAAGGCGGCCGTCAAACAATATTCGGAGAACCTGTTCACCTCGCCGCGTCAGGTCGTGCTCGGCAATCCAAACGGCAATGTTACTTTCGTGGAATTCTTCGATTACAACTGCGGCTACTGCAAGCGTGCCATGGATGACATGCTCACGCTGCTCAAGGACGATCCCAAGCTCAAGATCGTGTTGAAGGAATTCCCGGTGCTTGGCCCCGGCTCGGTCGAGGCCGCGCAGGTCGCGGTCGCCGTCCGCATGCAGGACAAGACCGGCAAAAAATATCTTGAATTCCATCAGAAGCTCCTCGGCGGGCGCGGCCAGGCTGACAAGGCGCGCGCACTCGCCGTGGCCAAGGACATCGGTCTCGACATGGGCCGCCTCGACAAGGACCTGGCCAGCCCCGAAGTGAAGGCCACGTTGCAGGAAAGCTTCAAGCTTGCCGAGGCGCTCGGCCTCAACGGCACGCCAAGTTATGTGATCGGCGACGATGTCGTGGTCGGCGCCGTGGGCCTCGATGCGCTCAAGGAAAAGGTCAACACTTCACGCTGCGGCAAGCCGAGCTGCTGACGAACCAGTCGTCCGCAGTATTCCGTGACCATCGGCCGCCGCGGCGAAATCTGCGGCGGCTATTTTTGCGTCCGATCCATACGGGAACAAAGTTCCGTCGGGGCCGTTGTCGCGCGCATGTATACGCTCGGGATGGAGGAAGAATACTTTCTGTTCGACGCGAAAACGCGCCATGCGGTGCGTCGCGCGGACAAGAAATTCATTTTGCTCGCGCAAAAGCAGCTCGGCAATCAGGTGATGACGGAAATGCTGCAGTCGCAGATCGAGGTGGCGACACCCCCCTGCGCGAGCGTGCAGGAGGCCCGGCAGCATCTCTCGCATTTCCGCCGCACGCTTGGGCTGTTGGCCGCCGAACACAAACTCGGTCTCGCCGCCATGGGCACCTTCCCGCTCGCGTATTGGCCGGAGCAGATGGTGACGCCGAAGGCGCGCTACGGCGCCATCATCGATGACCTTCAGATGATCGGGTACCGCAACATGCTGTGCGGCATGCATGTGCATGTCGCGGTACCGGATGTCGACACGCGCATCAACTTGATCATGCGGTTGACGCCCTACCTTCCGCTGTTGCTGGCACTTTCGACCTCGTCGCCGTTCTGGCAAAGCCACTTCACCGGCCTTGTCGGCTATCGGCTTGCAGCTTACGACGAATTGCCGCGCACCGGCCTGCCGGAACTCTTTCGCACGAATGACGACTATCGCGAGTTCGTGGCCGCGCTCACCTGGGCCAAGATCATTCCCGACGCGAGCTACATCTGGTGGGCGATACGGCCCTCGCTGAACAATCCGACCATCGAACTGCGTGTCGCCGACAGCTGCACACGGCTCGATGACGCGATCGCGATCGCCGCGTTGTTCCGTTGCCTGGTGCGCGCCCTCGACCGCGATCGCGCGCTCAATGCCGGGTTCGACCGCGTTGGCCGCGCGATCACGCAGGAGAACAAGTGGCACGCCCAGCGCTACGGCATCGGCGCGACCTTCATCGAGCCGTTCTCGCGTTCGCCTCTCACTCTTGTGCAGTGGCTCGATCAGGTGATCGATTTCATCGCCGGCGACATCGAGGCGCTCGGCTGCGCGCAGGAAATCAGGCACCTGCACGCCATCGCCGCCCATGGCACGAGTGCTGACCGCCAGATTGACATTTTCAGCAAGGCGCGCGCCGCCGGCCGCAGACGGTTAACGGCGCTTAAAGAGGTGATCGATTGGGCGGCCGCCGAAACCCAGGCGCATGGCGCCAAATGCCAAACCTGAACGTCATTCGGGCTTCCCCTAATCGTCCGGGGCACTTATAAAGTTTCGCGCGCAATCGAGCCGACGCCGCGAAGGCCGGGGATCCATGGCAACGACGACAATTTACGTCCTCAACGGACCCAACATGAATTTGCTCGGCACCCGCGAGCCGGAAAAATATGGGCGCGCGACTCTCGCCGACGTCGAAAAGCTTTGCGGCGACACCGCCAAGCGGTTCGGCCTCGGCATTGTGTTCCGGCAATCGAACCAGGAAGGCGAGCTGGTCGACTGGATTCAGGAGGCGCATGCCAAGGATGCGGCTGCCATCATCATCAACCCGGCCGGCTACACCACGACATCCATCGCCATTATGGATGCGCTTCTCGCCGTCAACGTCAAACTGCCGGTGATCGAAGTACACGTCACCAATATCCACGCACGCGAAAGCTTCCGGCAGAATTCATATATCTCGAAGGCTGCAAAGGCGGTGATTGCCGGCTTCGGCATCGACGGTTACGCACTGGCGATCACCGGTCTTGCCGGCCTGCTCGGCGCCAGGCAGAAGGGTTGAGCGTGGGAAAATCGCCGAAGACAATCGTCGACCGCGAGCTGATCCATGAGCTGACGCAGCTCCTGGACGAGACAGGATTGACCGAAATCGAGATCGAGCAGGATGGCAAGCGCGTGCGCGTGGCGCGTGCGGCCGCAATCGCTGCGCCCGCGCCGGCCGCGGTGCGTGTCGAGGTCGCGCCGCAGCCCGGCGCGGGGGCTGCCGTCACGGCCATCGATCCCTCGAAACATCCGGGCGTGGTGATCTCGCCCATGGTCGGCACTGCCTACGCTGCGGCCGAGCCGGGGGCCAAGCCCTTCATCGACATCGGCAGCAAGGTCAAAGTCGGCGACACCCTGCTGATCGTGGAAGCCATGAAGACCATGAACCAGATTCCCGCTCCGCGCGGCGGCACCGTGATTCAGATTTTGTTTGAGGATGGCCAGCCGGTGGAATTCGGCGAGCCGTTGGTGATCATCGAGTGAGTGAAGTTTTGCGCACACCTTTTTCCGCTCTCATCCTGAGGAGGCCACGACGCGGCCCATCTCAACAGATGCGGGCGGCCCATGCTTCGCGACGTGCGCGTTCCGCGCAGTCCTCAGCATGAGGCCAGGCGATGTTCGATAAAATCCTGATCGCCAATCGCGGCGAGATCGCGCTTCGGGTGCTGCGCGCCTGCAAAGAACTCGGCATTCCGACGGTGGCGGTGCATTCCACCGCCGACGCCGACGCCATGCATGTGCGGTTCGCGGACGAGAGCGTGTGCATCGGGCCTCCGGCGGCGAAAGATAGTTACCTCAACATTCCCTCCATCCTGTCGGCCTGCGAGATCACCGGCGCTGACGCGCTCCATCCCGGCTACGGATTTCTGTCGGAGAACGCGCGCTTTGCGGAAATTCTCGCGGAACACGGCGTGCAGTTCATCGGTCCCAAGGCCGCGCATATTCGCCTGATGGGCGACAAGATCGAGGCCAAACGCACCGCGAAGGCACTCGGCATCCCGGTGGTGCCCGGTTCGGAAGGCGCGATCGGGTCCGATCAAGAAGCCGGCAAAATCGCAAGTGAGATCGGCTTTCCCGTGCTGATCAAGGCATCCGCCGGCGGCGGCGGCCGGGGCATGAAGGTCGCGCGCAGCGCGAGCGAGCTTTCGCTTGCGCTGTCGACCGCGCGCAGCGAAGCCAAGGCCGCATTTGGCGACGACGCCGTCTATATCGAGAAATATCTCGAGCGCCCGCGCCATATCGAAATCCAGGTGATCGGCGATGGCGAGGGTAAAGCCGTTCATCTTGGCGAGCGCGATTGCTCGCTGCAGCGACGGCATCAGAAGGTCTGGGAGGAAGGCCCCTCGCCTGCGCTCAACGCCAACGCCCGCGATGCGATCGGTGAGACGGTCGCCAAGGCGATGCGCGAGATCGGTTATCTCGGTGTCGGCACCGTTGAGTTTCTCTACGAGGACGGCGATTTTTATTTCATCGAAATGAATACCCGTATCCAGGTCGAGCATCCGGTGACCGAGATGATCACCGACATCGACCTCATCTTCGAGCAAATCCGTGTTGCCGCCGGAACCAATCTTGCCCTCAAGCAATCGGACGTGAAATTCCAGGGCCACGCCATCGAGTGCCGCATCAACGCCGAGAACCCGGTCTCTTTCCGTCCGTCGCCCGGCAAGATCCTGCACTATCATGCGCCGGGCGGGCTCGGAGTGCGCATCGATTCCGCCGTCTATCAGGGTTACACCATCCCGCCCTATTACGATTCACTCGTCGGCAAGCTGATCGTGCATGGCAAGACGCGCACCGAATGCCTGATGCGGCTCAAGCGTGCGCTCGACGAAGTGGTGGTCGATGGCATCGAAACGACGCTGCCGCTCTTTCGCGCGCTCGTGCGCGAAAAGGACATCATCGACGGCAATTATCACATCCACTGGCTGGAGCAGTTCCTTGCCCAGGGCGGCATGGAGCCCTAGGACGGCGGCGGGCCACTCGTCAGTCGTGTCAGCAACGCGCAGACATCGTTGGGATCGTAAGGCTTCGCCATGAAGAGCGAGCGGGGCACCAGCGGAGAAATTTCGGAAAGCTTGTAGCGCCCCGAGGCGTAGACAATCGGCATTTCCGGCCGCAGTTGCCGCGCCCGCGTCGCCAGTTCCGCGCCGTTCATGCTGCCCGGCAGTTTGACGTCGGTGAACAACACGTCGACGTCCGCGCCGGAGTCGATGTAACGCAGCGCCTCGTCGGCGGTTGTGACCTCATGCACGAGGAACCCGGAAGCGGTCAGGGCATCGGCAACAAGGTTGCTGATGAGGACTTCGTCCTCGACCACCAGGACCGAAATCGGTGCGCCGCCTCTGCCCATCCGTTCCAATCCCACGTCCGTGGCGCCGATTCGCGCGTCACCGCAGAACACAATGATATTTCAGAAATCTGCCGCTTTTTTGCTGTCGAAGGAGTTAACAACAGTTACGGGCGCCGTTTCTCTTGCGGCCGGCACTGCCGTAAGATCACCGCGCCACGAGACTCGGGCCATGGCCAACCGCGAAAACACGTTTATCGAGATCACGCCGGAGGTGCTGCTTAAGGCCTATGCCTGCGGCATCTTTCCGATGGCGGAGAGCGCGGACGATCCGGCCCTCTATTGGATCGAGCCCGACATGCGCGGGATCATCCCGCTCGAAGGCTTCCACGTACCGGCCCGCCTGGCGCGCTCCGTCCGCGCAACGCCGTGGATCGTTTATGTCGATCGTGATTTTGACGCCGTGATCGAGGGATGCGCCGAGCCCAAGCAGGATCGTGCCCGCACCTGGATCAATTCGCGCATCCGCCGCATCTACCGGTCGTTGTTCGAGCGCGGCCATTGCCACACCGTCGAGGTCTACGACGGTGATGACCTTGTCGGCGGGCTTTACGGCGTCTCACTCGGGCGCGCTTTCTTCGGCGAAAGCATGTTTCACCGCGCGCGCGACGCGTCCAAGATCGCGCTTGTGCATTTGATCGCTCGGCTCAGGATCGGCGGGTACCGGCTGCTCGACACGCAGTATGTCACCGAGCACCTGCGCACCTTTGGCGCGGTCGAGGTCCCGAAGCGGCGCTATCATCGCCTGCTCGAGGAGGCACTGACCGGTGAGGCCGACTTCGCGGCCGTACCGCGCGAACGGCCCCTTGCCGGCGCCGAGGCGCTCGCGATTATTCAGGGGGAGCGATAGCTCTTCTGCAGCCGCTGAGACCGCTTGGCTGCTGCCACTTGGCTGCTGCCACTTGGCTGCTGCCACTTGGCTGCTGCCACTTGGCTGCTGCCACTTGGCTGCTGCCACTTGGCTGCTGCCACTTGGCTGCTGCCACTTGGCTGCTGCCACTTGGCACCACACTCCGCTCATTCCCGCGCAAGCGGGAATCCAGAGTCAAATTTTGAGGAAATCGTTGCCCGGGCTCCGCCTTCGCGGGCAGCGCAACTGTCCATTGCCCTATCGCAGAAACGGGAAGGGGAAGGGGAATCCTGATGGTTGCTGCTGTTGCTGTTGCTGCGGCTGTTGCGGGCGCTGTTGCACCGGTGGCGGCGGGGCCGGCGGCGGCGGTGGCGGCGTCCGTCGCTGTTGCGGCGGGGGCTGAGCACGGGTCGGCTGCGGCTTGGGCACTTCCACCGGCACTTCCGCCACACTGGGGCCCTGCCCGCCTTTGCAGTCGGTGATCCACACGTCGTAGATCGGATGTTCGACCGCGTGCAGGCCGGGACTCGCCGCGAACATCCATCCGGTGAAGATGCGCTTGATCTCTCCTTGCAGCGTCACCTCGTCGACCTCGACAAAGGCGTCGGTGTTCGGCGTCTCGGTTGGCGGGCGCGAGTAACACACGCGCGGCGTAACCTGGAGCGCGCCAAATTGCACGGTCTCGTTGATCGCAACGTCGAACGAAATGATCCGGCCTGTAATCTTGTCGAGGCCGGAGAACACCGCGGTCGGATTGACGATGCGCTGCGGCGACGGCGCAACGACAACGGCATCACCGCTCTGGGGTGCCGTGTTCGCTGGTTGCGGCACGTTGCGCGGAGAATTGGGACCCGGTGGCAAAGCCGCCGGCGTCTGACCCGGAGCGACCGGCGCTCCTTGTGGCGCCTGATCTTGCGGTGGCCGCGGCGCTACGATTCCGCCCGGCGGTGGCGCCAAGGGTTCCGATTGTATATTGCCGGCACCGGGCCGATTTGACGGCGGCAGGCTCATCGGCGCCGGCAGCGGCTGCGTCGGCGGCTCGTCGCGGCCCGAATAGTAAGGCGGTTGTTGTTGCTGTGTCCGGCTCGGCGGCCTGCTCGGCACATCAGCCGGCGGACGCGGCGGCGGGTCCCCGAAGATCGATCCGAATTGCGCGAATGCGGGCGGCGCCACCAGCAGCGTGGCGACCACGAACAGCACAAGTGACGAGATGCAACGCGCCATTAAAGCCCGGCTTTTTGCCCGCCCGGCGCCTGAGGCCGGTCGCTATCGCCCGGTTAACACGGGGAATACGGCGGTGGAAGGGCGGCCAATTGCGTTCTCCGGCGCGGCGGAAAAGCCGGGCAAACGCCGAGAGTGTGGCGCGTTCTGACCTAGCTGCGTGTATCGGGGCTCCACGCCTTGTAGTCGCCCGTTGCCTTCGGCCTTCGACCGGCGGCAAGCGTCGAGCCCGGCGGCCGCAGCGCTGCCGGCGTCCCCGTCATATTCGCGCGGTGCGGCTTTTGCCATGCGCGCGGCTTGTAATTTTCCTCCGTCGGCGGCGTATCGACAGTGTGGTGCAGCCAGCCGTGCCAGGCGGGCGGAACAGTCGAGGCTTCGGTATAGCCGTTGTAGATCACCCAGCGGCGCTCGAAGCCTAGCGTCTTGTCGATCTTGCCACCGGCCGTTCGATAATAGCGGTTGCCGAATTCATCGTCGCCCACGGGCTCGCCATACATCCAGGTCCAGAACTGGGTGCCGAATGTCTGCGAATTCCACCAGGTAAACAGCTTGAGCAGGAAGCTTTTCATTGCGCCCGCGCATTGAAAACGATTGATCCGCGGGCGTTTTGCCACCTCATCGCCGCATTGTCCAGCGACGGAAACATCGGGCGCTAAGAACAAAACCCGTATTCGCCGCTCTTTCCCGGATGTAGTTAGAACCACATGGATTCGCTTCGAGCCGCGCTGACCTGGATCAAGGACCTGCTCGACTGGCTGCCGGACCCGGTGGTCGCGCTGCTGATCCTCGGGATCGCGATGCTGCTTGCGCTCGCCCTTCATCAATGGGCGCGCAAGCTGGTGCGGCGGGCGTTTGCCGGACGTTACCCTTATCTCTTTTCGACTTTCACCCAGACACGTGGTCTGAGCCGGCTCGCGTTGCTGATCCTCGCGGTCATGGTCGCCATTCCGGTTGCGCCGCTGCGGCCCGACGTCGCGGAGCTGCTCGCGCGCTTGCTGGGAGTTGCGGTGATCGGCCTGATCGGCTGGGCGGCGATCATCGCGCTGCACATCGCGGCCGACTTGTACCTGCGGCGATTCCGCCTCGACATCGACGACAATCTGCTGGCGCGCAAGCACAACACACAGGTGCGCGTCCTATCGCGCTCGATCGATGTGCTCCTGGTGATGCTGACGCTGGGCGCCGCGCTGATGACTTTTCCGGCGGTGCGGCAGTATGGCTTGAGTCTTTTCGCTTCCGCCGGCGTCGCCGGCATTGTCGTCGGCCTCGCCGCCCGGCCGGTGCTGAGCAATCTGATGGCGGGCGTGCAGCTCGCGATGACGCAACCGATCCGCCTTTACGATGCCGTGGTGGTGGAGAACGAGTACGGCACGATCGAGGAAATCACGTCGACTTATGTGGTCGTCAAACTGTGGGACTTGCGGCGAATGATCGTGCCGCTGACCTACTTCATCGAAAAACCGTTTCAGAACTGGACTCGCGAGACGACCGCGCTGGTCGGCAGCGTGATGATCTACGTGGACTACACTGCGCCGGTCGGCATTATTCGGGAAAAGTTCAACGAGATTCTGAAGCAATCGGGCAAATGGGATGAAAAGACTGCGGCTTTGCAGGTCACCGATTTCAAAGAGGGCACGATGGAGCTGCGCTGCCTGATGAGCGCCCGCTCCGCTGCACAAACCTTTGATCTACGCTGCGAGGTGCGGGAAAAGCTCGTCGAATACCTGCAGAAAGAGCACCCCGAGGCGCTGCCGCACTCGCGCCAGATCAGTTTCAAGGAAACGCCGCAGCAGAATGGCGAGCGCGCGGTTCCCAAAAGCAACAAGCGCATGGCGCGCGGGGCACGGTGATGCAAGGCCATGTTGCAGTGCATGTTGCGTTTTGGAACAGCCTCCGGGTATCTTGCCCAGGAATTCATCAGCGTGGGCGCTAAGTAGCCTCAAGTATCGGCTCCGCCGCTGAGATTTCGGAATGACAGTGCCGGGATAAAAGGCGGGCTCCATCGGGGTCCGCCTTTTTCCGTCACCTGAGAGCACGTCACACACATCGTTCATTCCCGCGTAAGCGGGAATCCCGTTCGTAAAAAGCGCTTGATCCCCGCTTTCGCGGGGATGAGCGGGGTACGCTGCGTCCGGGAAACGGCGCATGCGGCCTCCCCCGCCCTCGCGCGCCCCAAGGTTGAATTCACAGGCGTGGGTATCCTCGCCGGCCATGCTTTCACCCCGCACTTACGTCGTAAGGCACTGAGCGAATTTTGAGAATCAGCGACTCCGCTCGCACAAGCGAACGAATTTTCCCGGGTTTGTCCCCGTCTGAAGCCGTGCCGGGCTCCGCTACCGGGCGGCACGGAAGTCCCGTTTTCCAGTCTTTTTTCTGTCATGATGGAAGGCATAAAAACCTACCGGGCGCCCCCGAGAAAAACTCTTTTCGCCGGTCCGGGATGGGCCAATACTGGCCCCGTTCTCGCGG
>Ga0335084_10000567_pt1 | contig 31619 bp, 35 predicted proteins | sample Lox_Sample_44_FD_206721 | JGI IMG/M metagenome (GOLD analysis project Ga0335084, IMG submission 206721) | Soil microbial communities from Loxahatchee National Wildlife Refuge, Florida, United States - Lox_Sample_4.4 | ecosystem: Environmental > Terrestrial > Soil > Wetlands | place: USA...
TGGGTTCCGTCGGTTCGCCGGGTCGCGCAGGGCGCGGTCGAGGGCGCCGAGCGCGTCGCGCCCCGCGCCCCGGCGCACGCCGCCGGCCGCCAGCGTCGTCCGCGCGCCGTCCTGCACTTCGCGCGCGGCGGCGTCGCCGAGCTTGCGGGCGATGTGGGTATCGGGTTGCTCCGCGAGCAGCGTGAGGTAGGTCTCGACGATCGCGTCACTCCACGACAACCCGTCGCCCCGCGCGCGCTTGAGTGCGGGTGCGCCGATGTCGAAGGTGACCGCGAACCCCGTGGCGTACTCGCGCGCGACGGCATCCCGCGCCCGGGCGTGGTGCATGGCCTCCGTGAGGGAGACGCTCGGCGGCTGGCTCACGTCCTGCGCCGGCACGGTGCCCAACCCTCCCGGCGCCGCGAGGCGGATCGCCGCGTACACGGCGCGCGCGTCCGCGATGGTCGTATCCGCGAGCGTGGCGCGCACGGCATCGCGCAGCGGCCGGTCGCCCATGGTGAGCGCGGCGCGAGCGAGCGGTGCGAGGAGGAGGACGATGCCGAGGTTCGTGTTGGCCTGAGTCCAGCGGCGCGTCGCGGTGATTGCCGAGCGGACCGTCACACCCAGCGGCTGCTCGCCGGCCGCGGCGATCGCCGGTCCGATGGCGACGGCGCTCGCGAGGAAGTCGGCGTAGCTCGTGTCGTGGAATGCGTGGGCGGGCGTGACGTTCCCGGGCTTGGGCGAGCTGACCTCGAGGAGGCAGGCGAGCTGCGCCGCTGCGGCCACATCGGCCGTCCGGGCGACCGGAGGGGCGCTGGTGGCCGCGATCACCGCGCCGCCAGGCGCTCGAGGAGATGCTCGACGATTGCTCCCGCGACGTCGACCGACGTCGCGCCCTGCAAGCCGCGCCATCCCGGGATTCCGTTCACCTCGACGACGTAGGTCGCGCCATCCCGCGCGGGCAGCAGGTCGACGCCGGCGTAGTCCGCTCCGACCACCGCCGCAGCGCGGAGCGCCATCGCCGCCCAGTCGGAGGGGAGCGCGATCGAGGTGGCCGTGCCGCCCTGTGCCAGGTTGGTGCGCCAGCCGGGCGCCCGCCGCTCGATCGCGCCGATCACGCGGCCGCCGACCACAAAAACCCGCACGTCGCAGCCGGCATGGTCCACCACGCGTTGCAGGTAATATACCCCGCGAATCGCCTCGAGCGCGCGCGACACGCGGAGCGCCATGTCGGGGTCGCTCACCCGCACCATGCCCAACCCCATCGATCCGAACAGCGGCTTCACGATGACGTCGCCCCCCAGATCGCGAAACGCTGCGGCGGCCTGCTCGGCGCGCTCGCATACGACGGTCTCGGGAACGGGAAGGCCGGCCTGCTCGAGCAGCGCTGTGGTCCAGGATTTATCCACCGTGCGCTCGATCGCGCGTGGCGGGTTCATCACCCGCACGCCCCGGTCCTCGAGCCGGTGGAGCGCGTCTACCCGGTAGATGATCTGCTCGAGTGACCCGGCGGGGATGATGCGCGCCAGCACCGCGTCCACCGCGTCGAGGTTCTCTCCTTCGCTCGCGAGTCCGGCCCCGTTGCGTCCTCCCAGATGGGCCACCAATCCCTCGTACGGCACGACGACCCCCTCATGCCCACGCTCGACGAGCGCGCGACACAGCTCCTGCGTATGCCAGCCGCTGCGGGCGGCGAGGATGGCGACGCGCATCAATGGTCGAGCAACGACGCGCGCAGCACGTCGGGGTTGAGCCGGCCGGCGTGAAACGTCCTGCCGCTCGTCGCGCTTTCGAGCCACACTTCCGCGGGACTGAACAGCATTGGATCGACCTTGTAGAAGTCGCGGCCGTAGCGCTCGAACGTCTCCGCGAACGGTGTGCCGTAGTCGCGCGACGCCGAGGCTGGCAACTTGCCGGCAAGGTCGGCGAGCGCTGCATCGTCCGCGTCGATCGCATAGCGCGCCTGCCCGCCGTATAGGATGCAGTCGTTCGTGCGGCCGATCGCCTTGAGATCGTTCTTCGCGACGGGAGGCACCGGCGCGGTGCCCAAGCCGGAACGCACGCGAGTGATATCGAATCCCAGCGTGTCCATCTTGTGAAGCCCGGTCTCGAGTACGCGGGCCGCGATTTGCACGCCGCCCGCGACGCTGGCTGTGGGCGCGACGACAAACGTGAGCCGCGACGGCTCGAGGCCGGCCTTGCCCGCGACCCACCGTGCCACGTCTTCGGTAGGCGGGGTGCGGGTCTCGAGCACGAGCACCCCGCGGCTCGCCTGTTCCACGTAGCCGAGCCTCGCGAACAGCTCGCGCTCTACTCGCGCGTGTGCGCGCAGGGGACCGGATCCCATGGCGAAGTATTTGTCGGCGGAGATTGCCCACCCGGCATACTGGGAAGCCATGCAGCTCACGGCGGGGTGGTCCGTCCAGACCTGGACGCCGGCCCACGCCTCGCCGCCGATCGTGAGGGGCGCGTACGTGATGTAGCCCAGCCCCCCCATGCAGATCTCGGCGAGGGCGAGCCCGGCCGCGCGTCCGCCGGGCGTCGCGATGCCGGCGTCGAGCACGCGCGCGCCATTCTCGAGGGTCCGGACGCTCACGCGATGGTGGGCGGCGGCGGCGGCGAGTCGGTCCGCGATCGCCCAGGCCCGGTCGTTGAGGGCGAGCCCGGCGTCGCTCATTCGCCCACCCAATGGAGAATCTCGCCCTTGCCGAGCTCGGCAAAGTCTCCCGAGTAGCGGTCGTATCGCCCATCGATGTGTGAGTCGGTGAGCGGTAGCGCGTAGCGTCGCTTGAGGTAGCGGAGCTGAACGCGCAGGTGGGGAGGGCGATAGGTGCACGCGCGCCGGAACGTCTCGGGCGGCTCGATTGCCCCGAGGGCGACGATCGATCCTCGCTTCAGGAAGCGGCCCGAGCCCGGGCCGGCCTGGCCACCCACGATGACCGTGCCCGCGATCATGCCGCGCCCCGCGCCTCGTCCCGCGTCCCCCATCACCACCACGAGCCCCCGCCGCAGCGCGGTACCCGCCTCCTCGCCCGCCGAGCCCCGGATGACGAGCTCTCCTCCGACCGCGCCGCGTGCCGCGCCGGGCCGCGCCCCGCCCGCGTTCGCGCCCGCGTCCCCGTGCACGTCCACGCTTCCGCCCGCGAGCTCGAGGCCCACGTCCCGCCCCACGTTCCCTTCGATCACGAGCTCGCCCCCCGTCATCCCGGTTCCCAGGCCCTCCGCGCGCTCGAGATCGCCGGTCACCCGCACTCGAGCGGCTCGCTCACCGGTGACCGCGAAGAAGTCGCCCAGGACGGCGGCGTCGCCGCCATAGCGCACCGGCAGGGCCTCGAGCTCACGGGTGGCGAGCGTGGCGAAGGCATCGGCGCGCACCGCCGACAGATCGAGCGCCCGTTCGATCGGGCTCCGGAGCGTGAGCGCCACCCAATCGCTCACGCAGCGCCGTCCAGGATCTTGTGAAGGTGAAAGTGATGCGGCCCCAACTTCCCGCCGTAGTTCCCCGCCGTGACAGCTTGAACGCCCCGCCGGCATGCGGCTCGGATGCCAACGGCCATCGCTCGGGCGACGGACGCGGCGTCGAGCCCGTCGATGACGATCTCGAGCACCGAGTTGACTCCTTGGGGCAGGGCGCTCGCTGTCACCGCTCTGAGCGTCGGCGCGAACGCATCATTCGTGGTCGCGATCATCTTCTTGTAACGCTGGCCGCCCACTTTGCTACCGCTCCGCACCACGCCGCCCGGGAACGGGAGGATCACACCCGGAAGGGGCTCCATCGCGGCGACCGCTGATTCGGCGGCCGCGAGCGTGGTATCCGCATCGTTGCCGAGCAGAAGGAAATTTCCGCCACCCACGGCCGTCTGCATGCCGAAGGTCTCTTCGATGACAAACTCCCCTTCCATCACGGGGATGCGCCAATAGCGCCGGCCCCCGATCACCTTGCTCGCCTGAAACCCGTCCCCGAAGGTCCGCAGCGCCTTGCCTACCGGGAGACGGTCCGGCACGTCCGGCAGGCCGTCGAAGCAGGACGTCGTGGGGCACGTCAGCACGGTTTGACCCAACCGCTCGATCAGGCGCTGGGGCAGGCTCTCTTCGTCCATCGTGAGCAGCAGCACGGCTATGCCCGGCCTCCCATCAGGGGTCTCCTCGGCGGCGAGCACGCGCTCGATGCCTGCCTCGCATTTGCATCCGATGACGGAGGTCGCGAAGCCGGTCAACTTCAGGCCGGCCTCGCGTGCCCACCGCGCGTCCTTCGCGGTGATCACGATTCGCGCGGCCCGCATCGTGAATGCCTCGGCGAAGGTGTCCTCGATCGTGACGCCGTTGATTTTCATTGCGCCTCTACTGGAGCATCGACGAGCCCTCGGACGGGAAAGTTCTCGAAGGAAACCGTCGCGTAGCGATCGAAATACGCTTTCAAGTCTTTGCTCACTGCACGGTCGTAAGGTGGGCGCACGTGGATGCGACATCCCCGGGGCGCCCGGCGCAGGTGGCCCTCGACGACCACCAGCGTCCCGCCCTTCAGGACGTATCGTGGAGTGGCGAACATCTTCGCAATATCGGCGTCCCGGGAGTAGATCGTCACGTCCGCGTCCGCCCCGACGCCCAGATGACCCTTGTGCCGCAAGCCCAGGAGTTTCGCGGGAGCTGCGCGCGTGATGATCGCCACCTCCGAGAGCGAGTACTCCCGGCCGAGCCCATCGAGCAGCACGCTGCCCGCGAGGAGCCTTGGGTTTACCCGGCGCAGTCGCTCGTCCCGATACGCACGATCCATCAGCAGACGAATCAGCTCGGGATAGGCCAGAAACGACCCCCCATTCGGGTGGTCGGTGGAGAGGACCGCCCGCCAGGGATCCTTGGCGAGGAGAAACAATTCGAGCCCAACTGCCCATTGGAGCGCTGCGACCGCGGCGCGTTCCCTGTAGGTGTACGGGACGATGCCGCAGCCGGACTCGAGCTCGACGTCCACATTGGTCCATTTCCGACCGCTACTCGCGTGCAACAGATATTCGACCGGCGCATCCGCCGTAAGGGTCGTGGCCGGCCCCAACATGACCTGGCCCACGTCGACGCTCAGCTCGGCATGCGCATTGACGTGCTCGATCACCTCGCGCGCCGCTGAGCGCCAGCCCTTGCCCTGCCCACCGCCGTAGCTGTGGAACTGGAGGTGGGTGAGGTGGGCGCGGCGCCCCGCGAGCGCTCGCATCGTGTCGAGCGTCGTGGCGGCGTTGCCCGGCTGGCCCAGGTTGTTGCAATGGACGTGCACGGGATGGGGCAGGGCCAGCGCATCGGCCGCGTCGGCGAGGGTCTCGAGGATGAGCCGCGGCGTGACGTGGCTGGAGCCGAGCTGGTCGTCGATCCCCGTCACGTTGCGGCCGCCGGTCTTCCAGCGGGCGATCCCGCCTGGGTTGACGATCTTCACGGCAAACCCGCCGACCGCGCCCAGTAGCCACGCGGCGTAGTCGCGGGCGCGCGCCCCGTCACCGGCGGCGAGGAGGCGCACGAGATACTCGTCGTTGCCCAGCAGCGCGAAGAATCCGGCGTCTACGATCGGCGTGTCGTCGAGCTCAGCGTGCGCGTGCCGCGCCTGACTGGGTGCGATCGCGGCATCCATCACGGTCGTATAGCCCAGCCCGGCGTAGCGGTATCCCGTGGTGAACGTACTCGGCACGGTGCCGCCAGTGCCGGAACGCGCCGGCTCGGTGGGATCGTCGAGCGTCGGTCGGGGGGCGACATCGCGCGCGTGCTCTTCGGGCAGCAGCCGCCGGGCCTGGTTCACGCTCGCCCCCACGATGTGCGCGTGGATATCCACGCCGCCGGGCATCACGATCATGCCCGCCGCATCGAGGCGGGGCGCGTCGGCGCCTACCTGTGCCACGATGCGCCCTCCTTCGATGCACACATCGCGGACCTCGCCGTCGACCCCGTTCGCAGGATCGTACACGGCCCCACCCACGATGCGCAGGCGCGCCCCGGAGCTCATGGCTCTGCCAGGCGGTCGGCCAAGGCGTGCATGGCGGCAAGCGCCGTGAGGGGCCCCGCGAGGGGCGCCGACAGGGGCAGCGGGACGTCGTCCATGCGGAACGCCGTCCCCGGCTCGTGAATGCCCGCCACGCCCGTGTCCACTGCGATCGCGGCGCCGAACGCCGCGGTGCTGGCGCGCGGCCCGATCGCCACGGTCGGGACCTGGCCGAGTGCTTGCGCAACCGCTCTGGGTACGGTGTCAGGCGCGCCCACAACGAGCGCCGCGTCAACCTCCCGGCGGGCCAGGAGCGTCGCTGGGTCGTCCCGCGGTCGGTAGCACGGGTAGCCGCGCGAGAAGTCGACCGCCACGGGAAAGCCCGTTTGCCAGGTGAGCACAGCGTCGGCCCCGGACCGGTTGCCTCCGCCGCGCAACGACAAGAGAGCGCAACGGCTCGGCCCATTCAGTGCTTGAGCGAGCGCAATGAGGGCGTCGTTTCGGTCGGGATCGGCCGACGGGCCGACGGGCTCCGCGTCGTGCACGAGGGCCGTATAGGGCGCCTCGGCCAGCCGGCGCGCCAGAATCACGGCCGGAGCGGGGACCGTGCCACGAGGGTCGTGGCCCAGGACGGCGCCGCGCATCGCGCCAAGCGCGGCGACCTCCGCAGTCGGAGGGACGGCCAGCCGCTCATCCGCATCCGCAGGGCCGCGTCGCGCGCCGAGGTCCACGGCGATCCCGCACCGCGGCGGGGCTCCGTCGACCGCGGCGAGGTACCGGGACACAAACCGCGGGTAGCGCTCATTCGGGTCCACTCCCCACCACACCACGAGCCCCGCACGCAGGCGAATCTCGGCGAGCGTCGCTGTCGCGCGCCCGCGCCGCTGCGCGGCGAGTACGCTCGCCACGATCTCGGACGTCGGCGAATGGACCACCGCCCCGAGCCGGTCCGCAATAGCGATGGCCACCCGTTGCGTCTCGCACGAAATGTCGCCGGCGAGAAAGACCAGCGACCGGCGCGCCGCGGCGAGCAGCGCCGCGGCGTCGGCGAGCGCGGTCTCGACTGCCACCGCGCGCCCGCGCGAGCGGATCACGGCCGGCACCACGCCGTCGCCGAACCACGCCCGCCCCAACCTGCAAGAATTCTCCGCGTCGAGTATCATCGCCGTACCCGTCACCACGGTGATGTCGTCGCACGCGCAGCCACAACCCAGGCACGTCACGTGCTCCGTGCGCTGCGGTGGCGCACTCACGCGATGCTCCTCGTCCTGCGCCCGAGGGCGCGGTAGACCGCGCGGGCCCGCTCGAGTAGCGCCTCGTGGCACAAGTCCGCGCCAGCCGCTTGGGCGAACACGGTGCACACCGGCCGGCCGCCGGCAATCGCTTCTCCGGGCGCCGGGATATCCCGCACCGAGCGATCACCGAGCCACGATCGCGTATCGCCTACCATCGCGTCTTCGCGCGCGTACACGATGCCCTTCCCTATCGCCGCGTGCTGGTCCGCGCGCGCCGCGCGCAGGTCGAACGCGGGAAGCGCGCCTCCGCACGCCTGGGCGTGGATCTCGAACACCGACAGTCCGTAGGCGCGCTCCGCGAGCTCCATCGAAGCGGTCGGCCGGGGATTCACCTCCACGGGGTACGGGATTCCTCCGCGTGCGATGAAATCGACGCCGTTCACCCCCACGAGACCGAACTCCGCCGTGAGGACCGTTGCGAGCGCGAGGGTTCGATCGAAGAGCGCGGCCTCCCCGGGAAATTGCGGCTGGCGCTTACTCGAGAGAATACTGCCGCAGTAGCGCCACCCAGCCGCGCCTAACCCGCGCTCACCCACGAGCATGCGCGAAAAGCCCAGGGCGACCGCGCGACGCCCGTCGGCGGCGAACACGATCGAGCCGGGAATGCCGGGTACCCACTCCTGCCAGTACGACCCCCGTGCGCTCCGGCCCCCGTTCCAGCGCGCGATGCCATGCCCTCCGCCCGAGGCCCGTGGTTTCACGAGCCAGCGCCCCGCGCGGGACGGGCGCGTGGCGGAGGTCGCAGGTCCTGGCAGGTCGTGGTGTGAGAGCGCGCGGGCCAGACGCAAAGGATCCCGAACCAGCTTCAGAACGGACGCGGGATTGCCCCAGAGGATGCGGTCGCGGGCAAGCGCCCCGACCGACGCCGGGTGGTTCTCGAAGCTCGCGACGTAGGCGACGGCGTCGCTCGCGAGCAGACGTGCGTCGGTCGCCGCGCGCCGCGCGCTGAACCGGCCCTCGCGGTCCCGCGTCCGCACCACCACCGCGGCGCAAGCACGGAGGTCAAGGTCCCCGAACCCGTCCACGGCGACGACCTCGTATCCCGCCTGTACGGCCGACTCGGCGAAGGCCCGGGTGGCGATGCCCGCAATGAGCACGCGAGGCATGTGGCTAGGCCCCGGCCGTGGCCAGCTCCCGCGCGACATCGGCGATGCTCTCCGCGTCCAGCACGAGGTCGTTGCGGTCGAACAGGCGCGTGATGCACGCCTTGTGCAGCTTCATCTTCAGGTTCCCGATGCCGAGCGCCCCGAAGCTGTTCACGCCTTCACGCAGGGCGCCGTCGTCCCCGGGCTCGATGCCCTCGATGCCGAGCGGGGGAACCGCGTTCAGGTCGGCGGCCACGCGGAGTCCCGTTCGGCCCGCCCACGCGCGCTTGGGGAGCAGCTGCACGCCCGCCGGCCCGGCATTGATGATCAGGATCGCGCCCTCGATGGCCTGGGCGGCGTCGGAACCAGGCGCCAGTACAGTGGAATTCACGGTCCCGCCGAATCGCTGCCGCACGAGGTCGCGCGCGCGCGCGCCGGCCTCGGCCGTCCGCGACGTGAGCACCACCTCCGCGCCCGCCTTGGCGAGCAGGCCGGCCACGCGCGCCCCAACCGGCCCGGTCCCGGCCAACACCACCGCCCGCCGGCCGCGCACCTCCCCGGCGGCGCTCACCACCTTCGTCACCGCCGCGACCGCGGTGGTATTCGAGCCGTTGGAATCGAGCATGAGGGAGACGGTGAACGGCCCGAAGAACGCTTTGCGGGCGGTCGCCAGGAGCCGCTCGCCTGCCGCCATGTCGCTGCCCCCGATGAATACGGCGGTGTGCCGCAGGTCTTTGGGACCGCGCGTGAAGATGCACCCGTGCACCAGGTCCCGCACATCGCCCTCGGCGACGTGGCCGTAGCTCATGACTTCGTCGGCGCCCGCGTCGTAGGCCACGACGCGATCGAACACGCTCGGAAGCGGTGAGCTATCGAGTTGGAGCAGGAGCTTGCGCATGGAACGAGCAAGGGGCGGATTCCCGCCCCTCGACCCGCCGATTCGTGGAGTCCTCGGCGCTCAGCCCTTGTCGGCGCCGCCGGCGAAGGGATGCGTGGCGGTCTTGGCGCCGCTGATCACCGCGTCGACCTTCGGCTGGCCGCGGAGGGCGCGCTCGATGCTCTCCTTGGTGGCTTGATAGTTGAACTTGAAGATCTTCTTGTCGTCCTTCGCCTGCCAGTGGATGAACACGCCCACGAGGATACAGTACTCGTCCACCTTGTCGCGCGGGATCACGCCCGACGCCACGGAGTCCACGACGGCGCGCGCGACCGCGGCCTGCGCGGGGCCGAACATCTGCACCGCCTGCGTCGCGTTCTTCATCGTCACCTTGTTGAAGAGCACCGTGTCGGGCTTGGCCGGCAGGTTCGGCGTGACGACCGCGAGGAGCGTCGTGAAACCGTCCGTGTTGCGCGACAGCGCCTGGGTAAAGGCGGCGCCGGCGTGGCCGGACTTCGTACCGATGATCAAGTCGATGTGGGCAACTTCGTTACCGTCGCCGACCAGCGATTCGCCGATGAAGAAATCCGCTGCCATGGCTTCCTCCCGAATCCGTCGGATGAGTCTCGATGCGGTATCGGAGCGGCGTGGCGTGGGGGTGCCGCGTAGCTCTGCTGCGAGCGTCTCGCTCGGCTAACCTGCCCGCCGTGCCGGGGGGTGTCAAGGGCGCGGCGCGCGCCGTCTAATCGTGTGACTGCTCGGCTTGCGCCGCGCGCCAGACCTCATCGGCCAGCCACTCGAGGCGCTGCTGCGCGTATTCCAGCTCCGCGGCCGTCATGCCTCGGGCCCGCTGGGCGATGTCGCGCGCGTGTTGCAGCAGCTCGTCCAGCGCCTCCCGCAGCGTCGTGTTCTGCCGTCGCTCCGACCGCGGTTTCGGAGTCATGCCGACTGTACGCCGAGCGCACGCTCTTCGGCCCGCTGGAGCTCCCGCGCGCTCGCTCGCACCGTGGCCGCCACTCCCGCCTCGGCGAGGAAGGGCTCGACCAGTCGCGCGCCCAGATAATAGCCTGATCGCTCGGGCACCACCTTGCCGCCGGCCAGACGAGCCCCCGGCCGCGTGCCCCCGGCGAGATACTTGAGCCGCAACCCCAGCCCGCGCTGCTCCAGCTCCTCGGCGGTTGCGCGGCGCAGGAACGTGTCCAGCTCGCGGCAGCGGCGATACTGGCGTCGCGTGAAGCCGAGATACACCCACGGCTCGAACCCGGGCGCCACTATCTGCGAAACGGCCACTGCGACGCCCTCATTCGTCACGAGCTCCCGCAACGTCGCCCGGCTGCCCGTGTCCCAGTAGTTGTAGTGGCCCCGCGCGTCCCCGATCAGCTGCTTCAGGTCCGCGCGGCTCGTGGGCGACGTGTAGCGCACGGCATGGGCCACCTCGTGCGCGATCCACAGAGGCAAGAGTTCCGGCGCGAGGCCCAGGCCATGCGTCTCGGGATTGGCCCGTCCGGTGAAATGCTCGAGACACACGAACGCGATCCCGCGGCCGCCTACCACCAGCTCTCCGGCGTTCGCCGCCCCCACACCGACCGTGAGATAGAGATCCACCGGACAATCGGCGTCGAGCACCTCGAGCGTGCGGCGCAGTGCGTCTTCGGCAATCCCCGCCACGTCCATCTCCTCGAGCACGCGCTGCAGGTCCGTGCGATCGGCCCGCAACGCGTCGTCGATCACCTGTGCTGCGTGGGGCGACTCGGGATCGAGGACGTAGTTGGTCCAGTAGCTGCGGAGAATCGGCTGGTGATGGTCGAGGTACCCGTGGTAGGCCGCGGCCGGGTCGGGCGCCGCGAGGACCGCGAGGAAGTCCGGCACGAGGTTGACGAGCATGGAGCGAGGGCCGCTCCAATTTGGGAAGGCCCCGCGGATGAGACAAGCGCGCGACGTGCGGGGTCGTCCTTGACAGCGGGCGCGACGCCCGTCAGGTCGGGCCGCGCATCCTTCGGCTCATGTCGGAGAGAAAGCGTCGCTCCGCCGGCGTGAGACTGTCGATCCCGCGCGCCGAAATCTTGTCGAGCACGCGATCGATTTCCGCTGCCGCCGTGTCCCGCTCCACCGTGGGCGGCCGCCGCTTGCGCAGCTGGTCGCCGCCGCCCGCCACGCGCGCGGAATGCACCACCACGCTCGGCTGCGTCGCCCGGCGGACGTGACGCTCCGCCCGCGCCAGCCGCCAATCCGATGCGCGCAGATACAGGAACCCCGTCACGAATCCGCCGAGGTGTGCGAGGTGCGCGACCCCGTCGGAGCGCGCGAGCAACGCCAGCAAGAACGAGATCCCCACGGCGAACGTCACCAACCATTTCGCGGCGATGGGCCCCGGCAGCGGGAAGACGTAGATCGGCTGATCGGGCCAGTTCCACGCGAAGGCGAGCAACACACCGTAGACCGCCGCCGATGCGCCGACCACGAGCCCCATGGGTCGCAGCAGCACTAGGAGGAACGACGCTGCTGCGCCGCCTAGCCCGCACAGGAGGTAATACGAAATGAAGGCGCGGCCCCCGAACCGCTCCTCGACCGGCGGACCGAACATGAACAGCGCCAGCATGTTGAACGCGAGATGCAGGAAGCTCGCGTGGAGAAACATGTACGTCCCGAATGACCAGGGCCGGACCAGTGCGTACAGGGGATCGAAGCCCAGCAGTGCCTGGAAGCGGGGGTCCACGAGGACCGTTTTCTGGCACAGGAACACCACGAGGTTGGCGACGAGCAGACGTCGCACCCAGGGGGTCATTCCGAACATGCGCTGCGGGTCCATCACGCCGTCGTCTCCCGCGTCCGCCCCTCGGGCTTCCAGGCCAGCTCGCAGATCCGCTCGCACAGCTGCGGAAAGTCGATCCCTGCCGCGCGCGCCGCCTGGGGAAGGAGGCTTGTCCGCGTCATGCCGGGGAGCGTGTTCGCTTCCAGGCAAAAGATGTCGCTTTCGGGGCTCAAACGGAAGTCAACCCGCGAGTATCCGCCGAGTTTGAGCGCGCGATGCGCCGCAAGCGCGAGCTCCTGGAGCTGGCGCGCCACGCTCGTCTCGAGCTGCGCGGGAAAGATCTCCTCGGACATCCCGGGCGTGTACTTGCACTCATAATCGAAGAGCTCGTGCTTCGGGATGATCTCGCCCACGGGAAGGGGCACGTCGCCCAAGATCCCGACCGTCAGCTCCCGTCCCGGAATGAATTCCTCGACCATCACTTCGCGGTCGAAGCGCCCTGCCAGCGCGAGCGCGTCATCGAGTCCCTTGGCGTTCTTGACGAGCGTGAGCCCCACTGTGGACCCGCCGCGCGACGGCTTCACGATCACCGGCCAACCAAGCGTGGTCGACACGTCGGCCGGCGCCACCGGTGCCATGAACCACGTCGGGACGGGCACGCCCGCGGCCCGGAACAGTCGCTTCGAAAGGTCCTTGTCCATCGCGAGCGCGCTGCCGAGCGGGCCGCTTCCCGTGTAGGGAATCCCGATGACGTCGAGTACGGCCTGAAGGGTGCCGCCCTCCCCCGTTCCGCCGTGTACTGAGAGGAACAGCACGTCCGCGTCCCGCACCGCCGGGAGCTGGGCCAGCCCATGAGCGAGCATTGCCCGCTCGCGCTCCACCAGGCCCGCCACGTCGGTCGGCGCGAGCCCAACGCCCCCTGAGAGCAGCCGCGCCTCCTCCCCTTCCGACAGCAGCCCCTGGGTCGTGTCCACGACGCGCACGGAGTGCCCGCGGCTCCGCAGAGCTGCGACGACCTGACTGGCGCCGGCGAGCGCCACGGCGCGCTCCGGAGTGGCGCCCCCGGCGAGGACGGTGATCCGGGTCAGTGGATACCGGCCATCTGATGCAGCACGTCGTAGCGGGTGACGATCCCGGCGATCGTGCCGCCCCGCCGCACGAGCACGGCGGACGTGCCGCGTGACAACAGCGCGGTGAGCCGGTCCACGGGCAGATCGGCGTCGACGACGGGGAAGGGCGCGTCCATCACCTCGCCGACCGGTTGGTCGAGCGTTTGCGGACGCTCGAGCGCCTTGGCCATCAGCCCTTGCTCTCCCACCGCGCCGACGCCATCTCCGCCGTCCAGCACCGGGAGCTGGGACACGTTGTATGTGCTCATCAGGTTGAGCGCCTGCCGCACCGTTGCCTCGGGCGCGACGTGGATCAGCTCCGGCGCCCCGTTTTCCTTCGCGATCACGAGCCGCCCCGCCGTCACCCGCTCCGAGTCGAGCAGCTGGTTCTCCCGCAGCCACTCATCGTTGTAGACCTTGGAGAGGTAGCGCTCGCCGGTGTCGGCTAGCACCGTCACGATCAGTGCCTCGGGGTCATTGACCCGGCGCGCCACGTCGAGCGCGCTGACGACGTTGAGACCGGTGGAACCCCCCGTGAACAATCCCTCTTCGCGCGCGAGGCGCCGGGTCATCGCCATCGCGTCCCGGTCCGTCACGGCGATCCATTCGTCGATCACGTCCCAATGCAGCGAGCTCGGTAGCTTGTCGCCGCCGATCCCTTCGACCTTGTAGGGATGGCCCTCGGTCTTCTCATGCGTCTGGCCGTATTGGAGGTAGATCGAGCCCACAGGATCGCCCGCCACGATGCGGATCCGGGGATTCTGCTCCTTCAAGTACCTCCCGACCCCGCTCACCGTGCCCCCGGTGCCGGGAGAGCATACGAAGTGCGTGATGCGCCCCTCCGTCTGCTCCCAGATCTCGGGCCCGGTGGTCTTGTAGTGAACCTCGGGATTCACGGGGTTGAAGTGCTGGTCCACGAACACGGCGTTTTGATGCGCCGCCGCGATCGCGCGGCCCTTCATCAGGTAATTCTCGGGGTGATCCGGCGGCACCGCCGTTGGCGTGATGACGACCTCGGCGCCCAGCGCGCGGAGCAGCCGCGCCTTCTCCTGCGACATCTTGTCGGGCATCGTGAAAATGCAGTGGTAGCCCTTCACCGCGGCGGCGATCGCAAGGCCGACGCCCGTGTTCCCCGACGTGGCTTCCACGACCAGGCCACCCGGCTTGAGCCGGCCGTCCTTCTCCGCCGCTTCGATCATGGCGATCCCGATGCGGTCCTTCACCGACCCGCCGGGGTTGAAGAACTCCGCTTTGGCGTACACGGGTGTCCGAATCCCGGCCGCGACGGCGTTCAGCCGGACGAGCGGCGTCCAGCCGATCGTCTCGAGGATGTTGCGGTATGGTCTAGTGTGCGGAGGCATTGGGGTGCCGGAATTCGACGGGTTGCAGGAACGTCGCGGCCACGGGCACGCCGCCGCGCTGCGCCGGTGTGTAGTGGAGGCGCTCCACTCCCTTCAAGGCTGCCGAATCGAGCGCCCGCGAGCCGCTCGACACGGCGACGCGCGACGACTCCGGCCGCAGGTGCCCCGTCGAGTCGACGAACACGCGCAGCATCACGTCGCCTCCCACTCCCCGGTCGAACAGGCGCGGCGGGTACTGGATCAGCGAGTCGCCGCCCGCCACCGCGCGCGGCGCCTCGTCGGGCCGCGGCCCCGGGCTGCTGCAGGCGAGGATCGCCGTGAGCGCGACGAGCGATGCTTCGCGCGCGTATGGGTGCCTCACGGCGCCCCGTCCCCCTCTCCCTTCCCGAGTTGCCGCTTCCACGTCGCGAGCCGGTTCAGGGCATCGAGCGGGGACAGCGCGTCGAGGTCGAGTTGCGCGAGCTCGGTGACCAGGGGGTGGAGCGGGGCAGGCGCGAACAAGCCGAGTTGTTGTGCGTCGGGCCGGGGCGGTGCGGGCTGGTGCGCGACATGATGTCCCGCTTCAAGCAGCCGCAGCACCTCCGCGGCGCGCGCCACGACCGGGGCCGGGAGCCCGGCGAGCCGGCCCACGTGGATCCCGTACGAACGGTCCGCCGCACCGGGCTCGAGCCGGTGCAGGAACACCACCTCTTGGCCCACTTCGCGCACCGCGACGTTGAAGTTGCGCGCATGCGCCAGTTCTTCCGTCAGCTGGGTGAGCTCGTGATAGTGGGTCGCGAACACCGCTTTGCACCCGATCACGTTGTGGAGGTATTCCGTCACCGCCCAGGCGATGGCCACGCCATCGTAGGTGGACGTGCCGCGGCCGATCTCGTCGAGGAGCACGAGGCTGCGGGCGCTCGCCCCGTGCAGGATGGCGCTCGTCTCGCTCATCTCCACCATGAACGTGGACTGGCCGCGCACGAGATTATCGGAAGCGCCCACGCGGGTGAACAGGCGATCCACCACCCCGATCCGAGCCCGACGCGCCGGCACGAAGGCGCCCATCTGCGCGAGCAGGACGCACAGGCCGATCTGGCGTAGCACCGTAGACTTCCCGGCCATGTTCGGGCCGGTGAGGACGATCACCCGGCCGCTCTCGTCCAGATGGACGTCGTTCGGAATGAACGCCTCGCGTGCGATCATGCGCTCCACCACCGGATGGCGGCTCCCTTCGAGCTCGATCGCGAACCCGCCGTCAACCTCCGGGCGGACGTAGCTCTCGCGGTGCGCGAGATCGGCGATCGCGCTCCACACATCGAGCCAGGCGAGCTCGCGGGCCGTCGCCTGCATGCGCGTGCTCGCCGCCGCCACGCAGGCGCGCAGCTGCGCGACGAGCTCCGCCTCACGATCGGCGATGCGCTCTTCCGCGCCCAGCACCTCGGCCTCCCGCTGCTTCAGTTCGGCGGTCACGAAGCGCTCCGCCCCCGACACGGTCTGCCGGCGCTCGTAGTCCGCGGGCACGCGCGCGAGATGCGGTCGCGTCACTTCGATGTAGTAGCCGAAGACCTTGTTGAAGCCGACCTTGAGCGACGCAATGCCCGTGCGCTCCCGCTCCCGCCCCTGCAACGAAGCGATGTACTGCTTGCCGCCGTCCCGGGCGTCCTTGAGCGCGTCGAGCTGCGGGTCGTACCCGGCGCGGATCGCGTCGCCGTCGGCGAGCTGCGCGGGCGGCTGCTCGACCAGCGCACGCCCGAGCTCCGCGCCGACGTCGGTGAGCAGGTCGAAACCCGCCGCTTGCTCGAGCAAGGCCGCCGCCGCCCGCGCCTCCAACCCGTCCAACGCCGCCCGGACGTCGGGCAGCCGCTGCAGGGAATCGCGCAGCGCCCCGAGCTCCCGCGGCGTCGCGCGACCCAACGCGGCTCGACCGGACAGACGCTCGACGTCCCGCACGCCCTCCAGTGCTTCGCGGACGCGGTCGCGCCCCCGCGCGTCATGGGCGAGCACCGCAACACAATCGAGCCGCGCATTGATCGCCGCCGGGTCCACGAGGGGGGCGAGCAGGGCGCGCCGCAGCAGACGGGCACCGAGCGGTGTCACCGTGCGATCGAGCACCGACAGCAGCGTGCCGCCCTCGGCGCCGGCGCGCAGTGGCGCCACCAGCTCGAGGTTGCGGCGCGTCATGTCGTCGAGCGGAAGAATGTCACCGCGGCGCACGAGACGTGGTCGAGCGAGATGCGGCAGCCCCCCGGGCTTGAGCTCGCGGGCATACCGCAGCAACGCGCCCGCGGCGCCAAGGGCGGCCCGATCCCCCTCCTCGACGCCCAGCCCATCGAGGGACGCGAGCGCGAACGAGCGCAGCAGGTCCTCCCTGGCCAGGTCGGCGTCGAACTCCCAAGCCTCGCGCTCCGTGCGGGCGCACCCATCGGGCAGCTCCAAGGTGGCCCCGTCTGGAAACACGATTTCCGCGGGCTCATAGCGTGCCAGCGCCGCTTCGAGCTCCGCTGCCGGGAAGGTCTCGAGGACAAGTTCGCCCGTGATGGCATCGAGCGCCGCAAGGCCGACGCGCTCGCTCGCCGGGCTCACGGCGACGATGAAGTTGTTGCGATTGCGCTCAAGCCACTCGTCCGCCAGGATGGTGCCCGGAGTGACGGTTTCCACCACCTCGCGCCGGACGATGCCCTTCGCGAGCTTCGGGTCCTCCGTCTGCTCACAGATTGCCACGCGATGTCCCCGGGCGATCAGCCGGCGCAGGTACTCGGTCGCCGCCTTGACGGGGACGCCGGCGAGGGGGACCTCCGCGGCACCGCCGTTGTTGCGCGAGGTGAGCATGAGGCCGAGCTCCCGCGCGGCGAGGCGGGCGTCGTCCTCGAACATTTCGTAGAAGTCTCCCATCCGGAAGAACAGGATGGAATCGGGGTACCGCGCCTTGATGTCACGATACTGCTGCATCAGTGGCGTGCCGGTATCAACCCTGGTCGTCACGGCTCTTCCACTATGAATGGCTGCCCGCCGAGCTTGGTCTTGAGGCGGCCGAGGGCCTGCTGGGCCTCGTCCCGGGTTGCATAGCGACCCACCCGCACCTTGAAGAGCCCGCTCGTGTCACGCACCACCCGCGCGTCGAACCCCATGACTTTGAGTCGGCTCAGGACGTCGTCGACCTGAGGCGCACTCTTCACCGCCAGCACCTGGACGGAATACGTTCCCCCGCTGCGCGGGGCGCCGCTGTCGGTTCCGGTGGCGACGGCAGGTGGTGAGGGTGCGGGTGAGGGTGGCGGGGGCGGGGAGGGCACGCCCGCACAACGGGTCGCGTAGAAGGCGACCTGATTCTTGAACTCCACGTCGTCCCCGGCACCGGCGAGCGCATCTTGGACCAGGGCGCACCCGTGTGCGTCGTCCTTCATGTCGAAGTACGCGCGGGCCCCCCAGAACGCCGCGCGCGGGCGCAGCGGCGAATCGGGGTAATCGCGCCGCATCCGTTCCACGGCTTGCGTCGTGGCGGCGGGGTCTCCCTGGGCGAAATTGAGCTGCGCGAGCAATAGCAACGCAGAATCGGCCCAGACGGACCGGCCGTATTCGATGATCACGCGCTCGAGGTATGTCGCGACCGTCGGCGCGTCCGAAGCCACGCGGCTCGCGGTGAGCAACACCCCGGGGAAGATCGAATCCGTGGACGGCACCGTCGCCAGCAGGCGGCGCATCATGGCGCGCGCCGAGTCAGGTCGTGTCTGGGCGACGACGAGCGCCGCGCGGCGAAGGGAATCAGCTCGCGGCACGAACTGCGCACTCGCCCCGGAAGACAAGGTCGCGGCGAGGCTGAGGGCGCCGGCCGTGAGTGAGACGGCGGTCCTCACGCAGCCTCGCGCGCGGCAACGGCCAGTGTGAGCAGCAGCTCGGTCACAATCGCTCCGTCGTCCCTCAGCGTGGAAGATTTCAGCGCTTGGTCGGCGGCGAGCGCGCGCCGCAGGGCGCGCCGCAACGCCGCGAGGCTCCACAGCGACGCCCAGCGCGCCCAACGGGCGGCCTCGTCCTTCCAGTTGCCCACGCCGAACGGACGTGCCGCGAGAATATGTCGGAACACCACGTCGGGGAGCCGGGATGGCGGCACGCCGCGGTCGAGCTCGGCGCGAGCGAGCGCCGTGCCGATCAGCGCGGTACCGAGCGCGGTCACGATACGCACGCCGGACATGCCCGGCTGCGTGAGGACCGGCTCGACGAGCCGCGCGGCGCCGGCCGCCTTCAGTTCGAGCACGGCCTGGACCAGCTCGCCGAGCGTCTCGCCGTGCCGGACGCCCACGAGCGCCGCCACGTCGCGCTCTGTCGCGGCTCGGCGCGCCATGCCCATCGGTGCTCCGCCTCCCCCAGCGACCGCGGCGAGCTTGTCGAGTTCCTGCGCCAGCGTCCCCAGATCGTGCCCTGCCACTTCGAGCAACAGGGTGACCGCCCCGGGCTCGATGCTCAGGCCCAGTGCCGACGCGCGATGCGCCACCCAGCGCACGACCCGTTCCGGCGGCAGGCGCTCCACCGTCACCGACGTTGCATGCCGGGCCAACGCGCTGTCCGGATCCTCACCCGCTCCCTGCACCAGCACCAGCACGGTCGTCGGATTCGGCGCGGCTACGTAGCGCAACAGCTCCTTGTAGAGCGTGGACGTCTTCTTGACCTGGTCCAGACCCCGCAGAATCACGGCGCGGGTAGGGGCGAGCATCGGCAGGGTACTCACAAGCGCGTGGAACGCCTCGGCGTCAAGCGAGGCGGCGTTGCGCTGATCCAGGTTGAAGTCGCGCGCGGAAGGGTCGACCGCCCGATCGACGAGCGCCCGGATCGCCTCCTCCTTGAGTACGTCCTCGTCGCCGTGAAGGTAGTACACGGGATCCGCCGCGCCGTGCTTGAGACTCCGCAGGAGCGCGTCGAACGAAAGAGCGCTCATACGGGCAGAAGTTATCGCCGCCTGCGCCTAGCGTCGAGCCGTGGCCGGCTCAACCAGCGCTGTTCCGTACGGGCTCGGGTTGCTGATCACGACGCTCGCGCGCGGATCCTGGAACGAAACGAAGGGGAGACCGGCTTGCGCCACGGGCTTGGGGAACGGGACGGGCGGGAGGGAGGGTACGCGGTAGACCACCGGCCGCCGCACCCCCTCCAGCGCAACGAGCGCGCAGGCGACGGCGACAAACATTGCCGCGAGCAGACCGATGCGAGCCGGGAGCGCCGGCCCCGACAGGAACCGCTCGCGCTTGAGACGCCGATCCAGGCGGCGGCGGAAATCGGCCGATGGCTCGACGGTCTCAGCCGCCTGAAGAGCGAGGACCGCGCGGCGCACCGTCGCATCGTACCGGCGACACGAGGCACAGCCCGCGAGGTGTTCGTCGAAGCGACGCTCCTCGCCCGGCTCCGCAATGAGGCCGTCGCGGTATTCCGTGTAGGAAGCCCGAAATTCGGTGCAAGTCATGCTGGGGAATGTACTACCGCGGCTACCGAGGCGGGTTCCGGGTGCCCCACGAACGTGACAACGCCCGCCTCCCGGGAGGGGCGGGCGTTGTCGCGCGGTTCAAGAGCGCCTACTCGAGGAGCGGCGCGATCGTCTGGGCGAAGCTGTTACGCGCGCGGTTCAGGCGACTCTTGACCGTGCCAAGATTGCAGCCGGTGATCTCCGCGATTTCCGCGTAACTCTTGCCCTCGAGCTCCCGCAACACGAAGACCGCACGGTGGTGCGCCGGCAGCTGGCCGACGCATTGATCCACCACTTCCTTGAGGTAGCGCTTCCGATATAGATCGTCGGGGCGCGCTCCCGCGTCCTCGAACTGCAAGGGCCGATGGTCAGCCTCCCAGTACTTCTTGATCGTCTGAAAGAGCACCAGCGGGTTCCGGCTTCGGTTCCGCAGCTCGTTCTTCGCCAGGTTCGACGCGATCGTGTAGATCCAGGTCGAGAACTTCTTCGTCTGGTCAAAACGGTGCAGGTGCCGGAAGACCCGAATGAACACCTCTTGTACCAGATCCTCAGCCCGCTCTCGATCGCCGATGGTGCGATTGACGAAGTTGAGCAGCCGGGTTTGGTAACGGTCGACCAGGGCGCCAAAGGCCTGCGGGTCGCCACCAAGGTGTCGGAGCACGAGCTGACCGTCTGTCAGCTCATAGAGCGCCTCGCGCTCTAGGGCTCGTGGGCTGTCATGCGCTGGCAGGTTCCGATTGAGGACCGCTCGCATGCGACCTCCACGTTGTGGACGTTCTGCGTACGACCTACAATCCTGACACTTCGATTCGTACTTGTATAGATACGGCAGGAACCGTACCCGTCGCAGGTGACATGCAACCCCCCTATTCGCAAGAACATAGGTGGTTACAATCGGGTTCCCTGCGAGAGCATGTCTCTGCCGGGAGACACCGTGTCGCTACAGGCCCAGGATGAATCCTGCCATATAAAGGATAGAGACCGCCGTCTTCGCGTCTCGCAACTCCCCGTCCCGGATGCTCTTAAGGACGCTCGACAGGGGCCGCGGGACGACTTCGATGAACTCGTCTTGCTCGCGCGCTGCCTGGCCCGGAGTCAGCCCAGTGGCCCAGAAAAGGTGGATGACCTCGTCAGTGAACCCCGGGGTGGTCCAAATGGACGTGAGGGGCTCGATCCTGGCGGCGTGAACCCCGGCCTCCTCGAGCAGCTCTCGGCGGGCACATGCCTCCGGTGACTCGCCCGGGGCGAGGGTCCCGGCGGGCACTTCCCACAGGGTCCCGCCGGCCGCGTGACGGAATTGTCGGATCATCAGAATCGTGGGGTCGCCAGAGGAGGGGTCGCTCGCGCAGGGAACGACCGCGGCCGCCCCGGGGTGGCGGATCATCTCGAGCTCGCCGGTCGACCCATCGGGGAAGCGCACGGTATCGACATCGAGGCGCACAACTCGGCCGGTGTACACCCGGCGTGTGGTGACCAGCATGGACGGCTCCGGTCAGTAGTGAAACAGCCACGTGAGGGGGACTTTGACACCTTCAGCCATGATGTAGCCGGCATTGAGCCGGGGATTCGACCGGATCGGCGAGGTGGGCGTCGGAGAGGGAAAGGGCGCCAGGCCGAGGCGGGTCGCAATGATCTTGAGGCGCAGCATGTGGAACCCGTCGCTGACGAGCAGCACTCGCCGCGACGCTTGGCCCTCGAACCAGCGCGCCACCCCAGCCACCGACGAGTACGTGCTGGAGCCCGCTGGGATGGCGACGACACTCGCATCGGGCAGGCCGAGCTTCTGCAGGTAGCGGCGGCCAACGTCCGATTCGCTTACGGTGTCCCCCGCGCCCACGCCTCCGGTGACGAGCACGATCGGCGCATACCCCCGCTGGTAGAGCGCGGCGGCATGGTCCAGCCTTGCTCGGAAGACGGGGGAGGGCCGTCCGTTGTACTGGGCGGCGCCCAGCACGGCGATCGCATCGGCGGTCGTCGCGGCGTCACGAACCGCGGTGACCGCCACCGCGACCACGACGGCCGCCCAGCCAATGAACAAGAGGAGCGCCACCGCGGCCGTGGCGAGCAGACGCCTGCGCACCGTCCAGAAGGGCATCGCGGGAATATAGGAGGCCTACTTCAGGACGAGCCGAACCGCGACGCCAACGCTCAGGGCGAGCATGAGGGAGGCCAGCGTCCCAATGAGGAAATATTCTGCGAACTCGCGATCTTCGAGCGCTTTGAAGCGGGCGAGCGCCTTGGCGGCGACGATGAACCCGATCGCTCCGAACTCGCCGAGCAGAACGAGGGTGAGGGCAAGTGCGCGCTCGAGCGACCCGATGGCACGGCCGCGGGCGATGTCGATCGCGCCGGCCGTCCGGTCCTCGTCGCGCCGCATCCGGAGACCCGGCAAATCCAGCACCGCCCGCACGAGGACGATACCCCGACCGCAAACGTAGAGGTAGGCGGTGGCGATGAGCGCCGCCCGCCCCCACCACAACCCCGCGACGCGAGGATCGACGAGCGTGCCTAGCCAGACGCCGACGCCGATGGCGACGGACAGGATGACGAGCTCGATGAGGAGGACCTCACGCCCGCGCCGGCCGCCGTCGATCTGGGCAGGCCACAGGGTTGCCGCGAACGTGTAGGCAAGCCAGGGAACGATCGTGATGGGGTTCAAGGTGTGCGATCGAGTTGGGCCCGCAGGATACTATCGCCGGCGCTGACGAGTGGCCAGGCCATGCGACGCGCGAGGTGAGAGATGGCGCTGCGATGCACGCCGAGTTCGGCGGCCGCGCGTGCGGGGTCGCTCGCGCGCAGCCACTTGGCCGCCCGGCGCTGGCGCGGGGTCCAGCTCCAATGGAGCGCCGAGTAGTAGCTCGCCAGTCCGGCGAGCGTCACGTCCGTTGCGCCGAAGCCGCGAAAGGCGAGCAACTGTCCCCGTTGCTTGGCGTCCTCCAAAGCGGCACGCGCGTCGTGGAAACATGGGCCGTCCACCTCTGGCGCGGTGATACCCCGATGGAGCGTGGTGTTCACCGGCCCGCGAGCGCAGGCCATCACCCAGTCCACCGAGTCCAGCTCCGCCCGCACGACCTGTGTGATCTCCCACACGGGGGCGGCGGTCGTCAGCAGGCACTGCAGCTCGTCGCCCAGGGTGACGGCGAACCGGGCCGCGAGGGACGCATGCCAGCGGCGGTTGAAGCGAGGCAGCGCGGCGCGGAGGTCGCGTTGCAGCTGCGCGCGCGCGGCCGCGGGGAGGGTGCGCGAGGCCACGGCATCGGCGATGAGCGCGACGAATGTCCGGTGTGTCATATACCGTCATATGTAAATGATATGACGTTTTTCGTCAAATCATCATGATGTGACGATATTCGTTACTGCCGTCCGGTGCCGAACAGCCGGTCGCCCGCGTCGCCCAGGCCCGGGAGGATGTAGCCCCGCGCGTCGAGCCCGCGATCGAGCGCCGCGGCGTAGAGAGAGACCTCCGGGTGGTGGGCGAGCATGTTGCGGACGCCTTCCGGCGCGGCGACGAGGCAGAGGAAGCGGATACGGCGAGCCCCGGCGCGTTGCAGCGCAGCGGTGGCCGCGACGGCGGAGCCACCGGTGGCAAGCATCGGGTCGAGGACGAAGAACGCGCGGTCCTGCTCGCCGGCGGGGATCTTGAAGTAGTAGTCCACGGGGTTGAGGGTGTCGTGGTCGCGGTACAGCCCGATGTGGCCGACGCGCGCCGAGGGTATCAGGGCCGCGATTCCGTCCACCATGCCGAGGCCGGCCCGCAGAATCGGGACGAGCGTCAACTTCTTGCCCGCGACCTGCGCGCCACGCATCCGTTCGAGCGGCGTCTCGATCTCGACCGGCTCTAAGGGGAGATCCTTGGTCGCCTCATAGGCCATCAGGGTGGCGATCTCGCTCACCAGCAGTTTGAAGTCGCGGGTCGCCGTGCGCCTGTCGCGCAGAATCGTGAGCTTGTGCTGGATCAGGGGGTGATCGAGCACCGTCAGGTTGGGGAACTCCGGGTGCTGCATACGCGGAAGGTGCGTTGCCGCCCGAAGCCGTCAAGGCTAAGTTGGCCGATTCCCCGGTCTGGAGCGCGGTTGGAAGGCACGGTCCTGAAGCTGGTTCAGCACCGGGTCGCGGCAGTGGCTATTGGATCCGCCACCCGCTACCAGGCTGGCAGGCTCACGGTCGCTGAGGCGGACGCGCGGCGGGCGCTCGCGGCCCCGGCGCTTGCAAGCACACGAGTGTCGTGGGTGTCCCCAGGAGATTCGGCGCGCATCGTGAAAGTGCTCGACGTCGTGCAGCCGCGCAGCAAGGGTCAGGGCGGGCGCGGGATCTTTCCGGGCATGCTCGGGCCGGCCACGCCTCAGGGCCGGGGCGACACCCACGTGCTCGACGGCGTGGCGGTCATCGCCGCCGGCTATCTGCCCCGCGCGCAGGAAGCGGTGATCGACATGTCGGGTCCGGGCGCGGCCCTTTCGCCCTTCGGCGCGACGCACAATCTGGTGGTGGAATTCACACCGGCGGACGGCGCCTCCTGGGAGGCCGTCGACACCGCGGTGCGGATCGGCGTGCTCAGGCTCGCCGCGCTACTGGCGGAGTCCGCGCTCGAAGCCCCTCCGGACCAAGTGGAGACCCTGCGCGGCGCGCCGTATCCCAAGGCGAGCACCCTCCCCCGCATCGGCGCGATCACGAATCTCCAGACGCAGGGGACCTTCAAGGACGTGTTCGTTCACGGCAGGAGCTTCGGCCCGGCGCCCCCAACCCTGTTCGATCCGAACGAGCTGCACGACGGGGCGGTGGTGAGCGGGCAATTCGGGCATCCGGCCCTCAAGAACCCGACCTACATGCACCAGACGCACCCGGTGCTGGCCGAGCTGCGGCGTCGCGACGGTCACGACCTCGAGTTCGCCGGACTGATCCTCGCGCCCGAGCCGGTCGAAGCGGAGCAGAAGGCGCGCGTCGCGGAGCAGGCCGCGGAGCTGTGCGTGGCGGCCGGCTTCGGTGGGGTGGTGATTACAAAAGAGGGCGGAGGCAACGCGGACGCGGACATCTCGCTCAAGATCGACGCCCTGGCCGACCGCGGGATTGGCGCGGTGGGGCTCTTCGCCGAAATGGCGGGAGCGGAAGGCACGGCGCCGTCACTCGTGGTGCCGCCCGAGCGTGGGACCGCGCTGATCAGTACGGGGAACTACGACGAGGTGGTCCGCCTCCCAGCCGTTGCGCGGGCCTTGGGTGGCCCGACGGTGGACGTGGCAGGCGTCGCGGCGACGGCGGCGCTCGAGGTCCCGACGGCGGTGCTGTATTGCTCGCTCTCGCCGCTCGGCGCCGGGCGGCTCACGTGCCGCGAGGTTGCATGAGCCGCGTCGTCCATTACTTGAACCAGTTCTTCGCCGGATTCGGCGGGGAGAACGCCGCGAGCACGCCACCGGGCCTGAAGCCGGGGGCCGTCGGGCCCGGCAAGAAGTTGCAGGAGCTGCTTGGCGCCGAACACGAAGTCGTCGCTACGGTCTATTGCGGGGACGATCTCGCCGCGGTGAGTCCGGACGCGCTCGCCACCGTGCTGGAGCTCGTGGCGCAGCAGCGGCCCGATCTTCTCGTCGCGGGCCCCGCATCCACCAGCGGACGCTACGGCGTCGCGTGCGCCCGGGTGGCCGCCGGGGCGGTGCGAGCAGGCATCGCCGCAATCGCGTCGATGCATCCCGAGAATCCCGGTCTCGACGACGCAGGCCCCGCTCCCGTCATCGCGAGCGGCGCCTCGGTCCGCGAAATGGGCGCGAGCCTCGAGCGGCTCGCTGCCGCGGCGCGTAAGCGACTGGCCGGCGAGCCGCTGAGGGAGGCGGACGGGCGCATCGGAAAGACCCCGCGAAAGAACGTGCTGGTCGATCGCAATGCCGCGAGTCGGGCGGTGGATCTCTTGCTCGCCCGCCTCGCCGGCCGGGACGCACCGGCCGAGGTGCCGGTGCCGAAGTTCGATCATGTCACGCCGGCTCCACCCATCGCCGACCCAAGCCAGGCGACCATCGCGCTCGTCACCGAAAGCGGCCTCGTGCCGGTGGGCAACCCGGATCGGCTCGAGTCCGCGCGCGCTACTCGCTGGCTCCGCTATTCGATCGCCGACAAGGGTACCGCGCCCGCGGGAGAATACGCCTCGGTCCACGGCGGGTACTCGACCGTGTGGGCGAATCAGGATCCCAACCGCCTGCTACCGCTCGATGTCGCGCGCGAGCTGGAGCGCGAAGGGGCGATCGGGGCGTTGCACGGCGAGTATCTGGTGACGACGGGCAATGGCACCACGGTGCCGAACGCGCGTCGCTTTGGCGTCGAGTGGGCGGCCGAGCTGCGCCGCGCCGGGATCAGCGCCGCGATTCTCACCGCCACATGAGGGACCGGTACGCGTTGCGGGTCAACGCTTGCGAAGGAGCTGGAGCGGGCCGGCATTCCGACGGCCGTGCTGTGCAACCTCGTCTCGGTGGCCGAGCGCGTGGGCGCCGTGCGCATCGTGCCGACGCGTGGTATTCCGTATCCTACAGGCGACCCGTCGCTGACTCCCACCGAGGAGCGCGCCTGGCGGCGGGCGCTGCTGCTGCGCGCGCTCAAGGCCATCACGACGCCGGTAACCGGGCCGACGCAGTTCTGACGTGAGCGGATTTCCGGTCGTCGCGTCGGCGAGCCAGGTGCTCGCCCACACTCCCGGTCTTGCGCGCCACGGGTCGAAGCCGAGTCGCGAGCTGCCGAAGGATGCGGGCGTCGAGCGAGCCTTCATCGCGGCGCTGCGTGGGTTCGACGAGGCCGTGAGCTATCCGCCGCACCAGGCGTACCTGGGCGCGGTGCATCCGCGCGATCTTCCTCCCCGGCCGTGGGCGAACTGCCGCGCGGCGGCCCCGCGGTTTGGGCCTGATGGCGAGATCATGCCCGAAGACGAGTTCCTGGGTTTGCTCGCGCTCGTGGACGAATTCGGACTCGTGACGCTCGACCCGGGCGTCGCCGACCGCGCCGCCGCGGCGCTCGCCGCCCATCCCCTCGTATCGCGACTTGACCTCACGCGACTCGAGAAGGCGCGCGGGACTGGCGCGGACGCCGGCTCGCTGCCGTTGTTTGTCCGCGACAACCCGGCCGGGTCGATCAAGCGGGCTCACGATGCGGACGACGCGCTCGCGGCCGGCGTGCTGCTCGAGAACCTGTGCGGCAAGGCGACCGCGACGCTCTCCCTGCTCCATTTGTTGCAACGCGACAACATCGATCCGGCGTCGATCGACTATGTGCTCGGCTGCGGCGAGGAGGCGATCGGCGACCGCTACCAGCGGGGTGGCGGGAATCTCGCGAAGGCGGTGGCACAGGCCGCGGGGCTGACGGAAGCATCGGGCGCCGACGTGAAGGATTTCTGCGCGGCGCCGGTGCCCGCGCTCGTGATCGCCGCGAGTCTCGTGTCCGCGGGCGTGTTCCGCCGCGTGGCGGTCGTGGCCGGCGGGTCGCTCGCGAAACTCGGCATGAAGTTCCAGGGGCACCTTTCGAAGGGATTGCCCGTCCTCGAGGATGTCTTGGGCGGCGCGGCGGCGCTCGTGCAAGCGGACGACGGGAAGTCGCCGATGATCCGGCTCGATGCGGTCGGCCGGCATCGCGTGGCGGCCGGCGGGTCGAATCAGCAAATCATGGAGGCGCTCGCCGTCGAGCCGCTGGCGCGGCTCGGCGTTCCGCTCACGGGCGTGGACGACTACGCGACCGAGCTGCACAACCCCGAGGTCACCGAGACCGCGGGCTCGGGCAACGTGCCCGACCGCAACTATCGGACGATCGCCGCGCTCGCGATCCGGCGGGGGGATATCGCTCGCGAGGAGCTCGACGCGTTCGTGCGCGACCGCGGCATGACCGGGTTCGCGCCGACGCAGGGGCATCTGGCGTCGGCCCTCTGTTATCTTCCGCACGCTCTGCGCCGCCTCGCGAGCGGCGCGGCGGAGCGCGCGATGCTAATCGCCAAGGGCAGCCTGTTTCTCGGCCGGATGTGCCAGCTGTCAGACGGCATGTCGGTGCTGCTCGAACGGAATCCACGGGGAGCGTGACGGTGGCTGGTCTACTCGCTGAAGCGACGAAGGACACCTTCCGCGACATGGTCGCCGAAGGACGGGTGCTGGTGGACGTGTGGGGCCCGCAGTGCGCACCGTGCATCGCCCTGATGCCGGACGTGGAAGCGCTCGCCCAGGCCCGCCCGGATGTGAAGTTCGTGAAGCTCGACAGCTCCCAGGCCCGCCGCCTCTGCATGGAGCTGCGGGTGATGGGGCTCCCGGCGTTTCTCTTGTTTCAGGACGGCCGTGAGGTGGCGCGCCTGGCAGGGCAGACCATCACCGCGGCCAGTCTCACGCAATGGCTCGACGACACGATGACTCCAGCGGGAAAGGAGGGGAACTAGCGCGCATGCTCAAGAACAAACTGACGATCGCACTCGGCGAGCGGGACGGCCTGTCAGGGCCGGCCATCGCCGCGTGCGTGACGGCGGCCGGCGGAACGGTCGCATTCATCGCGACGGAGTGCTTCGTCTGAACGGCGTCCGGGGCCATGGACGTGCAGAGCCAGGAGGCGATCAAGCGCCTCGCTGAGCAGCACGGCAAGGACAAGCTGCTGGTTCTCCTCGGCGCGCCGGATGCGGAAAGCGCCGAGATCGCGGCGGAAACGGTCGTGCTGGGTGATCCCTCGTACGCAGGTCCATTGGCCGGAGCCCAGTTGGGGCTCGTCGTGCATCACATGTTGGATCCCGAGATCCGGCGGGAGGTCCCGCCGGAGGTGTGGGAGGAGCAGATCGGAGTCATGGCCGACGTGCTGAACGCCGGGGCGTTGACCGCGGCCGTCGCCGCCATGCGGAAGAAGGGAGAAAGCGCATAGTGCCGCCGGACGGCTCGCTGTTCTCGGCGTGGGAGAGCTTCTACGTCATCGTGGGCTCGTCGGCCGGGGCGCTTACGGGGCTGCAGTTCGTGGTGATTGCGCTCGTGGCGGACGTGGGTCCCAAGGGCGGCGTTCGTGAAGTCAATGCGTTCGGCACGCCGACCGTGGTGCACTTCTGCGCCGCGCTGCTCGTCTCCGCGATTCTCTCGGCCCCATGGCAGCGGCTCACCAGTGTGGGAGTCATGCTGGCCGTCTGCGGCGGCGTCGGGATCGTGTATACCCTGATTGTCACGAACCGCGCGCGCCACGCCACGTTCTACCGCCCGGTCTTCGAGGACTGGCTGTGGCACGTGATTCTGCCGCTGCTTGTCTATGCCGATCTCCTGTTCTCGGCGCTCGTGCTGCAGGGCAGGCCCGGTCCCGCCCTGTTCGCGATCGGCGGAGGTGTGCTGATGCTCCTCTTTGTCGGGATCCACAACGCCTGGGATACGGTCACTTATATCGCGTTGCAGCGTGACGACGAGCGGGGTCCCCAAGAGGAGAAGCGGCCCTCACCCTGACATGACGCGTCGCACGTTCGCGAGGATGAGTTGGAGCTGACGGCGCACGTCCCGCTTTTCGAGGAAGCGCCCGCGCAAGGCGGCGAGGAACGAGTGAGGCATCCAGATCGCGCGGACCGTCAGCGCGGTGGCCTCACCGGTGCGGTCCAATCGAAAGAAGGTTCGCCAGCCGTGGCGCTGTCCTCGCTCGAACCAGCCGAAGGTCGCGGGCGGCGTGAAGTCGACGATCTCGAACTCAGTCAGCCGCTCACCGAAACGGACCTGGAGACGGGAGCCTTTGCGGAACGGGCCGTTGCTCTGGACGCTGACGCATCCCGGGAGCCAGCTCGGGATGCGGGCGGGATCCGTGAGGAGCGCGAAGACCTGGTCGGTCGGTGCCCTGACCGTGTCGATGAGGGTATGGGTGACAGGCTTCAGACGGGGCGCTCGTCTTAAGGGTGAGGTACGTTCATGGCGGCGCGACCCAGCGTCAAGTCGCGCGGAACCCACTCCCACCACGTCACTTCGCCCGCTAAGTTCTTTGCCGGCATAGCCCGGCCAGGTAGCTCAGTTGGTAGAGCAGCGGACTGAAAATCCGCGTGTCGGCAGTTCGATTCTGCCCCTGGCCACTTGGCAACGCGCGCGACGCCAGCGGTTTGGGCCACGAGGCCCGGTGGCACAGGCGCCGATTGTATCAAAGGTGTCCCAATCGCCGCTTCGATTTCCGCTCCGACCACCGCCAGTTGGCCCGGTCCAAGTCCCGCGTGCCGGGCGACTAGCTGGGGCTTTCAGGGGTGCCTACGTTTGCCCGCCTCGCTTTCTTTGGAGGCGCTTGTGTCTACCTTTTTCCGTTCCAGGCTATTCCTCGTTGTCGGGTTGATGCCGGTCGTCGCCTCAGGTCAGAGCACGCCGCGCGACACGACGCCGTTTCACCGCGGTCAGTGGGGCGCGCAATTCGGCGTGGGACTTGCCTTCGCGAGCCTCGGCTTTTTGCGGTTCACGACGCCGACGCGCGCCTGGTTGCTCGACGTGCGCGTGAATGGTGGCCACTCACACGAGAGCTCCTACCAGAGCGACACGGTGGTTTCGGACGGATACAGCTCGAGCGCGGTCCTAAGCGCTCGCGTTGGCCGTCGATTCTATCAGGCTCGCGGAGCGACGATCGCCAGCTTCCAAACCGTGGGCGTTGTCGGTGGGTATACGCACCAATGCTCCGGTAGCACCGATGCCCCGAGTTATTGCGACAACGGATGGACTGCCGGGGCGTTTGTCGAGTTGGGCGCGGCATACCTCGTCAGCTCGCGGCTGAGCCTGGGAGGGGCTGCTACCGCCTCCTTTGCCTACGAGCGTGCCAACGGGCACGACAGCGGCGGGGGTCGGACTACTCATTGGGAGTATACCGGGTCACTCCAGGGGTTTTCGCTGGCTGCGACCGTGTACTTCTGAAACGCGTTAGAGGTGAGCATCAACCTCTGCGACAACCTGTATCGGTCCAGCTGCGGGAAGGCGGCCGCGATCCCGGCCGCCGCGCCCGCAGCGTTCGCGCCGTCCCGTGCCGACCGAAGCCCGGCTAGTCGGGCCCTGGTGTGTCAACAACTGTGTCAATCGCACGGGGACGAAGGGCAATCCGTCGCGCCTGCTCGGCGTCGCGCTCGTCACGCTCCTGCGCGGGTACACCCTCGTCGCCGCGGCAGCAACTGAACATCCGCGTGTCGGCAGTTATTTTGCCCCTGGCCATTTCTAACCGCTTGGCCCCATTCATCATTATTCATGTCGTGCCCATGGACCCAAGGTCCAATGGCTCCCCCCTCGCCGCGCCCGTATTCCTTGATTCACCCATTCCCACAGCGCTGGGACCCTGCTCATCGTCGGTGGTACAACCGCGGTAGACGGCGGCATTTCTGTGGAGCGTCCTCGGGCTGAGCCTGAGGGGGGCGGGGTGCCGTCCATCCTTGCCGCGCCCCGCGGGCGCGTATCGAGCGGCGCGGCCGAGCCTCAGGCGCGGACTATTCCCCTTGAGTCCGGGCTGCTGGTCTTCGCGCTGATCGCGCTGTTCGGCAATGAGGTCGGCGCATTGTTCCGCTATCCCGCCATCGGGTCGGCCGTCCTCTTCCCTCCTTATGCCGTGCTTGCGGCGGCCCTCCTCATCTGCTCTCGCCGGGACTGGCCATGGTACATCCTTGTCGCGGCGGCGGCACACTTCGTCACGCATTGGCCGCAATGGGGCCTCTCATGGGTGCTCCTGGCGGACGTCGCCAACATCGCTCGCGCGCTGACCGCCGCGCTGTTGTTGGGTTGGCTGTTCCGCGGCCCTCCCCGCCTGGACAGCATTGGCCCGCTCCTGTGGTTCGTCGTCGTCGCCGCGTTGGTCGCGCCGGCTGT
>Ga0335084_10000568_pt1 | contig 31590 bp, 24 predicted proteins | sample Lox_Sample_44_FD_206721 | JGI IMG/M metagenome (GOLD analysis project Ga0335084, IMG submission 206721) | Soil microbial communities from Loxahatchee National Wildlife Refuge, Florida, United States - Lox_Sample_4.4 | ecosystem: Environmental > Terrestrial > Soil > Wetlands | place: USA...
TTCGCGCGCGGGCTCGCGGTGCTGCCGAATCCGGCCGGCGAGAACGTGCTGATCCTGACCGGCGCCGGCGGCTCGGGCGTGCTCTTGTCGGATGCGTGCGTCGACAACGGCCTCAAACTGATGCCGATGCCGGCGGATCTGGATGCCGCGTTCCGCAAGTTCATCCCGCCGTTCGGCGCCGCCGGCAATCCGGTCGACATCACCGGTGGCGAGCCGCCGATCACCTATGTCAACACGGTCAAGCTGGGCCTGTCGGACGCGCGCATCCATGCGCTGATCCTCGGCTACTGGCACACCATCGTGACGCCGCCGATGGTGTTTGCGCGCAACATGGTCGAGGTGAAGAAGGAGATGGAGGCCAAAGGTTTTGTGAAGCCGATGGTCGCCTCGCTCGCCGGCGACGTCGAGGTCGAGGAGGCCGCCGAATATCTCTATCAGCACGGCATCCCGTCCTACGCCTATTCGACCGAGCTGCCGGTCGAGGTGCTCGCCGCAAAATACAAATGGGCCCGCGGCGCCGGCCTGCTCTGAGAAAAACGCGAGTCGATCCCGTTCAGATGCCGCCCGGTTCCCGGGCGGCATTTTTCCTTGTCGGGTGAGATCAGGCGAAGCGTTGCTTTGCCCAGTCGAATGCGGCGGTCATCAGGAACCCGAGGCAGGCGGCAGCCGCATCGACCAGAAAATCCTCGAGCCGCGCATGGCGTCCAGGCGCCCAAAGTTGCAGGATCTCTATGGCGCCGATCATCACCATCGCAATGGCGGAAGCGGGCAGTCTCTGGCGCGGATACGCCAAGCCGAATGCCAGCCCAACCAGGATGAAGGCGAACGCATGATCGCCGTCCTGGCCAAGAATGGCGTGTGGCCGGTAGCTCGCCGGTCCGAGCGTTGCGAAGGTCACGGCTGCAGCCAGCAGCCACGCGGTGAGGCGGAGCAAGGGTGTCATGCCCTGCCGCATAGCACAAATAACGCGATCGACCACGTTCACATCGCTGTTAGTTGTGTGTGTAGTTAAGCGCATGCTTGACGCTAAAAGTTAAAGCGCCTGGCGCACGCCGAGCCCCATCATGAAGCGTTCCCTGATCTGCACGGGATCGCGGCGCGTGGCTCCCACGCCCGGCTTGTCGTCGATGCGCACGCCGATCAACGTCGGCACCGTTGCCAAGAGCGCCTGATCGACGAGGCGTTCAAAATCCTCCTCGTCCGCGGCCCATGCGCTGTCGGTGAGGCCGCTTGCGATTGCGATCGCGACGATGTCGGCGACGGCTGCGGCCGGCGTCGGCTGGCTGCCGGTGATCTGGTAAAGGCCATTGTCCATCACGACCATCACGAGATTTTTCGGCTTGAGCGCCGCGATCGTCGTGAGGCAGCCGAGTTGCATCAGGAGCGAGCCGTCGCCCTCGAGCGCGAAGACGCGGCGCTCCGGCTGCGCCAGCGCGACGCCGAGTGCGATCGGAAAGGCCAGGCCCATGCTGCCCAGCATGTAAAAATTCTGCGGACGGCGACCGGCGGCCCACAAATCGAAATTGGTATTGCCGATGCCGCCAATCACGGCCTCTTCGTGCTTCAGCTTGTTGACGAGCCGCGACGTGACATCAAAACGGTTCATCACCTTGGTATTGCGGGTCGTCGGCGTTGCGGGCGCGTTCATCCCTGGGCCTCACTTGTCGAACACTTTGCCGCCGGTCAAGAGCGGCGACAAGATCAGCGCCACCGGCGCCTGCGTGGTGACCGCCTGCTTGATCGAGCGGTCGACGGTGAATTCGAGCTCATCGAGCCGCGTAATGGTGTGATGCTCCATCGCCAGCGAGTCCAGCACGGGCCGCATCGTCCGGCACACCATCGACTGGCCATAATTGAACTCGCCGAGCGTGCCGCGCTCGGAGACGAACATGACGAGCGGGATCTGGCAGGGCACGACCAGCGAGGCGAGCACATTGGCGAGCGTCGCAAAACCGGACGTCTGCATCAGCACGGCGCCGCGCGCGCCGCCCATCCAGGCGCCGGACAGAATGCCGACCGCCTCTTCCTCGCGCGCGGTCGCAAAGGTCGTGAAGAACGGGTCGGCATGCAAATTCTTGATCAGCGCGGTCAGCACGCGGTCCGGCACGTAGGGCACCAGGCGGACGTCGTTGCGCTTGAGCGTCTGCAGGACGATCTCGTGCCAGCTCCGCTCGGTCTGAGACGCTGCATGTCCGTCGGCAGCCGCCATTCCGGTCTCCCTTGTTCCGCGATGGTTGTTCTGCTGTCTTGCCGCAGCGAGCCGCAACTTGACGCCATCGGCGGGATTGTCAACATGCGCATAAGCGGCGAGTTGGCCCGCGTGCGCCCGGCATCCGACAATGTGAGAAACGACAGCCGCAGCGCGAAGGTTTTGGAGGGCGTTCATGCGCAGGTTGATTCAAGTCGCCGCGATGACGGCGGCGATGATGACTTGTCACTTGGCTTGCGCGCAGTCTGCGTTCCCCGAAAAGCCGGTGCATATTTTCGTCCCCTATGCTCCCGGTGGCGGCGTGGACGTGCTGGCGCGTACTCTCGGTGATGCCGTTTCGCGGCAATGGGGGCAAAACATCGTCGTTGAAAATCGCCCGGGGGCCGGCGGGGTGGTGGCATCGCAGGCGCTCGCATCGGCGACGCCCGACGGCTACACCCTGATCGTGGTGGCGAGCGGGCATGCCACCAATCCGTTCCTCTATCCAAAGCTGCCTTACGACACCTTCAGGAATTTTACGCCGATCTCGCTGCTGGCGTCCTCCGCAAACATCTTGCTGGTGCGCGCCGATTCCCCGTTCAAGACGCTGTCGGACGTTATCGCGCAGGCCAAGACCAGGCCTGGAGCTCTGTCGTTCGGGCATTCCGGCAACGGCACTTCGACCCACCTTGCCGGCGAACTTCTCAAGAGCCTTGCCAAGATCGACATCGCGGCGATCCCCTACAAGGGCGGCGCGCCGGCGATCAATGATCTGCTCGGTGGACAGATCCCGATGTCGTTCAACAATGGGCCGGAATCGGTCGGCCAGCTCGAGGCCGGGACGTTGCGCGCGCTGGCCGTGACCACGGCGTCGCGGGCATTCTTTTTGCCCGCCGTGCCGAGCATCGGCGAGACCGTGCCCGGTTACGAACTGGAGGTCTGGTGGGGCCTGCTCGGGCCCGGCGGCATGGCGCCGGAGCTCACTGCAAAAATCTCGCACGATTTCGTCGCGGCGCTGAATACGGATGCGGTCAGGCAGCGCCTTACCAGGCTTGGCGCCATGCCGATCGGCAGCACGCCGGAAGCCTTCGACACCAAGATCCACGCCGACTACGACAAATGGGGGCCGATCATTCAGGCTGCCGGCATCAAAGCCGACTGACGATATGATGCGCCGCCGTGTCTGCCCGCCGCTCGCGCGACATCATGCGCCTTCGCGTTTCTTTTCTTCATGAAGTGAAAGCTCCGCAAATGACCGTCAACACCAAGCGCGTCTTCTACGTCAAATATCTCGCCCATCCGATCTACACCGAGATCCTGGCCGCACGCGGCGACGTCCGTCTCGACCGGCTCGAGAACGACAGCGCGGACGAGGTTGCCGCGCCGATCCTCGCGGCCGCGCATGTCTACCAGGTTGGCGCGGCGCGCGACGAACTGGCGCGGCATTTTCATGTCGATGCCGATCTCTTGCGCCGGGCGCCGAACCTCCTGATCGTCTCCAGCAATGGCGCCGGTTTCGATCCGGTCGATGTCGAGGCCTGCACGGCGGCGGGCGTGCTGGTCGTGAACCAGTCCGGCGGCAACGCGCAATCGGTCGCCGAGCATGCGCTCGGCATGATGCTGACGCTCTCCAAGCGCATCATCGAGGCGGACCGCGTACTGCGGCGTGAAGCGGGCGTCAACCGCAACAGCCTGATGGGCACCGAGGTGCACGGCAGAACGCTCGGCATCGTCGGGCTCGGCAATGTCGGCCGCCGCCTCGCCGCGCTGTGCAGCGGCCTGCTCGGCATGAAGGTGCTGGCGTATGATCCTTACCTTTCGGGTGAGGAGATGGCGGCAAGGGGCGGGGAGAAGGTCGAGCTCGACGACCTGCTGCGCCGCTCCGACTATGTCTCGATCAATTGCCCTTTGACTAGGGAAAGCCGCGGCATGATCGGGGCGCGCGAGTTTGCAGCCATGCAGCCGCATGCCTTCTTCATCACCACGGCGCGCGGATTCATCCACGACGAGGACGCCCTGCTTTCCGCCCTGAGAGAGAAGCGCATCGCCGGCGCCGGCCTCGACGTCTGGTCGAAAGAGCCGCCGCCGCCCGAACATCCGCTGCTCGCCTTCGACAATGTGCTGGCGAGCCCGCATACCGCCGGTGTGACGCGCGAGGCGCGCGAGAACATGGGGCGGATCGCCGCGGAACAGGTGCTGGCGGCGCTGGACGGCGCCCGCCCGCCGCGCCTCATCAACCCCGAGGCCTGGCCGGCCTATGCCGCGCGGTTCGAGCAGGCGTTCGGCTTTGCGCCCAAATAGGCGGCAGAACGGCGGGGAATATTTTGATCGTTCCGGCACTGGCCGAGACAATAAGTTCACTGCGCGGCGAGGTGTGCGCGGTGATTCCGTTGCTATTTTTGCCGCGGTCTCGACAGGCGTGCCGGCCGTGGCCATTTTTGCCATAGGCGCCAGACATTTGATCCCGTTTCCTGTGCTGGCGCGCAAGGACAGTTCGATGCGCCGGATCAATTTTCTCTTGCGTTCCACGCGGTCCCGGATCGGGAAACAATTGTCGCTGATCGTGGCGATCGCGGCCGCAAGCCTGCCGTCCGCGGGCGCCTGATATCCTGCGTTACCTCTGATAAACCCTTACCTGCGGTAGCGTCGCTTGAAAGCGCGGCTTGATGCTTGTCAAGCCGCTGTGAAAGCGCGAGGGTACTTTTGGGGGGCCAGTTACTCGGGCGTTCGAGGGGAGGTTCCATCGTGCCGCGCTATGTCATTCATTTCATGAAGAACGTCCTCGGCGAAAACGGCCGGGAGGCCGAGATCTGTCAACGGACCCTCGAGATCGATGCATCGAGCGAAGGGCAGGCCACTGACCTCGCCAAGAAGCGGTTTTGCGAGCAGCAGGACCTGCGCCACTGGTCGCTTCGGGCCGACCGGATCCAGGTCCAGGCCGGCGACTTCCCGTCATAGGCGCCGCCACGCTGCCGATCGAACAGGCAGCGATAAACTCTTCCACTAATCGGCCCCGCCGACCGGCCCTGGCCCGCACGGCATGTCTGCGCAAAGCCTCTGGCTGCGCTTTCCCGGGCAGGCTAGAGTTCGCGCATGACTGTCACGGACATTGCGAGCAGGACCTATAATCACGGCTGGCGGCTCGATCCGATCGTGCGCAGCCTGCTCGATACCGATTTCTACAAGCTCTTGATGATGCAGATGATTCGGGAGTTCTACCCGGATCAGCGGGTGACCTTTTCGGTGATCAACCGCTCGCGCCATGTGCGCCTTGCCGAGGTGATCGACGAAGGCGAATTGCGCGCCCAGCTCGACCATGCGCGCACCATCCGCTTCACCAAGAAGGAACTGATCTGGCTCGCCGGCAACACTTTCTACGGCAAGACACACATGTTCTCGCCGGACTTCATCTCTTGGCTCGCCGCCTTCCGTCTTCCCGAATACGAGCTGCGCAAGGTGGAAGGGCAGTACGAGCTGCATTTCCATGGGCCGTGGACCCACACCACCATGTGGGAGATTCCGGCGCTCGCCATTCTCAACGAGCTGCGCTCGCGCCAGGCCATGAAGGGGCAGGGACGTTTTGCGCTCGACGTGCTCTATGCGCGCGCCAAGGCAAAGCTCTGGACCAAGGTCGAGCGGCTGCGCAAGCTCGACGGCCTGCGCCTGTCCGATTTCGGCACCCGTCGGCGTCACGGCTTTTTGTGGCAGCGCTGGTGCGTGGAGGCGGTCAAGGAGGGGCTCGGGCCGTCCTTCACCGGCACGTCCAACGTGCTGCTGGCGATGGACAACGATCTCGAGGCGATCGGCACCAACGCGCATGAGCTGCCGATGGTCGCCGCGGCGCTCGCCAATGACGACGACGAGCTGCGCTGGGCGCCGTACCGCATCCTCGACCAGTGGCGCCAGACCTATGGCGGCAATCTGTTGATCGCGCTGCCCGACGCGTTCGGCACAAAGCCGTTTTTGCGCGATGCGCCGGAATGGGTGGCGGACTGGACCGGTTTTCGGCCGGACAGCGCGCCGCCGATCCAGGCCGGCGAAGAGATCGTCAACTGGTGGAAGCAGAAGGGGCGCGACCCCAAGGAGAAGCTTCTGGTGTTCTCCGACGCCATGGATGTCGACTCCATCGAGGAGACCTATCGCCGCTTCACCGGCCGGGTGCGGATCAGCTTTGGCTGGGGCACCAACCTGACCAACGATTTCGTCGGCTGCACGCCCAACGGCTCGGACAATCTCGATCCGATCTCGCTGGTCTGCAAGGTGACCTCGGTCGATGGCCGCCCCGCCGTCAAACTCTCCGACAATCCGGAAAAGGCCACCGGCGATCCCGCCGAGATCGAGCGCTATCTTCGCGTGTTCGGCAATGTCGGCCGCGTCCGCATGGCCGTGCACGTGTGATGCCGCCGCGCGCCGACGGTCGCTGTCAGAGCGCGCACCGACCAGATTTCTGAAAACCTGATGCATCGCCGGAACGGGACCTGGCGGCGGTTCCCGCAATCGTTTGCCGGGAACTGGCCACGGGAACGCCCTTACAATCGCCATGGGAGAGCTGCGCTCCTGCCTCGCTTCCGTCAAAAGCGAATGTCCTTTTGCGCGAACAATGCGAAATCACCACCGCTGGAGGTAGGAATGTTTCACCCGGACGACACATTCCCGGAACAGCAGTGGATGACAGACGAAGGCACGCCATCCGGCAGGCCGGGGCGGGATCACGGCATCCTGTCCGATCTCCGCATCGGCACGCCCAGCCAGCCGTCGATCCAATCTTCCCGTTCACAGGGCTCCAAGAACGATCACGGGTTCACCCCTCGGCCGTCGATCGGCCGACGGATGGTGCGCGCGCTGACCCGCTTTTTCATTGCAGTTCTCATCGGTGTCGGCGCCACGCTGGCCTGGCAGTCCTTGGCGGCAAGGGAGATGATTACAGTCCAGGTTCCGCTCCTTGCCTGGTTGTTACCCGCTTCGGAGACGCAGTCGCCGGCCGCGGCACCCGATGCGGCACAGCAGCTCGCGCCTCTTGCGTCCAGTCTCGAAGTCGTCCGCCGCAGCGTCGAGCAACTCGCGGCCAAGCAGGACCAGATGGCCCAGAACATCACGCTGTTGCAGGCGCTCGAGGAGGACGTCAGGGAGAAAATGGCGTTCGCGTCTGCGGCCCAGCAGCCGGCCGCCAATCCGCAGCCGAGGCCGCCGCAGCCGAAAGCGCAACCAGCGGCGCCGCGCGCGCCGGCTCCTGCTCCTGGCGGATCTGCTTCGCACTGACCGTGCAGCTTTGTCGGCAAGCTCACGCAGCGGCAGAGCGGCATCATCATTAGTGTGATGCGGCCCCGTGAGCGCGGACCGCAGCATCGCCAGCATAGGCAGCATCGCCAGCATAGGACGTGTGTGGCTCGCCGTTTCCTTATTGCCGGTCGCCCGCGCGACGTCTTTTTTGAAACTAACACCAGTGTCATTCATCAACTTGAACGAGCTGGACCTACAACAATCCGTTAGTGAGCTTGCGAGCCGTTGCGTGACGTCCTCGTGCAGCGTAGGCTTTAAGAGGCTGGGATGAAAAGCAATCTTTCAGATATGGAGGATGCGAACATGCCACGGGTCAAGCAAGCTTCGAAGCGGAAGCGCGCTACCAGAGCCGCCGCCGCGAAAGTGCTAGGTGCCGCCGGACTGGGTCTCTCGCTGGTGGGCAGTGCGTCCGCATCCACGACACCCACTGCCCGTGTCCCGCAATCTGACACTACCTCGCCCAATCAGCGCTTCGTTCTCGGCGAAGAGGAAATGGCCGATGTGAGCCTCGCCACGTTCCATCTCTTCGACAGGGAAAGCCTCGGTAGTGGCGTGCAGCTAGCTCGCGGATGCGGTGGCTGCGGTGGTTGCGGCGGCTGCCGAGGTTGCGGTGGTTGCGGCGGCTTCCGAGGTTGCGGCGGTGGCGGCGTGTTCATTGGTGGCTGCCGAGGGTGCGGCGTCTTCCGTGGCTGTGGAGGCTGCGGCTGCGGGGTCGTCGGCATAGGGTTCGGTGCCTGCGGGATCGGGTTCGGGTTCGGCGGCTGCGGGTTCGGTGGTTGCTCAGGTTGCGCGGCTTGCTGCGCATCGTGGGGAGCGTGCCGCTTGTGCTAAGTCGCACGAGCTGACGGCCGGTCTCAGCAATGACTCTGTTGAGCCGCGATCGGCCTCTCGTTGGTCGCGAGTTCAAGGTCGCCTTCCGGGCAGGAGCTGCCTTCCCGAAGGCATTGAGCCGCGGCCCCGATGTCCTACCCTGGCGCTCGCCGCGCGGGAGGGTGTTCACCCTCGCCGTGCCAACGATCGAACCTGAGTTCGTCGCGCGTTGGTTAGGTGTCAGATCAGGCTCGTAATCGGCGGCTCGGTTGTCCCGGCGCCGAGCGGGCGCTGCACCATGATGGTGTCGGCCCAGCGGCCATAGCGGAAGGCGACGCCTGGCAGGAGGCCGACCCGGGCAAAGCCGAACTTTTCGTGGATGGCGAGCGAGGCCGCGTTGTCGGCGTCGATGTAGCCGATCATCTGCCGAAAACCGGCCGCGGCGCAGGCGTCGATCAGCGCCTGCAGCAGCAACCGTCCGACGCCGCGGCCGAGATGCTCGTGGTGGACGTAGATCGAATGCTTGGCCGTGTAGCGATAGGCCGGCCGCTTGCGGAACAGCACCACATAGGCATAGCCGACGACATCGCCGCGGAACGTCGCGGCCAGATGCGGCAGGCGGTGATTGTAGAGGTTCTTTCGCCGCTGGCGCAGGTCGTCCGGTTCGGCCATGCCGCCGTGGTCGACGCCGGTCTCGATGCCGCGCCTGATGTGGTTGCGGTAGATCGCAAGCATCGCGTCGACGTCGGCGTCGCGCGAGGGCCGGATCAGCACGGTCTCCTGATCGGGCAGGGGCGAGATTGCGCTGTCCATGTCCTACTCCGCGACGACGTAAGTATGCAGCTTGACGCGGCCCTGTTCGTCGATCTGCTTGTAGACGCCCTGGATCTCGACCTCGAAACCCGGAAAGCGGTTGAAGCAGGTCTCGAACATTTTCAAGTAGTCCAGCATCGGCCTGGCCCGTTCGGTCAGCCGCTCGCCGGGCACGATGGTGGCGATGCCGGGCGGATAGACCACGAACGGCGTCGTCGCGATGCGCCCGGTGACGGCATCAATCGGCAGATAGTCGACGTCGTTGCGCACGAGATGGCGCGCCGCATCGCGCGGCGACATCGCGATCTCTGGCAGGTGCTCGGGCAGAAACTGTTTGGCCTGCAGCGTGGCGACATCGGCATCCCGGAAGAAGCGGTGCATGTCGGCGCAGAGGTCGCGCAGCCGCATTTTTGCGTAGCGGGCGGCGTAGCGGCGATAGAATTCGGGAATGGCCTCCTCCAGAAGCGCGTTGTCGTCATGCAGCCGCTTGAAGGCGACGAGGCCGCTGATCAGGGTCCCGGCCTTGCTCGCTTCGACGCCGGGGGTGAGCAGAAACAACAGAGAGTTGAGGTCGTTCTTTTCCGCGACGATGCGGTTTTCGCGCAAATACTGGGCAACCACCGGCGCCGGAATGCCGTGCTCGGCATAGCGGCCGGTCGACCGATCGAAACCCGGCGTCAGCAGCGTCAGCTTGTTGGGATCGATCATGGCAAAGCCCGGTTCGATGTCGGGATAGCCGTGCCAGTTCGCGTCCGGCGACAGCTGCCAGAGCGCTGCATTGGAGGCGAGCTCGTCGGTCGAGATCGCCTCCCAGGCGACATTGTGGGTAGCGCCCTCGCGCGCGGTGTCGCGAATCTTGACACGGTCGGGCACGAACGGCTCAAAGAACCAGCGGCGCTCGGCGCGCGTTTCCTTCTCCGCGAATTCGCGCCGCATGGCCAGGATTTTTTTGCGCAGCTCGATGCCGAGGCGGATGGTGTCGTCCCACAGCACTTCGCCCGAGCGGCCCTTCATCATCTGCGCGCCGACGTCGAGCGAGGCGAACAGCGGATAGAACGGCGAGGTCGAGGCGTGCTGCATGAAACTCTCGTTGAAGCGGCGGTGCTCGATGCGCCGTTTCTGGCCGCTGATGTGGCGGTCCTTGATGTGGATCTGCGAGGCCTGCGAAAAGCTCGCGAGTTGCTTGTGGGTCGATTGCGTGGCGATGATGCCCGGTGCCTCCGGCCCGAGGTTGTTCAGCCCCATCGCAAAACGCCCGGCATAGAGCGGGTGAAATTTCATGAAACCGGCCCACGCCTCGTCGAACAGGATGTAGTCGCAGAGATGGCCGATGCGCTTTAAAATCATCTCGGCGCTGTGGATCGTGCCGTCATAGGTGCACTGCTCGACGACGGCGACACGGAACGGGCGCTGCTTGCGCCAGGCCTCGCCGTCCTTGACCAGGGGATGGGTGCGAATGCGCTCGCGCAAGGTAGCCTCGTCCAGCGCATCCCAGCGCATCGGGCCGATCAGGCCCCAGGCGTTGCGCACGGTTGGCACATAGACCGGGATGCCGCCGCTCATCATCAGCGCGCCGTGATGGGCGGCCTTGTGGTTGTTGCGGTCGAACAGCACGAGGTCGCCGTCGGCCACCAGCGCGCCGAGCGCGACCTTGTTGGAAGTGGAGGTGCCGTTGAGGACGAAGTAGGTCTTTTCGGCCCCAAAAATCTGGGCAGCCTCCTTCTGCGCCCTCAGCGCCGGCCCCTCATGGGTCAGCAGGTCGCCGAGGTCGAGCACCGAATTGTCGAGGTCATCGCGAAACACCGCTTCGCCGAGATGTTCGACGAACACCCGTCCGATCGGGCTGCGGCTGTAAAACACCCCGCCATTGTGGCCCGGACAGGTCCAGAGCTGGTTGCCTTCTTCCGCGTAATCGACCAGCGCCCCGAAGAACGGCGTCTTCAGGGTCTCGGCATATTGCTTCAGCCGGCTGATCAGGTTTTTTGCGATGAAGGGCGGGGTCTCCTCCGACAGGAACACATAGCCGTCGATGAAGTCGAGCACCTCGACGGGCAGATCCTCGAAGCGCTTGCGGCGGATCAGCAGGATGATCGGAAAATCGAGACCGCGGCGGCGCATCAGGTTGATGAGGGCCGCGGTCTTGCCCTCGAGACCCTTCTTGCCCCAGTCGACCACCATGCAGCCGATCGCGGCATCGGTCTGCACCGCGATTTCGGCATCCTCCAGTTTTCTGGCGCGCACCACCTCGAAGCCGGAGCGCTGGATCTCGTCGATGATCTGGTTGAAGCGCACGCCTTCGAGGTCGTCGGTGTCGAAAACGGGCGCTGCGAACAGAAAGGTGAAGCGTCGGAAATAGTCCATGCGTGTCCTCAAAGCGGCTCGGGACAAGAGCTGTCGGCAGGTTTGATGACAGTTCGATGACAGTTGATACAATCGAGCGCTCTTCTCGCAGCGGCCGAGATCTGCTCCCTTTCCCCGTTGGGGAGAGGGGTGGGGTGAGGGGGCTTGCTCTATCGAGAGACCGTAACCCCTCACCCGGATTGCATCTTGCGATGCAATCCGACCTCTCCCTATGGGAGAGGTGAACCTCCATCGTGGCGGCAGATCAACCCAATTTCGTGAGGCCTACGGCCGGGCCGGAACGAAGCGGAGCGAGAAGCAGGCGCCGGTCGGCTTCCGGTTCTCCACCGTCACGGTTGCAGAGTAGAGCTCGGCGACGCGCTGCACGATCGACAGCCCGAGGCCCGAGCTGCCGGCCTTGCGGCGGTCGCGGCGCCAAAAACGCTGAAAGATGAGATTGCGCTCCTCATCCGAAATGCCGGGGCCGCTGTCGAGCACGCTGACCGCGCCGCCCTGGTCGACCACGAACTCGACCGTCGATCCTGCCGCGGTGTGATTGATGGCGTTTTCGGCGAGGTTACGCAGCGCGCGGCCCAGCATCTCGCGGTTGCCCTTGACCCAGACCGGTTCGGTGGCGCCTGACAGCGCGATGTCCTTGCCCTGTGCCAGCGCCAGCGGCGCGACGAACTCCGCGATCTCGGCGGCAACCGAAGAGAGGTCGGCGCTCTCCTGCGGATCGACCACGAAGGAATCCAGCTCTGCGATCTCCAGCAGCTGACTGACCACATGCGCCATGCCGTCGACGTCGCGCTGGAGCGCCTTGGTGGCGTCACGATCCTTCAACAGATCGAGCCGGGTCCTGAGCACGCTGAGCGGCGTGCGCAGCTCGTGAGCGGCGTCCGCGGTGAAATCGCGCTGCACACGAAACGCTTCTTCGAGGCGATCGAGCCCCTGGTTGACGGCGGCGACCAGCGGGCGGACCTCCTGCGGGATTTCGTCGGTCGGCAGCCGCAATCCCGGTCGCGCGGGACCGATGTCTTTGGCGATCTCCGAGGCCAGCCGCAGCGGCCGCAGGGCCCTGCGGAAAATCGCGATGTCGATGATCAGGAGGATCAACAGGATGGGCAGGGTGATCCAGCCGACATTCTTGTAGAAGTCGGCGACGATGTCGTCGGTCAGCACGTCGCGGTTGCCGAGATCCTCGCCGGCCTGGATCCACAGAGGTTGCCCGCCAACGAGTTTGCGAACGCTGGCGCCGGAGACCGTGGCCTCGCCGCGCTTCTGCTGCAGGAACGTGACCTCGCTCGCGCGGGGATCCGCGGGGAACAGCGCCGCGTGGTCGCTGAGCGACGAGAACTGAACCTTGCCGCCGGCATCGACCACCGCATAGGAATAGCGCCCGTACGGCTGCGAATAGAGCCCGAGCAGATCCAGCGGCAGCTCGAGCTCGAGACGCCCGTCAGAAGTCTTGCGCAGATGTTCGCCGACCGCGACCGCCTGCTCCTCCATGGCGGTGTTGTGGATGTTGTTGGTCGCGTAGTTCAAGAGCCAGGACAGCGCGAGCGACATCAGGATCGAGGTGATCACGACCGCAACGACATGCAGGAAGACGATGCGGGAGATGATCGACTTGAAGCGCGGCAAGCTATTTTTCCTCCGCGATCAGATAGCCGACGCCCCTGATGGTATGGACCTGGACTTTTGCGCCGCGCTCGGCGAGCTGCTTGCGCAGCCGGTGCACGTAGACTTCGACGGCGTTGGAGGCGACGTCTTCGGCGTGTCCGAAAATGTGGTCCTCGACCTGCTTCTTGGAGACCACGCGCCCCTTGCTGCGCATCAATAGCTCCAGCACGGCCGTCTCCCGCGCGGAAAGCGCCTGCGGCTGGTCGTCGATCGAGGCCTGGCGGCTGCGCGTATCGAACTCCAGGTTGGCGACGCGCAGCGTGTTGCCGAGCAGCTGGCCGGGGCGGCGCAACTGCGCTTCCAGCCGCGCGATCAGCTCTTCCAGCGCGAACGGCTTGACCAGATAATCGTCGGCGCCGCTGCGCAGGCCGTGGATGCGATCCTGCAGGCCGCCGCGCGCGGTCAGTACCAGCGCGGGGATCGGATTGTTGCGCTGGCGGATGTCGCGCAGCAGCGACAGCCCGTCGCCATCGGGCAGTCCGAGATCGAGGATCACCGCCGCGTAGAACGTCGTTTCGAGGACTTGAGCAGCCTCTGCAACCGTCGACAGCACGTCGATCTCGTAGCCGGCTTCGCGCAGGCCCTTTGCCAGCAGGCCGGCCAGCTCCTCATTGTCTTCGACGATCAATAGCCGCATGTGTGTCGTTCCGAAAATTTGGCCGGATCGTCGTAGCATGATACGAGCGGCGGAGGCGCGACGCCAGCGATGAGACGCTCCGCGATTCGCAAGTTCGCTGACAAATCACTCTCTCGTCGAAGCATATTTTCCGTCCGTCGTCCGATCGATGCTGCTGAACGTAAGTCTCTTGTAAGCCGGCAGTAAGCCACGCGTAAGATCCGTCGCCAAATATCACATTTCCGAACGAAACGATGTGCCGCGCTTGCTCGCCGCAAGGCAAGCACCTATGGAGGTCGCTGTTCGCAAGACAGAATTGCAAGCACGGATGTCAGGGCACGGCGATGAGGTTTGCTGGGATGATGCGACGGCCGGGACTCCTGATTGCCGTTTCGGCCGGCCTTGTCGCGCTCGCGCTGTCGTGGGTGAAATTCTCCGGCTCGTCTTCGGCGGAGGACGTCGTCACCGGTCGAACCGAGCCGGCGGTGACCAGCGAGCAGCAATCGGTAGAGCTCTCCGACAAGCAGGCCGCGACGCTCAGGATCGGCGCCGTTCAGTCGCGCGATTTCGACGTCTTCAAGACTTCGGTGGGAACGATCGACTTCAACGAGAACATGCTGGTCCAGGTCTTCAGCCAATATCCCGGCAAGATCGTCAGGGCTTTCCACAATATCGGCGATGACGTCGCGCAGGGCAGTGTGCTGTTTGCGATCGACAGCCCGGACCTGCTGCAGGCGGAATCGACGCTGCTCGCGAGCGCGGGCGTGCTGGAGCTGCAGAAGCGGACGCTGGTGCGGCTGACCAACCTCCTGAAGGCCGGAGGCAGCGCTCAAAAGGACGTCGATCAGACGACGTCGGATCAGCAGACCGCCGAGGGTAATTTCAAGGCGGCGAAGGATGCCGTGCGGATTTTTGGCAAGTCCGATGCGGAGATCGAAAGGATTCTCGACGAGCGCAAGGTGGATTCGCAGCTGGTCGTGTCGAGCCCGATATCGGGGCGCATCATCAGCCGTAACGCCGCGCCGGGGTTTTTGACCCAGCCGGCAGCTGCGCCGGCACCGTACACGGTGGCCGATGTGTCGACGATGTGGATGATCGCCAATGTCATCGAAACCGACGCGCCGGCCTACAAGATCGATCAGGCGGTCGAGGTGCGGGTGCCGGCTTATCCCGACCATGTCTTCACCGGTCGGGTCACGGCGGTCGGCGCCACCATCGATCCGACCACACATCGTCAGCTCGTGCGTTCGCAGATCGACGATCCGGAGCACCTGCTGCGCTCGGGCATGTTCGCGAGTTTCGTGATTCACGTCGGCGACCCCGTGCACTCGCTTGCGCTTCCGAGCAGCGGCATCGTCAGGGAAGGGGATGGCACCATGACCGCCTGGGTCACGCTCGACCGGCGGCGCTTCACCAGGCGCACGGTCAGGATCGGCATTCAGCAGGACGGCTGGACCGAGATTCTCGAAGGATTGCAGCCCGGCGAGACCGTCGTGTTCGAGGGGGCGGTGTTCTTGAGCAACAAGCTGCTTGCGGGCGGCGAGGGCTGACCCCGGTGCCCAATTTCCGAGATCCGCGAGACCGCCTTTGATCAGATCCATACTCAGCTTCGGTCTGACGCGCAGCGCCGTCATCGTGCTCGGTGTCGTCGTGTTTTGTGCCGCCGGCCTCGTCGCCTTCACAAAGCTCAATGTCGAGGCCTATCCGAATCCCGCACCCGTCATTCTCGAGATCACGGCGCAGGCGCCTGGCCTGTCCGCGGAGGAAATGGAGAAATATTACACCATTCCGATGGAGGTCGGGCTCTATCCGACGCCGGGCGTCGTCAATATCCGCTCGACCTCGTTCTACGGGCTGTCCTTCGTCCGCGTCACGTTCAAATACGGTGTCGACTATTATTTCGCGCTGACGCAGGCGTCGATCAGCCTGCAGCAGAACGTCAATCTGCCGGGCAATCTGGTGCCGACCATCCAGCAATCGAGCCTGGTCGGCGAGATCTTCCGCTACCAGCTGGTCGGGCCGCCGCATTTCGGCCTGACCAATCTTCGCACCCTGCAGGATTATGTGGTCGCCCGCCGTCTCCTGACCATCCCGGGCGTCGTCCAGATCAACAGCTGGGGCGGTACCACAAAACAGTTCGATGTCGAAGCCGACACCCAGAAGCTCGAAGCCTACAACATCACCGTCCCGCAGCTGATCTCGGCGCTCGGCAATTCGAACGTCAATGTCGGCGGCCGCGAGATCGAGATCGGACAGCAGTCGGTCAATGTCCGCGGCATCGGTCTGGTCGACAGCGGTGGCGCCGACGACGTCACCAGGGGTTATCGGGTGCAGGACATCGAGAGCATCGTCCTCACCCAGTCGGGCGGCCTGCCGATCCAGGTCAAGGATGTCGCCAAGGTCTCGATCGGCTACGTTCCAAGGCTCGGTATCGCCGGCCGTGACAAGGACGACGATGTCGCAACCGCGATCGTGGTGATGGGGCGAACCCAGCACACCAACGAGATCATTCCGCGGGTTCAGGAGACGGTGCAAAAGCTCAACACCGATGGCAGCCTGCCGCCCGGCGTCAAGATCGTCTCCTACTACGACCGCAGCACGCTGGTGGATGTCACCACGCACACGGTGCTGCACAATCTGATCTTCGGCTGCCTTCTGGTCTTCGTCATCCAGTGGATCTTTCTCGGCGACCTGCGCAGCGCCATCATCGTCAGCGCCAACATCCCCTTCGCGCTGTTTTTCGCCATCATCATCCTGGTCCTGCAGGGCGAGGATGCCAATCTGCTCTCGCTCGGCGCGGTCGACTTCGGCATCATCGTCGATTCCGCTGTCATCATGATGGAGAACATCTACCGGAATTTTCAATCCGGCGCCGAGCAGCGGGAATCGCTGCTGCGGCAATTGGCGGAAGGCTATTGGGGTCCCGATCCGACATCGGCGACTGCGCAGCAGACGGCAGGCGCGACGTGGACGGAGCGGCTGCGCATGATCTTCGTCAGCGCGCTGCAGGTGGACCGGGCGGTGTTCTTCACGGCCGCGATCACGGTGACCGCCTTCGTGCCGCTGTTCACGATGCAGGGCGTGGAGGGGCAGATCTTCGGTCCGATGGCGCGCACCTATGGCTACGCGCTGGCGGGCGCATTGCTTGCAACCTTCACGGTGACACCCGTACTGGCGTCACTGCTGATGTCGCGTGAGATCGAGGACACCGAGACGGTGATCGTCCGTGCCTTGCGCGCGGCCTATACGCCGCTGCTGCGCTGGGCGCTCGGCAACGCCAGGATCGCGGTCGGCCTCGGAATCCTCTTCCTTCTGCTCAGCGGGATGGCCGCCTCGCGGCTCGGCAGCGAGTTCCTGCCTGCGCTGGAAGAGGGCAATTTCTGGATCAGGGCCTCGCTGCCGCCGACCATTTCGCTCGACGCCGGCACCGCGGCGACGGCCAAGATGCGCGAGATTCTGCTCCGCCATCCCGAAGTCATCACGGTGGTGTCGCAGCACGGCCGTCCCGACAATGGCAGCGACGCCTCGCCGTTCTCCAATGTCGAGCTGTTTGCGCCGCTAAAGCCGTTCGAGGACTGGCCCGCCAATCTGACCAAGGAGAAGCTGACGGAGCAGATCCAGCAGGAACTCACCGACGAACTTCCGGGGGTCGGCTTCAACTTCTCGCAATACATCCAGGACAATGTGGAGGAGGCGCTGTCGGGCGTCAAAGGCGCCAATTCGGTCAAGATCGTCGGACCCAACCTGCAGGTGCTCGAGCAACTCGCAGCGCAGGTGATGGCGGAAATGGCAGGCGTCCAGGGCGTCACAGATCTTGGAATTTTCAGGCTGCTCGGCCAGCCCAATCTCAACATCAGGATCGATCGCGAGCGGGCCGCGCGCTACGGCCTCAACACCGGCGACGTCAATACCGTGGTCCAGGCGGCGCTGGGCGGAACGGTTGCCACCACCGTGCTCGAAGGCGACCGCCAGTTCAGCCTGTCTGTCAGGCTCGATCCGCGCTTTCGCGACAGCATCGACGCGATCAGGACCGTGAAGGTCGCCTATCAGACGCCATCGGGCACCAACGCCTACATTCCGCTCAGCGAAGTCGCCGACATCACGCTCGATACCGGAGCTTCGTTCATCTATCGCGAGCGCAGCCAGCGCTACATCCCGATCAAATTCAGCGTGCGCGGGCGCGACCTCGGCAGCACCGTTGCCGAGGCGCAGCAGCGGGTGGCGAGCAGCATAAAACTTCCGAACGGCTACCAGATCGTCTGGTCCGGCGAGTTCGAGGACCTGCAGAACGCCAAGCAGCGGCTCCTGATCGTCGTGCCGATCACGCTGCTGCTGATCCTGGCTCTCCTGTACGGTCTGTTCAATTCGCTCCGGGACAGCCTGCTCGCGGTTGCCGGCATTCCCTTTGCGATCGGCGGCGGTCTGATTGCGCTCTACCTCGCAGGCCTTGCGTTCAGCGTCTCGGCCGCGATCGGCTTCATCTCGCTGTTCGGGGTCGCGGTGATGGATGGCATTCTCAACATCACCTATTTTCGCGAGCTCACCGCGATGGGGATGAATACGGCGGAGGCGGTGTTTCGCGGCGCCGAGCAACGCATGCGGCCGATGCTGATGACCGCGTTGTCCGCGGGCGTCGGCTTGTTTCCAGGCGCCATCTCGCACGGCATCGGCAGCCAGGTGCAGCGGCCGCTGGCAACCGTGGTGGTCGGCGGCATGTTCATTGGACCGCTGCTGCTCCTCGTCGTCGCGCCGGCGCTGCGCCGCATCTTTCTGGCGCGCGAGAGGGACCGGTCAGCGGGCGAGCGGCCGCCAAGTCCGGAAGCCGTTCCGGTAACCGAGTGAGATCTCCGATGATCGGCTTCCGCCAAAAGTGCTTGGGACCTGCCGTGCTCGCAAGCGCCATTGCGCTCGCGATGTCCGGCTGTGCCGGGCCGAACTTCGTGCGGCCGGCCGCGCCCGAGGCGAGCGGATATCTCCGCGGCAAGCTGGCCTCGCCCGATCCCGGTGCGGGCGGCCCGCGCATCCCCGGCCAGCATTTCGTCACCGGCGCCGACATCTCCGCCCGGTGGTGGACGGCATTCCGCTCGCAGCCGTTGAACGATCTGGTCCGGCAGGCCGTCGAGCGCAATCCGAACCTGCAGGCCGCCGAGGCCGCGATCAGGATTGCGCAGTACAATGCGCTGGCGCAGCGCGGACTCTTCCTCCCCCAACTCACCGGCAATTCGACCTCCTCGCAAATCCTGCAGTCGAATGCCGGCGCGGCGTTCGGCGGCGATCTCGGCGCCGTGCCGCAGACCCAATTCTCGCTGGTGACCAATCAGCTCACGGTGAGCTTCGTCCCGGATATCTGGGGCGCCAATGCGCGCGCCGTCGAGAATCTGGACGCGATTGCGGAACAGCAGTTGTTCCAGCTCGAAGCCGCCTATCTCGCATTGACCAGCAATGTGGTGGCGGCCGCGATCCAGGAGGCGTCGCTGCGCGGCCAGATCGCAGCCACCGAGCGCATCATTGCCATCGAACGCGAGCTGCTCGGGATCCTCAGGAATCAAAACGCTGCCGGTCAGGCCGCGAAGGCCGATGTGCTGGCGCAGGAAGCCGCGCTTGCACAGGCCGAGCAACTGCTTCCGCCCCTGGAAAGGCAACTGGCCCAGCAGCGCGATCTGCTGACCGCTTTGGCCGGGCAATTGTCGGCCGACGAGATCGCGCAAAAATTCGATCTTGCCCATCTTGCGCTGCCGGCCAATCTGCCTGTCAGTCTCCCCGGCAAGCTCGTCGATCAGCGGCCTGACGTGCGGGCAGCGGAGGCCAACATGCATGCCGCCAGTGCCCAGATCGGCGTCGCGATCGCCGCACGCCTCCCGAACATCCAGCTCTCGGCCAATGGCGGATCGAGCTCGTACAATTTTGCCCAGGCTTTTGCCCCGGGAACCGGCTTTTACACGCTGGCAGCCGGCGTCACCGCGCCGATCTTCGACGGATTGACGCTCTACCATCGGCAAAAGGCCGCCGAGGCGGCGCTGCAACAGGCCGACGCGCAGTATCGGGCCACGGTCATCGGCGCATTCCAGAACGTCGCCGATGCCCTGCGCGCGCTCCGGTCGGATGCGCGCGCGGTGAAAGCGGCGCGTCATGCGGAGGAGGCCGCGCGGGCCAGTCTCGATGTCGTTCGCAAGCAGTTGCAGGAGGGGCAGGTCAACCAGCTCGCCGTCCTGAATGCGCAGCAAACCTACCTCAACGCGTCGGTGGTCCGGGTCCAGGCCGAGGCCGGCCGCCTCGCCGACAGCGCCGCGCTGTTCATGGCGCTGGGCGGTGGCTGGCCGCAAAATTGTACCTCGCCGATCTGGCGGCAATGCGCGCTGGGCGAAGCGCCGCAGGTTGCGTCGAACCAGGCGGATATTGCATCTACCAGATGACGAACGCGCACAGGACCGACAAGGGCAGCAGCAGGACCCCGAGATAAAGCCAGGTCCGATAGCCGGCGCGATCCTTCGGCAGGATGAAGATGTGGACGACCAGCCAGATGCACACGCCGACGCCGAGGATGACGCGGACCAGATCGCCGGGGGTCTCGTAAAGCGACCAGATGTGTTCGATCTGCGGGCTGGCGACGCGCGTGGTGATGAGCACCAGGACGGCGATGAAAAGCGTCCTGAGCGTGAGGCCGCCGAACCAGACGGCCGTGGACAGTTCGGGAGTGTCCTTCTTTGCTGTCTTCACCTGCAACTCACCTTCGAAGCAAATTGCGCTTCAGCCGACGCCACGCTGCGGCGACATGTCAAAGATATAGTTCGTCGATAGTAAGGGCAAGGCTTGGCCAAATTCCGCTGATCAGACCACCAATGCGGCCGGACATGGCTTCAACTGAGGCGGGAATTTGGGCGCCGGCGGCGCACGCCGTCATCCACTGGCGCGATCCTGGCCGGACGGCTGCCGCGACAACGGGCCGGTGGCCGAAATTTTAATCAAAATGAGTCCAGCGTCGAACGGACTGCCGGCGCGATTCGGTTCTCCATCGTCCGGTTTTGCCGGGGGTGATTCGCCGCTGGCCTCGTGGCCGGTTCTCCAGACGTTCCACCCGGGCTGCGCTGCGCCCGCCCGCGACCGTTCCGATGCACCGGCCTGCCGCATCAAAATTCTGTTTTTCAGAATAGTGATGAATTTCTGATTTTCGCTCAAGATAACGACGGCAAGCTTGCCCGTCGGCGCGCCGGGTGGTCCGGCCGGTCGCGCGCAACGCGAAAGCGAGATCCCGCGCGCAGCGTCATGCGCGGCGAGGCCGCAACATGAAGGTCATGTGACACCGGCAGCCGGAGGCCCCGCGCGCGCGGTCTCGGCGAGCCGCCGCAGTGAACATTCATCGGCGGAGACGCGCCTGCGATACCGCGCGGCGTTACCTTACACGATTCTTACAAAGGAAGACGCGAAGCGACCGCTTGATGTCACAGGCGCGATGATTCGCGATCAACGATGCGAGAACTGCAGGAAAAGACTGGAAAATCGCTTGTTAAGCTGCCGCGAATGCGCTCTTGCTGCGCCACGAAATCGCCCATAAGACGGAGGGCGGCGAGGAGTTTAGGCCGTCGGATTTTGATGGTCCGGCGAGGAGGGGCGGCGCGAGTGCGTATGTCGTTGCGCAGATTGTCACGATGAGTATCGCCGCGAACACGAGCAGGCGGGGCATTGCGGTCGTGCTGATGGCGGCCGTGCTCGGTGTCGGCGTCTTTGCTGCGAGCCGGATGTTCGTGGATCGCGCCCGGTCCCTGGAAACGCCGTCGCCCGGGCCGAAGGCCGATCCGTCGCGGTTCACGCCGACGCCGGCGCAATGGGCCAACCTGTCGTTCGATCAGGTTGCCGAGCGCACGTTTCGTGCCGAGCACATCACCGAGGGCAAGATCGCCATCGACGAGGACATCTCGACGCCGATCTTCTCGCCCTATGCCGGACGGGTGGTCAAACTGCTGGTCAAGCCGAGCGACCAGGTCGAACGCGGCCAGCCGCTGTTCGTCATCGAGGCGACCGATACCGTGCAGGGCCTGAACGATTTCGCCACCGCGCTCTCGACGCTCGACACCACCCGCTCGAAGCTGAAGCTCGCTGAGATCGTCGAGAAGCGCCAGAACGATCTCTATGCCGGCAAGGCCGTTCCGCTCAAGGATTGGCAGCAGGCGCAGGCCGATCTGACGTCAGCCCAGAACGACACGCACGCCGCGGAAACCGCGGTCGAGGCCGCCCGCAACCGCCTGCGCATTCTCGGCCGCTCGGAAGAGCAGATCGAGACGTTCCAGAAGACACGGCAGATCAGCGCCGAGACCCCGATCCCGTCGCCGATCGCCGGCCTCGTCGTGCAGCGCAAGGTCGGCCCGGGGCAGTTCATCAACAGCGGCGCCAGCGATCCGGCCTATGTGATCGGCGATCTCTCCACGGTGTGGCTGACCGCTTTCGTGCGGGAGAGCGAAGCGGCCGATGTCAGGCTCGGCCAGGACATCGCGTTCACCGTGCTCGCGCTGCCCGGGCGCAGCTTCAAGGCCAGGATCGATTATGTCGCGGCCGCGATCGACCCGACGACGCGGCGGCTTCTGGTGCGGGCGACCATCGACAACAAGGACGACCTGTTCAAGCCGGAGATGTTCGCCAATGTGACGATTTTTTCGGGTGACGATCATCCGTCCGTCGGCGTGCCGAAGCAGGCCCTGATCTACGAAGGCGAGCACGTCCGGCTGTGGGTCGCCAGTGACGACAAGTCGCTCGAGTTGCGCGAGGTGCAGACCGGCCTTTCCAACGGCAACCTCGTCGAGGTCCGCTCCGGCCTGAAGGCCGGGGAGAAGGTCGTCACCAAGGGCAGCCTGTTCATCGACCGCGCGGCGTCCGGTACCTGAAGCAATGGACCGTCTCGTTTCACTCGCAGTCAGTCGCCGCTTCCTGATGGTCGGGCTTTTCGCCGCCATCGTGATCGGCGGCCTGATCGCGTTTCAGCAGCTCAACATCGAGGCCTATCCCGATCCGACGCCGCCGATGGTGGATATCGTCACGCAGAGTGCGGGACTGTCGGCCGAGGAGATCGAGCGCTACATCACCATTCCGCTGGAAACGCAGGTTGCCGGCATCAAGAACCTCAACGTCATCCGCACCATCTCGCTGTACGGTCTCTCCGACGTCAAGCTGCAGTTTACCTTCGACTACACTTACGACCAGGCGCTGCAGCAGGTGCTGAACCGCCTGTCGCAGCTGTCGCCGCTGCTCAACAACGCCCAGCCGCAGATTTCGCCGCAGAGCCCGATCGGCGAGATCTATCGCTATCGGCTGGTCGGTCCGCCCAACTACTCGGTGCTCGACCTGAAAACGCTGCAGGACTGGGTGCTGCAGCGCCGCTTCCGCAGCGTCCCCGGCGTGATCGACGTGACCGGATGGGGCGGCAAGACCAAGACCTTCGAGGTGCAGGTCGACGTCAACAAACTCGTCGCCAACGGCCTGACGCTCGCGCAACTGCTGCAGGCCATCTCTAACGCCAACGTCAATGTCGGCGGCAACACGGTCAACATCGGGCCGCAGTCCGCCGTGGTGCGCGGCGTCGGCTTGATCCGCTCGGTCGACGCGCTGGCCGACACCATGGTTGCCTCCACCAACGGAACGCCGGTGCTGGTGAAGGATGTCGCCAATGTCACCGTGGGCGAGCAGCCGCGGCTCGGCATCGCGGGCATGAACGAGGCCGACGACATCGTCCAGGGCATCGTGCTGATGCGTCGCGGCGAGCAGAGCTCGCCGACCATCGAGCGGGTCGAGAAGACCGTCGACGCGATCAACAACTCGTCCATCCTGCCGCCTGGCGTCCACATCGAGCGGATCTACGACCGCAAGGACCTGATCCAGACCACGACGAAAACCGTGCTGGAAAACATGTCGTTCGGCATCGTGCTGATCGTCATCCTGCAATGGATCTTTCTCGGCGACCTGCGCAGCGCGCTGATCGTCGGCGCCACCATCCCGTTCGCGCTGTTCTTTGCCGTCATCATCCTGGTGCTGCGCGGCGAATCCGCCAACCTGCTGTCGGTCGGCGCGATCGATTTCGGGCTGATCGTCGATTCCACCGTGATCATGGTGGAGTCGATCTTCCGTCGGCTTGCCCATACCGAAGCATTTTCGCCGGCCGAGGAAGCGGCGATCTCGCCGAATACGATCATGGACATCAAGCAGCACGCCATCCTCACGGCGGCCGCGGATGTGTCGCGATCGATCTTCTTCGCCGCCGCCATCATCATCGCGGCCTTCCTGCCGCTGTTCACCCTGAGCGGCGTCGAAGGCAACATTTTCAGCCCGATGGCGCGGACCTATGCCTACGCCCTGGCCGGCGGCCTGCTCGCGACGTTCACGGTCACGCCGGCGCTGAGCGCGATCATCCTGCCGGCGCATGTCCGGGAAACCGAGACCTGGATCATGCGGGTCCTTCATCGCGCCTACCGCCCGATGCTGGCGGTCTCGCTGCGCAACCGCCCGCTGGTATTGGCCGCCGGCGCCGCGCTGATCGTGATGACGGCGCTCGCCGTGCGTCTGCTCGGCCTCGAGTTTCTGCCCAAGCTCGAGGAGGGCAATCTGTGGATCCGCGCCACCTTGCCCTCGACCATCTCGCTGCAGGAGGGCAATTCCTATGTCAACGACATGCGCCGCCTGATCGGCAGCCGGCCCGAGGTCGAGGCTGTCGTCTCGCAGCACGGCCGGCCCGACGACGGCACCGATGCGGCGGGCTTCTTCAACGCGGAGTTTTTTGCGCCGCTGAAACCCGCCAAGGACTGGCCTGCCAACGAGGACAAGGATGATCTGACCGCGCAGCTGCTGGCGCAGTTGCAGGAAAAATTTCCCGGCGTCGAATTCAACTTCTCGCAATATCTGCAGGACAACGTCTCGGAGGCGGTGTCCGGCGTGAAGGGCGAGAACTCGATAAAACTGTTCGGCAACGATCTGCAGGCGCTGACCGACACCGCGAGCAAGATCAAGTCCGTGCTGGCGACGGTGCAGGGCATCACCGATCTTGCCGTCTTCACCTCGCTCGGCCAGCCGACCATCCAGATCGAGATCGATCGCGCGCGCGCCGCGCGCTACGGGCTGGCGCCGGGCGACATCAACACCACGATCCGCACCGCGATCGGCGGCGACAGCGCCGGCGATCTCTATGAGCCGGGCTCGGATCGGCATTTTCCGATCATCGTCCGCCTCGCGCCGGAATATCGCAAGAGCGCGGAGGCGATCCAGAACCTTCGGATCGGCGCGCAGGGGCCGAACGGCATCACGCAGGTGCCGCTCAGCGAGGTGGCCTCGATCAAGCTGGTGTCGGGTGCGGCCTACATCTATCGCGAGCAGCAGGAGCGTTACCTGCCGATCAAGTTCTCGGTACGCGAGCGCGATCTCGGCAGCGCCATCCAGGAGGCGCAGCAGAAGATCGCGGAGCAGGTGCAGTTGCCGCCGGGCTCGCGGCTCGAATGGGTCGGCGAGTTCGGCAATCTGCAGGATGCGATCCGGCGGCTGTCGATCGTGGTGCCGATCAGCCTCGCGCTGATCGCGATGCTGATCTGGTTCAATTTCGGCTCCGTGGTCGAGACCGTGCTGACCATGAGCGTCATCCCGATGGCGGTGTTCGGCGGCGTCGTCGGCCTCGTGGTGACCGGAATCCCCTTCAGCGTCTCGGCCGCAATCGGTTTCATTGCACTTTTCGGTATTTCAGTGATGGACGGCATCATCATCCTCTCCCAGTACAACCAGCTCATCGACGAGGGCATGGAGCGCGGCCGGGCGATTTTGCGCACCGGCGAACTGCAGCTCCGCCCGGTGCTGATGACCTGCGTGGTGGCTGGCGTCGGCCTGCTTCCGGCGGCGCTGTCCTCGGGAATCGGTTCACAGGTGCAGAAGCCGCTGGCGGTCGTCGTGGTGGCCGGCATGATGGTCGCGCCGGTGGTGATTCTGCTGACGCTGCCGGCGCTGATTGCCACGTTCTCGCGACGACGCAGGGTCGGGCTGGCCGCTGAAGGTGATCTGGCACCGGCCGAATGACCGGCCGCTGGGGTAGTTGAGGGTGCATCGTGAGTAGGGCGGCTTTTGCAGGGCTTTTGGCCTCCCGCATGCCGGGACGACGGCGACCTTGCGCGTGGCTGCTCGTCGTCGCGCTCATCTCCGCGCTCGCGGGGGCTGCGCATGCCGAGAGCCTGGAGGAGGCGCTGGTCAAGGCCTACCAGACCAGTCCGCAGCTCAATGCGGATCGCGCCCGCCAGCGCGGCACGGACGAGAACGTGCCGCAGGCGCTGGCCGGCTACCGTCCGCAGATCATCGCGAGTCTCGCCGCCGGCTTGCAGGAGGTGCGCAATCTGTTGCCCGGCAACATCATCCAGCGCGCGAGTCTGCAGCCGTGGACGATCGGGCTCACGGTCTCGCAGGTGCTCTACAATGGCAACAAGACCGCCAACAATGTCCGCGTCGCCGAGCTGCAGGTGATGTCGGGCCGCGAGGCGTTGCGCAATGTCGGGCAGGGCGTGCTGCTCGATGCCGTCACCGCCTACATGAACGTGATGGCCAACGGCGCGCTCTACGACTCGCAGCGCACCAATGTCGACGTGCTGCGCGAAATCCTTGCCACGACCAGGCGGCGCCTCAATGCCGGCGATGTGACGCCGACCGACACCGCGCAGGCCGAGGCGCGGCTGAGCCGCGGCCTCGCCGATCTCAACGCGGCCGAAGTCGCGCTCGCCATCAGCAAGGAGATCTATGCGCAGGTGATCGGCCAGCCGCCGTCGCATCTGCAGGCCGCGATGCCGGTCGACCGCCTGGTGCCGGTGACGCAGGTCGCGGCGGTCGATACTTCTATCCATGAGAATCCAGCCGTGCTCGGCGCCGGCTACGATGTCGACGTCGCGCAGACCTCGATCAAGGTGGCGGAAAGCGCCCTGCTGCCGACGGTCTCCTTGCAGGGCAGCGCCAGCCGGACCCGCGACACCGATACCAGCCTGACCACGACGGCGACCGACCAGGCCTCGATCCTGGGCCAGATCAACGTGCCGATCTATGACGGCGGCACCGCGGCCTCGCAGACCCGACAGGCCAAGGAGATGGCCTCGCAGAGCCGGCTGGTGCTGGAGCAGGTCCGCAACCAGACCCGCACCGCCGTCGTCAGCGCCTGGGTGACCAACGAGGGCACCAAGATCGCGCTCAAGGCAGCGGAATCCGAGGTGCATGCCGCCGATGTCGCACTGCAAGGTGTGCGGCGCGAGGCGGAGGGCGGCCAGCGTACCACGATCGACGTTTTGAACGCGCAGCAGGATCTGACCAATGCAAGGGCCCGGCAGATCACCTCGCAGCGCGACCGGGTGATCGCCTCCTACACGCTGCTCAGCGCGGTCGGCCGGCTCGACGTCCACAATCTCACCCTGAACACGCCGGATTATCTTCCTGAGGTTCACTATCATCAGGTCCGGGATGCCTGGCATGGCCTGAGGACGCCCTCGGGCCAGTGAGGCAAATCGGTCCGCTCCAATGTCGGTGCAGGTCTGCGGCCTCTGTTCATGATCGCGGGTTGATGCCGAAGCCCAAACATCGCAAGTTGGGGGTCGGGCACCGTTGGTGGGGAGGCTCCGCGAGGCAACAGCATGACCGGCCTTATCATTGTCACGGACGAAGAGCAGACCCGCACCATCGCCATGCGGCGGCCGGAAAAGAAGAATGCGCTGACCCAGGAGATGTTTCTCGCCATCAGCGAGGCGATCAATTCGGCGCAGTCGAACCCCGACATCCGCTGTCTGATCCTGACCGGGCGAGCGGGCGTCTTCACGGTCGGTGTCGACATCCGGGACTTTCTCGATGCCGCAAAGGCCGAACCCGACCCGGTCACGCCGAGGGGGCCGATCGTCTTCCTGCAGTCGCTGGTCAACAATGACAAGCCGCTCATTGCGGCCGTGGACGGCGCCGCCGTCGGCATCGGCGCCACGATGGTGCTGCACTGCGACTACGTGCTGGCCGGCACCACGGCGTCGTTTTCCTGTCCCTTCGTCCAGTTTGGCCTGGTGCCGGAAGGGGCCTCGAGCCTGCTGCTGCCGCGCACGGCGGGTCATCAGCGCGCCTTCGCGATGCTGGTGATGGGGCGCACGATGAGCGCGGAAGACGCGCGCGACGCCGGGTTCGTCAACACCGTCGTTCCGCCCGGCCACGCGCTGAACGAGGCGCGCAAGGCTGCGCGCGAAATCTGTGCGCTGCCGCCCGAGGCGGTGGCGAGTGCACGGCGGTTGTTGAAGCCGCCGACCGAGGATCTGCTGCGCCGGATCGGTCAGGAAGAACACGTGTTCACTGAGCGGATGCGCTCGCCGGCCGCCGTCGCCGCCTTCGAAAATTTTCTGTCGCGCAGGAAGAGATAGCGGGGGCGACGCGTGTGAAGGCCGTCTACAGCGAACTGCACCGCAGCCACGATCCGCAATTCTTTCTCGTGCGCGGCGTGGTGAAGCGCACCACCGAGCAGCCCGAGCGCGCCGACCGCCTGCTGGCCGCCCTGAAGGCCGGCCGGCACGAGATCGTCGCCCCCATCGCCTTCGGGCAGGGGCCGCGGGCGCGCGTTCACAGTCCGGAATATCTGGGCTTCCTGAGCGAGGCCTGGGAGGCCTGGTCGGCGCTCGGCGATTCCGGTCCCGAAATGATCGCCAACGTCCATCCCGTGCGTTATGCAGCGACCTATCCGACCCATATTGTCGGCAGGCTCGGCTGGCACACGGCCGACACCGCCTGTCCGATCGGGCCCGGCACCTGGGCCGGCGCCTGTGCGGCGAGCGACGTCGCAACGACGGCAGCGCAGTTCGTGATCGATGGCGCGGACGCAGCCTACGCGCTCTGCCGTCCGCCCGGTCACCATGCCTGGCGCGACATGGCCGGCGGCTTCTGCTTCCTCAACAACAGCGCGATTGCGGCCGCGCATCTGCGCCTCGCCCATGAGCGCGTCGCGATCCTCGACGTCGACGTGCATCATGGCAACGGCACGCAGGGCATCTTCTATGAACGGGGCGACGTCTTCACGGTTTCGATCCACGCCGACCCCACAGCCTATTATCCTTATGTCTGGGGCTTTTCGCATGAGCGCGGCGAGGGACCGGGTCGCGGCACCAATCTCAATATTCCTCTGGCCCTCGGCACCGCCGACGACGGCTACCTGCAGGCGCTCGATCGTGCCGCGAAGGCGATCACTGCCTTTGCGCCGGGCGCGCTCGTCGTCGCGCTCGGCCTCGATGCATCGGAACATGATCCGCTCGCGGGCCTCGCCGTGACCACGGACGGATTTCGCCGCATCGGCGAAGCGATCGCGCGAATGGGGCTGCCGACCGTGCTGGTGCAGGAGGGCGGTTATCTCTCCGATATCCTCGGCGCCAATCTCACCGCCGTGCTCGGCGGATTCGAAACGGCAAGGTAGGGTGGGCAAAGGCACGCAGCGCCGTGCTCACCATCTCTCAACACGGTATCCTGGATGGTGGGCACGCTGCGCTTTGCCCGCGGATTTTGCGTAGGATGGGTAGAGCGCAGCGAAACCCATCACTTTGCGCCCGCGGATCGAATGGTGGGTTTCGCTGCGCTCTACCCACCCCACAGTTCTTAACGGTTGCTACGAATTCACAAGAGGGAAAACCCCATGCTCAAGGGAACGTCATCGCTATCATCAGCAGCGCTCGCCATCCTCATCGGCCTGTCCACGATGCCGGCGCGCGCCGACGTCGCGACGCTGCCGACCGGGCCAAGAGTCGGCGACCAAAACCTCTCGCCGTTCTATCGCTGGACGCAAGTCTTGCCCGAGCGCCCCGGCGTGATGCTGCGCGAGGAGCCGATCGCGGCGCAGCCGGAGATGACCAGTGCCGGCCTCGCCGCGCGCGTGCTCTACACCTCGACGGATCTGCGTTGGCACGCCGGGATCGTGCCGGTGAGCGGCACGCTGTTTCTGCCCAAGGGCGAGCCACCGGCCGGCGGCTTTCCGCTGGTGGCCTGGGCCCATGGCACGCTCGGAATCTCCGACGGCTGCGCGGCGTCCTGGTCGGGGCACAAGCGGCGCGATGCCGTCTACATCAACCATTGGCTCGAGAACGGCTTTGCCGTGGTGGCAACGGATTATCAGGGCCTCGGTGGACCGGGCCCGCATCCGTATCTGATCTGGGAAGCGGAGGGACGCTCGGTGCTAGATGCCGCGCGCGCGGCGCTGTCGGCGCATGCGGACAAACTCGCCGCAAAGGTTTTCATCACGGGTCAGTCGCAAGGGTCGGGCGCGGCCCTGGGCGCCACGCGCATTGCGCCGACCTATGCGAGCGACGTGCCGCTGCTCGCGACCGTCGCGACCGGCGTCGTCTCGACCTTTCCCGACGGCCCCTACAAGGCGCCGACGCGGATCAATTCGCCAGTTTATGTCACCCTGTCTGCACTCGGCGGTGGACTCCCCGATGAGGCGCCGTCGGCCGACGCGCTGGCAACCGACAAGGGCAAGTTGCTCTTGAAGGCGGCGCGCGAAGGCTGCACCGCCGAGATGCGTGCCGTGGCCAAGCGGGACGACATCACGGCCGATAACGCCTATGTCGCGCCGATCGAGGCACGGCTGACGCCGGTCACCGACATGTCGGTGACGCGGCTGCCGGTCCCGGTGATGCTCGGCACCGGGCTCGCCGACACCACGCTGGTGCCGCGCCGTCAATACGGAGCCGTGAAGGCCTTATGCGCCGGCGGCAGCGATCTCGTCTGGAAGACTTTTGCGGGCGCCACTCATAATGGCGGCCTCAACGCTTCCTTTGCGGATGCGCTCGCCTTCGTCCGCGACGCGCTCGCCGGCCGCAAGGTGCAGAGCAATTGCGCCGATGTCGCCGAGCCCGGCGAGCCGATGTTGCCGTCGACGAAGATTCCGTTCAACGATTGAGCGAAGCGTGAACAGCGGTAGGGTGGGCAAAGCGAAGCGTGCCCACCCTCTCTCTCCGCAAGCGTCGCTCTCTGCCATAGCCGCCGGGGGGAGGCCGCATTGAGCAGCGACTTCGAAAATGATGGCGATCCCAATGGAAGACTTCGTCGCGATTTCAGGGTGTTCCGGCGGCGGTAAGTCAACGTTGTTGGCGGAGCTTCGACGACGCGGTTTTCCAACGATCGACGAACCAGGTCGACGGATCGTTGTCGAGGAACTGAAGCGTAACGGCAGAGCGCTGCCGTGGGTGGATGCGGTCGCATTTGCGCGTCTTGCGATCGAGGTATCGCTCGCTGACCGGGCCGCTGCCGAGGCCTCTGCGCCCTGGGTCTTTTTCGACAGAGGCTTGATTGATGCTGCCGCCGCGCTCGAGCATCTGACCGGAGAGCGAGTCATCGAGAGCCTTGGCTCGGTCTATCGCTACAACAAGCGCGTGTTCCTCGCGCCACCGTGGCCGGAAATCTACACGTTAGACGAGGAACGGCGGCATGGTCTCGCTGAGGCCGTTGCCGAATATGATCGCTTGATCAATGTTTATCCGTCGCTGGGCTACGAAATCCACGTCCTGCCGAAGGTCGGCGTAGCTGAACGGGTGGATTGGATTTTGAACTCACTCGTGCGCTGATTTCGCCTCTTGGCCCAGGACGTAGGGTGTAGATGGGTTGATCTCCTGCGAAACCCATCGCGACGGACGTCTGGGATGATGGGTTTCGCTGCGCTCTACCCATCCTACGATCTCTCATGCTTTTCGCTTGCGCCTTCGCCCCTTCGAGCGACGGCCGACAACCATGCCGGACCCATCGTGCAATCTGGCGCCTGACGGGCAAATTGTGCATGCGCGCCATGCGTAAATTGCCCGTCGTGCCAGGCTGTCGCACCGAGGAATTGTTCTATTTTTCAGAAATCAACTTGACG
>Ga0335084_10000571_pt1 | contig 31545 bp, 33 predicted proteins | sample Lox_Sample_44_FD_206721 | JGI IMG/M metagenome (GOLD analysis project Ga0335084, IMG submission 206721) | Soil microbial communities from Loxahatchee National Wildlife Refuge, Florida, United States - Lox_Sample_4.4 | ecosystem: Environmental > Terrestrial > Soil > Wetlands | place: USA...
AGGCCAAGGAGTTCGTCACCAAGGTCTACCTGCCCGACGTGCTGGCGGTGGCCGGCTTCTACAAGGACTGGGCGGGGGTGGGCGGCGGGGTCGGCAACTACATGGTCTACGGTGAGTACCCCGAGAGCGACGACGACAAGCCAGCCCTCTTCCTGCCGTCGGGAATCATCCGCAACCGGAACCTGGGCAAGGTCGAGCCGCTCGACGCGAGCAAGATCACCGAGTCGGTGAAGCACAGCTGGTACGAGGACGGCAAGGCGCTCCATCCTCGCGAGGGCGAGACCCGGCCCAAGTACACCGGGCCCAAGCCGCCGTACGAGCGGCTGGAGACCGCGGCCAAGTACAGCTGGCTGAAGTCGCCCCGCTACGACGGTGAGCCGATGGAGGTCGGTCCGCTGGCCCGGATGCTGGTGGCGTACGGCTCGGGGCAGAAGCGGGTCCAGGAGCTGGTGGGCACGGTGCTGAGCTCGCTGGGCGTCGGCCCGGAGGCGCTCTTCTCGACGCTGGGCCGCATCGCCGCCCGCTGCGTGGAGACGGTGCTCATGGTCGAGAAGATCGAAACCTGGGTCGACACCCTCGCGGCGAACATGGACAAGGGCGATCTCCGGATCCACGACACCGGGAAGTGGGACCCCTCGTCGTGGCCCAAGGAGGCCTTCGGCGCCGGGTTCCACGAGGCGCCGCGCGGCGCGCTCGGCCACTGGGTGCACATCAAGGACGGGGTGATCTCCAACTACCAGTGCATCGTCCCCAGCACCTGGAACGCCGGGCCCCGCGACGGATCCGAGAAGCGGGGACCCTACGAGGCCGCGCTCCTCAAGACGCCGGTGGCGGACCCCAAGCAGCCGCTGGAGATCCTCCGCACCGTCCACTCCTTCGACCCCTGCATGGCCTGCGGGGTCCACGTGGTGGACGTGGAGCGGCGGGAGCTCGCCCGGGTGAGGACGCCGTGAGAGCCATCGCCGACAAGGTGTCGGCCGAGGCCGCCCATCCCGCGGCCAGGGGCACCCGCATCCGGATCTACGTCTGGGATCTGGTGGTCCGGAACACCCACTGGGTCATCGCGCTGGCGATGGCCATCCTGGTCGTGACCGGGCTCTACATCGCCCATCCCTTTGGATTCCCGGGCGAGACACCCGGCCGGCACTTCCTGATGGGCTGGGTGCGGGTGGTGCACTTCTACTCGGCCCTCGTCTTCACCCTGGCGGTGGTGGTGCGGATCGTCTGGTTCTTCAGCTCGCCGGCGCTCCACGCGCGGTGGAAGCAGTTCATCCCGGTGCAGCGGTACCGGCGGCGCGAGCTGCTGACCACCATCAAGTTCTACACCTTCTTCCGCAAGCGGCCGCCCGACGTCATCGGTCACAACCCGCTGGCAGGCCTCTCCTACACCGGGGTCTTCCTCCTCTATCTGCTGATGATCACCTCGGGCCTGGCGCTCTATGCGGGGGAGGCGATCCCCGGCGCCTACATGAAGAGCTTTCAGTTCCTCATTCCCATCTACGGGAGCCTGCAGAACGCCCGGATCGTCCACCACCTGGTGATGTGGATCCTGATCCTGTTTGTCACCCTGCACGTGTACCTCAACGCCCTCACCTCCTCCCTCGAGGAGAACGGGGAGGTCGACTCCATCTTCTCCGGCTACAAGTTCGTGGAGTTCCATGACGTGGAGAAGGAGCTGGCGGATGAGGCGGCCGAGCCTGCGAGAAAGCACCGTGGCTGACCCGTTGCTGGTGCTGGGGCTCGGAAACCCGCTCTGTCAGGACGATGGGGTGGGGGTCGTTGCGGTCGCCAGACTTCTCGAAAGTTGGAGCCCAGGGCCCGGCGTGAGGATGATGGAGGGTGGCACGCTCGGGCTCTGGTTGCTCCCGCTGCTCGAGTCGTACCGGAACGTACTCCTGGTGGACGCGATCCGGGCCGACGGCGAGCCGGGCACCCTGGTGCGCATCGACGGCGAGGAGGTGGCGAGGGCGGCCGCCCACCGGCTCTCGGTCCACCAGGTGGGCGTGGGCGATCTGATGGATGCCGCCCAGCTGCGCGGGACGCTGCCGCCGAGGCTGACGCTGGTGGGGGTGGTGCCCGAGGCGGTCACGCTCGGGCTCGGGCTCACGCCCCGGGTGGCGCAGGCGCTGCCGGCACTGATGGCGCGGGTGGTGGAGACCTGCGCCGAGCTCGGACATCCGCTGCGGCCGAGGACGGACGATGAAACCCTGGTGGGTGCTGACGATGGCCTGCGCCGGGTCCTGGGCATGCCTGTCGAGGTGCGCTGAGGACGGCAGGACGGCCGACGTCCCGGTCGAGCGACTCCGGAAGGTGGAGGTGCGGGCGAGGGGAGAGCGGCTCTACCGGGAGAACTGCGTGCTCTGCCACGGAGAGAACGCCGACGGCCGCGGTGCGCGGAGCATGGGCCTCGACCGCAAGCCCGCCAACTTCACCGACCCGGTCTGGAGCAGGCCCGAGAGCGCGGCCCGGGCATTCGAGGCGATTGCCCGGGGCGTTCCGGGCAGCGCGATGCCGCCCTGGGCCAACGCCCTGAGCGCCGACGACCGGTGGGCGCTGGTGGCATTCCTCACCTCGGTGAGCGAGCGCGCCGCCGCGGGCACTCCGCCGAGCCGCTGACCACCGCGGGAGCTCCTAGAGCCCGCCGCGGAGCTGGGCCAGCACGTCGGGAAGCTTGATCTGTTGCGCCAGCGACTGGATCTGTCCCTGCACTTGCGGGAGCAAGGCCTGGGCATCGCCCTGGAAGCGGGTGAAGAGCGCCCGCAGGTCCTCGGCGGAGAGCTTGCGCCCCTGGGCGTAGTACTGCTTGGCCGCGTGTCCGAGCGCGTACGTCGCGGCGAAGGTGACCGCCATCCCGGCCGCCACCCCGGTGGCGCCTCCGAGCAGTCCACCCAGGACTCCCGAGGCGATTCCGCCCAGCGCCTTGCGCACGATGCCCTCGACCAGCTGCGCTGCGGCGCCGAGCCCGAAGGTGCCGGCCAGGTCCTTCACCTGGTTCGCGTCGAGCTGCTGGCCGTAGCTCTGGCCCACCTCGTAGACCAGCCGGAGCTGCAGCGGGAGGATCGCCACGTTGGCCAGGCGGTCGGGGAGCAGCTCCAGCGCGCCGCCGAGCATCGCCTGCTGGAGGATGCGCTGGTCGAGCGCGGCGTCGGTGCCCCCGCTGACCGGGGGGAGCGTCCCGGCCAGCGGGGCGGCGGCGAGCAGGCGGAGCTGGTCCTCGAACTCGTGGGTGGCCGCCGGCGCCAGCCCCAGGGCGCCGTGCAGGGCGCTGAGGAACGTCTGCTCGGGGGCGTTGGGAGCTCCGTCCACGCTGCAGATGGCGAGGGCCACCTCGTACGCCGTGCGCCGCGCCTCGGCGTCGGACAGCGAGGCGGCGAGCACACCGATGCCCTGGCGCGCCGCCTGAGGCTGCTCGAGCGCGGTGGTGGCCGCCGGCACCCCGAGACGGGTGGCGACCGAGGCGAGCTCGCGCTGCTCGTCGGGGGAGATCTCCCCGTCGGCCATCGCGGCCATGAGCGCGATCTGGGTGATGCGAGTGGCGTCGTCGGCATTCATACCGGCGTCTTGTACCGGAAGCGGGGGTTCGGCGGCGAGACCGGCTCCGGCCACGCAGAGGGTGCGCACCGACGGACGCGCGCCCGGGGGAGGCCGCCGGCCCTGCTCTTGCACAACCCTGGGTGTCGTCACACGAGCACGGAGGTGTCTCATGGGCTCCATCGAGCAGATTCACACCGGGAACGGGTCGCCGGGCTGGCTCGAGCGACTGGCGGGCACGGTCGGAGGTTCGGTCCAGGCGCAGGCGGTGTACGGGCAACCGGTCGAGCGCGAGGGCATCACCATCATCCCGGTGGCCCGCGTGGTCTACGGCTTTGGTGGCGGGGGCGGAGACAAGGCGTCGGGCACCGAGCATGGCGAGGGCGGAGGCGGGGGAGCGCAGGTCCAGCCCGTCGGGTTCATCAGCGTGCGGGGCGGCTCGGCGGAGTTCCGCAGCATTCCCGATCCGTCGGCGGAGGCGCGACGCATCTTCGCCCTCCTGGTGGGTGCGGGCCTCGGCGGCTGGTTGCTGTTCCGGGGAGTGCGCAGCTTGTTCCGGTGAACGCCGTGGACGACTCGGAGTCCGCCCGGCAGCGTCTGGTCCGCGTGCTCGCCGCGCGCGGCATCGAGGACCGTGAGGTCCTCCGGGCCTTCGGCGAGGTGCCGCGGCACCGCTTCCTGCCCGAGGCGCTGCGTGAGTTTGCCTACCAGGACATTCCCCTCCCCATCGGCGAGGGGCAGACCATCTCCCAGCCCTACGTGGTGGCCTGGATGATCCAGGCCGCAGGGGTCTCGGCGGGGCAGCGGGTGCTCGAGGTGGGCACGGGCTCGGGCTACGCGGCCGCCGTGGCCTCCCGCATCGCCGCGGAGGTGTTCTCCGTCGAGCGCCATTCGACTCTGGCCGAGAGTGCCCGGAGGGTGCTCGCCGAGCTCGGTTTCCGGAACGTCCACGTCCTGCATGGGGACGGCACGCTCGGCTGGCCCGAGCACGCCCCTTACGATGCCATCCTGGTCGCCGCGGGCGGTCCGTCGGTGCCGGAGGCGCTGGTGAAGCAGCTCGCCCCCGATGGTGCCCTGGTGATGCCGGTGGGCCCGCCCGAGGCGCAGATCCTGGTGCGCGTCCGCCGGACCGAGACTGGGGCGATCGAGCGGGAGGAGCTGGGGGACGTCCGCTTCGTCCCCCTGGTCGGCGAGCAAGGCTGGGCTCCCGCCGCCCGGGTCTCGGAGGAGGGGGTGGCGGCGCTCGTCGCCGAGTGCGCCGAGCCGCTGGAAGACGTGGAGTCGGCCGAGCTGGAGGCGCTCCTGGAGCGGATCGGCTCTGCCCGGGTGGTCCTGCTCGGCGAGGCGACGCACGGCACACACGAGTTCTACCGGATGCGCGCCCGCATCAGCCGCGCGCTCATCGAGCGACACGGATTCCGCGCGGTGGCCGTCGAGGCGGACTGGCCCGACGCGTCTCGGGTCGACCGCTACGTCCGACACCTCCCCCCGGCCTCCGTGCCCTGGAAGGCGTTCTCCCGCTTCCCCACCTGGATGTGGCGGAACGAGGAGGTGCGGCGCTTCGCCGAATGGCTCCGGGTCCACAATGGACGGATCGAGCCGGAGCGGCGCACGGGGTTCTACGGACTGGACCTGTACAGCCTCTTCACCTCGGCCGACGAGGTGCTGCGCTACCTCGGCCAGGTGGACCCCGACGCGGCGCGCGTCGCCCGGGCGCGGTATGGACTGCTCACCCCCTGGCAGACGGACCCGGTGGCCTACGGACGGGCGGTGGTGAGCGGCCAGTTCGAGAGCCGCGAGGCCGAGGTGGTCCAGGTGCTGGTGGATCTGCTGAGGAAGCGGCTGGAGTACGAGTCGCGCGACGGGGAGCGGTTCTTCGACGCGGTGCAGAACGCCCGGGTGGCGGCAGACGCCGAGGCCTATTACCGCGCCATGTACCGGGGGAACGTCGCGTCATGGAATCTGCGGGACCGGCACATGGCCGAGACGCTGTCGTCGCTGCTGGACTTCCTCGGCCCGGAGAGCCGGGCGGTGGTCTGGGCCCACAACTCCCACGTGGGCGACGCGAGGGCGACCGAGATGGGCGCGATCGGGGAGCTCACGCTCGGGCAGCTGTGCCGGGAGAAGCTGGGGGCGTCGGCCTGGCTGGTTGGCTTCGGGACCGACCACGGCACGGTGGTCGCGGCGTCCAACTGGGGCGAGCCCCACCAGATCAAGCAGGTGCGGCCCGCGGACCCCCGGAGCTACGAGGCGCTGTGCCACCGGGCACGAATGCCGGGCTTCTTCCTCTCCCTCCGGCAGCCGCGGCGCGAGGCACTCCGCGACGAGCTGATTGCGCCGCGGCTGGAGCGGGCCATCGGCGTCATCTACCGCCCGGACACCGAGCTGCAGAGCCACTACTTCCGCGCCAGCCTGCCCCGGCAGCTCGACGAATGGATCTGGTTCGACCGGACGACGGCACTGCAGCCGCTGGGCGGCGGACCGCTGGAACCTGGTCTGCCCGAGACGTACCCTTTCGGGCTCTGAGGAGCGGAGAGATGGGAACCGAGGTCAGCTACGGATACACCCGGACGCTTCCGGGCGTGGGGTACGACGAGGCGGTGGCGCGGGTCACCGAGGCCCTGAAGGCGGAGGGCTTCGGGGTGCTCACCACCATCGACGTGAAGGAGACGTTGAAGCAGAAGCTGGGAGTCGACTTCCGGCGTTACGTCATCCTCGGCGCCTGCAACCCCCAGCTCGCGCACCGGGCGCTCACCCTGGAGCCCGGGGTGGGTCTGCTCCTGCCATGCAACGTCGTCGTCTGCGAGAGCCCCCAGGGGGCGGTGGTGCAGATGGTGAAGCCCGAGGCGATGCTCGGGGTGGTGGAGCGCAAGGAGCTCGAGCCCATCGCCCAGGACGCCGACGCCCGTCTCCGGCGCGCGCTGGAGGCTCTCGGCACTCGCTGAGACCTCCGCGCCCGTGCCGGGTGCCCGGCCCGGGCTCACAGCAACCGTCGAACCGGGTTGGGTCGGCCCTCGGCGAAGCGGGCCGGCCGAAGCGCGGTGACGTCCAGCGAGGGCGCCCGGCCGGTGAGCATCTCGGCGGCGAGCTGTCCGAGCGCAGGGGCGTGCATCACCCCGTGGCCCGAGGAGCCATTCACCAGGAAGAGCCGCTCGAGACCCGGAGCGAGGCCGAGGAGTGCGTGCTCGTCCGGCGACATCTCGTAGAGCCCGGCGTAGGTGGACTCCAGCGGGACCCGGGCCAGCGCCGGCACCCGCTCCCTGGCCGCGGCCAGCACCGTGCGCGTCCACTCCGGCTCTACCGACACGTCGAAGGGATCCGCTGCGCCATCGCTCGGCCACAGCAGGAGCACGCGTCCGTCCCTGACCCGGAGGTGAAATCCATCCGGGTAGATGATCATCGGCATCGAGGGGGGGAGCGCGTCCGTCGGCACCGTCACCGCCACCTGACGCCGGAGGGGCTCGATGGGAATCTCGACCCCGACCATCGCCCCGAGCCGCCCGGCCCACGCTCCGGCGGCATTCACCACCACCCCGGCCTCGTGCGTCCCGGCGGGGGTCCGGACGCGGAGCGCATCCCGGGTGCGCTCGATCCCGACCACCTCGGCCTCCAGCCGCTGCACGCCGGCCTGGAGGGCAGACTCCATGTACCCGCGCCGGATCTCCATCGGGCGGATGAAGCCGTCGGCCGCAGAGAACATCCCCCCCACCACCCCCAGGGGACGGATCCACGGGGCCAGGCGGACGATCTCCTTCACTTCCAGCGGGGCCGCCTCCTCGCAGCCGGCTGCGCGCTGCACCTCCCTTGCGGCCGCAAGCTGCTCCCGCTGCGCCTCGGTCCCGGCGAGGAAGAGGTATCCTGCGGGCACGAAGCCGGGATCGACCCCGGTCTCCTCGCCAAAGACGAGGAGCTTCTGCCTGGAGAGCAGCGAGAGCCGGACGTTCACCTCGGTCGCGAACTGCGCCCGGAACCCTCCGGTGGCCCGCTCGGTGCTCCCGCCGCCGCGGTCCGCCACGGCGATGCGACCCGCGCCGCGCCGGGCCAGGTGGTGGGCGACGCTCCAGCCCACCACCCCGCCGCCGACGACGAGGACGTCCCAGCTCACCGCCTGTAGACCGCCCCCGGGTCGCGGAAGGCCTTCAGCTCCAGCGCGTTGCCGCTCGGATCCAGGAGGAACATGGTGGCCTGCTCCGCGGGCTGCCCCTGGTACCGCACCGAGGGGGGAATGACGAAGCGCACCCCGGCGGACTCGAGCCGGCGGGCGAGCGCCTCGAAGCGCTCCCAGGGAAGCAGCGCACCGGCGTGGGGGATGGGGACCTCCACGCCGTCGACCTGCCCGAAGGCGCCGGGAGGAGGGGGACGGCCGAGGTGGGCGGAGATCTGGTTCCCGAAGAAATCGAAGTCCACCCAGGTGTCGGTGGAGCGGCCCTCGGGACAGCCGAGCAGCCCTCCATAGAAGGCGCGGGTGGACGAGAGGTCCTTCACCGCGAAGGCGAAATGGAAGGGCAGATGGCTCACCGGCCGGCGCAGCAAACCTCTGCTGGTTTCCGGGCGCAACGCCCCCGCTGCTCAGCTCGAGACCTGCACCCCGACGTAGACCGTGACCGACGAGCCTTGCTGGCCGCCCACCCGCACCGAGAGGGTGCAGTTCAACGGCTGTACGTCCGGAGCGATCCATCGGGTCGAGGCCCCGCCGCCGTCCAGGAACGTCCCCTGTTCGGTGCTGTTCTGGCAGGTGGCACCCCAGGCGAAGCTGAGCAGGTCGCTCGGGCTCGAGCCCGCCGCGACCACCCGCAGGTCCACCGGGCTGGAGGGGGCCACCAGCCCGGGCGAGACTTCCACGCTGGAGACCAGCGGGACGCCCGGTGCCGGCGGGGGCGGGGGATCTTGCAGGATGACCACCAGCTGCAGCGTGCTGCCGGCAAGCACGTCGCTCACCGTCTGGCCCTGGTAGAGGAGCGTGCCGGACGCGTCGAACGCCAGGGCCTCGAAGATCCGTGCCGGGCCCGCGGGGATGCTGGTGACCGATGCCGTCCACGCGCTGCCCGTGGTCCGGCCGAGCTCCGCGCTCACCGGGGCGGCCATTCCCGGACCGGAGATGGTCAGGTCCACCCGGTCGATGCTCGCGGTCGACAGCGCTGCCAGCCGAGAGCCGTCGAGGACGACTCGCTGGGTCTGCCCGGGGACCGGCTCCACCTCGCCGGGGACGCACGCAGCGGCGAGGGCGAGGGAGACCGAAGCCAGGCCCACCCTGTCGTTCCAGCGCCAGCGCATCTCGCGGTGAGCCCTACCACCACAGGCGGCGGACGTTCGTCGACGTTTCGGTGACTCCCCGATGACGGAGGGCTCAGCGGCTGCCGGTCTCGTCTCGCCGGCCGAGGAGGCCGAGCCGGACGTGCTCCTCGCGCTCCCGCTCGTCCAGTGCCGAGCGGACGTGGGCCGCCTGCCGCTGGAGCCCCGGGGTCACCCGCCGCTCCAGCCGGTTCACCTGCCGGGTGGTCTGGGAGAGCGCCTCCCCGAGCCGCCGGAGCAGCATCTCGCGGGGGGCGGCGCGGACCAGCAGATCGGTGAGCCGCTCGAAGGCCTCTGCCGCCTCCACCGCGGCGGGGACCGGACCCGGCGGGAGCCCGCGCGCGGCGAGCGTGCGGACGATGGGCCCGGCGGCCTCGAGGTCCGCCACCGGCACTCCCCACACCACCCGGGCGGTGACCCGAACGCCGAGCTCGCGCGAGGGCCAGGCCAGGCCAGCCAGGGCTCCGGCACCCTCGGCGGCCAGCGCGTCCAGGTACACCGGCCAGGCCGCGCGGGCCTGGAGGTCGATCTGCTCGCGGGTGTCCAGCGCCGAGCGGGCCAGCGAGAAGAGCTCGGCCACCAGCGCCTCGCGCTTCCTCCGGAGCAGCGACGTTCCCCGCTCCAGCCGCTCGAGCTGCCGCTGGGCCCGGAGCAGCCCGAGGCGGGTCGCCGGCAGCCGCGCGTCGCTCACCGCTTTGCTCCCTTCCCGAAGCGGCGCTCCCAGGTCGCCTCGCGGATCCGGAGCAGGTCCTCGCGGGGGAAGCCCTCCATCAGCGACCAGCCCGCCTCCAGCGTCTCGGTCAGCGTACGTCGCGCGCGCCCCTGTCCCACCAGCGTGTGCTCGAACCGGTCGACGAACACCAGCGCCCGGCGGTCCGCGGGGAGCAGCCCGTTCTCGCCGACGATGGTGGCCATCAGCCGCGCCTCGGTCCCCCGGGCGTACAGCGCGTACAGCTGGTCCGCCCACTCGCGGTGCTCGGGCGCGCTCCGGCCCTCCCCGATGCCGGCGTTCATCAACCGGGAGAGCGAGGGGAGCACGTCGATCGGCGGGAAGACGCCGCGGCGATGAAGGTCGCGCCCCAGCACCACCTGACCCTCGGTGATGTACCCGGTCAGGTCGGGGATGGGGTGCGTCAGGTCGTCGTCGGGCATGGTCAGCACCGGGAGCTGCGTCACCGAGCCGGTTCGCCCGCGGACCAGCCCGGCGCGCTCGAAGAGCGAGGCCAGATCGGTGTACATGTACCCGGGGTAGCCGCGCCGTCCGGGGATCTCCTGCCGCGCGGTGGCCAGCTCACGCAACGCCTCGCAGTAGCTGGTCACGTCGGCCATCACCACCAGCACGTGGAGCCCGTGCTCGTAGGCCAGGTGCTCCGCCTCGGCCAGCGCGACCCGTGGCGCGAGCAGCCGCTCGATGGTGGGGTCGCGGGCCTCGTTGAGGAACACCACGCTGCGCTCGAGCGCCCCGCTGGACTCGAACCGATCGAGGAACTCGCTGGCCTCGCGGGAGGTGATGCCGATGCCCACGAAGACCACCGCGAAGGGTTCGCCCTTCGGCGCGCGCGCCCACTCCACGATGCGCGCCGCGAGCTCCAGCGCCGGCAGCCCCGGTCCGGAGAAGATGGGCAGCTTCTGGCCGCGCACCAGCGTGTTCATCCCGTCGATCGCCGAGACGCCGGTCTCGATGAGCTCTTTGGGAGGGAGCCGGGCAGCCGGATTCAGGGGCGCGCCGTTCAGGGGCCGGAGCGCCTCACCCACTGGCGGAGGCAAACCGTCCAGGGGCGCCCCGAGCCCGCTGAAGACCCGTCCCAGAAGCTCGTGCCCCACCACCGCTCTCGCGACGTCACCCCTGAACTCGAGCTGGGAGACCCCGGGCACCAGCCCCAGCCCCTCCTCGAGCAGCTGGAGCACGGTGTGCCGCTCGCCGGCATCGATGACCTGGGCCTGCCAGCGCCGGCCCTCGAGCGAGATCTCCACCTGCTCCCCGAGCGCCACCCGGCGCACGTGCTCCACGAAGACCAGCGGTCCACGGATGCCGGCGGCGCCCACCACGGTCCGGGGGAGGGCGCTCACGGCGACGCCTCCGCTGCCGAGAGGCGATCCAGCTCCAGGGTCGCCGCGGCCGTCCGGGCGGCCAGCTCGTCGGGCGCACCGTCGCGGAGGGCCACCAGGGCACGGCGGAGCGGGCCCAGGTCGAGCTCCGACAACCCCGTGCCGGCCTTCAGTCGCGCCGCCACCCGGTCGGCCACCGCGCACGCCAGGGACGCGAGGTGGAACGTCTTCTCGGGCGAGGAGCGCGCGTCGTTCGGATGGTACGCGCTCTGGCCGAGCACCACCTCCCGGAGCAGCTGGGCCACGGCGAGCACCAGGCGGTCTGCGTCCTGGAGCGCCTCGGGGCCGATGAGCCCGGCGATCTCCCGGAGCTCCCGGTCGCGCTGGAGCAGCTCCAGGGTGCGTGCGCGCACCGCGGACCAGCGGACATCCACCGACTCGGCGAACCAGGGCGTCGTCTGGTCGGCGTGCAGGCTGTAGCTCGTGGCCCAGTCCACCGCCGGGAACTGACGCTGGTGCGCCAGGTCGGCATCGAGCGCCCAGAGCGTCCCCGCCACCCGGAGCGTGGCCTGGCTCACCGGCTCGGAGAGGTCTCCGCCGGGAGGGGAGACCGCGCTGATGAGGGTCAGCGCTCCCGCGCGGTCTGGACGGCCCACGGCCCTCGCCCGGCCGGCGCGCTCGTAGAACTTGGCCAGGCGGCTGGCGAGGTAGGTGGGGTAGCCCTCCTCGCCGGGCATCTCTTGAAGGCGGGCGCCGATCTCCCGCAGCGCCTCGGCCCAGCGCGAGAGGCTGTCCGCCATCAGCGCGACCCGCAGTCCGAGGTCGCGGAAGTACTCGGCGATGGTGATGCCCAGGTACACCGAGGCCTCGCGCGCGGCGACCGGCATGTTCGAGGTGTTCACCACCATCACCGTGCGGTCCATGATCGACCGACCGGACCGTGGGTCCGTCAGCCGCGGGAACTCCGAGAGCACCTCGGCCATCTCGTTCCCCCGCTCGCCGCAGCCGATGTAGACCACCACGTCGGCGTCACCGTGCTTGGCCAGTGACTGCTCGATGACCGTCTTCCCGGTGCCGAACCCGCCGGGCACCGCCACCGTCCCGCCCTCGGCCACGGGGAAGAGCAGATCCAGGATGCGCTGGCCGGTCAGGAAGGGTCGACCCAGCGGCAGCCGCTCGGCCACCGGCCGAGGGCGACGTACGGGCCAGAGGTGCGAGAGCCGGAGCAGCGTGCCGTCCTCCAGCGTCCCCACGGGCTGGTCCACGGTGAGGTCGCCCCCGGCGAGCGAGGCCAGCGTCCCCTCCACCCCGGGTGGCACGAGGATGCGGTGGGCGAAGCCGGGACGCTCCTCCACCGAGCCGAGCACGTCGCCACCGCCCACGCGGGCTCCGAGCTCCAGCGAGGGGATGAACCGCCAGCTCCGCGCCGCATCCAGCATCCGCAGCTCCCGGCCGGGCGGCACGAAGGGCCCGGTCTCGGCGGCGAGCACGTCGAGCGGGCGTCCGAGCCCGTCGAGGATGGAGCCCAGGAGTCCCGGCCCGAGCTCCGCCTGCAGTGTTCCTCCGGTCGCCTGCACCGGCTCTCCCACCGCGAGCCCGTTGGTGTCCTCGTACACCTGGAGGATGGCGACGTCGCCCGACAGCCCGATGACCTCGGCGAGCAGCTTCGCCTCGCCCACGCGGGCGAGCTCGTACAGCGCGACCCCCGAGGCCGGCGTGGCCTCGACCAGCGAGCCGTTGATCCTCTGGACGCGCATGGGACTCATCGCAGCCGCACCTGGTAGCCGATCGCCCGCCGGAGCAGCTCGACGATGACCTGGTCCGCGGCGGCGTGCTCGGCCCAGCTCGGGGCGGGGACGGGCACCACCAGTGGCACCGGCCGGGCGGAGAGGCGCCGCTGGAGGTCGGCGTCCAGACCGTCGTAGAGCGGCGCCTCGATGAGCACCAGGCCGACGCCGGGGTCGGAGAGCAGGGTGGTCAGCCGCCGTGCCGCGTCCTCGGCATCCGGAACGACCAGCGGCCGGAACCCGGCCAGGGCGAACGCAGGAGCCACCTCCGGCCGGCAGAGGAGGGCCACGCGGAGGTCGCTCATCGGCGCCCTCGCCTCGCCGCCGCCGGCGCCCCGAGCGCCACGCCCCAGACCAGCCGCTGCAGCTCCTGGACCTCGTCGCGCACCCCGAGCACGTAGGCGATGAGCGGCGCCGAGCTCAGCGGCGCGGTGCGCGCCCGGGCTCGCGCGATGTCCAGCGCCGCCGCCCAGGCTCGGTCTCTCGCCAGCGCCGCGCCGCCGGCCCCGGAGAAGGCGCGCTCGAAGGGGGACCGGGAGAAGCCCTGCCGGGCCAGCATCAGCGCCGCGGCCACCGAGCCCGCGCTGGCGATGGCCTTCCACGCCCGCACGGGGAAGCGCGTCCCTCCGGGGATGGGCTCGAGCTCGGGACGGTCGCCGGTGCTCCCGGCCAGCATCACCGCGGTGAGCGCATTCTCCAGATCGATGGTCGCTGCCACGTAGCGGCGGAGCTCGGCGTCCACCCGGCCCGCGGCGCTGGCGGCGCGCGCCGCCCAGGAGCGGGTGAGGGCGGCGTCCAGGGCGAGGAGGTCCGGAGGGCCCGGGGCCTTGACGCTGCCGAGCGCGCTGGCGTCCGGGTGGCGCCAGGCGGCGAGCAGAGCGGCCATGGCGCGCACGGTGGTCTGCGCGGCCAGGGTGGCCAGCGCACCTATGGGCAGGGTGGGCGTGGGCAGCGTGCCCCGGAGGCGATCGACCGGCGCGGCGCCCTCGACCACGCCGTGGAGCAGCAGGCGGAGGTCGCGCCGGTCCTCCTCGCCCAGCAGCACCGTGAGCACGTCCGGTACGTCCACGCACCACCGGGCGAGCGCCGCGAGCCGCGCGCCGGCCCGGCGACGGATGGCGGCCTCCAGCGCCTCGGGTGTGGGCGCGCCGGGGCCGGTGAGGACGACCGGGTCGGGCCCGGTGCGCAGTCGCTCCGCGACCGTTTGCAGATCCTGCGCCGTGCGCAGCTCGTCCAGCGCCGCCGGCGCGAGGAGGTGCGTCGACAGCCCGCGCGCGCGGGCGATGCCGGCGTCCAGCCCGCTCATCCCGCCACCTCCAGAGCCTGCCCGACGGCGATGGCCAGCGTGGGACGCTCCCTCGCCAGCCGTACCGGGAGGGTGAGGTCCACGGTGAGCCGGCCGCCATCGGCCGTGCAGTGCAGCCCGGCCGTGACCTCCGGCGAAGGGAGGACCGAGAGCATCGAGCCCGCCACCCAGGTGCGCACCCGCTCGAGGTCTCCGGGCGCGCAGCGCAGCGTCCCGGGGTCGGCCCCCAGGAACTCCCGGACACTCCGGACGGTGGCCTCGAGCGCCCTGGCGTACTCCGGCCACGCCAGCACCGCCGGGCCCCGGGCGCGCGCGGCCTCGAAGACCCGGTCCAGGAGCGCGGCGCGTGCACGGAGTAGACGCGCGGTGGCTTCGCGGCGCGCCGCCACCCGCCGCCGCTCCCCCTCTTGCCGGAGCCGGGCCCGCTCGGCCTCGAGGGTGCGCCCCAGCCGCTCGTCGGCCCCGGCACGGGCGGTGGCGCGGATCGCCTCCGCCTCGCCCCGGGCGGCCGAGAGAAGACCGGCGACCTCCTCGTCGTTCGAGCGCCCGAGCGCCTCGAGCAGGTCCGGCAGCGGCACGGCACTACCCCCCGGCGCGGAGCATGATGAACATCGCCACCACGAAGCCGAGGATGGACATCGTTTCCGGGATGGCGAGCATCACGATGACCGTCGTGCTCAGCTCGGGCTTCTCGGCGAGGCTCGCCGCGGCCGCCGGGCCGATGCGCGACTGCGCCCAGGCCGTGGCCAGCGCGGGGATGGAGATGGCCAGCGCGGCACTGAGGGTGATCCAGAAGAGCTGCATCAGTGCGTCCTCCAGTGGGTGAACGGTCGGTAGCGCACGCCGCCCGGGCTGTAGAACCGGCCGAAGAACTCGACGTAGTGGAGCCGGAGCGCGTGCACGGTCGGGCTGAAGAGTCCGAGCGCGAAGTTCACCAGGTGGAAGAGCAGGGCGAAGATGGCGCCCACCACCACGCTGCCCATGGCGCCGGCCAGCCGGTTGGCGACCACGGCGAGCATCACCGACGCCGTCCCGAGCGCCATGATACGGGCGTAGGAGAGGATGTTGCCCATGGTTGCCAGCAGCTCCACCGGGGCCACGATCCCCTCGGCGATGATCAGCAGGGGAAAGGCCACCAGGAGCGCCACCACGGTGGGGGTGAGGAACTGGGCGGGCAGGAGCTTCACCGCCGCCAGCAGCGCCACCACGACCAGGAGGATCATCACCGCCGACAGACCGCGGCCGAGGGCCTGCCTCCGGTGGTGGCCGTGCATCGCGTTGAACACGCCCAGCACCAGGCCGAGCAGCACGTGCACCCCGCCGATGCCCACGCAGAGGATGAGGAAGGAGACGATGTCCTTCGGCTCCTCGCGGTCGAGCACCAGCGGGTGGAGCCCCAGCACCCGGCGGCCCGCGTCTCCGAACAGCTCCCCGAAGAGTACGCCGAAGATGACGGTGAACACCGAGCAGACGAGGGCGATCTGGGCGACGGCGTGGAGCGGGGTGCCCGGCCGCGAGCGGCGGTGGAGGAGCACGCCCAGCCCGAGCATCACCACCCCGTAGCCGATGTCCCCGACCATCAGGCCGAAGAACACCGGGAAGAACACCGCCACGAATGGCGTCGGGTCGATGCTCCCGTAGGTCGGCAGGGGGAGCATCTCCACCAGCAGCTGGAAGGGGCGGAACAGGCGTGGGTTCTGGAGCACCACCGGAGCGTCCACGTCCGGGGCCGTGGGCAGCTCCTCGACGGTGATCTCCGGGCCGATGCGCTGGCGAAGCGCCTCCCCGAGCTCCGGGAGGTCGGGCGCCGGCACCCAGCCCTCGAGGATGAACGCGGTCCGCGTGGAGGCGGCGTGCCCCACGGCCTCGAGGCGGCTGATGGCGTCCTGCGCGGCGGCGAGCATCGGGGGGAGCGCTCCCGCTGCCACCGCTGCCTCGATCTTCCGCTCGCCGTCGACCTCTTCCAGCAGCGCCGGGAGGGCGTCGAGCCGGGCCCGCATCCTGGGGAGCGCCTCGACCGCGGTGGCGCGCTCGTAGCCCGCCGGGAGCGGGACCTCCTGCACGCCGCTCTCGCCCAGGAGCCGCTCCACCCGGCCGGTGCGGGGCAGCGGGACCAGCAGCAGCAGCGCGGTGTCACCCGCCGACAGGGTGCGGGTCCGCAGCTCGAATGCCGAGTCCAGCGCCTCGGCCAGCGCCTGTCGCAGCGGCTCGACCACCGACGCCTGCCCGGGTCGCAGCACGATGTGGTACGCGCGCACCGCCGCCGGGAGGCGACCCGCCTCGAAGAGGCCGGAGAAGGCGTCGAGCATCTCGCGGTACTTGCCGAGCAGCGCCCGCTCCTCCTCCAGACGCTGGCGGCGCTCCCGCAGCTGCTCTGCCCGGCGGCGGAGCTGGCGCGCCTGCCGGGCCCAGCTGGGCCAGGGCGCGGGAACGGGTGGAGGGGAGTCGACGGGCGTCTGCGGGAGGTCGAGAAGGGTTCGCGCCGTCTCGGCGTCCGCCACCAGCGCTCGCAGCTGGCGCACCAGGCGCTGCTCGCGGCGGGTCGTGGGAGAGGGGTTGAGCGCCGGCAGCCGCGGAGGAGACCCGAGGTGCATCGAGCCCAGGTCCTGGAGGACACGCAGGGTGCCCTCCAGCTCGCGCCGCGGGCCCATCACCCGCACGCGGCGCATGGCGCGGATCACCCGCGGCCTCCCGAGAGCAGCGCCCGCAGCACGTCCTCGGCGAGCGCCACCACCCGCGCCTCGTCGATCGCCGCCAGCCGCTCGACTCGGGCGAGGGTCTCCCCCTCGAGGCGAGCCAGCTCGGCGCCCAGGGTGCGCTCCTCCTCCTCGGCGAGCGTCTGGCGGGCCTGCGCCAGCGCGGTGGCGGAGTCGCCGGCCAGCGCCTCGGCCTCGCGCTGGGCCGCCTCGACGAGCAGACGGGCTTCATGCCGCGCAGCGTCGATGCGCGCAGCAAAGGTCTGCTCCGCCTCCAGGAGCCTGCCGAGGTCCGCTCCCATCGTGAACCGGACGTGCAACGCCGGGGCCCTTGCAAGATGCTGGAACGCGGCTGGATTGCGAGGCTTCGCTCACGCACCCGCTGCGTGTGGCGGCCCCTCTGCGCAGCTTCTGCACCCGGCGCGTCCACCCATCAGAACGGCAGGTTGGGAGGAACCCCCTGCGACCGTATGCAAGTCCGGCTGGACGTGGTGGAGGTCAAGCCCCGGGAGAACTCGGCCCCGAGCTGCGTGCTCCAGAAACGCCTCGCCGCCCCCCTCCGGGCCAGCGTTCCCTGTTCGCGGGGCTTGCGGCGTCGCTTCGGCATTGAGTAACAGGCGCCGTCCCGATGGCGCCCCTGGCGATCGAGGTGGAGCGGCTGGTGAAGCGCTTCGGCGACCTGGTCGCTGTGGACGGTCTCGACTTCAGCGTCCCCACCGGGACCTGCCTCGGGCTGCTCGGGCCGAACGGGGCGGGGAAGACCACCACCGTGGAGATCCTCGAGGGTCTCCAGCCCGCCACCTCGGGCACGGTGCGCGTCCTCGGGCGCACCTGGGCCGACGACGCGGAGGGCATCCGCTCGCGGATCGGCGTGGCCCTTCAAGAAACGCGCTTCCACGAGAAGCTCACCGTCGAGGAGACGCTGACCCTGTTCCGGAGCTTCTACCCTCGGGGCCCGGCGGCGGAGGTGGCGCTCGCCCAGGTGGCGCTGGAGGAGAAGCGGAGCGCCCGGGTGGGCACCCTGTCCGGGGGGCAGAAGCAGCGGCTGGCGCTGGCGGTGGGGCTGGTCGGTGACCCCGAGCTGCTCTTCCTCGACGAGCCGACCACCGGCCTGGACCCGGTGAGCCGGCGGGGCCTGTGGACCATCATCGAGGGGCTGAAGGGCCGAGGCCGGACCGTGGTGCTGACCACGCACTACATGGAGGAGGCCGCCGTCCTCTGCGACGACATCGTCATCGTGGACCACGGGAAGGTGGTCGCCCGCGGGACCCCCGAGGCACTGGTGCACTCGCTGGGGGGCGAGCAGCTCATCGAGTTCGTGGCCGAGCCGCCCATTCCTCCGGCCGCGCTCGAGCGCGTGCCGGGGTTCAGCGGCCTCCGGCAGCGGGGCGAGACGGTGGCGCTCAGCGTCCAGGCGCTGCACGAGGCGGTGCCCGCGCTCCTCCGACTGGCCGACGAGCACCGGAGCGAGCTGGTCCGGCTCTCCACCCGCGCCGCCACCCTCGACGACGTCTTCCTCGCCCTCACCGGGCGCACCATCGCCGAGGCGGAGCAGGGATGAAGGGCGCCACCGGCTGGCTGAACCCGTTCTGGCAGCTGCTGCTGATGCGGCTGCGCACCTTCACCCGCGAGCCGTCCGCCACCTTCTGGGTCTTCGGCTTTCCCCTCCTCATGTCGGTGGCGCTCGGGCTCGCCTTCCGGAACCAGGCCGGGACGCGGCTCTCGGTGGCGGTGGCCGACGGCCCGGAACGTGCGGCGGTGGTGGCCGCGCTCGGGACGAGCGAGGGGCTGAGCCCGACCGAGCTGACGCTGGAAGAGGCCCGGGAGGCACTCCGGCGGGGAAAGGTGGCGCTGGTGATCGTCCCCGGGCCGACCCCCCGGCTGCTCCTCGACCCGACGCAGCCCGACGCACGCACCGCCCGGCTGCTGGCGGTGGACGCGCTCCAGCGCGCGGCGGGGAGGACCGACCCGCTCCCCCTGGTCGAGGAGCGGGTGACGGTCCCCGGCACCCGGTACATCGATTTCCTGGTCCCGGGCCTGCTGGGGTTCGGGCTGATGTCCTCGAGCATCTGGGGCATCGGGTGGGCCATCGTCCAGATGCGGATGGGGAAGCTCCTTCGCCGGCTCGCCGCAACGCCGATGCGGAAGCTGGACTTCCTGCTCGCCTTCGCCACCGCGCGGCTGCTGCTGGCGCTCCTGGAGGTGCTCTTCTTCCTCGGCTTCGCCCGGCTCATCTTCGACGTCCGCGTGGCAGGCAATCCGGTGACCTTCGTCGTCTGGGGGCTCCTCGGGGCGCTGACCTTCGGGGGCCTGTCGGCGCTGGTGGCGAGCCGGGCGCAGAGCTCCGAGACCGCGAGCGGGCTGATGAACCTGGTCACTCTGCCGATGACCGTGGTCTCGGGGGTCTTCTTCTCCTCCAGCCACTTTCCGGGGTGGCTCCAGCCCATCCTGCGGGCCCTCCCCCTCACCGCCCTGATCGACGGGCTCCGGGCCATCTCCATCGATGGGGCCGGGGTGGCCGCGCTGGCCCTCCCGGCCGGGGTCCTGCTCGTCTGGGGGGCAGGGAGCTTCGGCCTGGCGTTGCGCCTCTTCCGCTGGACCTGACCGGACCTCCGCAAGCAGTGGCGGCCGTCCGTCGAGGGCGAAAACCCAGGGTCTGCAGGGGTGCGTCGGCCGGGCCCCAGGGCGTGCGCTTGCGGTGTGCCCGGGCGCCCTGGTACGGCTTCGGCTCGTGCCCAGGCGCGCCCACCTTGCACGGGATGATCAACGCGCGCTCGCCGTGCTCGCCGACATCGGTCGGGCTCTGGCTCGCGCCGGTGAGGTGCGGTCTGCCCTGGAGCGCGCGCTCGAGCTGCTCGAGGAGGCGCTGGGGCTCGTCCGGGGTGCGGTCTTCCTCTTCCACGACGATTCGGGCGTCCTCCAGGTCGACGCCGCGGTGGGGATCTCCGACGAGGGGCTCGCGGCGCGCTACCGGCCGGGGGAGGGGATCATCGGCCGGGTCCTGCAGTCGGGCCGGCCGGTGGTGGTCCCGGCCAGCGCCCGCGAGCCGCTGCTGCTGAACCGCGCTTTCCAGCGCCGCCGGACCGGGGCGCCCGAGGTGAGCGTCCTCTGCGTTCCCATCGCCTTCGACCGTCAGCCGGCCGGGGTCCTGGTGGTGGACGTGCCGTTCCAGCCGGGGCGCGACTTCCAGTCCGAGATGCAGTTCCTGGGGGTGGTGGCGGCGATGATGGCCCAGGCGCTGCGGGCGCAGCGGGCCATCGAGGACGAGCGCAGCCGGCTGCTGGCGGAGAACAAGAACCTCCGCTCCGAGCTGGAGGAGCGGTACGACCTGTCGAACATCGTCGGGACCAGCGGACCGATGCGCCAGGTGTACGAGCAGATCGCCCAGGTGGCCCAGACCACCACCACCGTGCTCATCCGCGGCGAGTCGGGGACGGGCAAGGAGCTCATCGCCCACGCCATCCACTACAACTCGCCGCGGGCCTCGAAACCGTTCGTGAAGGTGAGCTGCGCCGCGCTGCCCGACACGCTGATCGAGTCCGAGCTCTTTGGTTACGAGAAGGGAGCCTTCACCGGCGCGCAGGCCCGCAAGCGCGGACGCTTCGAGATGGCGCACGGCGGGACGCTGTTCCTCGACGAGGTGGGCGAGCTCAACCTCTCCACCCAGGTGAAGCTGCTCCGCGTGCTCCAGGAGGGCGAGTTCGAGCGGCTGGGCGGGACCGAGACCATCAAGGCCGACATTCGCCTGGTCGCCGCCACCAACCGCGACCTCGAGGCGGCGATGGCGGAGAAGCATTTCCGCGAGGACCTGTACTACCGGCTCAACGTCTTCTCCATCTTCGTCCCGCCGCTGCGGGACCGGAGGCCGGACGTGATGCTCCTGGCCGATCACTTCCTGATCAAGTACGCCCGGCGGCACAACAAGAGCATCAAGCGCATCGCCACCCCGGCCATCGACATGCTGATGAGCTACCACTGGCCGGGAAACGTCCGGGAGCTGGAGAACACCATCGAGCGCGCGGTGCTCACCTGCGAGGGGCAGGTCATCCACGGGCACGACCTGCCCCCCACGCTCCAGACCGCCGAGGCGTCGGGGACCGCGATGCAGTCCTCCCTCTCCGACGCCATCGAGCAGTACGAGAAGGACCTGATCCTCGATGCGCTGAAGAGCGCCCGTGGCAACCGGGCCAAGGCCGCGCGGCTGCTCGGCACCACCGAGCGGATCATCGGCTACAAGATCCGCAAGTACGACATCGAGGTGGCCCGGTTCCGCGGTGCCCCCGCAGTCAAGCCGGTGCGGCGCCGGACCGGAACTCGCTAGCTGTTCTGCGGCCGCCCTGACCTAGAGCTGCCTCCCCGCGGCAGCGAGAACGTGGGAGGCGATCTCCTCCACCCCCACGCCGTTCGTGACCTGGGCGAACACCGTGGGCCCGGCGCCACGCATCCGCCGCGCGTCGCGGTCCATCACCCCCAGGTCCGCGCCCACGTGTGGCGCGAGGTCGGTCTTGTTGATCACCAGGAGGTCGGACTGGGTGATGCCCGGGCCGCCTTTGCGGGGCACCTTGTCTCCGCCGGCCACGTCGATGACGTAGAGGGTGAAGTCGGCGAGCTCCCGGCTGTACTGCGCGGCCAGGTTGTCGCCCCCGCTCTCCACGAAGAGCAGCTCGGGCGCGGGCCGCACCTCCTTCATCAGCCGCTCGAGCGACAGGAGGTTGTGGCTGATGTCCTCGCGGATGGCGGCGTGGGGACATCCGCCGGTCTCCACCGCCCGGATGCGCTCGGTGGGGAGGGCCTGGTTCCGGACCAGGAACTCGGCGTCCTCCCGGGTGAAGATGTCGTTGGTCACCACGCCCAGGCTGAGCCGGTCCCGGAGGAGCCGGCACAGGGCGAGCACCAGGGCCGTCTTCCCGCTCCCCACCGGACCGCCGACCCCCACGGTGAACGCGCGCTCGCGGGTGTCGCGCCGCATCGGGCGCTCTCGCTGGTGGTAGTGGCCGGGGTGGTCGGGGTGGGTGTGGTCGCCTTCGTGGCCCATCGAGAGCTCCTTCAGGACTGGAACAGCCGCGAGTGGAGGCGGTCGTGGGTGGCCGACAGGAGATCCAGCAGCGGTGCCGGCTGGGCCAGGTCCTCGGCGCCGAGGCCGGCGCAGCGCGTGGCCACCTGGTCGAGCGCCGGCCCGAGCTCCACCAGCATCCGCTGGGCCTCGTAGGTGCCGGCGAGGCCGAGGCGGACACCAGCCGAGAGGACCCCTCGGGCGCTGCTCCAGAGGAACAGCGAGCGTGCCTCGTCGAGCGACATTCCCAGCGCGCGGAACACCCTCCCCCAGAGCGGCGCGAGGTGCATGGACAGTCCCCCGGGGAGCCCGGGCGCCTCGTCGGGGAAGACGCGGGCACAGGTGGAGAAGAACGCCCCGCCCTGTGTCCGGCTGGCGCGGTTCGCCACCTGGTTGGCGAGGAAGAGATCTGCCCGGGCGTCCAGTCGCCCCAGCGCCTCGGGGTCGCGCCAGGCGTCCTGGACCAGCGGGAGCGCACCGAGTCCGGCCTGCCAGAGGGCGCTCCGGGTGAAGGCCGCCAGCTCCGGGACCTCGCCCGCCTGCGCCGCGGCCTCGAGCCCCCCGGAGTGGGCGAAGCCACCGGTGGGGAACGCCGAGTCGGCGAGCTGGAGGAGTCGCCAGGTGGCCATGGGCTAGAAGAGCGAGTACCGCTGCGCCAGGGGGAGGGTGCGTGCCGGTTCGCAGCGGAGCAGCACGCCGTCGGCGCGGACCTCGTAGGTCTCGGGGTCGACCTCGAGCTGGGGCAGGGCATCGTTGAGCTTCATGTGTCGCTTCCCGAGCCCGCGGCAGCCCCGCACCGCCGAGAGGCGCTTCCTGAGCCCGAGCTTCGCCACCGTCCCCTCGGCCAGCGCCCGCCCGGAGATCAGGGCCAGGCTGATCGCCGCGGGCGCCCTCGCGCCGAACATCGGCCGCATCATCAGCGGTTGCGGGGTGGGGATGGAGGCGTTGGCGTCCCCCATCTGCGCCCAGGCGATGAAGCCGCCCTTGATGACCAGCTCGGGCTTCACCCCGAAGAAGCCGGGCTTCCAGAGGACCAGGTCGGCGAGCTTGCCCACCTCCACCGAGCCGGTCTCGTGGGCGAAGCCGTGGGCGATGGCCGGATTGATGGTGTACTTCGCCACGTAGCGGCGGATGCGGGTGTTGTCGTTGTCCCCCCGCTCCTCGAGCAGCCGCCCGCGCTGCTCGCGCATCTTGTGGGCGGTCTGCCAGGTGCGGGTGATCACCTCGCCCACCCTGCCCATCGCCTGGCTGTCGCTGGACATCATGCTGATCGCCCCGAGGTCGTGGAGGATGTCCTCGGCGGCGATGGTCTCGGCGCGGATGCGGCTCTCGGCGAAGGCCACGTCCTCGGGAATTTCCCGATCCAGGTGGTGGCAGACCATCAGCATGTCCAGGTGCTCGTCCAGCGTGTTCACCGTGAAGGGACGGGTGGGGTTGGTGGACGACGGCAGCACGTGCGGCACGCCGCAGACCCGGAGGATGTCCGGGGCGTGTCCGCCGCCAGCCCCCTCCGAGTGGTAGGTGTGGATGGTCCGGCCGCCGAAGGCGGCGATGGAGTCGTCCACGAAGCCCGACTCGTTCAGGGTGTCGGTGTGGATGGTGACCTGCACGTCCTCGCCCTCGGCGAGAGTCAGGCAGCAGTCGATGGTGGCGGGTGTCGTCCCCCAGTCCTCGTGCAGCTTGAGGCCGATGGCCCCGGCGCGGATCTGGTCGAGCAGCCCCTCGGGACGCGAGGTGTTCCCCTTGCCGGTGAACCCGACGTTCAGCGGGATGTCGTCGACCGCCTCCAGCATCCGGGCGGTGTTCCAGACCCCGGGGGTGCAGGTGGTGGCATTGGTCCCGGTGGCGGGCCCGGTGCCCCCGCCGACCCACGAGGTGATGCCGCTGGCCAGCGCCTCGTCGGCCTGCTGCGGGCTGATGAAGTGGATGTGGCTGTCGATGCCTCCCGCGGTGAGGAGGAGCCCCTCGCCGGCGATGGCCTCGGTGGTCACCCCCACCACCATCCCCGGCGTCACCCCGGCCATGATGTCCGGGTTCCCGGCCTTGCCGATGCCCGCGATGCGGCCGTCCTTGATGCCCAGGTCCGCCTTGTAGATGCCGCTGTGGTCGACGATGAGCGCGTTGGTGACCACCACGTCCAGCGCGTCGTGGTCCCGGGCCCCGGCCTTCTGACCCTGTCCGTCGCGCAGCACCTTCCCCCCGCCGAACTTGCACTCGTCGCCGTAGGTGGTGAGGTCGCGCTCCACCTCCGCCACCAGCGCGGTGTCGCCCAGCCGGACCCGGTCGCCGGTGGTGGGGCCGTAAAGGTCGGCGTAGTGGCGCCGGTCGAGGCGGCGGCTCATGGCTGCCCCCGGTGGTGGAAGCCGCGGTCCCTGGCGGCGGCGAGGAACCGGGCGCGGCCGGCTTCGGTCACCTCACCATCCCCCAGCGCGTTTCCGCCGTGCACCACCCGCGCTCCGGCGAAGGCCACCAGCTGCACCGTCTTGCTCTCCCCGGGCTCGAAGCGCACCGCGGTTCCGGCCGGGATGTCGAGTCGCATGCCGTAGGCGCGCGCCCGGTCGAACTCCAGCGCCCGGTTGGTCTCGGCGAAGGGGTAGTGACTGCCCACCTGGATGGGCCGGTCACCGCGGTTGAGCACCTCCAGGCTCACCGTCTCGCGGCCGGCGTTGAGCTCGATCTCCCCCGGGGCCGGCAGCACCTCGCCGGGCGGGGGCACCGCCTCGGCCGCGGGGAACGCCTTCGGCACCGGGAGGAAGCTCCCCTGGAGCGCCAATGCGAGATCTCCCTGCTCCAGCGCGACGGGGTGATGGACCGTGACCAGCTTGGTGCCGTCGGGGAAGGTGCCTTCCACCTGGACCTCGGCGATGAGCTCGGGGACGCCGGGGAGCACCTGAGCCCGGCCGAGCATCCGGCGGCCGAGGTCCATCAGCTCCGCCACGCTCCGGCCGTCACGGATGAACTCCAGGATCTGCGCCGAGATGAGGGCCACCGCCTCGGGGTAGTTCAGCCGCAGTCCGCGGGCGAGGCGCTTCTGGGCGAGGAGCCCGGCGCCGTGCAGGATGAGCTTGTCGATGTCACGCGGCGACAGATGCATCGAGCCTCCAGGGGTCGTCCCCGAGCAGCGAGGGGAGGGTGGCGAGGTGGTGGCGCAGCCGCTGGACGAGCTGCTGCACCGACGGGGCGGCGAGCCGGACGACCAGCGCGCCGTCCCGGAGGGGGCTGGCCGACTCGACCAGCGGGGCGCCCGGCCGCGCGGGGCCGGCGTCGACCCGGGTGCGGATTCCCTCCGCCATCCCGGCGAAGAGCGGACCCACCAGGAGCAGGGTCCCGATGGCCCCGAAGCGGCCCATCCGCTCCTCCAGCGGACCCTGCTCCGGGTCGAGCAGCCAGCGCTCGTCGAGGAAGGGCAGGACGCGGAGCGTGCTCTGGCATCGGGTGAAGCCCCAGCGCTCGCGTCCGGCGGAGAGCACGTCGCAGAGGGCGAGCGAGGCGTCCGGTGCGAGGCTCACCTCGGTGGCTTGCGCGTAGCGGGCGCCGGCGAAGCAGGCGGTCGGGTCGGGGACGAGGATCAGCGCCCCGCCCTCGTCCACCCGGGCCACCGTCTGCCAGGCCGCACCCCGGGCCGACCGGAACACCCGCGTGGGCCCCTGCGAGGAGACGAACGCCCGGGCGCCGGGGCCGACCGAGATCTCCAGCGCCAGCCGGTCGCCGTCGACCAGTCCTCCGCCCAGGGTGCTGGTGTAGACCCAGGCCGCGGTGCCGTGGTTGCGCGGGGTGAGGAACCGGAGCGGGCTCTCGGCGTACGCGGTCTCCACCGCCGTCCCCGTCCCGGCCTGCCGGAAGGCAAGGTGGCCCCGTGCCATGGAGTGCCTTGTAGCCCGGATCACACCGAGAGGTGACGCCTGACCTGGGCGGGATCGAGCTCGGAGATGCGGCCCCGGAGGACGATCTCCCCCCGGGACATGACTGCGCAGTGCTCGGCCAGCTCGAGGGCGAAGTCCAGGTACTGCTCCACCAGGACGATGGTCATGTCCCGCTCCAGGAGCGCCCGGAGCACCCGGCCGATCTCCTTGATGGTCGACGGCTGGATGCCCTCGGTCGGCTCGTCGAGCAGGAGCAGGCGTGGACGGGCGACCAGGGCCCGGGCGATGGCCAGCTGCTGCTGCTGGCCGCCGGAGAGGTCACCGCCTCGGCGGTTCCGCATGGTGCGGAGGATGGGGAAGAGCTCCTCCAGCTCGCCGCGGGGCATAGTCGCACCGCGGGCAGCCGACTCGCCCACCCGGAGGTTCTCGTCCACGGTGAGCCGGGAGAAGATCTCCCGTCCCTGCGGCACGTAGCCCATGCCCCGGCGCGCCCGCTCGTACGAGGGCAGCCCGGTGACCTGCTCTCCTCCGAGCTGCACCGTGCCCCGCTTCACCGGGAGCTCACCGATCAGACAGCGGAGGAGCGTGGTCTTGCCCACCCCGTTCCGCCCCAGCAGGGCGGTGCAGGTTCCCGCCGGCACCTCCAGGTCGATCGCCCGGAGCGTGTGGCTCCCCCCGTAGTACTGGTCGAGTCCGTGCACGCTCAGCATCAGCGCCCCAGGTAGACGTCGATGACGCGCTGGTCCTTCCGGACCGCGTCCATGGAACCCTGGGCCAGGACGCGGCCCTCGTGGAGCACGGTGACCTTGCCGGCGATGCTGTCCACGAAGTGCATGTCGTGCTCCACCACCACCAGCGAGTGCTTCCCCGCCAGCGAGCGGAAGAGCTCCCCGGTCCGCTCGGTCTCCTCGTCGCTCATCCCGGCGACTGGCTCGTCCAGCAGGAGCAACCCCGGCTCCTGCACCAGCAGCATGCCGATCTCCAGCCACTGCTTCTCACCGTGAGAGAGGAGATCCGCCCGGACTTCCGCCTTGCCGCGGAGGCCGATGAGGGCGAGGATCTCCTCGATGCGCGCCTCCTGCTCGGGAGTGAGCCGGGCGCGCAGAGTGGGGAGGACCCGCTTGTCCATCTTCAGCGACAGCTCGAGGTTCTCGAACACGCTGTGGGCGCGGAAGATGGTTGGCTTCTGGAACTTGCGGCCGATGCCAGCCTCGACGATCTCCGCCTCGGACATCCGGGTGAGGTCGTGCGCCTCGCCGTACTGCACGTCGCCGGTGTCCGGACGGGTGCGGCCGGTGATGACGTCCATCAACGTCGTCTTGCCCGCGCCGTTCGGCCCGATGACGCAGCGGAGCTCGCCGGGCTCCACCATGAGGCTGAGCGAGTCGAGGGCCTTGAAGCCATCGAAGGTGACGGTGACGCCGCTCAGGTAGAGCATGGGGCCGGCCGGGGTGTCGAGGTTCACGAGGGGTCCTCCCTCCAGACCAGCCCCAGCACCCCGCGCGGCAGCCAGCGGGTCACCACGATGAACGACAGCCCGAGCACGAACAGCCACAGCTCGGGGAAGGCCACGGTGAGCACGCTCTTGGCGCCGTGGAGCAGCGCGGCTCCGAGGATGGGGCCGAGCAAGGTTCCCCGGCCGCCGAGCGCCACCGCGATGGCGATCTCCACCGAGTTGGCCGGGGACATCTCGCTGGGATTGATGATCCCCACCTGGGGGACGTAGAGCGCGCCGGCGATCCCGCAGATCGCCGCGGAGACCGTCCAGACGAAGAGCTTGAACCGCACCGGGTCGTAGCCGCAGAACCGCACCCGGTCCTCGGCGTCGCGGATGGCGGTGAGCACCCGCCCCAGCTTGGACAGCACCAGGGCCCGGCAGAGCACCAGGACCGAGAGGAGCAGGGTGGCGGAGAGCACCAGCAGCACCACCCGGGTGTGAGGACTTGCCAGCGGGAAGCCGAGGATGCGCTTGAAGTCGGTGAAGCCGTTGTTCCCCCCGAACCCGGTCTGGTTCCGGAAGAACAGCAGCATCGCCGCGTAAGTCAGCGCCTGGGTGATGATCGAGAAGTAGACGCCGCGGATGCGGGAGCGGAAGGCGAACCAGCCGAAGACGAAGGCCAGCAGCGCCGGCACCAGCACCACCAGGAGCGCCTGCTGCAGGAAGTGGTTGGAGCCCAGCCAGTACCAGGGCAGCTGCTTCCAGTCGAGGAACACCATGAAGTCGGGCAGCACCGGGTCGCCGTAGACGCCGTCCCGGCCGATGGCCCGCATCAGGTACATGCCCATCGCGTAGCCGCCGAGGGCGAAGAACAGCCCGTGGCCGAGCGAGAGGATGCCGGTGTAGCCCCACACCAGGTCCATCGCCAGGGCCACCGTGGCGTAGCAGAGGATCTTCCCGGCCAGGGTGACGGTGTAGTCCGAGAGGTGGAGCGGCGAGCTGGCTGGCACCAGGAGGTGGAGCGCCGGCAGGGCGATCACCAGCGCGCCGTAGACCGCGAGGATGACCGCCCAGACCTTGCGCGGGTAGAGACGGCGCCCGGGGGCGGACCGCGTCACCGCGGACGGAGGAAAGACCACGGTGGCCGTGCTCACCCCTCCTCCAGTGCCCGCCCGCGCAACGCGAAGAGTCCCTGCGGGCGCCGCTGGATGAAGAGGATGATGAAGACCAGGACGACGATCTTCGCCATCACCGCCCCCGCCCAGGGCTCGAGCAGCTTGTTCACCACCCCGAGGCTGGCCGCGGCGATGGTGGTCCCCGCCAGCTGACCCACGCCTCCCAGCACCACGACCATGAACGAGTCGACGATGAAGCCCTGGCCCAGCTCGGGGCCCACGTTGCCGATCTGGCTGAGCGCACACCCGCCCAGCCCGGCGATGCCCGAGCCGACGGCGAAGGCGAGCAGGTCGACCCGCGGCGTGCGCACGCCCAGCCCCGCGGCGCGCTGCCGGTCCTGGGTGACCGCCCGGACCAGCAGCCCCAGCCGGGTGCGGGTGAGCAGGGTCCACACCCCGAGCAGGACCCCGGCGGAGAAGAGAAGGATCACGATCCGGTTCCAGGGCAGGACCAGATCCGGGAGCAGGGTGACGCCGCCGGACATCCAGCTGGGGTTGGAGACCTCCACGTTCTGGGCCCCGAAGGCGACGCGCACCGTCTGGATGATCAGCAGGCTCGCGCCCCAGGTGGCGAGCAGCGTCTCCAGCGGCCGGCCGTAGAGCTTCCTCACCACGGTGATCTCCAGCAGCGCGCCGACCAGCGCCGCGGCGAGGAAGGATGCCGGCAGCGCGGCCACCAGGTACCAGTCGAAGTGGTGAGACCCCCGGAACGCCGTCTGGACCAGCCAGGTGGCGTAGGCGCCGACCATCAGCAGCTCGCCGTGGGCCATGTTGATGACGCCCATCAGACCAAAAGTGATTGCCAGACCGAGCGCGGCGAGCAGCAGGACGCTCCCCAGGCTGAGGCCGGAGAAGAAGAGCCCGACCATCGCCGCGCGCTGCAGCGCGTGGTCGACGTCACGGATCGCATCCTTGAGCCGGGCGAGGACCGTGGGGTCCTCCTCCACCTCCAGGCGCTGCATCAGCTGCCGCTTGGCGTGGACCTTGCGGAGCTCCTCGATCGCGGCGAGGCGCTGGGCGGGGTCGGGGCTGGCCAGGGCGAGCATCGCCGCGGTCGCCCGCAGGACCTCCTTCACCCGGGGGTCCTTCTCCCCGGCGAGCGCCTTCTGCACCGCCGGAAGCACCTCCGGGGCCGGGTTGTCCTGAAGGACGCGCGCCGCGGCGATCCGATCGGCGGCCGAACCCTGGAAGAGCGAGAGCGCCGCCACCGCCCGCTCCAGCGTGCGCCGGAGCCGGTTGTTGATCGTCACCTGCTCCAGCTGCTCGCGGTCGACCGACGCCGGAGCACCGGTGAGCGCATCCTGGAGCGTGCCCTCCCGATCGACCAGCACCGTCTGGCCGAGGTAGAGGTTCCCCTCGAGGAGCGCCCGGAGGACGGGCAGAGCGTGCACATCGGACGCCTCCACCAGGGAGGCGATGGTCTCGTCGCGAGACTCGGGTTTGACCAGACGGTCCAGGGTGGCGGCATCGAGGCTCGTGGCCGGGCGTGGCTCGGGCGGGGCGGCCTCGCCAGCGCGGGCCGCGGCCGCCATGAGCAAGATCAGCAGAGGGAGGAGACGGCGCGGTTCAGCGCTCGGCACGCTTCTCATTGCCGGGGATGAACGGGCTCCAGGGCTGTGCGCGGATGGGCTTGCTGGTCTTCCACACCACCGAGAACTGCCCGTTGCCCTGCACCTCGCCGATCATCACCGGCTTCCAAAGGTGGTGGTTGGTCTCGTCCATCTTCAAGGTGAAGCCGGAGGGCGCGGCGAAGGTCTGGCCGCTCATCGCGGTGCGGACCGCGTCCACCTTGGTGGTCCCGGCCTTCTTCACCGCCTGGGCCCACATGTGGATGCCGACGTAGGTGGCCTCCATCGGGTCGTTGGTGACGCGCGCCTCTCCGCCGGGGAGGTTGCTCTTCTTCACGTAGGCCTTCCACTGGGCGATGAAGGCGGTGTTCACCGGGTTCTTGACCGACATGAAGTAGTTCCATGCGGCCAGGTGGCCGACCAGCGGCTTGGTGTCGATGCCCCGCAGCTCCTCCTCGCCGACCGAGAAGGCCACCACCGGGATGTCGGTCGCCTTCAGGCCCTGGTTGCCCAGCTCCTTGTAGAAGGGGACGTTCGAGTCGCCGTTGATGGTGGAGACCACCGCGGTGTGGCCGCCCGCGCCGAACGCTTTGATCTGCGCGACGATGGTCTGGTAGTCGCTGTGCCCGAAGGGCGTGTAGGTCTCCTGGATGTCCTTGTCGGTGACTCCCTTGGAGTGCAGGAAGGCCCGGAGGATCTTGTTGGTGGTCCGGGGGTAGACGTAGTCGGTGCCCAGGAGGAAGAAGCGCTTCGCTCCGCCGCCCTCCTTGGACATGAGGTACTCCACCGCGGGGATCGCCTGCTGGTTGGGCGCGGCGCCGGTGTAGAAGACGTTCTGGCTCAGCTCCTCACCCTCGTACTGCACCGGGTAGTAGAGGAGCCCGTTCAGCTCCTCGAAGACCGGGAGCACCGACTTGCGCGAGACCGAGGTCCAGCAGCCGAAGACCGCGGCCACCTTGTCCTTGGTGAGCAGCTGGCGGGCCTTCTCGGCGAACAGTGGCCAGTTGGAGGCGGGGTCCACGACCACCGGCTCGATCTTCTTCCCCAGCACCCCCCCCTTGGCGTTGATCTCGTCGATGGTCATCAGCGCCACGTCCTTCAGCGACGTCTCGCTGATCGCCATCGTCCCGGAGAGGGAGTGGAGGATCCCGACCTTGATGGTCTCCTCCGCGCGCGCATTCGACGCCGCGAAGGTGAGAGCACACACCAATCCTGCGAGCCCCAGGCCCCTATTTGTCATGCCGATCTCCTTCGGCCCGAGTGGGCCGACACCGGAGGGTGCAAGCGCTGGACCACGGACGACGCACCGCGCCGTCCTGCGGAGCACCCCCTGCTGACATTCCGATGATCAGACGAAAGTGTTGGATCAACTCGAAAGGATGACGAAAGTGTCATGACCTTCCGAACGGTCGGACGTCGGCCAGCGGAGCCCGGCTCGCCGGCCGGGAGTCGTGACGCGCCTCGCCAGACAGAATTGTCGGATCGCGTAGGCCGGTGACGAATTTGTCACCGAGCGGGGGGAGACCTCACGTGCAGATCCTCGAGGGTGCCGAGCTGGTGACCACCGAGAAGGTCGGGCGGGTGCGGCGCTGCAAGCTCGGCCCGCGCCGGCTCGAGGACGAGAAGGCGTGGATCGAGAACCACCGGAAGATGGTGGAAGCCCGCCTCGACCGGCTCGGTGAGCTCCTCGAGCGGAGGAGAGCGAAGGGAAGGGAACCATGACCACGGAGACGAAGCGCTCACCGGCGGCGAAGATCAGCACACCCGGCGATCGGGAGATCCGCATC